>Ga0335083_10000196_pt1 | contig 101659 bp, 99 predicted proteins | sample Lox_Sample_42_FD_206716 | JGI IMG/M metagenome (GOLD analysis project Ga0335083, IMG submission 206716) | Soil microbial communities from Loxahatchee National Wildlife Refuge, Florida, United States - Lox_Sample_4.2 | ecosystem: Environmental > Terrestrial > Soil > Wetlands | place: USA...
CCGCACCGTGTCGCGCTCGGCGTTCCAGACCACCGCCGCGCGCGTGGGCAGGTCACGGCCGTCGAGCGCATAGTAATCCTCGCCGCTGCCGGCCCACGCCAGCGGCACCAGCCCGCGTGTGCCGCTGGCGCTGCGCACGCGCAACTGCCAGTCCTTGCCGGCCGCGCGCGCCCCGGGCGGCAGGTAGTACACCACCTGCTCGTTGCGCGCATTGACGCCGGTGGCCAGCGCCACGCGATGTTCCGGACCGGTGACGATGCGACCATCCGGCAGCGGCAGCAGCGCCACGCGCGATTGCCGGCTGCCGGCCGCATCGAGCAGGAAGGCGCCGTAGCCGTCAGTGTTGCCATCGCGGTCGGTGCGCGTGGTCTGGAACAGCACCGGGTCGGCGTCGCCGCGCGCCTCGATCAGTCGCACCGGTCCCTGCGCAGGTCTGTCCGGCTTGCGACCATTGTCGGGATTGTCGGTGCGCAGCGTGTTGAAGTGCCGCGCGCCGCCGGTGAGCTGCTCCTCCCGCTGCTGCCGGTCGATGGGCTCCAGGTCCCCTGGCGCGGGGGCGTTGAGCTGCACGGGATGGCCGCCATCCAGGTCGTTCAGCAGGATGCTGCCGAGGGATTGCCGCACGCGCAGGAAACCATGCAGCGGCCAGTCCGGCTGGATGAGCAGGCGCTGTTCGTTCACCCAGCGCAGGTCCGAGACACCGAAGAAGATCGGCAGCAACTGTGTGTGCACGGGCTTCATCGACGGGAACTCGGTGACCGACACCTGGCGCACGAAGTTGTCCTCCGTCCAGCCCAGCGCCACGTGCGTGCCGCCGGGGGAAATGGCGACGCTGTCGTAGCGCGGGAATTCCACGAAGTCCTCCAGCGGCGGGGCAATGCGCGCCGTGACGCGCAACTCGTCCAGTTCCTGCACTGGTGGCTGGGGCGTGGCCGCGGGCACCGCCACGGCCAGCGCGCAGGCCAGCAGCGCGATGACGGCCAGCCGGGAATCGCGGGCGCGATCATTTGCCACCGGACGCTTCCCCGGCATATGCCCCCTTTGTTTTTCCGGATGTATTGGCCAGGTCCCGGCGCAAATGTATCCTAGCTGCCGCGCTCCGGGCCAGTCATCGACGGCACCGCCGGGACGGGGGCAAGCGGGGGTGGACATGCACGAGTTCGACGAGCGCAGCATCACGGCAGCGGTGCTGGCACGCATGGATCAATGCGCCGATGCGCGCTTCAGGCAGGTCATGGGCTCGCTGGTGACCCACCTGCACGATTTCATCCGCGAGGTGAAGCTCACCGAGGCCGAATGGTTCGGCGCCATCCAGTTCCTCACCGCCGTGGGCCAGACCTGCACGGACAAGCGCCAGGAATTCATCCTGCTGTCCGACACGCTGGGCGTATCGATCCTGGTGATCACGCTGAATCATCCGGCCGCCGGCGGCACCACCGATTCCACCGTGCTGGGGCCTTACTACTGGGAGGGCGCGCCGGAAATGCCGGCCGGTGCGAACCTCGCGGTGGGTGTGAAGGGCGAGCCGGCGTTCTATTCGGGCCGGGTGCTGGACAGCGATGGCGCGCCGCTTGCCGGCGCGGTGCTCGATGTGTGGTCCGGTGACGGCGAGGGCACCTACGACATGCAGATGGCGGAGGAATCCGGCATGAAGGCCCGCGGCCGCATCCGCACCGACGCCGCGGGCCGCTACAGCTTCCGCTCGATCAAGCCCAATTTCTATCCGGTGCCGACCGATGGCCCGGTGGGCGTCATGCTGCGCAAGATGGGACGCCACCCGATGCGGCCCGGCCATATCCACATGATCGTGTCCGCGCCGGGACATCATGCGGTGACCACGCATCTGTTCGCCGCGGGCAGTGAATACCTCGACTCGGACGCGGTGTTCGGCGTGAAGGCATCACTGGTCACGGGCTTCACACGCCACGAGCCTGGCGTGGCGCCGGATGGCACGCACCTTGCCACGCCGTGGTACACGGTGAACTACGACTTCAGGCTGCGCCGCATCTAGCCGCGGAGTCGCAGATTCCTCAGGCCTGCGGCGGCGGCAAAGCCAGCCGGATCAGCTGCGGACCTTTCGGTGCCATCCAGCACGCAGGGCTGGAATGGCACATCGGGCCAGCTGGTGAAGCGCGCCGGTAGTCGCATACGGTGTACGTGCCTGCCTTGCCCCAGTGGAAGAACGGGATCGCGGCATCGACCTGCGGGACCAGCGCGGCGAGGTCGGCGGTGCCCGCCGGTGCCGGAGTGACCGATGCCCGCGCGCTTCAGCATCTCCGTGCGGGGCTGCATTTTCGTTCGATAATAACGCGTCGACGGCGGAACGGGTGCGACCTTGCGGAGCAGACAAAGATGCCTTGGCGTGCTGTTGTGCGTGGCGCTGCTGGGCAGTGCCTGCGCCACCGCCAGCCTGGTGGGTGCGCTGCCTGGTTATGGCTATGACCGGCCGGGTGACCGCCATTTCGTTAACAACACCGCCGTGCTGGAGCGGGCCGGGGCCAACAACCAGAGCTCGCGCATCGCGGCTGACCGGGCGCGCATGACGGCCACCTTCACGCGGCGGCCCATCGTGGTGGATGGCTTGAGGGAGTCCGCATGGGATGCGGCCACTGCCTATCCGATCGCCCATCGCTTCAATGCCGACATGACGGATACGGCACCGGCTGCCACCACGCAGGGCACGGTGCGGTTGCTGTGGGATGGACCCGTGCTGTACGTGCTGGTGGAAGTCACCGGCGACGGCACCGCGGCGGACACCGCAGTGCCCGACTGGAACCGCGCCAGCTACGCCCCGGCCAGCGACGGCCTGTTCGTGTTCATGGACGTGTTCAACGACCAGTGGGGCATCGAGACCGACACGCAGGGCGTGTTCTTCCTGGGCGCGAATCCGCACCTGTCCACCGTTGCTTCCTGGTCGAACCCGGCCATTCCCTCGCTGGGTTCATTCTTCAATGCCGCCAACCAGGATCATTCGCCCCGGCTCAAGGCGTTCAGGTCATCGGGTTATCGCAGCGGCAGCGGCGTGAACTACACGTACGAGTTCGCGCTGCAGATCGAGGGCTGGGGCGATGCGTGGCAGCGGCCGCTGGTCAATGGCACCCAGGTCGGGCTCGAGCTGGCCATCGCCGACCAGAGAAACTCGCTCACCTGGCTGAGCAGGACTCGCGCCGATGCGGGCCGTGAGGGCAATTCGAACCTGCCCAACTCCGAACGGGTGCGCAACCGCGACTGGGGCGTGGTGACGCTGGGCGGATGGGATGGCAGCACGCCGTTCGCGTACAGCGGCTGGCCTGCGGACCAGGACATCCGCTTCTGGAACTCGAAGAGCAATCCCGGCGGGGGCGACGCGTCGGCCGTCTGGTCGGCGGCCTCGAAGGCGCGCTGGCTCGCCGCCAGGGAGGCCTATGCCGCGCTGCCGGCCGATGCATCGGCAAGGCGCAAGGAGGCGGCCGTGCGCGCCGTCTGCGAGGCATTCGCCGCGCTGCGCTGGGGCGACGCGAGGTTCCCGGATCCACACGACTTGCCGGCACAGCAGACGCTGCCTGACATCTGGCGCTTCTTCGACCCGCAGAAGGGCACGCGCGGCAGCGTGACCAATCGCGCGGAGTGGCAGACGCGCCGGCAGGAGCTGCTGGAACTGGCGCAGTTCTACGAATACGGCTACAAGCCACTGCGCGGCCGCGACTACGACATTGCGCTGACCGGCAACAGCTACGATGGCAGCGGCAATCCCACCGTCAGCGCGCGGGTGACGCCCACCAACGCGCGTTTCGCCGGCGGTGAAGCCGTGGACATCACCGTGGCTGTGACGCTGCCCGAGCTCCCCGGGGACGGTCCGGCGCCGGTGGCACTGGGCGGGCACTGGACCGACGAGGGCCTTGCCAGCGTGGCCTTTCCGAGCTGGGCCGGCGATGCCCGCAACGATGACGGGGCGTGGGGCAGCCCCAATCGCGGCGGCATCTTCTACCGGCTGTTTCCGTACGCGCGGAACAGCACCGCGGCGGATTCGGGCATCCTGATCGCCAATGCCACCGCCGTGTCGGTGACGCTGGACATCCTGCAGCTGGCGGTCGCCGGCAATCCGCGGCTGCGCGCGCGCATCGATCCATCGCGCGCGGTGACGAAAGGATTCTCCATCGGTGGCAAGAATGCCTTCGTCGCGGCGCTGTTCGACCAGCGCGTGAAGGTGGCCGTGATTGGCGGGGCCGGTGCCACCGGCCCGGCGAACTGGCGCTACAACGCACAGGGGCAGGAGTACGATTTCAGCGGCACGCCGTTCTACAACCCGGGTGCGGAGCACATCGTCGCGCACGGCACCGAAGGGCCCGGCAACAGCTACCGCCACAACCGCGTGCGCGAAACCGAGTTGTTCCGCCATTTCATGCCTTATGGACACATGTACCAGCACGAGGAGGGTTCGTACGGCTACGGCCGCTACAGCCGCCTGCCTTTCGACCAGGCGCTGCTGGTGGCCACCCTCGCGCCTGACCGCGCCATCATCATCGATACCAACCTGAACGACTACAACGACGGCGCGGTGACCGACAACATGAGCCTGGAGATCGCCAAGGGCGTGTACCGGGCGCTGGGCGCCAACGGTGATGATTTCGTCAAGTTCAATGCGGGCGAGTATCGCTCGCAGGGCGATCCGCATGGGGCGGCCAGCGCGGCAGTGGAGGGCAGGTTCCTCGGCGATTTCTTCTTCGGCACGCACCGCCTCTCGACGCAGGAGGCACAGCGGCTGAACACTGATCCGTACCTGCTGCCGGTTGCGGATGGCAGGAGGCAGAGCGCATATGACTACTACTGGGGCGGATTCAACACCATCACCGGCGGGCACGGCGGTCCGGCGGGAACCGATGGCTGGTATTTCCACACTCTCCGCTGAGTCAGCTGTCCCGGCCGCTCTCTGGCTCCAGCTTGAGCAGGTCCTCCGGCGTGTCGATGTCGATGGCTGCATTGGGCATGGGCACGCGCAGTACGCGGTCGGCAAGCTGCGAGAGCACCGGACGGGCGCCCATGTCCCCGCGCAGTGCCAGCAGTGCGGGAAAGGCATGGCGCGGGAACACCGCGGGGACACCCGTATGGCCCTCATAGCTGGCAGCGACCACCGACTCGGGTTGACGGCGCCAGCCGCCGACCAGGCGGCGCAGGTCGAAGGCGGTGATGGCGGCCTGGTCGGCGAGCGTCACCAGTACGGCCTCGCTGCCTCCGGGCAACTGGCCGATGCCCAGCCGCAGCGAACTGGCCAGCCCTTCCTCCCAGTGGCGGTTGATCACTACGGCAGCCGAACTGTGGCGCAGCAGGGGTGTCAGCGCGGCGGCATGCGCGCCGAGCACGACCGTCACGGCATGGCCGCCGACCTCGGTGGCGCGGGCCACGGCCCGCTGCAGCAGCGCCTCCCCGCCGATGCGCACCAGCTGCTTGGGTGAACCGAAGCGACGGCTGGCGCCGGCGGCAAGCACCAGTACATGGGGCGTGGCGGGGTCGGTCACGATGGATTCACGAATGCTGCCAAGCTTAGTTGCATGGGTACGCGGCGCCCTTTAGAGTTCGCGGGTTTTTTCCCATTAAACAATAACTTCAGCCCCCGAACGATGCCATCCGCCGGTTCCTCCTCCTGGGTAGTCCACAAGTTCGGCGGCACCAGCGTCCATGACGCCCAGTGCTTCGCCCGGGTGGCGGACATCATCGAGGGCCAGCCGGCCGGCCGGCTGGCGGTGGTGCTGTCGGCGGCCAAGGGCGTCACCGACGTGCTGCTGCGCCTGGTGGAGCTGGCCGAGAAGCAGGATCCGCAGGTGGCGGGTCATCTCCAGGGCCTGCGCGAGCGCCACCAGCAGATCGCGGAGACGCTGCTGGACGCGGCTGGCGCCGCGCAGTGGCTGGCGCGCTTCGACCAGGACCGCGCCGACCTCGAGGACGTGCTGCATACCACCAGCCTGATGCGTTCGGCGGCCCAGAACGTGCGCGACATGGTGGCCGGCTACGGCGAACTCTGGTCCACCACGCTGTTCGCCGCCTACGTGCAGGCGCGCGGCAATGTCGCCGGTGCCGTGCGCTGGCTGGATGCCCGCGACCTGCTGGTGGTGGAGTGGGACCAACTCGGCCCGGTGGTCGACTGGGAGGCCTCGCGCGCCCGGCTCGCCGCCAGCGGCGCGGCCGGCCACGATGGCACGCTGATCATTCCCGGCTTCGTGGCGCGCAATCCACAGGGTGTGCAGACCACGCTCGGGCGCAATGGCAGCGACTTCTCCGCCTCGATCTTCGGGGCGCTGCTGGAAGCGGCCGAGATCCACATCTGGACCGACGTGGATGGCGTGCTGTCGGCCGATCCGCGGCGTGTGCCGAACGCGCGCGTGATCGACCAGCTGTCGTACAGCGAGGCGATGGAGCTGGCGTATTTCGGCGCCAAGGTGATCCATCCGCAGACCATGGCCCCGGCGGTGGGACGTTCGATCCCGATCTGGATCCGCAACACCTTCGCGCCGCGCAACCCGTGCACGCTGATCTGCGCGCGGCCGGCTTCCGAACTGCTGGTGAAAGGCATCACCACCATCGAGGACATTGCGCTGGTGAACATCGAGGGCGCCGGCATGATCGGTGTGCCCGGCACCGCCCACCGCCTGTTCGGCGCGCTGCGCGAGGAAGGCATCTCGGTGATCCTGATCTCGCAGGGCAGTTCCGAGCATTCGATCTGCTGCGCCATCCCGGCGGCACAGGCCACGCGCGCCGAGCGCGTGGTGCGCGCCGCGTTCACGCGCGAACTGGCCGAGGGCCAGATCCAGAGCGTGGAAGCGGCCGCGAACCTGGCCATCCTGGCCGTGGTCGGCGACGGCATGGCCGGTACGCCGGGCGTGTCGGCGAAGGTGTTCGACGCGCTGGGCAAGGCGGCGGTGAACGTGCGCGCGATCGCCCAGGGCGCCTCCGAACGCAATATCTCCGTGGTGGTGGAGGGCCGCCAGGCCACGCGCGCGCTGCGCGCCGTGCATGCCAGCTTCTACCTGTCGCCGAACACGCTGTCGATCGGGGTGATCGGACCGGGCACCGTGGGTCGTGTGCTGCTCGATCAGCTCGCCTCGCAGCAGGCGCGCCTGGCGCGCGAGTTCAAGCTGGACCTGCGGGTGCGCGGCATCATGGCGCGCAGCGGCATGCTGCTGTCCGACCGCGGCGTGGACCTGGCGCGCTGGAAGGAAAAGTTCGAGGCCGGCAGGGCGCCGCCGGACCTGGCGCGCTTCGTCGAGCACGTCAGGGTCGACTACCTGCCGCACACGGTGATCATCGACTGCACCGCCGATGAGGCCGTGGCGCGCAACTACCGCGACTGGCTGGCCGCGGGCATCCACGTGGTCACGCCCAACAAGAAGGCCAACAGCGCCGCCATGGAGTACTACGACGCGCTGAAGGCGGCGCGGCGCGCTGGCGGCTCGCATTACCTGTACGAGGGCACGGTGGGCGCGGGCCTGCCGGTGGTGCAGACGCTGCGCGACCTGCGCGAGACCGGCGACGAGATCGACAGCATCGAGGGCATCTTCTCGGGCACGCTGGCATACCTCTTCAACGTGTACGACGGCAGCGTGCCGTTCTCGGCCATCGTGCGCGAGGCCAGGCAGCGTGGCTACACCGAGCCGGATCCGCGTGACGACCTCTCCGGCACGGACGTGGCGCGCAAGCTCATCATCCTGGGGCGCGAGATGGGCCTGAGGCTGGAACTGGCCGACGTCAAGGTGGAGAGCCTGGTGCCGCGCGACCTGGCGGGCGGCTCGATCGAGGACTTCCTCGACGGGCTGACGCGCTACGATGCGGCAATGCTCGAGCGCTACCAGCAGGCGAAGCAAGCCGGCAAGGTGCTGCGCTTCGTCGGACGCATCACCGCGCGCGGCGAAGCCACGGTCGGCGTGGTGGAGCTCGACTCCAAGCACGCCTTCGCCAACATCGCGCTCACCGACAACGTGGTGCGCTTTGCCACCGCGCGCTACAACAGCAATCCGCTGATCGTGCAGGGCCCGGGCGCCGGCCCGGAAGTGACCGCCGGCGGCGTGTTCGCGGATCTGCTGCGCCTGTCCGCCTACCTCGGGGCACAGATGTGAGCGTGTCGCGCGTCACGGCCTTCGCGCCGGGTTCGGTGGCCAACGTTGCCATCGGTTTCGACATCCTCGGCTTTTCGGTGGACGCGGTCGGCGACCGCGTGACGCTGCTGCGCCGCCCGGAGGCTGGCGTCACCATCCGCGCCATCAGCGGCGTGGTGCAGGAACTGCCGCTCGATGCCGCGAAGAACACAGCCGGGCAGGCGGTGCTGGCACTGCTGCGTGAACGCGATCCGGGTTTCGGCTTCGACATGTGGATCGAGAAGGGCATTCCGCTGGCCTCGGGCCTGGGCGGTTCGGCCGCCTCGGCGGTGGCGGCGGTGGTGGCGGCCAACGCGATGCTGGAGGATCCGCTGACCCGCATCGAGCTGCTGAAGGTGGCCATGGAGGGTGAGGCGGTGGCCAGCGGCTCGCGTCACGCGGACAACATCTCCCCGTCGCTGTTCGGCGGGCTGGTGCTCACGGTGGGCATCGACGAGCCGCGCGTGAAGCAGATCCCGGTGCCGGAGGAGATCCATGCCGTCATCGTGCACCCGCACCTGCAGGTCTCGACCAAGGAGGCGCGCGCCATCCTGTCGCGCACCGTGCAGCTGTCGGATTTCGTCTGGCAGACGGCGAACCTCGCCGGATTCATCTCCGGCTGCTATACCAACGACCTCGACCTCATCAAGGCCTCCATGGTCGACGTCGTCATAGAAAAACAGCGTAAGGTGTTGATTCCAGGCTTTTCTGACGTGCGTGCCTCGGCGCTGCGCGAGGGCGCGCTGGGCTGCTCGATCTCGGGCGCGGGACCGACGCTGTTCGCGCTGTGCCTGGAGCGCCATGCGCGCGCGGTGCGTCGCGCCATGGTCGAGGCCTTCGCCGCCCATGACATCCAGACCGACAAGTGGATCGTGCCGGTGCAGTCGGGCGGCGCGCATGCGGTGAGCATCGAATGAGGTTTGCCAGCACGCGTGGCCAGGCCGCGCCGGTGTCGTTCAGCGAGGCGCTGCTGCAGGGGCTCGCCCCGGATGGGGGACTGTACATCCCGCAGCAATGGCCGGACCTGCGCGGCCTGCAGCCCGAGCCGTTGCCACAGCTTGGCGCGCGCCTGATCGGAGTGTTTGCCGCGGAGGATCCGCTTGCCGCGGCCGTCCCCGCCATCACCGCCGAAGCCTTCGACTTCCCGGCGCCGCTGCAGCCCGTGGGGCAATCCGGTCATCTGGACGTGCTGGAGCTGTTCCACGGCCCCACCGCGGCCTTCAAGGATTTTGGTGCGCGCTTCCTCGCCGCCAGCCTGGCACGGATTCCGCGCGCCTCGGGCCGGCCGCTGCGCATCCTGGTGGCGACCTCGGGGGATACTGGCGGGGCGGTCGCGGCCGCCTTCCACCGCCGGCCCGGGATCGAGGTGGTGGTGCTGTTCCCGAAGGGGCTGGTATCCCCGACCCAGCAGCAGCAGCTCACCTGCTGGGGTGACAACGTCGTGAGCCTCGCGGTGCGCGGCACCTTCGATGACTGCCAGCGGCTGGTCAAGGAGGCCTTCCTCGACGAGTCGCTGCGCACCAGGGTGGAGATGTCCTCCGCCAACAGCATCAACCTGGGCCGGCTGCTGCCGCAGGCGGTGTACTACGCGGCCAGCAGCCTCGCGATCCAGGCGCGCACCGGCGCGCCGGCCTCGTATGTCATCCCGAGCGGCAACCTCGGCAATGCCGCGGCCTGCATCTGGGCGCGCCGCATGGGCCTGCCCATCGACCGCATCGTGCTGGCCCACAATGCCAACCGCACCGTGCCGGAGTTCATCGCCACCGGCGTGCTGAAGCCGCGGCCGAGCATTCCCACGCTGGCCTCGGCCATGGACGTGGGCAATCCGAGCAACCTGGAGCGCCTGGTGAAGCTGTTTCCCGGCAATGCGCTGGCGGGACAGGTCAGTGCCTGGTCGATTTCCGACGAGGACATCCGCTTCCGCATCCGCGCCGACCACCTGGCCTTCGGCCGGGTCTGGTGTCCCCACACCGCCACTGCCGCCGAGGTCTATGCGCGCCTGCCGGAAGAGGAGCGCGCCACGCGTCACTGGGTACTGGTCGCCACGGCGCATCCGGCCAAGTTCCGCGAGATCGTCGAACCCCTGGTCGGCAAGGTGCAGGTGCCCGCGAACCTGCAACATCTTTATGATCTGCCATCGCGGTTTTCCGAGATTGGTCCAACGTTGAGCGAGCTGCGTCGTGCAACCGGCGATTGAACAGTCCCTGCGCGAAGTCGATACGCCCCAGAACCGCCTGATCCTGTGGACGATGCTCGGGGTGATGGTGATCGGCCTGCTGCTGTTCGCCATGCGGGCGTTCCGGCGGCGGCGCGCGGCGCACCGCCTGCACCAGGGGATTGCCGCCACCGGCATCGAGCACCTGCAGGACGTGCTGGTGCCGGACGGCATGGGCGGCAGCCTGCACGTGGACTACCTGCTGCTGACCTCGCGCGGAGTGGTGGTGGTGGACCTGCGCGACATCCGGGGCAACATCTTCGGCGGCGACCAGATGACGGAGTGGACGGTGATCAACGGCGCCACGCGTTCCACCTTCCAGAATCCGCAGCACGCGCTGTATGACCGTGTCGCGGCGGTACGCACGCTGGCCGGCGAGCTGCCGGTGGAGGGACGGGTGCTGTTCACCCGCCGCGCGAGCTTTCCGAAGGGCCTGCCGCGCTGGACGCTCATGGTGGATTCGCTGCGCGCGGAGTTTCCCGTGGTGGCCGCAGATGCGGCGCGCACCCTGCTCGAGCGCTATCGCGACAACTGGCAGGGGCTGCGCGGTGCGGTCGCCCCCAGCGTGCTGCGCCAGCGCCGCGGCTTCCTGGCCGAAGTGTTCGACGAAAGCTACTAGCTGGCTTGCTCTGATCCGTTCGGCCCATGCCCTCCGGGCAGTGGCCCCGAATGCCGCGAGAGCGCCCGGCGCCACACTGCAGGCCATCCGCGCAGGGGCGCTTTGCATCGGAGTCATTCATGGCGATCAGTGTTGCAGGCGACGCCGCCAATCTGGCCCAGCTGCCGGTACGCACGCCGTTCCGCGAGTTCGTTGACGGCGGGCTCAAGCGCTGGCTGCCGGCTCCGTGGTACTGGCGTTACCGCGCCTGGCGCCAGGGCCAGGGCGACGTCGAGATGCAGCTGCTGCCGCTGCTGTGCGACCGGCACAAGAGCTCCATCGACGTCGGCGCCTCCATCGGCGCCTATGCCGTGCACCTGCTGCTGCATTCGGCTCGCTGCTGGGCGTTCGAACCGCGACCGCGCGCCGCCGCCTACCTGGCGCGCAGCCTGACCATGCGACCGGATCCGCGCCTGCGCGTGGAGACCGTGGCGCTATCGGACCAGCTGGGGGAGGCGCTGCTGCGCGTGGCGATCGCCGACCAGGGGCGCAGTACCCTGGAAGGCGCCAATCCCATCAAGGACATGCCGGAATGCGCGGAATTGCGCGTGCCGACGCGGCGGCTCGACGACTACGCCGGTCTCGTCAGCCCGGTCGGCATGATCAAGGTCGACGTGGAAGGGCACGAGGAAGCGGTGCTGCGCGGAGCAAGGGCCCTGCTGGCTCGCGACCGTCCCGCGGTGCTGGTCGAGATCGAGGAGCGGCACAAGCCGGGATCGATCGCGGCGGTGACACGGCTGCTCGAAGAGCTGGGCTACCGCGGATTCTTCTACCGCGACCGCCTGCTGCACCGGATGGAATCCTTCACGGTGGAGACCCACCAGGATGTCTCGCGGCTCGGCGAGAAGATCAATGGCGAGTCCGCCTACGTCAACAACTTCGTGTTCCTCGCGGGGGATTCGCTGGCAAGGCTGCGGCCGCTGACTGGAGAGCCGTAACCTCAACCCGCGGCAAGTGGCTCGCGCGCTGCGCAGGCCGGCAGGCCGAAGAATGCCTCGGCCGCGCGCGTGCTGGCCAGGGCCAGCTGCTGCGGGGTGTCGCCGCGCGCCCGCGCCACGGTGGCCGCCACCTCGGTGAGGAAAGCGGGCTCGTTGCGGCGCGTGGCGGGTGCCGGATGCAGAGTGCGGGGCAGCAGGTATGGCGCATCGGTCTCGATCATCAGGCGCGCCGCGGGAACCAGCGGCATCAGCGGCAGCAGGTGCCGGCCGCGCCGCTCGTCGCAGATCCAGCCGGTGATGCCGATGGCAAGCTGCAGCTCGAGGCAGGCTTCCAGTTCGGCGCGCTCGCCGGTGAAGCAGTGTGCCACGCCATCCGCCAGCCGCGGCCGGTAGTCGCGCAGCACCGCGACGAAGTCGGCGTGGGCCTCGCGCTGGTGCAGGAATACCGGCAGCCGCAACTCCACTGCCAGCTCGAGCTGTGCGCTGAACGCGCGCAGCTGCGCCTCGCGCGGCGCGAAATTGCGGAAGTAGTCCAGGCCGCACTCGCCGATCGCCACGATGCCGGGCCGTGCGGCGAGCGCGCGCAGCGCGGCGTGCGTTGCCGGCCCGAAGTCGCTGGCATGGTGGGGATGCACGCCGGCGGTCGCAAACAGCCGGTCCGGGTAGGCGGCGCGCAATGCCAGTGCCGCCTCGGTGGCGCTGATGCTCGTGCCGGTCACCACCATGCGGTGCACGCCGCTGCGCGCAGCCCGATGCAGCACATCCGCCAGATCGTGGGAGAAACTTTCGTGGGTCAGGTTGACGCCGATGTCGATCAGCTCCATCGGACCAGTGCCTCGCACAGCGCATCCACATCGCTTTCCGGCTGGTCCCAGGAAACGACGCAGCGCGCGCAGCCCTCGCGTGGCGGACCCCAGTCGTGGAAGCCGAAACCCCGGGCGCGCAGCGCCGCCTTCTCGCCGGGCGCAAGGCGCAGGAATACCGCATTGGCGTGCACCGGATACACCAGCCGCGCGCCGGCGGCGCTGCCGATGCGCGCGGCCAGGCCGTTGGCACGCGCGGCGCCGGCGAGAAAGAACTCACCCTCCAGGCAGGCCAGCAACTGCGCCGACAGGTAGCGCATCTTCGAGAACAGGTGCGCGGCGCGCTTGCGACGCAGCTCGAAGTCGCGCGCCAGCGCCGGATCGAAGAACACCACGGCTTCGGCGGCCAGCGCGCCGTTCTTGGTGGCGCCGAAGGACAGCACGTCCACGCCGGCCTGCCAGGTGATCTCGCCGGGCGCGACACCCAGGCTCACCAGTGCGTTGGCAAAGCGCGCGCCATCCATGTGCAGCTTCAGCCCGTGCTGGCGGCACACCGCGGCGATGGCACCGATTTCACCGGGGCCATACACCGTGCCGCACTCGCTGGCCTGCGTGATGCTCACACCCGCCGGCTGCACGCTGTGAACGGACACCGGGTTGTCGGCCAGGCAGGCGCGCAGCACATCGGCCTCGAGCAGGCCTTGCGGCGCCGGCAGCGGCGTCAGCCGCGCGCCGCCGGTCTGCAGTTCCACCGCGCCGCATTCATCGTGCACCACGTGCGCGTGCTCGCTGCAGAACACCTGGCCCCACGGCGGGGTGACGGTGGCCAGCGCCAGCGCATTGGCCGCCGTGCCCGTGGCGACGGGAAAGGCCCGCACCGGGTGCGCAAACCAGCGGCTGAACACCGCGTCGATGCGCGCGCTCCAGGGGTCCTCGCCATAGGCGCGCGCCACGCCCTGGTTGGCCGCCGCGACCGCTGCCAGCACTTCGGGCGCGGCGGTGGCCGTGTTGTCGCTGTAGAAGTTCATCTATCATCGCCCCGTGAGTCTCGACGCGATTCTACCGGCTTCGGCCGCGCAGTCCGGCCAGCTGGCATTGTGGGAGGAAAGTTCCCGCGGCAGCCCGGAAGTGGCCGTGCGCCACAGCCGGCGCGCGCGCCGCATCGCGGTGCGGGTGGCCGCCGGCGGCCGGGTGGAACTGGTGGTGCCGCGCGGCGTGTCGGAGCGACGGGCGTGGGCCTTCTACGAAAGCCGTGCGGAGTGGGTGCGGGCGCACGTGGCACAGCGCCGCTCGGCGGCGCCTCCCGAGCAGGAATTTCCGCCGCGGCGGCTGCACCTGCCGCTGCTGGACGAGACCTGGCGGCTGTTCCGCGCGGGTGGCGAGGGCCGCCCGCACCTGGTCGAGAATGGCGGGTTGCTGGAGCTGCGGGGCACCGGCGAAGCGGAGGCCTTCCGCCGCTGCCTGCTGGCATGGCTGCGGCGCCGGGCGTTCGCGGCGCTGGCGCCGCGGCTGGCCGCGGAGGCCGAGCGGCACGGCTTCCGCTACAGCCGCCTGCGCGTGGCGAACCAGCGCAGCCGCTGGGGGAGCTGCTCCACGCGCGGCCTGATCTCGCTGAATGTCGCGCTGCTGTTCCAGCCCGAGAGCGTGGTGCGCTACCTGCTGTGCCACGAGCTCGCGCACACGCGCCACATGAACCACTCGCCGCACTTCTGGGCCTGCGTCGCCGCCTGCGAACCACGCTGGCGGGAGCTGGACCGGGCGCTGTGCAGGGGCCGGCGCAACGTGCCTGCCTGGATCGGCGGCCTGGCGTGAGCATCGAGGAGCGCCCGCCCGGTCATCGTGTCGACCTCAGCGACGAGGCGGTGCACTGGGACCTCGGCAGCTCGCAGTCGTATGGCGACTACCTGCAGCTCGCGCAGCTGCTGTCGGCCCAGAAGACGATTTCCGACGCGCATGACGAAACCATGTTCATCGTCGTGCACCACGTGTCGGAGCTGTGGATCAAGCTGTTCCTGCACGAGCTGGACTTCGTGCGCCGCTGCGTGATGCGCGATGACCTGGATCCCTCGTTCAAGGCGCTGCAGCGCATCGCACGGGTGCAGACCCAGCTGTTCGGCGTGTGGGAGGTGCTGGCCACGATGACGCCGTCGGACTACACGGGGTTCCGCAACCTGCTCGGGCGCTCCTCCGGCTTCCAGTCGGCGCAGTACCGGTTGCTCGAGTTCCTGCTGGGCAACAAGAATGCCGAGATGATCCGTGTGCACGAGCGCTACGCGGAGGACTACGCGCGGCTGCGGCGCGCGCTGCACGAGCCCAGCCTGTACGACGAGGTGCTGCGGCTGCTGTCACGGCGCGGCTACGGCATCCCCGATGAGCTGCTGAACCGCGATTTCTCGGCGGCCTATGTGCCCAGCAAGGCGGTCACCGGCGCCTGGCTCGGCGTGTACCACAACTCGGAGAAGGACTGGGACCTGTACGAGCTCGCCGAGGGGCTGGTGGACCTGGACCACCGCTTCCAGGTGTGGCGCTTCCAGCACATGAAGACGGTGGAACGCATCATCGGCCACAAGCGCGGCACCGGCGGCACCGGCGGGGTCTCCTACCTCGCCAAGGCGCTGGACCTCAGGTTCTTTCCGGAACTCTGGCAGGCGCGAACATCCCTTTGAGCAGGCGGTAACGGAAGGCCATCAGCACCAGGAAGATGGCCACGTACAGCAGCGGCTCGCGGATGTCCTTCTTCACCTGCCACCAGAAGTGCCACAGGCCCAGCGCCGCGATCAGGTAGACGAGGCGGTGCAGCTGCGTCCAGCGCCGGCCGAGCCTGCGCATCATGCGGTTGGTGGAGGTGATGGCCAGCGGAACCAGCAGCAGCAGCGCCAGCATGCCGATCGTGATGTAGGGGCGCTTGAGGATGTCGGCGCCGATGCGATGCAGGTTCAGTTCCTGGTCCAGCCAGGCGTACACCGTGAAATGCGCCAGCACATAGAAGAATGCGAACAGCCCGAGCATGCGTCGCAGCCGCACCAGGTCGTTCCACCCTGTCAGCTTGCGCAGCGGCGTCACCGCCAGCGTCAGCAGCAGCAGGCGCAGCGCGGTGATGCCGCAGGCATGAATGAGGCGATTGACGGGATCGGCGCCCAGGTCCATCGGCCCCTTGCCGAAGGCCGCCAGCAGCATCACCACCGCCGGCGCCGCGCAGGCGGCGAACAGCAGCGGTTTGTAGAGGTAGCGGAATTGCGCGGCGCGCCTGTGCGTCGTCATTACGGAACCCTGCGCGAGGCGCCGCGGCTCAATAGAGCTTGCGCGGATCCATGCCCTTGTACAGCGACGCCACCTGGTCGGCGTAGCCATTGAAAGGCAGCGTCGCGATGCGCCGGCCAAACAGCGAGCTGCTGCCGATGCGCCGCTCGGTGGCCTGGCTCCAGCGCGGATGGTCCACCGCCGGGTTCACGTTGGCGTAGAAGCCATACTCGTTCGGCGCGGCATCCTGCCAGCTGTTCAGCGGCTGCTTGTCGGTGAAACGGATGCGCACGATGGCCTTGATGCCCTTGAAGCCGTACTTCCAGGGAACCACCAGCCGCAGCGGCGCGCCGTTCTGATTGGGCAGCGTCTTGCCATACAGGCCCACTGCGATGAACGACAGCGGATGCATCGCCTCGTCCATGCGCAGGCCCTCCACGTACGGCCAGTTCAGCACGCGCGCGCCCTCCCCGGGCATGCGCTTCGGGTCGTACAGCGTGGTGAATTCCACATACTTCGCGCGCGAGGTGGGCTTGAAGCGCGCCAGCAGGTTGGCGAGCGGGAAGCCATCCCACGGGATCACCATGGACCAGGCTTCGACGCAGCGCAGGCGGTAGACGCGCTCCTCCAGCGGATGCGGCTTCAGGATGTCCTCGAGCGTGAAGGTGCCCCTGACCTCCGCCTCGCCATCGACCGTGAGGTTCCACGGCGTGGGCTTGAAGTCCTGCGAGTTCTCGGCCGGATCGCTCTTGTCGGTGCCGAACTCGTAGTAGTTGTTGTAGGTGGTGATGTCCTCGTAGCTGTTCGGTGCTTCGCTTACCGACAGTGCGGCGTTGCGTGGCGCGGTGAGGCTGGCCAGCGCCGGCATGGCTGGTTTGCCCAGTGCCGCCGGCCCGAAGGCGGCGAGACCTGCGCCGCCGAGGCCGGCCGCCAGCAACTGGCGGCGGCTGAAGTACACCCGCTCGGGGGTGATGTCCGACGGCAGGATGCGATGTGTGTGCCTGTTCATGATGCCTCCTGACCCCGTTGACCTGTGGATATTACGACCGTACGAGGTGCAATGTTACGCGCTCAGCTCCATTGCACACGGCGGATCGCGGGGTCCGCAGCCGCGAGCCGCGCGGCGAGGCGCCCGCGGGCGTTGACGAATACTGCCTGCTCGCACAGGCGCATGTGGTCCAGGTCCGACGGGCTGTTGCCGTAGGCGATGACGGGCAGCCCGGGGTGGGCAGAACGCAGCCCCGCCAGCACCCGCGTCTTCTCCGGGCCACGTCGGTTCGGTCCGTCGAGCCGGCCATCGAGATTTCCGGCGTGCCAGCGGACCTGCGTGCAGTGGGTTTCATGGACGCCCAGCAGCCGGCCGATCTCGGGCACGTACAGGTCGGGGCTCGCCGACAGCAGCACCACCAGGTCGCCGGCGGCAAGGTGGCTGCGCAGTTCATCGAGGCCGGCGGCGAACAGGCGCCGCGCGAGCACGTGCGCGGCGAAACCCTGTGCCACCGGCGCGACGGCCGCACGTGGCAGGCCGGCGAACAGCAGATGCAGGATGCCGCCCTTCAGCCGTCCGCGATCCAGCAGGCCGGCTGCATACGCGGCGAAGAAGCAGGGCAGCAGCAGCGCGCGGGGCCAGCGCCCCGGATGCCGGGCCAGCAGGCGCGGCACGAAACCGCGCAAGGTATCGCCGCGCGCCAGCGTACCGTCCAGGTCGAACAGCGCCAGGCGCCGCACCGCTGGTCGCGTCAGGCTGCCTTGCCGCCAGCCGCGAGCTGGCGCAGCACGTAATGCAGGATGCCGCCGTGGCGGAAATACTCCCGCTCCTTCGGCGTGTCTATGCGCACGCGTACCTCGAATGCCACGGGCGCGCCGCCGCCGTCGGGCGTGGCGGTGACCGACACGGTCCTGCGTGCCGCATCGCTGCCGCCGCTGATGGAATAGGTCTCGCGGCCGGTGAGCCCCAGCGCCGTCGCGCCCTCGCCGGGCAGGAACTGCAGCGGCAGCACGCCCATGCCGATCAGGTTGGAGCGGTGGATGCGCTCGAAGCTCTCGGCGATCACCGCCTTCACGCCCAGCAGCATCGTGCCCTTGGCGGCCCAGTCACGCGAAGAGCCGGAACCGTACTCCTTGCCGGCGATGATGATCAGCGGCGTGCCGGCGGCCTTGTACTTCATTGCCGCGTCGTAGATGGACAGCTGCTCGCTGGTCGGGATGTGCAGTGTCACGCCGCCTTCGGTGCCCGGCAGCAGCAGGTTGCGCAGCCGGATGTTGGCGAAGGTGCCGCGCATCATCACTTCGTGGTTGCCGCGCCGCGCGCCGTACTGGTTGAAGTCCGCCGGCTGCACGCCCTGCGCCATCAGGTACTTCGCGGCCGGGCTGCTCTTCGCGATGTTGCCGGCGGGCGAGATGTGGTCCGTGGTGATGGAGTCGCCGAACAGCCCGAGCACGCGCGCGCCGCGGATGTCGCCGGTCGCCGCCGGCTGCATCGTCATGCCGTCGAAGTAGGGCGGGTTCTTCACGTAGGTGGATTTCGGATCCCACGCGTAGCTCTGGCCGGCCGGCACCTGGATGCCGCGCCAGCGCTCATCGCCCTCGAACACGCTGGCGTAGCTCCGGCGGAACATCTCCGAGGTGATGAAGCGGTGCACGTAGTCGGCCACTTCCTGCGGCGTCGGCCAGATGTCCTTCAGGTATACCGCGCGGCCGGCGTTGCCGGTGCCCAGCGGCTCGTTGTTGAGATCCACGTCGAGCGATCCGGCCAGCGCATAGGCCACCACCAGCGGCGGCGAAGCCAGGTAGTTCTGCTTCACTTCCGGATGCACCCGACCGTCGAAGTTGCGGTTGCCGGACAGCACCGAGCAGCCGATCACGTCGCCGGCCTTCACGGCCGCCGAGATCTCCGGCTTCAGCGGCCCGGAATTGCCGATGCAGGTGGTGCAGCCATAGCCGACGAGGTTGAAGCCGATGCCGGCGAGCTCATCGAGCAGCCCCGCCGCGGCGAGGTAGTCCGTGACCACGCGCGAACCCGGCGCGAGGCTGGTCTTTACCCACGGGCGCGAGCTGAGCCCCGCCTTGCGCGCATTGCGCGCCACCAGGCCGGCGGCGATCAGCACATAGGGATTGGAGGTATTGGTGCAGCTGGTGATGGCGGCGATCAGCACCGCGCCATCCTTCACCTCGAAGATGCGGCTGCCGACCGTGGCGGTGGCCTTGCCCGTGGCATCGGGGTTCTTCTTCGCGCGTTCGGCGGACTGGCGCGCGAATGCGGCCTCGTAGGCCGTCTTGGCACTCTTCAGCGGCACGCGATCCTGCGGTCGCGACGGGCCGGCAAGGCTCGGCTCCACGGTGGCGAGATCCAGTTCCACCACGTCGGTGTAGTCGGCCGGCACCTGCCCGTTGACCCGCCACAGGCCCTGGTGGCGTGCGTAGGCTTCCACCAGCGCAACCTGCTCGGCCGGCCGGCCGGACAGGCGCAGGTAGCGGATGGTTTCCTCGTCGATCGGGAAGATCGCGCAGGTGCTGCCGAACTCCGGCGACATGTTGCCGATGGTGGCGCGGTCGGCCAGCGGCAGGCTGGCAAGGCCGTCGCCGAAGAATTCCACGAACTTGTCCACCACGCCCTTCTTGCGCAGCATCTCGGTGACCGTCAGCACCAGGTCGGTGGCCGTGGCGCCCGGCGGCAGTGTGCCGGTGAGCTTGAAGCCGATGACCTGCGGAATAAGCATGGTGACTGGCTGGCCGAGCATGGCGGCCTCCGCCTCGATGCCGCCCACGCCCCAGCCGAGCACGCCCAGGCCGTTGATCATGGTGGTATGAGAGTCCGTGCCGACCAGCGTGTCGGGATAGGCTTCGGGTGTTGCGCCATCCTTGGAAAACACCACGCGGCCGAGGAACTCCAGGTTCACCTGGTGCACGATGCCGGTGTTGGGCGGCACCACCTTGAAGTTGTGGAAGGCGCTCTGGCCCCAGCGCAGGAATGAATAGCGCTCGCCGTTGCGTTCGAATTCGATGCGGTTGTTGTCGGCCAGCGCCTGCGGCGTGCCGTATTCGTCCACCTGCACCGAGTGGTCGATGACCAGCTCCGCCGGCGCCAGCGGATTGACCTTGTCGGGGTTGCCGCCGAGGCGGGTGATGGCCTCGCGCATGGCCGCGAGGTCCACCACGCAGGGCACGCCGGTGAAATCCTGCATGATGACCCGCGCCGGCGTGAAGGAGATCTCGTAGGAGGGCGCCGCGGTGGCATTCCAGTCCAGCAGCGCCTCGATGTCCGCGCGCGTGACATTGACGCCGTCCTCGAAGCGCAGCAGGTTCTCCAGCAGGATCTTCAGCGAGTAGGGCAGGCGCGCCACCTTCTCGGCAGGCAGCGCGGCGAGGTTCCAGATCGAGTACGGCTTGCCGTTGACGTTGAGGGTCGCGCGCGCCTTGAAGCTGTCGGTCATGTCGGTCTCCGCCGTGGGACGCGCAATTATAGCCCGGTTTGCACGATCACCCCGCCACCGAGGCAGCGCGTGTCCCGGTACAGCACCGCCGACTGGCCCGGAGTGACGGCGCGCTGCCGCGCGCACGCTTCGATGGCGACGCCGCCATCGGCCGTCGGCAGCACGCGCGCCGGTTGGTCATCCTGACGGTAGCGCAACCGTACCGTGATGCCATCGCCGGGCGGCGGTGCGCACAGCCAGTTCACCTCGCTGGTTGCGAGGCGGCTGCTGTACAGCGCGGGATGATCCTCGCCCTGTGCCACCCGCAGCGTGTTGTCGTGCGGCTGTTTGCCCGCCACGTACCAGGCGGCCCCGCTGCCGCCGCGCGTGCCACCGATGCCGATGCCGGCGCGCTGGCCCAGCGTGTAGAACGGCAGGCCGATGTGCTCGCCGACCAGCACGCCGTCGGTGCTGAGGATCGGGCCGGGCCGGTGGGGCACGTACTGCCCGAGGAATTCGCGAAACGGCCGCTCGCCGATGAAGCAGATGCCGGTGCTGTCGCGCTTGCCCGCCACCGGCAGGCCCGCGGCGCGCGCGATGTCGCGCACCTCCTCCTTGTGCAGTTCGCCCAGCGGCATCAGCACGCGTGCGAAACCGGCGCGCCGCACGGCATGCAGGAAATACGACTGGTCCTTGTCCGGGTCCACGCCCTTGTGCAGTTCCGGTCCGTCCGTGCCGTGGACGATGCGGGCGTAGTGGCCGGTGGCGAACAGCCCGGCGCCGAGCCGCAGCGCGTGCCGCAGGCACTCGCCGAACTTGATCTCGCGGTTGCACAGCACGTCGGGGTTGGGCGTGAGCCCGGCGCGGTACGCCGCCAGGAAATCGGCGAACACCTGCCGGCGATACTGCGCGGCGAAATCCACCCGATGCAGGGGTATGCCCAGCTCGGCGGCGACCCGCCGCGCATCCTGGAAATCTTCGGCCGCGGTGCAGTAGCCCTGCTCGTCCTCCTCCCAGTTGTGCATGAACAGACCCTGCACCTCGTGGCCTGCACGCCGCAGCAGCAGCGCGGTGACGGCCGAGTCGACGCCTCCGGAAAGCGCGACGATGACGCGGGAGCCCACGGCGACTCAGGCCGGCGCGGCGACTGGCTGCGCGGCAAGGTAGTTCAGCGCGGACAGCGCGTGGCGCGCGCCGGCGAGATAGTCGTCGATGCAGCGCATCACCAGCGGGCTGCGCAGCCTGCCGGCCTGGGCGAGCAGCTCCTCGCGTGCCAGCCAGTGCGCGGCGACCACCGGCTGGTCCAGCGGGCGCGCCGGTTCGTGGCGCGTCACATCGCCGATGAGGGCGACGCGCAGGATGGAATGGCCGTTCTGCGGATTGCGCCACAGGTAGAGGCCGAGCAGCGCGCGCGGCACGAAGTGCCAGGCCGTCTCCTCCAGCGTCTCGCGCACCACCGCATCGATCAGGGATTCGCCGTCATCGACGTGGCCCGCGGGCTGGTTGAGCACCAGCGCGCCGCGGATGCGTTCCTCCACGATGAGGAAACGGCCGTCGCGCTCGACGATGGCGGCGGCGGCAAGATCGGGACGCCAGATCATGGCGCCAAGTATAGGGGTTTGCGCGGCGCGGGCCCGGGCTCAGTACTTCGGCACGCTCGCCAGCCACATCTCGTCGAATTCCTGCAGGTACAGGCGCGCGATCGGCGGCTGCTCGAACCCGGCCACGCCTTCCCAGCTCGTGACCTGCGCGCGATAGACGATGGCGCGGCTGTCGGCGATCAGCATGCCGGTGCTGCGCGCGGCGAATTCGGCGGCCGCGGTGCGGATCTCGATGTGGCCGGACAGGCGGCGGCGCATGGCGGCCAGCTTGTGCTGCGAGGTGTAGGGCACCGGGCGATGCGTCAGCAGGCGCACCTTGGCGAAGCTGTGCGACAGCAGGAAGCGCTGCACGGTGTCGAGGAAGGGGGCGTGTTCGTACAGCTTCGGTTCCAGGTCGAGGCTGTAGATCGACAGCAGGCGCTGTGCGCCGGCCACGGCGCGCCGGCTGGCGGCCCGTACGTCATCCAGCGTGGTCAGTACCTGCAGCGGCTCCGGCGCGACCGCTGCGCCACCGCGCCCGAGCACCGCGAGGGGTGCGGGGTTCGCGGTCTGCGGGCCTGCGAAGTAGTACTGGGGACCGGGCATGCGGCGCAGTCTAGGAACCCGTCGCGCGCGCGGATTGTGGAGCGCGTCACGCTTTGCCGCGGCCCGGGATTTGACTGAACGCGAACTGTGCGGCGCTTCGCAGTCACGCCTGCATTATGTCGACCCGCGCCGTGGCACCGGCAGTGTCGCCAGCCTGGCGGCCAGGCCGACGTAACCGGCCGGGGTCAGTGCCAGCAATGCCCGACGGCGCTTTTCGGGCAACGGCAGCGATGCCACCAGCGCGGCGAGGGATTCACGCGTGAGCGGCTTGCCGCGCGAGTGCTCCTTCAGCAGCTCGTAGCCCTCCGGCACGCCCTCGGCGCGCAGCACGGTCTGCACAGCCTCGGCCAGCACTTCCCACGCCGCGTCGAGGTCGGCGGCAATGCGCACCGGATCCGGCGCGATCCTGCCGAGGCCGCGCAGGCAGGCACGCCACGCCACGATGCAATGGCCGAGGCCGACGCCGAGGTTGCGCAGCACGGTGGAGTCGGTGAGGTCGCGCTGCCAGCGCGATATGGGCAGCTTCTCGGAGAAGTGCCGCAGCAGCGCGTTGGCCACTCCCATGTTGCCCTCGGCGTTCTCGAAGTCGATGGGGTTGACCTTGTGCGGCATGGTGGAAGAGCCCACTTCGCCGGCCACCGCGCGCTGGCGCAGATAGCCGAGCGACACATAGCCCCAGACATCGCGGCAGAAATCGATGCCGATGACGTTGATCGCCGCCAGTGCGTCGCAGTACTCGCCGATCCAGTCGTGCGGTTCGATCTGCGTGGTATGCGCATTCCAGCCCAGCCCGCAGCGCTCCACGAACTGCCTGGAGATTGCCAGCCAGTTCTTGCGCGGAAAGGCCACGTGGTGCGCGTTGAAGTTGCCGACCGCGCCATTCCACTTGCCGAGGATGGTCACGCGCGCCAGCCGTTCGCGGGCGCGCACCAGGCGCGCGTGCACGTTGGCGAACTCCTTGCCGAGCGTGGTGGGGGAGGCGCTCTGCCCATGCGTGCGCGACAGCATCGGCAGGTGCGCGTGTGCCGTGGCAAAGGCAGCCACCGTGGCGATCAGCTCATCCAGCTGCGGCAGCAGCTGCTCGGTGCGCGCGCGCGCCAACAGGCGTGCGTAACTCAGGTTGTTGATGTCTTCCGACGTGCAGCCGAAATGCACCAGCTCGAGCTGCGCCGCAGAGGCGCCGGCTTGCGCGAGCGCCTCGCGCACGAAATATTCGACCGCCTTGACGTCGTGGTTGATGCGCTTCTCGATGGCCTTGACCCGGCGCGGGCTGTCCTCGCCCGGATCGACGGCGAGCTGTTGCAGCCGCGTGGCAATGCGGCGCGACCACGCCGCCGCGGGCAGTTCGGCCAGGGATTCGCCGAGCTGCAGCAGCCACAGCGCCTCGACGCGGATGCGCTCGCGCACCAGGCCGGCCTCCGACAGCAGCTGTGCCATTGCCTGGGTGGCGGCACGGTAGCGTCCATCGACGGGAGACAGGGCGGTCAGGCTGGAATCCATGCGGGGTGTGCCGGTGCGGCGGAAGCGGATGTTAGGATGCATCGATCATAACCGATGCAGGCACTGCCTTCTTCTCCATGAGCAACCAGGATTTCCGGATCGAACGCGACAGCATGGGCGAACTGCAGGTGCCGGCCGCGGCGCTGTGGGGCGCACAGACGCAGCGCGCCGTGCAGAACTTCCCGATCAGCGGCCGACGCATGCCGCGGGATTTCATCCGCGCCGTGGCGCTCATCAAGGCCGCCGCGGCGCGCGCCAACAGCGCGCTGGGCCTGCTGGAGCCGGAGGTGGCGCGCGCCATCGTGCAGGCGGCCGATGAAGTCGCCGCCGGCGGCCACGACGCGCAGTTTCCCGTCGACGTGTTCCAGACCGGCTCGGGCACCAGCACCAACATGAATGCCAACGAGGTGATTGCGCACCTGGCGGCGCTGAAGCTCGGGCGTGCGGTGCACGCGAACGATGCCGTGAACATGAGCCAGAGCAGCAACGACGTGATCCCGACCGCGATCCACGTGAGCGCGGCGCTGGCGTGGCAGGAGTCGCTGCGCCCGGGGCTGGCGCACCTGGCCGCGGTGCTGGCGAAGAAGGCGGAGGAAATCGGCGCCATCGTCAAGACCGGCCGCACGCACCTGATGGATGCCATGCCGGTGACCTTCGGCCAGGAGCTGGGAGCGTGGCGCACGCAGGTGGAGAAGGGCATCGAGCGCGTCGTGGCGGTGGAGCCGCGCCTGCTGCAGCTCGCGCAGGGAGGCACCGCGGTTGGCACCGGCATCAACGCCCATCCGCAGTTTGCCGCCCGCTTCGCGCAGGAGCTCTCGCAGGCCACGGGCCTGGCGTTCCGTCCGAACGTGAGCCTGTTCGAAGGCATGGCCACCCAGGACACGGCCGTGGAGCTGTCCGGGCAGCTCAAGACCGTCGCGGTGAGCCTGATGAAGATCGCCAACGACCTGCGCTGGATGAACAGTGGCCCGCTGGCCGGACTCGGCGAGATCGCCCTGCCGGCGCTGCAGCCCGGCAGCAGCATCATGCCCGGCAAGGTGAACCCGGTGATTCCCGAGGCCACCACCATGGTCGCCGCCGAGGTGATCGGCAACGACGCCGCCATCACCGTGGCCGGCCAGTCGGGCAATTTCCAGCTCAACGTGATGCTGCCGCTGATCGCCTGCAAGCTGCTGGAATCCATCCGGCTGCTGGCCAACGTGTCGCGCGCACTGGCCGATGCGGCGATCGCCGGTTTCACGGTCAACGAGGCGCGCCTGAAGGAAGCGCTGGATCGCAATCCCATCCTGGTCACTGCGCTCAATCCGGTGATCGGTTACGAGAAAGGCGCCGCCATCGCCAAGAAGGCATATGCCGAAGGCAGGCCCATCCTGGAGGTTGCCGTGCGCAATACCGACCTGTCGCGCGCGCAGCTGCAGTTGCTGCTCGATCCGGCGGAACTCGCGCGCGGCGGCATCAAGGGGGGCACCAGCGGAGGCGGCTGATGGGTTCGGGTCCGATGCGCTCCGATGCAACCGCAAGCGCATGGCGGCGGATGCTGCAGCGGCTGGCCGATTCGCGGCCGTACAACGTGCTGCCGCCCGCGCACCCGGGGGCGCAGTTCGCATTCGCCGATCCACGGCTGATCGCGCTGCTGCCGGCGGCGCCGCGTGCCGCGGCGGTGCTGGTCGGACTGATCGAGCCGGAGCCGGGCGAGTACGGCGTATTCCTGACCGTGCGGGCCACGCACCTGCGCCATCATGCCGGGCAGATCGCTTTTCCCGGCGGCCTGATCGAGCCCGGCGATGAAGGGCCGGCGGCTGCGGCGCTGCGCGAGGCACAGGAGGAGGTGGGGCTGGAACCTGCCCGGGTCCGGCTGCTGGGTTACCTGCCCGACCAGCATGTGCTGACCGGTTTCCGCATCACGCCGGTGGTGGCGCAGCTGCCGGCGGATTTCATGCCGCGGCTCGCCGGCGCGGAGGTGCAGGCCAGCTTCATCCTGCCGTTCGCCGTGCTGCTCGAACCATCCACCGAGGTGGCGGGGCGGCGCATGGTGGGTGGCATCGAGGTGGCCGTGCGGGACCTGCACTACGGCGAGCACCGCATCTGGGGCGCGACCGCCGGCATGCTGTTGCAGCTGCGAGCGCTGGCGTTGCCATGAGCACGCCGCTGCCGGGCATGGTGCGGTTGCTGGCCGTGATGCGCGCGCTGCGCGATCCGGCCCGTGGATGTCCGTGGGATCTGGCCCAGGATGCGCGCACGCTCGCCCGCTATGTGCTCGAGGAAGCCTGCGAGCTGGTGGCGGCGATCGAGGGCGGCGCGGACGGGCAGGTGCGCGATGAGCTGGGGGACCTGCTGTTCCAGGTGGTCTTCCATGCGCAGCTGGCCAGCGAGCGTGGCGCCTGGGATTTCGACACGGTGGCCGCCGGCATGGCGGACAAGCTCGAGCGGCGCCACCCGCATGTGTTCGCCCCCGACGGCCGCGATGCCAGCCACTGGGAGCAGATCAAGGCCGCCGAACGGGCGGCGCGTGGCGCAGGCGGCGTGCTGGACGACATACCGGTGACGCTGCCGGCGCTCACCCGTGCGGTGAAGCTGGGCAAGCGCGCGGCCGGCGTGGGTTTTGACTGGCCGGACGCGGCCGGTGCCCGCGCTAAATTGCTGGAGGAACTCGCCGAGGTGGACGCGGCAGCCCGGGGAGAAGGGCAGACGCCGCTGGAAGACGAGGTCGGTGACCTCCTGCTGGCGGCAACCAGCCTGGCACGCCATCTGGGAGTGGACCCGGAGACCGCCCTGCGCCGTGCCAACAGCCGCTTCGAGGAGCGCTTCCGCGCGATGGAACGGCTGGCGGCGCGGCGCGGCACGCGGTTGCAGACGCTGGATGCCGCGCGCCTGGACGCACTCTGGGAGGACGTGAAGCGGGGTGTTCAGTCCTGATTCATTGACCGCCGCGCAGCATGGGCTCCAGGTCGCCATGCAGCGGCGCAGTCTTCCGGAGCAGCCCATGAACATCCGCATCCTCACTGGTCTTGCAGCCCTGGTACTCGGCTTCGCGGCCACCGCGGCGCAGGCCGGTCAGTGGCACGGAAGCCACGAGCACCGCGGATACGTGGAGCGGGCATACGTGGAGGGGGGATACGCGCCCGCGCCGCGCCTGGCCACCGTCATCGGCGGCGCCATCGGCGCGGCCATCGGCAGCGATCTCGCCCAGGGCGCGGACCGGCCGGGCGCAACCGTTGCCGGCGCCATCATCGGGGCCATCGTCGGCAGCCAGGTGTCGCATGAGGATCGGGATGACCGGCGTTACCGGCACTGGCACCGCTGATGATGCGCGACGTGACAGGTGATCACTTACCATAGAGTCATGCAGCAGGGAGCCCGGGGCCGACATTGCCTCCGCATGGGGATTGGCAGGACGCTGGCGGTCCTGCTGGCTGCTCTCGTGGCGCTCGGGCCGGTGCATGCCAGGGACAAGAAAAAGAAGCATCACGACGAGGACACACCCGCGCAGGTCGAACCGCCGGCAAAAGCCGAATCCCCCGCTCCTGCCGAACCCGGCGAGCCGCCGCACGCAGCGCCCCGTCCGCCCCCGCGCGTGTCGCTGGACCGGGTCATCGAGCAGATCGAGCGTCGCTACAAGGCGCGCGTGGTGCGGGTGGACAAGAGCGAGGATGCCGGCCAGCTCACCTATGTGCTGCGGCTGATGTCCGACCAGCGGGTGTGGACGGTAAAGGTCGATTCCGAGACGGGCAAGGAGAAATAGCGCATGCGGGCGTTGGTGGTGGAGGACGAGGCGGCACTGCGCGAGGCGCTGCAGCGGGATCTGGGCGCGGCGGGGTTCACCGTGGACCTCGCGGCCGACGGCGAGGAAGGCCTGTTTGCCGGCAGCGAATACCCCATCGACGTGGCCATCATCGACCTGGGTCTGCCGAAGCTCTCCGGCCTTGAAGTAATCCGGCTGCTGCGCGCCAGGGACAAGCGCTTTCCGATCCTGGTGCTGACGGCGCGCGATCGCTGGCAGGACAAGGTCGAGGGCCTCGACGCCGGCGCTGACGACTACGTCTCCAAGCCCTTCCATTTCGAGGAGGTGCTGGCGCGGCTGCAGGCGCTGATGCGGCGCAGCGGCGGCTGGGCCTCCTCCAGCCTGGTGTGCGGACCGGTGGTGCTCGATACGCGCGCGCAGACCGTGAGCGTGGAAGGCCAGCCGGTGGATCTCACCACCTTCGAGTACCGCATCCTCGAGCACCTGATGCTGAAGGCCGGCGAGGTCATCTCCAAGACCGATCTCACCGAACAGCTCTACGACCAGGATTTCGAGCGCGACAGCAACGTGATCGAGGTTTTCATCGGGCGCCTGCGCCGCAAGCTCGACCCCGAGGAACGCATCCGCCCCATCGAGACCCTGCGCGGCCGCGGCTACCGCTTCGCACTGCCACGCAGCGCGGCCTGACCGGACGCTGCAGTATTCTTTCCGGCATGCGCTCCATCAGCCGGCGCCTGCTGGTCTGCCTCACCCTGCTGCTGCTGCTGTTCTTCGGCGTGATGATCGCCGTGCTCGACGCGCGCTTCCGCACGCTGGCGGAGGGTTCGCTGCGCGAGGTCCTGGATGCCCAGCTCGTGGCGCTGATCGCGCAGGCGGAGACCGATGCCACCGGCCATATCGTGCCGCACCTGTCGCAGGCGGAGGATCCGCTGGCGGAGACCGGTTCCGGCATGTACGCCGCGGTCAGCGACAGCACCGGGGTGTTCTGGCGCTCGCCCTCGGCCGCGGGCAACGTGGTGGATTTCGGCCCCGCGCAACCCCCGGGCGGGCGCTCCTTCGGCTATCTCACCGACGCGCGTGGCCGGCGGCTGGCCGCGGTGAGCCGCGGGCTGGAATGGGAAGGCGCCGGCACGCTGACCTTCATCGTGGCCTCGGACATGAGTTCCTACCAGGCGCAGCTGGCCCGCTTCCGCCAGGGACTGGCCGGCGGATTCGCGGTGGTGGCGGTGCTGCTGCTGGCGGCGCTCGCGGCCTTGCTGCGCTGGGCACTGACGCCGCTGCGGCGCCTGGAATACCAGATCCGCGCGGTCGAGCGTGGCGAGCGCGAACAGCTCGACGACCGCTGGCCCACGGAGTTGCAGGGCGCGGTCGCCAACCTCAACACGCTGCTGGACGCCGAGCGCACGCGCATCGCGCGCTACCGCGATACGCTGGGCAATCTCGCGCACAGCCTGAAGACACCGCTGGCGGTGCTGCGCTCCGCCTTCACCGCGGGTCCGCCAGGCGTTGCGGATGCCGGTGCGAAGCTGGTCAACGAACAGGTCGAGCGCATGAGCGCCATCGTCGAACACCAGTTGCGGCGCGCGGCCACCACCGGTGGCGCCAGCGTCGGCCGGCAGGCCGTCGAGGTGCTGCCGGTGGCGCAGGATCTGCGGCGGGCGCTGCTGAAGGCCCATGCGCGCAAGGATTTCGCCATCGAGCTGGCCATCCCCGCGTCGCTGCTGTTCGTCGGCGACCGTGACGATCTCACCGAGGCGCTGGGCAACCTGATGGACAATGCCGCCAAGTGGTGCCGCGCGCAGGTGCGCGTGGTGGCGACGCTGCGGCGCGAAGCCGGTGCCGGCCAGAAGCTGCAGCTGGCCGTCGAGGATGACGGCCCGGGGATTCCCGCCGCTGAACGCGAGCGCGTGCTGCAGCGGGGCGCGCGCGCCGACGAACACACCCCGGGCCACGGCCTGGGCCTGGCGATGGTGCGCGACATGGCCGGCCTGTACGGCGGCCGCGTCTGGCTCGGTGAAGCGGCGCTCGGTGGCTGTCGCGTCGAGCTGCGCCTGCCGGGGCGCCTGAAGTAGGGGAGTAGACTTGGCCACATGAGTTCATCCGATGCGGCCGGCTGGAGTCCGGCGAGCTGGCAGGCGCGGCCCGCCCAGCAGCAGCCTGTGTATGCGGACGCGCAAGCGCTGCGGGATGCACTGGGGCAACTGTCGCAGCTGCCGCCGCTGGTGGTGTCGTGGGAGATCGAGGCGTTGCGCGAGCGCCTGGCCGCCGCGCAGCGCGGCGAAGCCTTCCTGCTGCAGGGTGGCGATTGCGCCGAGAGCTTCGAGGGCTGCGAGTCGGACCGCATCGCCAAGCAGCTGAAGGTGCTGCTGCAGGTGAGCCTGGTGCTGCTGCACGGGCTGAAACGCCCGATCGTGCGGGTGGGGCGCATCGCGGGCCAGTACGCCAAGCCGCGCTCGGCCGATACCGAAACGCGCGACGGCGTGACCCTGCCCAGCTACCGCGGCGACAACATCAACCGTCCGGAATTCACCCCGGCGGCGCGCGCGCCGGATCCGCAGCTGCTGCTGCGTGGTTACGAGCGGGCGGCGCTGACGCTGAATTTCGTGCGCGCGCTGGTCGATGGCGGTTTCGCCGACCTGCACCATCCGGAGTACTGGGACCTGGGGTTCCTGCAGCATTCACCCGCCCGCGAGGCATACGAGGAGGTGGTGCATGCCATCGCCGATGCGCTGGATTTCTTCGAGGGCATGACCGGCAGTCCGGTGGAGAAGGCGAACCTCGTCACCATGTACGCCAGCCATGAGGGACTGCACCTGCAATACGAGCAGGCGCAGACGCGCTTCATTCCGCGGCTGCGGCGCTGGTACAACCTGTCCACTCACCTGCCATGGATCGGCATGCGCACGGCGCAGCTCGACGGGGCGCACGTGGAGTACTTCCGCGGCATCTCCAATCCGCTGGGCGTGAAGATCGGCGCGGCGATGGACAATGCCTGGCTGCAGGGTCTGATCCGCACGCTGAACCCGGCCAACGAGGCCGGCCGGCTGGCGCTGATCCACCGTTTCGGCGCCCGCGACATCGAGCGGCACCTGCCGCGGATGATCCAGGCGGTGCGCGACACCGGGCAGCAGGTGCTGTGGGTGTGCGATCCCATGCATGGCAACACCGAGACCACGGCGGGCGGCTACAAGACGCGCCGCCTGGAGAACATCCGGCGCGAGCTGGAGCTGGCGTTCGACATCCATGAAGCACAGGGCTCGCGCCTCGGCGGGGTGCACCTGGAGATGACCGGGGAGGATGTGACCGAGTGCACCGGCGGGGCCCGCGGCCTGGCGGACGCGGACCTGGCTCGCGCCTATCGCACGCAGGTGGATCCACGCCTGAATTACGAGCAGGCGCTGGAGCTGGCGCTGATGATCGCCGGCCGCAATCGCGGGGCGAGGAGCTGATCCCTGGACTTCGACGGCCGGCAGTTCGCGTCGACCCTGCCGCGCCGGCCCGGCGTGTACCGCATGTACGGGGCCGCCAGCGCCACGCCGGAATCGCTGCTGTACGTGGGCAAGGCGGCATCGCTGCGCGACCGCGTGGGCAGCTACTTCCAGCAGAGCCGCCAGGCGCCGAAGGTCGAGGCCATGGTCAGGCTGGTGCGCCACATCGAGGTCACGGTGAGTGCCTCGGAGACCGAGGCGCTGCTGCTGGAAGCCAACCTCATCAAGGAGCACCGCCCGCGCTTCAACATCGTGCTGCGCGACGACAAGAGCTTTCCCTACATCCTGCTGCTGGAGCACGAGTTTCCGCGCCTGGCGCTGTACCGCGGGCCACGCGGCGCCAAGGGACGCTACTTCGGTCCCTATCCGGATGCCGGCGCGGTGCGCGCCACGCTGCAGCAGCTGCAGAAGCTGTTCCAGCTGCGCAATTGCCGCGAAAGCTTCTTTGCGAACCGCACGCGGCCCTGCCTGCAGTACCAGATCGGCCGCTGCTCGGCCCCGTGTGTGGGACTCATCTCGAAGGAGGCCTACGGACGCGACGTGGAAGCCGCGGTGATGGCGCTGGAAGGGCGCGGCGAGGAGGTGTCCGCCTCGCTGGAACAGCAGATGCGCGAGGCGGCCGGCGCGCAGCAGTTCGAGCGCGCCGCCGCACTGCGCGACCAGCTGGTGGCCTTCCGCAAGCTGCAGGCCGAGCAGGCGGCCGATGCCGGCGCGCTGCGCGACGTGGACGTGTTCGCCATCGTCGGCGAGCCGGGTGACTACGCGATCGCGGTGCTGCTGGTGCGCGGCGGCCGCAACCTCGGCACCACCGCGTACTTTCCGCGCGCGCCCGGCAGCGCGGAGGAAGTGCTGGCCTCGTTCCTGCTGCAGCACTATGCACGCGAGGAGGCAGCGGGCGAGGTGCGGGTGAACCTGGAGCTGCCCGATGCCGCGGCGCTGACCGAGGCGCTGACGCGCGAGCATGGCCGGCAGATTGCCGTGTCGCGGCCGACCCGCGGACTGCCGGCGCGCTGGGTCGAATCCGCCCTCGCCAATGCCACGCAGGCACTGGCCATGCGCCGCGCACGCCGGGATGACGCGGCCGAGCTGCTGGAGGCGCTGCGAGCCGCGCTGGGCCTGGCGAGCGCGCCGGCGCGCATCGAGTGTTTCGACATCAGCCACACCAGCGGGGAGGGCACCGTCGCCTCCTGCGTGGTGTTCACCACCGAGGGTGTCGCGCGGCGCGAGTACCGCCGCTTCAACATCGAGAGCGTGAGCGGCGGCGATGACTATGGCGCGCTGCGCGAGGCAGTGGCCAGGCGCTACGCACGCATCCGCGACGGCGAGATCCCGCGGCCGGACCTGCTGCTGATCGACGGCGGCCGCGGCCAGGTCAATGCGGTGCTGCCGGTGCTTGCCGGACTGGGTTTCGCGCAGTTGCCGGTGATCGGTGTCTCGAAGGGACCGGACCGCAGGCCAGGCCAGGAGCGGCTGCATCGCGGTGACGGCGACGAACCCTTCACGCTGCCGCCGGATTCGCCGGCGCTGCGGCTGATCCAGCGCGTGCGCGACGAGGCACATCGCTTCGCCATCCAGGGCCATCGCCGGCGCCGCGCGCGCCGCCACCAGGAATCGGTGCTGGAAACCGTGCCGGGACTGGGACCGGCCAGGCGCCGCGCGCTGCTGGCGCATTTCGGCGGCCTGCAGGGCGTGCAGCGCGCCGGCGTGGCGAACCTCGCCCAGGTCAAAGGAATCGGTACGGGGCTCGCACAGCTCATTTATGATCACCTGCATCCGGGCGCGTAAGTCCGGCGACGGACCCCATGGCCTGGACCCTGCCCAACATCCTGACCTGGCTGCGCATCATCGCCGTGCCGCTGGTGGTGGTGCTGTTCTATCTGCCGCACAAATGGGCCGATGCCTTTGCCGCCATCCTGTTCGCCGCGGCCTCGATCACCGATTCGCTGGACGGCTACCTGGCGCGGCGCATGGGGCTGACCAGCCGGCTCGGCGCCTTCCTCGACCCCGTCGCGGACAAGCTGATCGTGACCGTGGCGCTGGTGCTGCTGGTCACCAAGGACCAGCACTTCATCGTGGTGCTGTCGGCCTGCGTGATCATCGGCCGCGAGATCGCGATCTCGGCGTTGCGCGAATGGATGGCCGAGCAGGGCGAGCGCACGCGCGTGGCGGTATCGCAGCTCGGCAAGATCAAGACCATCGCGCAGATGGTGGGGCTGTCCTTCATGCTGTACCGCCTGCCGCTGCTGGGCATCGACATCTACCGGGTGGGGCTGTACCTCACGGTGGCCGCCACCGTGCTGACCCTGTGGTCGGCGCTGGTGTACCTGAAGGCCGCGTGGCCGGTGCTTTCGGCCCCGGAATGAGCGCGCGCCGGCCGGCCGTGACCGGCTGTGCTTGACTTGCCCGGGGGTGGACCTACAATCCCCGCCCTCGCGTCGCGGGAATAGCTCAGTTGGTAGAGCGCAACCTTGCCAAGGTTGAGGTCGCGAGTTCGAGCCTCGTTTCCCGCTCCATCCCTTCGGCGCAGGCTAGGTGGCAGAGTGGTCATGCAGCGGCCTGCAAAGCCGTGTACGCCGGTTCGATTCCGACCCTAGCCTCCAGCACCCGCGTGACGAAATCGGTTATGTTGCCCCTGCGACAGCAATCCCGGCAGGCGGATGTGGCGGAACTGGTAGACGCAGCAGACTTAAAATCTGCTTCTCGCAAGGGAGTGTGGGTTCGAGTCCCACCGTCCGCACCACATGCTTGAAGTCCGCGGCCTGCACCTGTGGCGCGGCGAGCGCCATCTGCTCCAGGGGCTGGGCTTCACGGTGGCGTCCGGCGAAGCGCTGCAATTGCTCTGGCCCAACGGCACCGGCAAGACCTCGCTGCTGCGCTGTATCGCCGGCCTGCTGCACGCGGACAGCGGCGACATCCTGTGGCAGGGCCGTCCGGCCGGTGCCGATCCGGCCGCATTCCATGCCGCGCTGGCCTATCTCGCCCATGAGCCGGCGCTGAAGGGTGACCTGACGGCACTGGAGAACCTGCGCTTCTCGCTGGGGCTGCGGGTGCGCGCCGGCGAGGCGGCGCTGCGCGCGGCACTTGAAGCCGCGGGGGTGGGGCAGCTGGATCCGCAGCAGCCGGTGCGCAGCTTCTCCGCCGGGCAACAGAAGCGCGTGGCGCTGGCGCGGCTGTCGCTGTGGGGCGCGAGGCTGTGGCTGCTGGATGAGCCGGCCGCGAACCTCGATGCCGCGGGCCAGGCGGTGCTGGCGGAGTTCCTCTCGCGGCATCTTGCTGCCGGCGGCCTCGCGCTGGTGGCCACGCATCAAGGGGTGCAGTTGCCCGGCATGCCGCTGCGGCATTGGCGTACGCCGCGGGAGGCCGCATGAACGCGCCCCTGCAGGTGGGCGCCTTCGCTGCGGCACGCAGCGTGCTCGTGCGCGACTTGCTGCTGGCGTTCCGCCGTCCCGGCGAGTGGACGCAGCCGCTGGCCTTCTTCGTGATCGTGGTGCTGCTGTTCCCGCTGGCGCTGGATCCGGAGCCGGCGCTGCTGCGCACGCTGGCGCCGGCCGCGCTGTGGGTGGGACTGTTGCTGGCTTCGATGCTGGCGCTGGATTTCCTGTTCCGCGAGGATGGCCGTGACGGCACGCTGGAGCAGTTCGCCCTGTCGGGTCAGCCCTTCAGCGTGCTGCTGCTGGCAAAGACGGTCACGCACTGGCTGCTGACGGGGCTGCCGCTGGCCATCGTCGGGCCGCTGGTGGCGCTGGCCTTCGGCGCGCCGGCGGCGGCGATACCCGGAGTGCTGGCCGCGCTGCTGCTGGGCAGCGTGGGCCTGTCGCTGGTCGGGGCGATCGGCGCGGGACTGACACTGGGCCTGCGCCGTGGCGGCGCGCTGCTGTCGCTGCTGCTGCTGCCGCTGCTGATTCCCACGCTGATTTTCGGCGCGCGCGCCACGCAGCTGGCGATGCTCGGGGAAAGCGCGGCGGTGCCGTTGTACCTGCTGGGCGCGCTGGCGGTGCTCGCGCTGACACTGGCGCCGCTGGCCGCGGCCGCGGCAGTGCGCATCAGCCTCGAGTAGCCAATGGGGTAAAATGAAGGGATGGCCTGGACCTGGCTCCATCGATTCGGATCGCCGCCGCATTTCTACCGCCTCGCCGCCAGGCTCGCGCCGTGGTTCGGCTGGCCGGCGCTGTTGCTGATTGCAGCCGGTCTGTTCTGGGGACTGGTGATCGCGCCGCCGGACGCACTGCAGAGCGATGCCTTCCGCATCATCTACGTGCACGTTCCGTGCGCCTGGCTGTCGCTGCTGTCGTACACCGCCATGGCCGTGGCGGCCGGGGTCGGGCTGATCTGGCGCATCAAGGTCGCCCATGCGGTGGCGGCCGCCATCGCGCCCACCGGCATGATGTTCACGGCCGTGGCGCTCGTGACCGGCATGCTGTGGGGCGAGCCCACCTGGGGCACCTGGTGGGCGTGGGATCCGCGGCTGGTGTTCGAACTGGTGCTGCTGTTTTTCTTCCTCGGCTACGCGGCGCTGCGCAGCGCCATCGATGACCTGGACCGGGCGGATCGCGCCAGCGCATTGCTTGCGGTGGTCGGCGTGGTGAACGTGCCGCTGGTGCATTACTCGGTGGTCTTCTGGCACTCGCTGCACCAGGGCAGCACGGTGCTGCGCGCCGGCGGGCCGGCCATGCCGGCCTCGATGCTGTGGCCACTGCTGCTGGCGGCGCTGGGCGTCACCTGCTATTTCGTCGCCGTCACGTTGCTGCGTGCCCGCGGCGAGGTGCTGCGCAGGGAACGATCGGGCGCCTGGCTTGCCCAAGTGGCGGGGAACTGAGCAAATGGCCGACTTCTTCCGCATGAGCGGTTATGCCTTTTACGTCTGGCCAGCCTATGCACTGGCCATCGGGGCGCTGCTGTTCAATGTCTGGGGCGCGCGCCGCAGCTTCGCCAGCGCGCGCAGCGCGGCGCGGCGGCGTGCGGCCATCCGCGATACCGCGCCATGAGCACGCCGCGCCAGCGTCGCCTGTGGATGGTGCTGGGCATTCTCGCCGGCGTGGCCGCGGCCGCGGGCCTGGTGCTGCGTGCCACGCGCAGCGGCATCGGCTTCCGTGCGCCCACCGAAGTGGTGGAAGGCCACATCGCGCCGGGCAAGCGCTTCCAGCTCGGTGGCATGGTGCAGCCTGGCAGCGTGAAGCGCGTGCCGGGCAGCCTGCATGTGAGCTTCATCGTCAGCGATTACAGCAATCAGGTGCCGGTGGTGTACGACCGCGTGCTGCCCGACCTGTTCAAGGAGGGCTCGGGCGTCTGGGCCTATGGTCATCTCGACGGGCACGGTGTGTTCGTCGCCGATGAAGTGCTGGCCAAGCACGACGAGAACTATGTGCCGCCGGCGGTGGGCGCGGCACTGAAGAAGGGTCAGTCGCGGCTCGAGGCGCACCCGCCCGCCACACCCTGAGGTTGCAGCATGGTTCCTGAAATCGGTCAGTACGCGATGATCCTCGCGCTGCTGCTGGCGGCGGCGCAGGCCTTTTTCGGCCTGGCTGGTCCCTGGCGTGGCGCCGAGCGCTGGACACAGGCGGTGTATCCGGCGGTGGCCGGGCAGTTCGTGCTGCTGGCGCTGGCCTTCGGCTGCCTCATCTGGTCGTTCGTCAACAACGACTTCTCGGTGCTGCTGGTGGCGAAGAACTCCAACAGCGCGCTGCCGATCTACTACCGGGTGGCGGGCACCTGGGGCAATCACGAAGGCAGCCTGCTGTTCTGGGTGTTCGTGCTGTCGCTGTGGACGCTGGCGGTGGCGGCATTCTCCACCAGCCTGCCGCGGCCGTTCGTGGCGCGCGTGTTGGGCGTGCTGGGCGTGATCAGCACCGGCTTCCTGCTGTTCTCGCTGAAGACCTCCAATCCATTCGAGCGCCTGCAGCCGGCGCCGCCGGACGGCCTCGACCTCAATCCGCTGCTGCAGGACTTCGGCCTGACCGTCCATCCACCGATGCTGTACGTGGGTTACGTGGGATTCTCGGTGGCCTTCGCGTTCGCCTGTGCGGCGATGCTGGAGGGAAAGCTCGACCAGACCTGGGCGCGCTGGACGCGTCCCTGGACCACGGTGGCGTGGATGTTCCTCACCGTGGGCATCACCTTGGGCAGCTACTGGTCGTACTACGAGCTGGGCTGGGGCGGCTACTGGGCCTGGGACCCGGTGGAGAACTCCATCCTGATGCCGTGGCTGCTGGGCACGGCGCTGATCCATTCGCTCGCGGTCACCGACAAGCGCGGCCTGTTCAAGAGCTGGACGCTGCTGCTGGCCATCATGGCCTTCTCGTTCTGCCTGCTGGCCACCTTCATGGTGCGTTCCGGTGTGCTGAACTCGGTACACAGCTTCGCCTCGGACCCCAAGCGCGGCGTGTTCATCCTGGTGTTCCTGGTGCTGGTGATCGGCGGATCGCTGGGGCTGTACGTGTGGCGCGCGCCATTGCTGCGCTCCTCGGCGGGCTTCGACCTGGTCTCGCGCGAGAGCTTCCTGCTGTTCAACAACATCCTGCTGGTGGCGGCCACCGGTGTGGTGTTCGGCGGCACCATGGCGCCGTTCATCGCGGATCTCGCCGGCCACGAAACCATTTCCGTCGGCGCGCCTTACTACAACCGGACCTTCCTGGTCCCGATGCTGCCGCTGTTCGCGCTGGTGGCGCTGGGCACCTTCGCGCGCTGGAAGCGCGGCCAGCTCGGCGAATCGCGTCGCCGGATGCTCGGCAGCTTCGCGGTCGCGCTGGTGCTGGGGCTTGCCATCATCCTCGGCATCTACGGCGATCGTTCGCTGCTGGCGCCCATCGGGGTGGTGCTGGCGCTGTGGATCATCATCGCGGCGCTGCTGGATCCGGTGGATCGCCTGCGGCGCCGGCTGTCGCTGCCGGCAGCCGTCATCGGCATGACGCTGGCGCATGTGGGCGTGGCCATCACGCTGCTGGGCATCACCACCATGGAAAGCCGGCGCATGGATCGCGATGTGTCACTGGCGCCCGGCCAGCAGGCCACGGTCGGGGACTACACCTTCCGGCTGGAATCGGTGCAGGACGTGGACGGGCCGAACTACTCGGCGGCACGTGCCCGCGTGCTGGTGAGCCACAACGGCAAGCCCGACGTGGTGCTGCTGCCCGAGCGGCGCGAGTACGACGTGCAGCAGCAGTCGCTGGCCGAGGCGGCGCTCGGGGTCTCCTGGCATCGCGACCTGCTGGTCACGATGGGCGATCCGCTCGGCAAGGATGCCTGGAGCATGCGCCTGCAGGTGCGGCCGCTGATGCGCTTCGTGTGGCTGGGCGCGTTCTTCATGGCCGGTGGTGGCCTGCTGGCGACGCTGGATCGCCGTTACCGGCGCCGCCGCGAGGCCGGGCAGGCACAGGTGGCCGCGGCCGGCGCCCTTCCCGGAACCGCGCCGTGAACCGCTTCTGGATTCCGCTGGTCGCGTTCGCGCTGCTGTGCGTGGTGTTCGGTGTGGCACTGAAGCGCGCGCCGGAAAAGCAGTTCGTGGCCTCGGCCCTGATCGGCAAGCCCGCGCCGGATTTCGTCCTGCCGGACCTGCTGCATCCCGGTGGCATGGTGGACAGCAAGCGCTTCCACGGTGGCTGGGTGCTGGTGAACGTGTGGGGCAGCTGGTGCGAGGAGTGCATCAAGGAGAATCCCATGCTGCTCGCCATCGGCAAGAGCGGCAAAGTGAAGCTGCTCGGGCTGAACTACAAGGACGATGACGACACCGCGCGCAAATGGCTCACCGACAATGGCAATGCGTTCGACGCGGTGGCCGTGGATCATGACGGGCGCGCCGCCATCGACTATGGCGTGTATGGCGCGCCGGAGAGTTTCCTCGTCAACCCCCAGGGCGTCATCGTGCACAAGGTGGTTGGTCAGATCACGCAGCAGGCCTGGCAGGCCACGCTGCTGCCACTGATCGACGGGGCGAAATCATGATGCGCGGCGCGCTGCTCGCGGCACTGCTGGCCGTGACGTCTCTGCCGGCACTGGCCATCGATACGGCGGAACTCTCCGACCCGGCGCAGCAGCGGCGCTACGAGGAACTGATCCACGAACTGCGCTGCCTGCAGTGCCAGGGCGAGACCGTGGCGGATACGCCCGCGCAGTTCGCCATCGACATCCGCCGGCAGGTACGCGAGATGATCCAGGCGGGCAGGAGCAATGGCGACATCCGCCAATATCTCGTCGATCGTTATGGCGAAATCATCCTGCTGCAACCACGCTGGTCACTGGCCAACGCCTGGTTGTGGCTCACGCCGGGCGCGCTGCTGCTGGTGGGAGCAGTCGTGGCGGTGCGCATCCTGCGCCAGCGGCGGCAGATGCTGGCCACGGATACCAGCGAACCGGGCGAGGAGGAGAGCCGCGCATGAGCGGCTTCATCGCTTTCGCCGGCGCGCTGACGCTCGCCGTGCTGGTGGCGCTGCTGTATCCGCTGCTGCGGCGGCGCGCTGGCACGCCGGAGGCCTGGCGCAGCGGTGGGCTGATCGCATTGCTGATCATCGCTGGCGGCGCCGGGCTGTATCCGCTGTGGAGCAACTTCAAGTGGAACGAACCGGCACCAGCCCTCGACACGCCGCAGGCCATGGTGGGCCGGGTGGCGCGGCGGCTGGAAAAGCAGCCCGGTGACCTGCAGGGCTGGTTGCAGCTGGGCAAGTCCTATCTGGTGCTGCAGGAATGGCCACTGGCGGTGCGCGCCTACCAGCGCGCCAACACGCTGGCGAAGGAACAGAGTCCCGAAGCGGCCATGGGCCTGGCCGAGGCGCTGTTCAACAGCGGCCGCAGCGACCTCGCGGGTCGCGCGGGACGACTCTTCGAGCAGGCCATGACCCTGGATCCGACCTCCACCAAGGCACTGTTCTACAGCGCGCTGGCGGCGAGCGAACGCAATGACCTGCCGCTCGCCCGGCAGCGTTTCCAGCGCCTGCTGGACGCCAATCCGCCCGATGAAGTGCGCAAGTTCATCGAGGAGCACATCCAGGCACTGGATGCGACCGCGAAGATGGCGGCCGCACCGGCCTCGCGCCCGGCAACGGGAGCATCGGGCGGTGGCGCGGCGCAGGCCGCTGCCGTCACCGTGCCGCTGCATGTCACGCTGGCATCCGCGGTCGCCGCGAAGGCAAAGCCCGGCGCACCCCTGTTCGTGCTGGCGCGCATACCCGGCCAGCGTGGACCGCCGCTGGCCGTGCAGCGCCTGACCGCAACCTTTCCACAGGACGTGGACCTGCGCAGTACCGACGCCATGATCGCCGGTACCGGTTTCACCGCCGGGCAGGAGATCGAGATCGAAGCGCGCGTCGCCAATGGTGGCGGGGCCATTTCGGCCTCCGGAGATCCCTTCGGGACGGTACGGCTGAAGGCCGGGCAGGGCGGCCGCATCGCGCTGGAGATCAACCAGCTCAAGCCCTGAAAATTGGGAAATTTCGTGGAGGTTGAGCCACCCGTGCGCCCGCGCGCGGGGGAATCGGCTATCCTCCGCCGCTCTGGAAGACCATCTAATCGGGGGGATTCATGCGACGTCTGGTCCTGGCTTCGTTCTGCGCGGTTGCCGCGATTTCCTGTTCGACCACGCCGCCCCCGGCCTCCTCCGGCACCACGCATGCCGCCGGCTCTCCCCCACCCGCCAGGGCCGAGGAGTGGTCCCAGCACGGCCATGATTCCAGCGAACAACGCTACAGCACGCTGAACCAGGTCAATGCGGACAACGTCGCCAGGCTCGGGCTGGCGTGGGCCGTGGACATGCCGCAGAAGGGCCAGTGGCAGTCGACGCCGATCGAGGTGGACGGCCGCATCTACGTGACCACGCCGTGGAGCTACATCAACGCCTTCGATGCGCGCACCGGCAAGCTGCTGTGGACCTACAACCCGCAGGTGCCGCGCGAGATGGCCGCCACCAGCCTGTGCTGCAACAACTCCAACCGCGGCGCCGCCTACTGGAATGGCAAGGTCATCTGGGGCACGCTCGATGGCCGCCTGGTGGCGGTCGACGCGAAGAGCGGCAAGAAGGTCTGGGAGACGCAGACCACTGATCCGAAGGACGCCATGTCCATCACCGGTGCCCCGCACCTCGGCGACGGCATGGTGTTCATCGGTCAGGCCGGCGGCGAGTACGAGCAGCGCGGCTTCATGTCCGCCTACAACGCCGACACCGGCAAGTTCCTGTGGAAGTTCTACACCGTGCCGGGTGATCCCTCCAAAGGTCCGGACCACGCCGCATCGGATGATGTGATGCCGATGGCCGCGAAGACCTGGACCGGTCAGTGGTGGAAGGCCGGCGGTGGTGGCACGCCCTGGGACGGCATCGCCTACGATGCGCAGGACGACCTGGTGATCTTCGGCACCGGCAACGGCGCGCCCTGGCCGGCCGGCCTGCGTTCGCCCGATGGCGGCGACAACCTGTTCACCTCCTCGATCGTCGCGGTGCATGCCAGAACCGGCAAGTACGCCTGGCACTACCAGACAGTGCCGATGGACAGCTTCGATTTCGACAACACCGCGCCGCTGACCCTTGCCGACATCACCGTCGACGGGCAGAAGAAGCACGTGGTGATGCAGGTGCCGAAGAACGGCATCTTCTATGTGATCGAGGCGGGAACCGGCAAGGTGATCAGCGCGCAGCTGACCGTGCCGTTCGCCAACTGGCTGACGGGGTTCGACAAGACCAGCAACTGGAAGCCCATCCTCAATCCGGACGCCAACTACGGCAAGACCGGCAAGGGCTGGTTCGTGATTCCCTTCCAGGTGCATGTGTGGAATCCGCAGTCCTTCAATCCGGATACCGGGCTGTTCTACCTGACGGTACGCAATGCTTCCTACGGCATGGTGGCCGAGGCAGGCGCCAAGATGGGCAACCAGCTGCTGTGGATCAATGTCGGCAAGCAGCCGGAGGTGCCACGCCCGACGGTGCCCGGACCGCAGGGCTCCTGGCTGGTGGCCTGGAATCCGGCCACGCAGAAGGAGGTCTGGCGCGTCACGCCAGGTGCTTCGGCGGGCACGATGACGACGGCCGGCAACCTGGTGTTCCAGCCGAACGGACAGGATCTCGTTGCCTACAGCGCCGACAAGGGCCAGAAGCTCTGGTCGGGGGCCATGGGCGTCGGCAACGTCAGTTCCGGTCCGATCACCTACATGCTCGACGGCACGCAGTACGTGGCCGTGGCAGGCGGCGGGCGCCTGGTGGTGTTCAAGATCGGCGGCAACGCCGCACTGCCACCGGCAGCAGCTGCGGTGCGCCAGGTGCTCAACCCGGTGGCCAACTTCGGCACCGAAGCGCAGGTCAGCAGCGGCAAGGACAAGTACACGCAGAACTGTTCCATCTGCCATGAGGATGGGCGCAACATGAACAATGCCCCGGACCTGCGCTACTCGCCGTTCATCAACAGCGCCGACGCGTTCAGGTCGGTGGTGATCGATGGCATCAAGACCGAGGGTGGCATGCTGTCCTTCAAGAAGGCGTTGTCGGCCGAGGATGTCGAGGCGATACGCGCCCACCTGGTGAGCATGGCCAACACGCTGAAGGCCAATCCGCAGCCCGCGGGTGGCTTCGGTGGCTTCGGTGGGGCCGGTGGTCCGGGCGGCGCGCGCCGGCCCGGCGGTGCCGGCGGTGGCGCCCAGCCGCAGCCGGAAGAACCCGCGGTGGGCCTGCACCAGTAAGGCGTTCTTGCCGGTACACAGCTACTTTCCGACCCGCATCTACGCGACCGCGCTGCCTCGCGGCCGCGTGGCGGTCCTGAACCGGCGGCTGCTGCAGGAATGCCTGCAGCTGCGCGCCGATGATGCCGCGGGCCGGCGCTGGTCGCAGCGCAATTATCCGGGCGGTTTCACTTCCTATGCCTCGGCGCATCGCATGCACGAGGTTTCACCGACCTTCGCGCGGCTCGGAAGGTTCATCGACACGCATGTGCGCCGCTTCGTCACCGAGCTGGAGTTCGACCTGCGCACCCGCGCGCTGGCGATGACCGACTGCTGGGTGAACGTGATGCCGCGCGGCGTCACGCACAGCCTGCATCTGCATCCGCTGGCGGTCATCAGCGGCACCTACTATGTACGGGTGCCGCGCGGAGCTCCGGGTCTGAAGTTCGAGGATCCGCGGCTGGATCGCTACATGGCCGCGCCGCCGCGCCGCGCGGATGCCGCCGAGCGCAACCGGCCATGGGTGGTGCGCCCGGCGGCAAGCGGCGCGTTGCTGCTGTTCGAGAGCTGGCTGCGACACGAGGTGGTGGCCAACCAGAGCGCCATGGAGCGGGTCAGCATCAGCTTCAACTATGGCTGCACCTGAGCGGGCGGCGTGTGCAGGAAGAACGGGCTGTTGATGCTGAATTTCACCGGCAGCACGATGGCTCCCGCCTGGGGCGTGCCGTCGACCACGGCGGGCAACAGCGCCGTCTGGAAGGCGATCTGCAGCGCGGCGGCATCAAGCTCCTCCGATCCGCTGGACTTGCGCACCGCGGCCGCGGTCACGCAACCCGTGTTGTCGTAATGCAGCAGGAGCTGCACAAGACCGGTTGCCCCGTAATCGAGCGCTGCCCGCGGGTAATACCTGGCGACATCCGGTTGCGAGCGCATCCTCGGGTAGCCGCTGTTTGAGGAATTGGCAGCAGGGGCCGGGCAGGGGATGCCGCGGTTGACCCAGTCCGGTTCGGTCCCGGGTTCCCGCAGGCCGTCCAGTTCGGCGGCAAGCTTCAGCCGCAACGTGTTGTAGCCATCCACCAGTGTCTGCGCGGCCTGGATGACCGGCGGGACACCGGCCATGACGAGGCCGGCCGGGGCCGCTGCCCGCTCGGTGCAGTACTGCATCGATGCGCCGACGAGCGAGCGCGGCAGCGGCGGACCGGCATCGAGATCGCGCAACTCGTCCGCCTTCGACTGACGCTCGGCCTCCGGCAACTTCTCGATCAAACGCGCGACCTGCGCACGCTGGTAATCGCGCGCGGCGCGTGATTGCCAGTACGCCTTCAGCGCCATCTGGTGGCAAAGCTCCATCATGGCTATCTGCTGCAGTGCCATCGTCGCGGACGACTGGGCGGCAGCGTCGCCGTTGCCCGCGGCAAGCTGCGCGCGCAGCTCGTCGAAGCGTGCGAGCGTGGCATCGGTCAGGAAGTATTCGGCAAGGTCATCCTCGAGGCGCCTTCCGGACTCGTCGGCGGCCGGATGTCCCAGTTGCTCCGGCATCGTCCACGCCGCCTGTCGCAGCTGCCGCATGAACAGGTCGATCTGTTCCAGTCCCGGCGCCGAAGCCGGCGTTGGGGGCGCCTGCGCACGGAGCGGCGCGGAGAGCAGCAGCGCGGCCAGCAGCGGCACGATGCGTGGGCTCATTGGCCGGGGTGCCTCGGCTGCAGGCCTGCCAGCAGGCGGTTGCGCCGTTCGGTGACCTGCCTCGGCTGCAGGCCGTTTTCGTGCAGGTCGAGGTTCACCTCGTACAGCGGGTCCTGCCCCGGATCGCCGAGCACTCCGTCGGCCCAGAACTCACCGTAGTCACTGTCATGCTGTGGCACGCCGTTGAAATTACCCTCGTGGGCGTTCATCTGCCGCCAGCGCTCGACAAGTTCGGTGCCGGCGCCTTCCGCGGCGCGCGGCTGGGCCCAGATGCCGATCCACGACGTGTCGCTGCCGGCACTGACTTCCAGTGTCAGGCCGTCAGGTTCGGCACGCAGGCTCGCTCCCTCGCCGCGGTAGCGCAGGTAGACGTTCAGGATACTCTGCTCATTCAGCGGCAACAGGCCCGCGGGCACGTTCACGGACAGCCCGTGCAGCGGCACGATGGTCGCCGAGTCCTTGCCGAAGGTGATGCCGCGCAGGAACTCCGGGCACAGCTTGTTCTCGGCCAGCAGCTCCTGCCACTGCGCCGGGCTGCCGCGATAGCGCACGTGCGCATAGTCGGCGAGCAATTGCAGGCCCAGCACGGTATCCCGGTACTGGCCGGCCCGGGTTGCCTGCAGCAGTCCCGCATAGCCATCCGGCGTCGGCAGTGCCAACGTTACCAGCAGCATGTCCGAGTACCCCACCGACCAGGTCCGCATCTGCCATATGCGGCCGAAGCGGTCGGTATGCAGCTCCTGCTGCTGCGGAGCACCCAGGGAGGTGATGCGGATGGCCTGCGAGCCAATCACGCGCGGGAACTTGAGCCCCTTGAGGATCGTGTCCATGAAGGCCACGTCATCATGGTAAAGGCCGGGTGCGGCGTGCTGTAACGGCCGCTCGAGCCGGAAGCTGAATGCGCCGGGCAGCGAACCGGTCCACAGTGTCCCGGCATCACCGGGCAAGCTAGTCTCCTCGGGCTGCTCCGGCGAACTGATGCCCCAGGTGTCGTCGTCCTGCTGGTGCAGCAGCCCGAAAGGGGTGCCCCGGTCCAGCGTGGCAAGCAGCCGCCCGGCATTGCCGCGCGGTGGAAGCTCGGCGGCATGCTCCTCCAGCAGCCGATGCTCGCTGTCCGCGAACTGCCGCGCGCTGTGGTCGATCAGCGTCCGGGCGAAGTCGTCCCAGCTGGCGGGCAGCGCGAAGCTGTCCTTGAACACCGTGACCATCTGCTGCCGCAGGATGGGGAGGCTGAAGGAGCTGCGCACATCGAACACGGCTGCCTGCTGCCCGTCCAGCACGCGCCCGATCGGCAGCGCATAGTTGAGGTTCTCGCTGGGCGACTTGGCGGTGACCACGCCCAGCACGTGCCCCTCGGCGTCCAGCAGCGGGCCGCCGCTGTTGCCGGGCGAGGCGGCGGCGGAGAATCGCAGCCATTTCCAGCGCCCGTCCTGGTCTTCCGGCGTCAGCGAGGTCAGCAGGCCATCGCGCAGCACCACGCCATCGCCCAGCGCATTGCCAACCGCATAGACACTGCTGCCGGTGGTGGCCGAGCGTTCGGCCTCGAGCACGCGGGAGGCGATGGCGCCGCGGGCGCGGAACACGACGTAGTCTTCATGCAGCGAGAACTTGACCACCTGCTCGATCGGGTAGGTGTGGCCCTGCGCATCGCGCAGCTGCGGCCGGCCCAGCGGACTGCCGATGCCGCCCAGCAGCACGTGCGCTGCCGACACGTACGTGTCCGGCGCGATCGCGAATGCCGTGCCGATGGACCAGAACTTGTCGGTCCGCTCGCGGTACGAAAGCAGCTCCAGCGGCAGCGGCTTCTCGTAGTGCACGTAATCAGGTTCGAACTTCGGCAGCACGACTTCGAAGGTGCTCTGCTCGGCAAGCTGCAGCAGCTGGCCAGGGGAAAGCGCCGCCGGGGCAGGCAGGCAGTCACCACTGTGCAAGGCCAGCACCGCCAGCAGGGCGCGCGTCGCTATCCGTACCGACATCACCTCACTCCCTCGGGCTGGTGCTTCCCGCACCGGTGTGGCGGTGATTGTTGTCCGCCGTCACCCGATCGTGCAATCTGCGCACAGATCGATTCTCGCCGGCGCCCGACGTCGGCACAGGGGGAATAATGTCCAGGCACGACGATCGCGGCCAGATTGGCCGGCGGGATTTCATCGAAGGTTCGGTTCTGGCGGCTGGTACGGCTGCATTGCTGGGCGCCATCAGCGAAGGAGCGACCGCGCAGGCCCCGCCGCCGCCGCCGCGGCCGGCCGGCCCACCGCCCGGCGGCGGCAGGCCCCCGGCCGATCGCGTGCTGGGCACGCCATTGCCCGCCGGCCAGCGCCAGCCGCCGCAGCTTGCCAGCCTCAAGGGCAAGACCGTGTACATCACCGGCGGCAACACCGGCATCGGCCTCGGCATCGGCCGCGCCGCGGCCAATGCCGGCATGAACGTGGTGATGGGCTACATCCAGGAGGACCAGGTCGAGCCGGCACTGAAGCTCTACAAGGCCGACCAGAAGAGCCGCGTCATCGCGATCCGGCATGACGTGACCGACCGCGATGGCTGGGTCAGCACGCTCAAGCAGATCAACGACAAGTTCGGCAACCTGCACCTGCTGGTGAACAACGCCGGCATCAAGACGTTGCGGCAGGCAAGCCAGGTGGACCCGAAGGGCTGGGATGCCGCGGTGGCGGTGAACTTCACCGGCATCTGGAATGGCTGCTCCACGGTGATCCCGCACATGCTGGCGCACAAGGAAGGCTCGCACATCGTGACCACTTCCTCGATGGGCGGCATATTGCCCGGCGTGAATGCCGGCGTGTACACCGCGACCAAGTTCGCCTCCTTCGGGCTGATGGAGGCGCTGCGCGTGGAGCTGGCGGGCACCAACATCGGCACCTCGGTGTTCGCGCCGGGCGGCGTGAGCACCGACAATACCTACACGCAGGAGGACGGCCGGCCGCCGCCCAACTCGATGGATCCGCTGGAGGCGGGCGAGCGCGTGCTGAACGGGGTCGTGAACAACGACCTGTTCATCTTCACGCATCCGGAGTTCAAGCCCGGCATGAAGGAGCGCTTCGATGCCATCCTGGCCTCCGAACCGCAGGACGGCTTCCCCGAAGCGCGGGCGCGCGGCGAGACCCGCGTGCTGACTTCGCCGGCGTATGCGCCGGAGATCATCCACCGCAGCGAGCCGCGCAAGAGCTACCGGACTGTCTGAGGCGGGGCCTCTCGGCCTCTCTGACCGATGGACCAGCGCACGGACATCATGGCGTGGCGCCGCAGCGAGCGGTTGCGCCTGATCGAGGCGCGCTTGCGTGTGCCGGTGGCGGAGCGCCAGGCAGCCAGCCAGCGCATCAGCTCGCACCTGGAGCAGTACTGCCGCGAGTCACGGCTGCTGCGGCCGGCCATGGTGGTCAGCGGCTACTGGCCGCTGCGCGGCGAACCTGACCTCAGGCCGTGGCTCGGTGCACTGCACGAGGCCGGCCATGTGGTGGTGCTGCCCGTGGTGGTGCAGAAAGGCGCGCCGCTGGCTTTCCGGCGCTGGTTTCCGGGCTGCGCGATGGAGAAGGGTTTCTGGAACATTCCGGTGCCGGTGGACCGGGCCGAATTCACCCCGCAGCTGCTGCTGGCCCCGGTGGTGGGCTTCGACGCGAAGTGCTACCGGCTCGGCTACGGTGGCGGGTACTTCGACCGCACGCTGGCGCTGCTGCGCTCACTGCAGGTGAGCTTCCACGCCATCGGCATCGGCTATGCGGCCACGGAGCTGCCGTCCATCCATCCGCTGCCGCATGACATCGCGCTGGATGTGATCATCACCGAGGCTTCTGCGCCGGTGGTGCCGCGCCCTGGCCGCTACTCGGCGACCCAGGCGTAACCGGCATCACGCCGCACGAACTTGCCGAGGCCCGGAAACGGGAAATGCACGGCATAGATGCGCTGCCCACTGGCCGCGGCCTGCGCCAGCAGGGCGGCGCGGCTGGCGGCGGCCGCATCGCGATCGCCATCGAACCCGTTGGCCCAGTCCGGTTTCTGCACGGATACCACGAAGTGATGCACGGCATCGCCCACATAGAGCAGCGCGGACGATCCGCTGCCGATGAGGTATCCCGAGTGGCCCGGTGTGTGGCCCTTGATCTCCACCGCGCTGACCAGGCCGGGAATGATTTGCGCGCCGGGAAGAAAAGGCGCCACTTTCCATTTCATGGCATTCATCAGCGCCGCGTATTGCTTGATGCCGAGATTCGCCGCGCTCTCGGGACTCTGGGCCTGCAGGAACGCCCATTCCGGCACCGCAAGATGAATGGTGGCCTTCGGGAACGCGAGGCCACCCTGCGCATCCACCAGGCCGCCCACATGGTCGCCGTGGACATGCGAGATGAAGATGTCGGTCACGCTGCCCGGATCCACGCCGCCCGCCGCGAGTGCAGCGGCGAGATGTCCGGCACTGGCGCCGAAATTGCCGCCCGCCCCGGTATCGAACAGCAGTATGCGATCGCCGGCTTTCACCAGCAGCGGATCCAGCCCGAGTTGCAGCTTGTCGGTGGGCAGGCCCGCACCGCCCAGCACGGCGGCCACTTCCTGCTGGCTGCGACCCGCGCCGAAGACCTGGTTGTCGTTCGGAAACTCAAGCGTGCCATCGCGCAGTGCAACGGCTTTCAGCTCGCCGATGCTGAAGGCATGTGCCAGCTCGGCAGTGGTTGCGGCAGGGTTGGCGGAGGGCCGGGGAGAGCAGGCGGTCAGCGCCGCGCAGGCCACGATCAGAACAGTGCGGAAGATTGTGTTGTAAGTCATTGTTACTATTCGGTTGGCTCCCCGGGTTGGAATCGAACCAACGACCAACGGATTAACAGTCCGACGCTCTACCGCTGAGCTACCGGGGAACATGCAGGGCTGCGCGCCCTCGAAGAGGCGGCGATTCTTCAAGAACGCACTGACGCCGTCAAGCCGCGCGCGCCGGGCCCCTGGCCAGTGCGGTGCCGATGCGTTCCAGCGCCCTGGACAGGTTCTCCATGCTGGTGGCGAACGACAGCCGCAGATGCCCGGGCGCACCGAATCCGGACCCCGGCACGCCGGCGACCAGCGCCTCGTTCAACAGGAATTCGCAGAAGGCCTGGTCATCATGGAAGCCATGCTGGCGCATCGCGCCGCTCACTTCGGCAAACGCATAGAAGGTGCCCGCGCCGGGCCGGCAGCCAATGCCCGGCAGGGCATTGAGGCCGGCCACGAAGAAGTCGTGGCGCTGGTGGAAGGATTCATTCATCCGCAGCACTTCGTCCTGCGGGCCGTTCAGCGCCGCGATGGCCGCCTGCTGGCTGATGCTGCAGGCGTTGGTGGTGGACTGTCCCTGGATGGTCGCCATGGCGGCGATGATCTCGGCCGGGCCGCCGCAGTACCCGATGCGCCAGCCGGTCATCGCGAAACCCTTGGAACAGCCATTGATGGTGATGGTGCGCGGGTACAGCGCCGGCACCACCTGGGCCAGGCTGGCGAAGGGTTCGTCGGCCCAGTAGATCTTCTCGTAGATGTCGTCGGTGCCGATGAGGATGCGCGGGTGCTGCAGCAGCACTTCGCCCAGTGCCGCCAGTTCGGCGCGCGTGTAAGCCGCGCCGGTGGGATTGCTCGGGCTGTTGAACAGCACCAGGCGGGTCCTGGGAGTGATGGCCGCCGCGAGCTGGCGCGGGGTGATCTTGTAGCCGTGCTCGGCGCTGCCAATGGGCGTCACCGGCTGGCCATCGGCCAGCAGCACCATGTCGGGATAGGAGACCCAGTACGGCGCCGGGATGATCACCTCGTCATCGGTGTTGAGCACCGCCATGCACAGGTTGAACAGCGTCTGCTTGGCGCCGGTGGAGACCAGGATCTGGTTGCGTTCGTAGACGAGGCCGTTGTCGCGCCGGAATTTGGCGCTGATCGCATCCTTCAGCTCCGGCGCGCCGTCGGAGTTCGTGTAGCGCGTATGGCCGGCCTTGATTGCGGCAATGCCGGCCTCACGGATGTGCGCGGGCGTGTCGAAATCCGGTTCACCCACCGACAGGCTGATCACGTCCTTGCCCTCGCGCCTGAGCTGCGCGGCGCGGGCGGTCATCGCCAGCGTGGGCGAGGGTTTCACGCGCATGACGCGCCGGGATAACGTGAGTGGCATGGGGCTATAGTACGAGGTCAGATGTCATCCGGTCATTTCGAACTCGAGGCCAGCTATGCGCCGGCTGGCGACCAGCCGGAAGCGATCGTGCGCCTGGTGGAGGGCGTCCAGACGGGCCTTGCGGCCCAGACGCTGCTCGGCGTCACCGGCTCCGGCAAGACCTTCACCATCGCCAACGTGATCGCCCAGGTGCAGCGTCCGACGCTGGTCATCGCCCACAACAAGACCCTCGCGGCGCAGCTGTACGGGGAATTCCGCGAGTTCTTTCCGCGCAATGCGGTGGAATATTTCGTCTCCTATTACGACTACTACCAGCCGGAGGCCTACGTTCCGTCCTCCGATACCTACATCGAGAAGGATTCCTCGGTAAACGAGCACATCGAGCAGATGCGCCTGTCGGCCACCAAGGCGCTGCTGGAACGCCGTGATTCCATCATCGTGGCCACCGTCTCCTCGATCTACGGCCTCGGTGACCCGGCCGCCTACCTGCAGATGGTGCTGCACCTGAAGCGCGGTGACACGCTCGACCAGCGTGCGCTGCTGCGCCGGCTGGCCGAGATGCAGTACACGCGCAACGACGTGGATTTCACCCAGGGCTGCTACCGCGTGCGCGGTGATGTCATCGACATCTTCCCGGCCGAATCCGAGCGTGATGCCATCCGCGTGGAACTGTTCGACGACACCATCGAGCAGCTGTCGCGCTTCGATCCGCTGACCGGCGAAATGCGCGGCCGCATTCCGCGCTACACGGTTTATCCGGGCACGCACTTCGTCACGCCGCGCGACCGGCTGGTCAATGCGCTGGACCAGATCCGCGATGACCTGCGGCTGCGGCTGCAGGAGCTCTACGAGGCCAGCAAGCTGGTGGAGGCCCAGCGCCTGCAGCAGCGCACCACCTTCGACCTGGAGATGATCCAGGAGATCGGCTACTGCCAGGGGATCGAGAACTACTCGCGCTATCTTTCCGGCCGGCAGCCTGGCGAACCGCCGCCCTGCCTGTACGACTACCTGCCGCCGGACGCGCTGCTGGTGGTCGACGAGAGCCACCAGACCATTCCGCAGCTCGGCGCCATGTACCGTGGCGACCGCTCGCGCAAGGAGACGCTGGTGGAATACGGCTTCCGGCTGCCCTCGGCCCTCGACAACCGCCCGCTGAAGTTCGAGGAATGGGAGACCATCGCGCCGCAGATGATCTTCGTGTCGGCAACGCCGGGACCGTACGAGGCCAGGAAGGGCGGCCAGGTGGTGGAGCAGGTGGTGCGCCCGACGGGCCTGGTGGACCCGGAGGTGGCGATACGGCCGGTGGCCACGCAGGTGGATGATGTGCTGTCGGAGATCAACAACTGCCGGGCGCGTGGCGAGCGCGCGCTGGTCACCACGCTCACCAAGCGCATGGCCGAGGATCTCACCGAGTACCTCGAGGAGCACGGCGTGGCGGTGCGCTACCTGCATGCGGACGTGGAGACCGTGGAGCGCGTGGAGATCATCCGCGACCTGCGGCTGGGCAAGTTCGACGCCATCGTGGGCATCAATCTGCTGCGCGAGGGCCTGGACATGCCCGAGGTGTCGCTGGTGGCGATCCTGGATGCGGACAAGGAGGGCTTCCTGCGTTCGGAAGGTTCGCTGATCCAGACCATCGGCCGCGCGGCCCGCAACCTCAATGGGCGCGCCATCCTGTACGCGGACCGCATGACCGGTTCGATCCAGCGTGCGCTGGCCGAAACGGCGCGCCGCCGCGAGAAGCAGATTGCATTCAACGTGGCGCATGGCATCACGCCGCGCGGGGTCATCAAGCCCATCGTCGACGTGATGGAGGGTGCGCGTTCCGGCCCTGCCCAGAAGGCCAGTGCGCGCGCCGCGGGCAAGCAGGGTTCGGTCGGAGCGGGCATGGGACCGGCCGCGACGCCCGAGCAGATCGCCCGCGAGATCCGGCGCCTGGAAGCCGCGATGCTCAAGCACGCGCGCGAGCTGGAATTCGAGCAGGCCGCAGCGTGCCGCGACGCCATCCAGGGCCTGAAGGAGCGCCTGCTGGAGCTGGCCTGAGGCTCAGTGCCGCGACCGAAACCACGTACGCGGGGGCATCGGCGTAGGTCATGCGCACGAAATGGAATTCGGCCGGTCGGGGCGCGCGCCGCCGCCGTCGGCCGCGCTGCCCGCCGGCAGCGACCATCGCATGGCGCTGGCTTAGCCGCCCTTGCGGGGTAAAATCGGTCCCGGTATCGTTCCCGGCCCTGCCAGTTCGACTGTAGTCGCGTAGCTCAGTGGTAGAGCACTTCCTTGACATGGAAGTGGTCGGTGGTTCGATCCCACTCGCGACTACCATTCTCAAAATATGCCTGTAATCACGCTGCCGGACGGCAGCCAGAAAAACTTCGACCGTCCGGTAACCGTACAGGAAGTGGCCGCCAGCATCGGCGCGGGCCTGGCGCGCGCGGCACTGGCCGGCCGCGTCAACGGCAAGCTGGTCGACACCTCCTTCCGCATCGGCGAGGACGCGACCCTCGCCATCGTCACCGACCGGGATCCCGACGGGCTGGAAATCATCCGCCACTCCACGGCGCACCTGCTCGGCAATGCCGTGAAGCAGCTGTTCCCGGAGGCGCAGGTCACCATCGGGCCGGTGATCGAGGACGGCTTCTATTACGACTTCGCCTACTCGCGACCCTTCACGCCCGAGGACCTCGCCGCCATCGAGCAGCGCATGGTGGAGCTGGCAAAGGCCGACCTGCCGGTGCACCGGCGCGAACTGCCGCGCGATGAGGCGGTGGAATACTTCCTGCGGCAGGGCGAGAAATACAAGGCCGAGATCATCGGCGGCATCCCGGCCGGCGAACCCATCGGCCTGTATGGCCAGGGCGATTGGGAGGACCTGTGCCGCGGCCCGCACGTGCCATCCACCGGCAAGCTGCGCGCCTTCAAGCTGATGAAGGTCGCCGGTGCGTACTGGCGCGGTGACCACCGCAACGAAATGCTCCAGCGCATCTACGGCACGGCCTGGGCGAACGACAAGGACCTGAAGGATTACCTCACGCGGCTGGAAGAGGCCGAGAAACGCGACCACCGCCGCATCGGCCGCGAGCTGGACCTGTTCCACCTGCAGGAGGAAGCCCCCGGAGCGGTGTTCTGGCATCCGCGCGGCTGGGGCATCTTCCAGCGCCTGATCGCCTACATGCGGGCGGCGCAGGAGGCGGCCGGTTTCCAGGAAGTGAACGCACCGGAGATCATGGACGTGGCGCTGTGGCAGCAGTCCGGCCACCTGGAGAAATTCGGCGAGAACATGTTCCTGACCGAGGCCCCCGACGAGCGGGTCTATGCGATCAAGCCCATGAACTGCCCCGGGCATGTGCAGATCTTCAGGCAGGGCATCCGCAGCTATCGCGACCTGCCGCTGCGCTTCGCCGAATTCGGCAAGGTGCATCGCTACGAGCCGTCCGGGGCGCTGCATGGGCTGATGCGGGTGCGGGCCTTCACCCAGGATGACGCGCACATCTTCATCACCCCGGAGCAGATCACCGCCGAGTCGGTGCAGGTCACGCGGCTGATCCTCGACATCTACAAGGACTTCGGCTTCGACGACGTGCGCATCAAGTTCTCGGACCGTCCCGCCAAGCGCGTAGGCGAGAACGCGGTGTGGGACCAGGCGGAGGCCGCGCTGAAGGCTGCGGCGGGCGCGGCGGGCATCGAATACACGCTGAACCCGGGCGAGGGGGCCTTCTATGGCCCCAAGCTCGAGTTCGTGCTGCGCGATGCCATCGGGCGCGACTGGCAGTGCGGCACGCTGCAGGTGGACCTGAACCTGCCCGGGCGGCTCGGCGCCCACTACATTGACGACCACAGCCAGAAGCAGACCCCGGTCATGCTGCACCGCGCCATCTTCGGCTCGCTGGAGCGGTTTTTCGCCATCCTGCTCGAACATCATGCCGGCCGGCTGCCGGCCTGGCTGGCGCCGGTGCAGGCGGTCGTCATGCCGATCACCCAGCGCCAGGACAGCTACGTGAGTGGCCTGGTGGAAGCCCTTAAAAATCAGGGATTTCGGGTCATTTCCGACTTGCGGAACGAAAAGGTCGGCTTTAAGATCCGCGACCACACGCTGCAGCGGGTTCCGTACCTTTTGGTCGCGGGCGACAAAGAAGTTGCAGCAAACCTGGTTTCCGTGCGTTCCCGCAACGGCAAGGATCTGGGCACCATGCCGCTCGATGCATTCATCGAGCGACTGAGCGCCGAGGTCAGGAGCCGCGGGCGCACTGTTTTGGAGGATTGATCTATCGCTACAGCAGCCAAGCGCGTCCGCCGCAACGAGGAAATCATGTCACCCCAGTTGCGGGTGATTGGCGCGGACGGAGAGCAGGCGGGGGTGATGACGCGCGCGCAGGCGCTGCAACTGGCCGTCGATGCCCAGCTCGATCTGGTGGAAGTTTCACCCACGGCCGATCCTCCGGTCGTCCGGGTGATGGATTTCGGCAAGTACCTGTTCGAACAGAACAAGAAAGCCCACTCTGCCAAGCGCAAGCAGAAGCAGATCCAGGTGAAGGAAGTGAAGTTTCGTCCCGGCACGGAAGAGGCGGACTACCAGGTGAAGCTGCGTAGCCTGATCCGCTTCCTGACCGAGGGCGACAAGGCCAAGGTGACCATGCGTTACCGCGGCCGCGAGATGGCGCACCAGGAGATCGGACGCCGGCTTCTCGCGCGGGTGCAGGGCGATCTGGCGGAACACGCCGTGGTCGAGCAGAACCCGCTGATGGAAGGCCGGCAGATGGTCATGGTGTTTTCGCCAAAAAAGAAGTGATCGTGCAGGTCCTTCCGGGGTGACCCGGAGGTCAGGTGCGATCCGCCCGTAGCGGGTGCCGGCAATGTCGCCGGCACCTTGCGACCGGAAGCCAGAAAAAGTGGAGTCGAGTCATGCCTAAACTGAAGACGAACCGGGCGGCGGCCAAGCGCCTGCGCAAGACGGCCAAGGGCTTCAAGTCCTATTCGGCCGGGCGCCGCCACAACCTGGGCCACAAGTCCCGCAAGACCAAGCGCCATCTGCGTTCGGGTGGGTCGAGCCTGATCGACAAGAGCGACGTCGGTCGCGCCATCCAGCTGCTGCCGAATAGCTGACGCGAGGTAATCGAACATGGCACGTGTAAAGCGCGGCGTCGTTGCCGGACGCCGTCACAAGAAGGTCCTCGCCAAGGCGAAGGGTTACTACAACGCCCGCCGCAAGGTATTCCGCGCGGCCAAGCAGGCGGTCATCAAGGCCGGGCAGTATGCCTACCGCGACCGCCGCCAGAAGAAGCGCGAGTTCCGCGCGATCTGGATCGCGCGCATCAACGCCGCGGCACGGCTGCATGGCCTGTCGTACAGCCGCCTCATCAACGGGCTGCTGAAGGCTGGCGTCGAGATCGACCGCAAGGTCCTCGCCGAGCTCGCCGTGCATGACGCGGCCGCGTTCGGCGTCATCTGCGAACAGGCCAGGGCCAACCTCCAAGCCGCCTGACGCGCCGCATGGCGGTTCAGGGGAGGCGATGGAGTCGCTAGCCGGGATGACGGCCCGCGCGCTGGCGGAAGTTTCCGCCAGCGCCGACGCCGCGCGCCTGGACGAAGTGCGCGTGCACTGGCTGGGCAAGAAGGGCCTGCTCACCGAACAGCTCAAGTCCCTGGGCAAGCTGCCCGCCGCCGACCGTCCAGCCGCCGGTGCCAGGATCAACGAGGCCAAGGTCGCGGTGGAAGAAGCCATCCAGGCGCGGCGCGCGCTGCTGGATGCCGCGGCGATCCAGGCGCGGCTGGCCGCCGGCCGCGTCGACGTGACGCTGCCCGGACGCGGCGAGGTCAATGGCGGCCTGCACCCGGTCACGCGCGCGCGCCTGCGCATCGAGCGGCTGTTCCGCGAGGCCGGTTTCGATGTCGCACAGGGCCCGGAAATCGAGGACGACTTCCACAACTTCGGCGCGCTGAACATCCCCGCTGATCATCCGGCGCGCGCGATGCACGATACGTTTTACCTCGAGCACGAGGTGGCGGGCGAACGCCTGCTGCTGCGCACGCACACCTCACCGGTGCAGATCCGCGCGCTGGAGGCCGCGCGCGAACGCCTGCCGCTGGCGGTCATCGCCCCCGGTCGCGTCTACCGCATGGACTCGGATGCCACGCACACGCCGATGTTCCACCAGGTCGAAGGCCTGCTGGTGGATGAGGGCGTCAGCTTCGCGAACCTGAAATCCATCCTGCATGGCTTCATGGAGGCGTTCTTCGAGCGCGACCTCGCCATGCGGTTGCGGCCCTCGTACTTTCCGTTCACCGAGCCCTCGGCCGAGGTGGACATCACCTGCGTGGAATGCGGCGGCTCCGGTTGCCGGCTGTGCAAGCACACCGGCTGGATCGAGGTGCTGGGCTGCGGCATGGTGCATCCGAACGTGCTAGCGGCCTGTGGAGTGGATGCCGAGAGGTACACCGGCTATGCCTTCGGCATGGGCATCGACCGCCTGGCGATGCTGCGCTATGGCGTGAACGACCTGCGCCTGTTTTTCGACAGCGACCTGCGCTTCCTGCGCCAGTTCCGCGGCGGCTGGGCCTGATGCGCCTGTCGCTGTCCTGGCTGGCTGAATGGGTCGACATCCCGTGGGATGCGGCGGAGCTGTCGCGGCGGTTGACCGCCGCCGGCTTCGAAGTGGAAGGCATCGAGCCTGCGGCACCGGCATTCAGCGGCGTGGTGGTCGCGGAAATTGCCGCCGTTGCGCCGCACCCCGCGGCCGACAAGCTGCGCGTCTGCCAGGTCGACACCGGCGATGGCAGGCTGCAGATTGTGTGCGGTGCGCCGAATGCGCGCGCGCGGCTGCGCGTGCCGCTGGCCCGCGTCGGCGCCGCGCTGCCGGGAGACGTGAAGATTGCCGCGGCCGCACTGCGCGGCGTGGAATCGGCCGGCATGCTGTGTTCGGCGCGCGAGCTCGGCCTCGCCACGAACCAGGCCGGTCTGATGGAGTTGCCGGCCGACGCACCGCTTGGAGAAGACCTGCGCCGCTACCTGGCGCTCGATGACGCGGTGCTGACGCTGAAGACGTACGCCAATCGCGGTGATTCCATGTCGGTGCTGGGCGTGGCCCGCGAGATCGCGGCACTCACCGGCGGAGCACTGAAGCTGCCGGCTGCGGCGCCGATCCTCGTGGCGGGCCCCGCGTCCGCGGCGAGGGTCGAGGCCCCGCAGGCCGCGCCGCGCCTGCTGACACGCCGCATCACCGGTCTGGACAACCGGGCGCCGACGCCCTTGTGGATGCAGGAGCGTCTGCGGCGCGCCGGCCTGCGCAGCATCAGCCCGGTGGTCGACGTCACCAACTACGTGCTGCTCGAACTCGGCCAGCCCATGCATGCCTACGACGCCACGCGCGTGCGCGGCGCATTGACGGTGCGGCTGGCACGCGCGGGTGAGGAACTGGCACTGCTGGATGAGCGGCGCATCCACCTGGCGGCGGACGAGCTGGTCATCGCCGACGACAGCGGGCCGATCGGCCTCGCCGGGATCATGGGCGGGCAGGGCACCGCGATCACGGCGGAAGTCGAGGAGGTGCTGCTGGAAGTCGCCTTCTTCTCGCCGCAGGCCATCGCCGGCCGCGCGCGCCGCCATGGAATTTCCACCGACGCCAGCCAGCGCTTCGAACGCGGCGTCGATCCCGCCGGCCAGGCCCGCGCCATGGAACGCGCCACCGCGCTGCTGCTGCAGCTCTGCGGCGGCAGCGCCGGCCCGGTGCATGATCTCAGCGCGCCTGACGCACTGCCGGTGCGCGCGCCGGTGCTGCTGCGCCGGGCGCGGCTGGCGCTGCTGGCCGGCGCGCATCTCCACGATGCGCAGGTGGAGAGCTGTCTCACCGGCCTCGGCATGGCGCTGCAAGCGCATCCGCTCGGCTGGCAAGTGCAACCGCCCAGCTGGCGCTTCGACGTGGCCATCGAGGTGGACCTCATCGAGGAGGTACTGCGCCTGGCCGGGTTCGACGTGGTGCAGGAACAGCCGCGCCGGCTGCCACAACGCTTTGCGCGGCATAGTGAGTCCCGCATCGACGAGCGCGCGGTGCTGGATGCGCTGAGCGCGCGCGGCTACCAGGAAGTGATCAGCTACGCCTTCGTGGATCCGGCGCTGCAGGCGCGCCTGTTTCCGGACAGCCCTGTGCTGCGGCTGGCCAACCCCATCGCGGCCGACCTGGCGGCGATGCGGGTGTCCCTGTGGCCGGGCCTGCTGAAGGCGGCGCGCGACAACCTGGCGCGGCAGCAGGAGCGCGTGCGGCTGGTGGAGCGCGGCGCGACGTTCATGGAGCAGGGCGGTGCCGTGCGCGAGACCGCCCGGCTCGCCGGCATCGCTGTCGGCAGCCGTGTGCCGGAGCAATGGGCGGCCAGTCGCGAGGCGGTGGATTTCTTCGACCTGAAGGCCGATGTCAGCGCCGTGCTGCAACTGGCCGGCAACAGCGTGGATTTCCACTGGAGTGCCGGTGGTCCGGGCTGCCTGCATCCCGGGCGCGCCGCCACCGTCCACCGCGACGGCGAACCCATTGGTTGGCTGGGCGAACTGCATCCCATGCTGGTGGCGGAGCTCGCCCTGCCAGCCCCGGCGCTCCTGTTCGAATTGGACATAAACCGGGCACTGACCGCGCCGCTGCCGCAATTGCAGCCCGTATCGCGCTATCCGCAGGTGCGACGCGATCTGTCGATCACCGTGCCGCAGGACACTGCTTTAAGCGCCATCTTGAGTCGTGTTAGTGTTGTCGCAGGGAGCCGGCTGCGCGAGCTCGTGGCCTTCGATGTCTACCAGGGTCCGGGCATAGAACAAACTCGAAAAAGCATCGCTTTCGGCTTGATTTTTCAGGATAATAAGACAACTCTCACAGACGCCGAAGCGGACGCACTGATGGCCTCCGTCGCCGCCGATCTGGGTACGCATCTGGACGCAAGGATTCGGTAACGATGGCCCTGACGAAGGCTGAAATCGCCGAGGCGCTGTTCGATCAGCTCGGTTTGAACAAGCGCGAAGCCCGCGAGCTGGTCGACCTGTTCTTCGAGGAAGTGCGTGGCGCGCTCTCCGCGGGCAGCCAGGTCAAGCTCTCCGGTTTCGGCAACTTCGACCTGCGCGACAAGAACCAGCGGCCCGGCCGCAATCCCAAGACTGGCGAGGAAATTCCGATCAGCGCACGGCGCGTGGTGACGTTCCGTCCGGGGCAGAAGCTCAAGGCGCGCGTGGAAGCCTATGCTGGAACCGCGGAACAATAACGAACTGCCGGCCATCCCCGGCAAGCGCTACTTCACCATCGGCGAGGTGAGTGAGCTGTGCGGCGTGAAGCCGCATGTGCTGCGCTATTGGGAGCAGGAGTTCCCGCAACTCAAGCCGGTCAAGCGCCGCGGCAACCGCCGCTACTACCAGCGCCAGGACGTGCTGGTGATCCGCCAGATCAGGAGCCTGCTGTATGAACAGGGCTTCACCATAGGCGGCGCGCGCCAGAAGCTCGAGGGCGAGGAGGCGCGCAGCGACACCAGCCAGAGCCAGCAGATCATCCGCCAGCTGCGCGCGGAGCTCGAGGACATCCTGCGGATACTGCGGCGCTAGGCGCCGCAGCGGCACGGGAAACGGGAGAATGCCATGAATACGCCGCGTGTCCCGGCGGGTTGCGCGCTGGCCACCGCGCTCGCAGGCCTGCTGCTTGCCGCGGGCTGTGCGAAGCAGCAGCAGGCAGCGCCAGCCGCGCCGGCATTGTCTGCGAGCCTGCCCGGCGGGCTCGCACCGCGGGCCAGCGTGCTGGATCTGATGCTCGACCTCGTCGACCCCAATGCCGATGAACTGTGGGAGTCGGTGGCCACCATCAGTACCCGCGCCGGCGTCGAGGAACGTCGGCCGCGCACCGATGAGCAATGGCAGGCCGCGCGCCGCAGGGCAATGACGCTGGTGGAGACCGCCAACCTGCTGGTGATCGACGGGCGACAGGTCGCGCGTCCTGGCCAGACACTGGATGACCCGCCGGGCCAGGGTGATTTCACGCCAGCGCAGTCCCAGGCCGCGATTGACACGGACCGCGCCAGCTTCGTGGGTTTCGCACGCGCGTTCCAGGGCGCCGCCGGCGAAATGCTCGATGCCATCGAGAAGCGCGATGCCGACGCGCTCCTGCAAACCGGTGGCGTGCTCGACGAGGCCTGCGAGAACTGCCACCGCCGGTTCTGGTACCCGAACTCCCCGCTGCCACCCGGCGTCTGATCAGCCCTCCATCTGCCAGTCGTTGACCAGCTTGTAGCGTGCCGCCTTGATCTGGCGGAACAGGCCGTTGTCGATCCAGTACAGGCCGAAGCTGATCACGCGGAAAACCTCGCCGGCTTTCAGTGCTCGCTTGAAGTAATTCGGCTCCGGCCAGTCCTTGTAAACGCGAAACTCCGTGGGCAACTCGGCGCCGATGCCGGTGCCATCGGCGATGTAATGCGTCACCTCCACTTTTTCGTGGATGTGCGCCTTCACCTGGGCGTAGAAGTCGCGAATGGCCGTGGCGCCGCGCAGGGTGGCGTTGCCAAGCTCCAGCACCACGTCCGGATGGTAGAAGTCCAGGAAGCGGGGATCGTTGGCGTTGAACCATTGCACGTACTGCAGGTAACGCTCCCGCGACACGACCTTGCCGGGTGCCGCGGCGCCGGCGGCGGCGATCGCGGCCCCGCCGAGCGCAATGCCGGCACCGGAAGTGAGGAGCTGGCGTCGGTCGGTCATCGTGGATTCCCCCTTTTTCCGGGCAGAGGGTATCATGCGCCCTCCCTACGGTCGGGGCGTGGCGCAGCCTGGTAGCGCACTTGCATGGGGTGCAAGGGGTCGGAGGTTCAAATCCTCTCGCCCCGACCACTTAAAACCCCACTTCTGAATTCCCTTTGTGGTCACGACTGTGGTCACGCTCGGAACCTCCTGCAATCGAGCGGCCATGTTGGCCGTGCGACACAACCAGGAGACCGACCATGTCTGACGGAAACAGCCCGACCAACAACATCCCCATGCCCAGCAATCCGCTTTGCTCCAAGGACCCCTGCGACATCATCGTTGCGGTCCGGCAGGTGCAGCGCTTCGTGCACCTTGCGGACCAGGCCGCGCGCGCCGAGAACCACGAGGACGGCGATTACCACGCCGGCAGGGAATGGCTATGGAGCCTGTGCGAGGACGCCCTACGGTACGCGATGGAACTCACCGCGCGGCTAGAGGCTGAGCGGCAAGAGGCGGTGCGGTCATGACCGGCATCGAGGCTCGCATCGAGGAACTGCGCCAGCGCCTCTACAACGCGGTTGGGTTGGCGCGTGCAGCGGGCACCAGCTTGAGTACCGCCGATGCCAGCAATGAACCCAATGTCCATGCCGCGGCCTGCGTGATCGAGGAGCTCGAGACCCTCATCGCCGAAGTCAACGACGGACTCGACTGGGTCAACCTGCGGAAGCAGGAGGTGCAGTCGTGAGCGCTATCCGCAAACCTTCGCCCGATGGCAGAACGATGACGCCTGCATTCCGCCAAGGCATGAAGATGGCGGTCCAATTGCTGAAGGATATGGAGGAATTGGACGGCGACTATCTGATCGCTGACCGGTGTCAGCTTGAAAGCAAGTACAGGAACGGCAAGCCCTTCGATGACTTGATGCTGCGCCGCCTGCATGCTGCCCGCCAACAAGGCCAAGACGTGGAGGCGGGATTCTGTGCAGTGGTCTCGCACATTCTGGCGCTCAACGCGGGCGGGTGTGGGGTGCGTGCCGGCGAAATGGTGAATGTGACACGGTGGGCGATTACCGGGTGACCCCACCGGGCCGCCTCGCAAGGGGCGGCCCTTTCTCGCGATTTCCGCCGGGCATCGCAGTCACTCGCTGCGTAGCGCTATCAGTTCTGCGGATGCGCCTACGATGTTGCGTCGCGCTTCGCGATATCTAAGACAATCTGGAGCGGCACATCAGCGACTTTCTCTCGGCCGCGACCCTTCTCCAGAAAAACCTCGACGCGATATCGCCCCCCGGCACTCACTGGCAAACCAGTAAGATTCGTAATGGAGCGAAAACGGACGTGTGGACCTGTCATGGAGTAGGCGACTTCACCAGTTGCTAATTCCTTTCCATTAGGAGCAAGGACGCTCACCGACAACTTCCCGCTTTCCTCCTTTTTTGGATCGCTCCGCTCGATTAGGGACACCACTACAGCCGTTATTGGAATTGGGCGCTGCGCAATGTCTGGCGGGTCCTCTCCCGCATACCTGGCGTGAACAGTCACTTCTTCCATGATGTCATACAGGCTTAGCGCATTCGATTCCTTGTCGATCACTGCGCGCGCGCATATCAACGTCCAGATATGATTCGCCATGAGCTTTAATGAATCATCACGGAAGAGTGCTGCGCGTATGCCGATCCGCTAGTCGATATAAAGGACTCCAACTCAATTCCGTTCGGCAACACTGGAACCTGCGCCCCCTTCACATCGACCTCAGCAACGGCGGTGCGGCAATTTCGGATGTTTGCACCTACTGACTCTGGAGTTCCAGAAGATGACAGAGTAAATGCTAGACCCGCCCTCATGATCATGCGCAGCAAGTATGTAAGTGAAATATTGCGCAGGTTCAGTCGGACTATTTTTGAAATAGTAGGCTGGGGAATACCAAATAGAGCCGACGCGCCGTCTTGAGTGAGGCCCTCATTGGCAATGTATCGCTTGATCTGCACAGCAAGCCTCACGCGAAGACTGTGCTCCGCCGATTCTTCATCGCTGAACCCTAGATCTTCAAAAACACTGGGACTCATTTATTCCGTTACTCCGGTGTGCGCGAGATTTTCTGCCTTTCTCTTTTGTAAGCCACCAATCTCAGTTTGGCGGTCCTCACTTCCTGTTTGGGATTAGCAATTCCCTTCTTTGACTTCTTATGGAACGCGTGTAGCACCACTACTGCATCATCAATCTTCGCTAACCAAACGACCCGATACTGCTCGCCATCGGACGCAATGCAAATGCAGTGCACATTTTCGCCAACCTCCTGCAATCGTTCGCAACTCGACGGGTATTCCCCGAGTTGAACCGCGTAAAGGTCTTCTCCAAGTGACTTCCGGGCCGTCTTTGGCCAGCTGGCAGCCTCCTTTTTCGAACCCCCTAGCCAGTCAACCGGCTTCGGCGGCGGATCCTCGACCGGCGATATAGTAGAACTACTATACGGCAAGGGTGTGACCAGTTTCGACTTTTGAGCTTATACGCCTATTCATCCGGTGCTCCCCAGCTCCTCCACGAGATGATCTTCCATAATCCGATCGGACTATCGAGCCGACATCCCCCCCACCGTGGGTATATAGGACTGTATCAGGTGTCAGAGAGGGCCAGTCACCACCTACTATGGAACTCTGTCGCCGATTCGTCCCACAGGCCCGCCGTGGCGAACACCTCGCGGTCCGGCAGGCTGATGTAGTGCGGGACCGTCTTCTGCCAGTCCGGCGGCTGGGCCCGCCATTCGTAGAACCCTTCCGCCAGCACCAGGCAGCGCTGGCCACGCTTCCACGGCCCGCGGTAGCTCGCCGCGGTGCGCAGCGTCTCCATCTTGGCGTTGAAGGTCGTGTAAGGCCCCGGGATGCCCTTGGCTAAGAATGGCACCAGGCCCCAGCGCATCGGCACCAGCTCGCGCTCTCGCGCTTGGTCGAGCCTGACAACCTCGCGGATGACTGGCACCTGCTGGGTCGGGCTGCACAGTTGGTGTTCTGCTCGAAAGCCTGCCGCAGGGAGCGCTCGGCCTTCAGCCCGCGCAGGTCGTAGATCCGCTCGATGGCGGCGTCAGAGGGGGAGACGTAGCGGCCGCACATGGCCGCAGGTTACACCGCCTCCAATCCCTTCGGCGGTCAGTCGTCCGGCTATGGGGCTCGCGAGGGGCGGCTCCTTGAAATTTCACTTTCCTGCCGCAGCTGCAGACGGCAATGCCCCGCCATCCTCCGTCTCCATGCTGTCCTCCTTTCTAAGCGCTTTGCTTTGCGCCCGCTGCACCTGACGTGCCGCCGCCACCGCTTTGTCGCCTTCCAGCACATCGCGCTTGACGACTTCATTCTGCAAGACCGCTTTCAACTCGTCGACTTCGACCTTCACATCGACCACGCGCCGGAGTTCGCGTCGAACCACCTGTAGCACCGCATCAGAGAGCAGCAGAGCGCCAATGGTGAAACGACTCAGTGCCTGCCTCTGCTCCTGATATTCGGCCAACTTCGCCTTCTGCCAACCTTCCTTTGACAGAATCCCCAATAGATCTACGTGATCAGCATTGCGTTGGCTCAGCTGCAGCAGATCGAACTCCACCGTGCATTCGTGATCGATCGGCTTCGCGAAGACAACATGGTAGACACGCCATACGATGCCGTTCGTCAGGCATACCCACTCGCAACCCTGATTTGCCGCGTAGTCGACGGCTTGCTTGATATGGTTCTCTTTCAGGTCGAGACCGATGGCTTTGACCTCGATCAGAAAGGCCAGCTTGCCGTCCAACTTAACTGCGAGATCACAGAATGTGCTTCGGATCATGTGTTCGGATGTGATCTCGGAATATTTGTCGTAGCCGAACAAGTCTTGGAGCACATCGGCGACGATAACGACCGTATCCGACTCGTTGACATCCCTGGCTTTCGCCGAAGTCAACACCGGCTGATATTTCTTAAGCGCGTCCTTTATGCGATCCCCGACACGCTGCGGCAGGCTAGCCATGAATCCCTCCGGCTTTGATGTTTTTCTGCGCCTGGTAACAGCCTACTGCCTAGGGCGGTTCCGAAGCAATTGACGCCAGGACACGGAGGCACAACGCTCGAAATGGCCCCTAGAACCCCCGCCCTTGCTCGGCCAACCACTGCACCAGAGCAACGGCCTCATCCAGCCGAATCCCGCGGCTTTCAGCCTGGGTCCTCATCTTGGCAAGGGCTGCCTGCAAATGGTTGTGCGCCTTCCCGGGCGATGTATTCCGGTCGAGCGTCCATGCATCCTCCCGCCGCCGACGCCGCGCCATGACCCGGAAGTGGCGGCAATAGAGCCACGTCCTGGAGATCCAGATCTTGCTCTGAACATCGAAGCAGGCCTGACAGATGGCGTGCGGCCGGTCGGTCACGTATAGGCCCTGCCGTAACGGCTGATATCGTCACGCACGGCGGCGCGGGCGAGGTCCACCGACTGGCGGATGATGGCTGGGACCTGCGCCTGGAGGAGCTTCACGGAGTCAACAGTAGATCCCCGCGCATCGATGCTGATGTGCTGGACGATCTGCGAGCCGCCTTGGCCGGGGCGATTGATGGATACGCTTTCGCCGGGCGTTGCTCGAAAGGCGACAAGCTGAGAGTCGGTGCCACCAGACCCACCCACCGTGAATGAGCCGCCGGTAGCGAAGCCCTTAAGAACGCTGCCAAGGCCATCCGAAATGATGTCTCCGAGGCCTAGTCCGCCGCTCGACTTGGATGCAAACACCTCATTGGCTGCCACCTCGGCGACCATCCGGCGGATGGCGTCGATGAATCCGCTGACTATGCCTTTGAGTCCGTCGTGGAATGGATCGAACAGGCCATTCTCGAACGCCTGCTTCATGCTGGCGGAGGCATTCTTCGCTGCGTCGCCGATGAAGTCGAAGGTTTTTCTTGAGTTCTTCCCGAGTTCATCCTCGCGCGCCATCCAGTCCCTAAACATTGCATCATTGAGATCCTCACGCTCGCCGCTTACGCTTGCGCCTGGCGCGCAAGAACCAATATCCCGCACCCCACCATGTCAGCGTCACGGCGGTGGACAGGGCGATGTTGATGATGAATTGCATGGTGATCCTCACTTTCTGATGACGGTGACCCGCAGGGAGAGATCAGCAACCGAGAAGGTCGCCAACCCACCGCCTGTGATGAAGCTCAGCGAGATGGTCCACGGACCGCTGCCGGATGTGGTGAATAGCAGGCTCATGGCAAGCGTGGTTTCGGCAACCCCCGAATTCGTGTTCCAGGTCGAGGCATAGGGGCCGGAGAAGCTCCCTGTGCCGCTCGTATTGCTCAGGATCGCAATGAGCTGGTCAGACCCCGCGCCTCCGGTCCGCGCCCTTCTGCCGGTTACGGTGATCTCATACACGCCAGCCTCTGTCGGGCTGACGCTGACCACATTGCTCGCGCCGGTACTGGTGACGGTTGTCGAGGAGGCCGAGTCCAGATAGGTCGCCGTCACGGCTCCTGCTGCGATGTCGGCGGTATCGATCAGCACCGCCGCCCCTCCAACACCCGCCGATGAGGTCGGGTAGTGCACGAGCACAGATTTCGCTGAGTCGCCAATCATCCGATTCCATTCGATATTGGCCAATCTTGTCGGACCAAATGCGCTGGGGGGGGTAGCCAAATGGACGGCGGAAAGAGTGCGATTCATCTGGCGAGGTGTACGGGGAGCGCAAGCGCAATTTCGTGGGCCAGCACTTCTGGACCCGTGGATACTTCGTCTCGACCGTAGGTCGAGACGAAGAGCTGATCCGCCCATATATTCGCAACCAGGAGCAGCAGGATCGGCGGTTGGATCAGCTGAACCTGTTGCGGTAGAACGGGCCATCTGAAATGGCCCGATGAAGTAGGGGCCGAGTCAGCGACCCCGCGATAGCCGCTGTGAGCGGCTCACATTCCGAAAGCCCCCGGCTTTGCCGGGGGCTGGTTACTTTGGTGGTGCCTTCCGGGGGCGCCCATCAACATACCGCAGGCTTGGTCACTCCAGCAGCTGTGCAAACAGGCGCTCTGGATCGACTCCGGTACTTGTATGGGCGGCCGCGCTCACCAGGTGAATGTATCGCTGAGGGCGTGGGGAGTCCGGTAGGCGCCGGGATCAGCGATCCAGGCACGCCGCTCAGCACCCAGGCGCAGGGATATCGCACGAAGGTCCGGCCATGCCGCTTCGACTGCGGAGATTCGGAGTACCATCCGGGGAATGTCTGTTCCCTCTTCATCGCCTGTGCGTGAGGATTGCGAGCGGTCCGCACGCGGATTCACCCTGGTCGAGCTGATGATGACAGTAGCCATCGTCGGGATCCTCGCGACGATCAGCACCCAGAACTACCGGGCTTATGTGATGAAGGGCGAAGCCGTGCAATCGCTGGTGGACTATGGCCATATCCGCACGGTCATCGCCGTGGCGACCCAGGCCGACACACGAACCGACCTGCACAAGGACAGTGTGGCTGGTGCCGTGCCGCCGGCCTTGGCCGGCCAGCTGGATCCGCGCGAGTTCAACGGCAAGGACGGCGTGAAATTCCAGCTGATACTCGCACCGGCAGGTACCTTCGCCTCTTATCCTGCCACCGAGATTTATGCGCTGCTGGCCACCGCTGACACGCCCGCGGGCGTGCGTCGGCTGCGCGTGCTGCGGGGCGTACTGCCGCATGTGCCCGGCGACAAGGTCTGGATCCAGCAGTCGGCCAGTGCCGGCAGTGCGCAGCTGGTTTACCCTGTCGATAGCGGGGCGGGCGGTGGCCCGTCAGGCCCCGCCGGGCCGCCGGCTGGCCCCGATCCGGGAGGCGGCGGCGAGGGTGGTGGAACGACCGAGTTACCACCTGTCACACCCGAGCCACCCAAGCCGCCACCTGTAACACCCGAGCCGCCGTCATCGGGTGCTTCGAACGTCGATGGCAGCGGCAAGAAGGACGGCAACAGCTGGACCGCGTCGGTCGAGGTGTGCGTCTTCGGCAAGGATGGCAAGCCCTTGACAGGCCAGGGCAATACCGCGGTGCGTTACCGCGTGGTCACCCCCTACGCGAACTTCCAGGAGGACCTGCTGGTCAACAGCGCCACTGGTTGCGTGAACCGCAACTACGGCGGGCTGCCGCTGGGCGGAGTCTTCCATGTCGAGGTACTGCAGGTCGTGGATTACAACCCGCCGAATAGTGGCGGTACCTCCTCGCTTTGGGATGGCGTGAAGCCAATGTTCGACCTGGTGGTGTCGCAATGAGCGATCCGTTGATGGACGAGTGGAACAAGCTTGCGAAGAAGGCGCGCGAGCATCCTGCACCCCCGCCGCCTACGGGTGTTTTGCAGCCGCAGCCTCGCCGCAGGCGTGGCGCCTGGGCGTTGCCGGCCCTGTTCTTCCTGAGCCTGGCGGCGGTGGGTCTCTACCTGCAGGGCATGTTGAATCCATGGCCGGCGCCGGCCAGTCCGGATGAAATCGCCACCGGCAAGAAAGCCTCGCTGCTGCTCACCGAGAAGGCCATCCGCGATGAGAAGATCTTCAGCGGCAAGTATCCCCAGGAGCTGAAGCAAGTCATGCCGCTGGCCGTCGAAATCGATTACCGGCAGGTCGCCGGCGGCTTCGAGCTGCTCATGAAAGGCAGGAACGACAAACCGCTGGAGGCGTCACTGCCGCAGGCGCCGGGACCCTGATGCGGGAGCCCGTTGTACGGCGGCAGGGCGCGCGATAGCATCGAACGCGGTTGTCCGGTGCAGGGAGATTCCATGACGGAAGCGAAAAAGATCCGGGTGCTCTTGGCGGACGATGAAGCGCATATCCGCGTACTTATCAGGGCCATCGTACAACCGCTGAACTGCGAGGTCGTTGCCGAGGCCACCAACGGTGAGGAGGCCGTGGCGCTGTTCAAGGCAAAGCGTCCCGACATGGCGCTGCTCGACATCAACATGCCGGTCAAGGACGGTGAGGCCGCGCTGCGCGAGATCATGGCCTTCGATCCCGGCGCCATGGTCATCATGCTGACTTCCGTCGTCGACGTCGGGACCGTGCAGTCCAGCATCGATGTCGGCGCGTCGCACTACATCCGCAAGGACACGCCGCCGCTGCAGATGCGGGAGATCATCACGGAAACCTGGAAGCAGTACCTGGCTGCGCGTGGGGGACGCGTGCCATGAGCGAGAAGCCCTCCCCGGGAAGCGCAACGGGCGAACTCGCCGAAACCCGCTTCGACCTGCAGGCGATGCTGGAGGAGCTGAAGGCGGAGATCGAGGCGCCGGCCGCCGCGCGCGACGTGGTCGACCAGGCGCAGATCGCCGAGCTCATCCGGAAACGCGCGCCGCGCAAGGACAATGGCTAGGTCAGCCTTCGTCCAGGGTCTGGTCAAGGCCGGCCTGGTCCAGCAGTCCGAGGTCGATGCCCTTGTCGCGAAAGCCGGCAGCAGCGATTTCAATATCGCCAACAGCCTGTTCGAGTCGCTGCAAATGCAGGATGACCGCATGCTTCTCGGGCGGCTCTACGGCGATGCCATCGGCAAGGCCCATGTGCCGCTGGCCAGGGTGTTCGCGCACGCCGATGCGCTGGAGAAGCTGGTTCCGGACATGGCACGCAAGCTGGGTTGCGTGCCCGTCTACTTCCTTGGTGGCGTACTCACCGTCGCCATGCCGCATCCGGAAGATCCCGCCATCGTGGCCAACCTCTCGAGGCTGGTTGGCGTGCCGGTGAGCGCGCTGTTCGCCTTTCCGCAGGAAATCGAGAACGCCATCGAGATCCAGTACCGCCACAGCCAGGATCTGGAGCGGTTGTCGGACAAGCTGGCGGAGGAGGTCGAATCGGCGGAGGGCATCACGCCGGCGCAGCTCGTCGAGTTCGCGAAATCGGCCGGCGTCGTGGACCTGGTGCGCGGGCTGCTGCTGTACTGCGTGAAGCGCAACGCCAGCGACCTGCACATCCAGCCCAACGCGAAGGCCATCGACGTACGCTTCCGCGTGGACGGCCAGCTGCAGACGTTGGTCAGGCTGAACAAGGCGATGGGCGAACCGGTGATGATGCGCCTGAAGGTGATCTCCCAGCTCGACGTCACCGACCGGCGCCATCCGCAGGACGGCCGGCTTTCGCTGGAGCTGCACAAGCAGGCCTACGATTTCCGCCTGTCCACCGTGCCGACGGTGTTCGGCGAGAAGGCGGTGATCCGCGCGATCGGCGCGCTCGACAAGACCATCAAGCCGCTGGAGCAGCTGGGTTTCTCGAAGCGCAACCTGCGCCTCCTCACGGGGCTCATCAACAAGACCAACGGTGTGCTTTACGTGACCGGTCCGACGAGTTCGGGCAAGACCACCACGCTCTACGCCGCGCTCGCGAAAGTGAATCGCCCGGACATCAATATCGTGACCGTCGAGGATCCGGTCGAGCTGCGCATCGACGGGCTGTCGCAGATCCAGACCAATGCCTCGATCGGCATGGACTTCGCCAAGGCGTTGCGCGCGGTGCTGCGCCAGGATCCGCAGATCGTGCTGGTCGGCGAGGTGCGTGACGAGGAAACCGCGCACATCGCCTCGCAGGCTGCGCTGACCGGCCACCTGGTGATGACCACGCTGCATACGAACAACTCCTTCCAGGCGATCACGCGGCTGGTGGACATGGGGCTCGATCCCTACCTCGTGGCGCCCTCGATGATCGGCGCGGTGGCGCAGCGCCTGGTGCGCCGCATCTGCGCGCACTGCAAGGAGGAGTACTATCCTTCCGCGGAAGTGCTGGAGTCGCTGTTCTACAATCGCGCCGCCACGCCGGTGCGCGTGTACCGCGGCAAGGGCTGCGAGGCCTGCGAAAATACTGGTTATGCCGGGCGCATTGGCATTCACGAGATTTTCGTCGTGACCGATGACATACGCGACATGATCGTGAACCGCGTGCCGCTCACGGAGATCCAGCGCGAGGCGCTGCGCCGGGGTTTCAAGTCCATGCGCTACGACGGAGTCCTGAAGGCCCTGCAGGGCATCACGACGCTGGAAGAGGTCGATCGGGTGACGCTGGTCGCCAACTACCTCTAGACTGCGTCCGGCCCGTCATTTCGCCGGCAGGCGGGCCCAGAAATAAGCACCCCTGCCGTGCTCGCTGTCGCAGCCCACGGTGCCGCCGTGCATCTCGACGATCATCTTCACGATTGACAGCCCGAGGCCGGTGGAGGATTCGCCGCCGGTCGGCCGGGCGCTGAGCTTCTTGAACTTGGCAAACAGTTTCTGTTTGTCGTCCTCGGTCAGGCCTGGGCCCTGGTCCTGTACGCCGAACTCGATCTGTCCTGATTCTGGCAGTGCCTTGAGACGCACCGTTACGGTCTTGCCCGCGGGCGAGTACTTGATTGCGTTGCTGACGTAGTTGTCGAAGGCCTCGCGCAGCCGGGTCCTGTCGCCGTGGAAGCGGATACCCGGCGTGACGTCACAGACCACGCTGATGCCCTTGCGTCTGGCGGCCGGCTCGCTGAATTTCATCAGCTCGTCGCAGAGGCTGCTCAGGTCGATGCTCTCCGCGGCGACGTGCAGCCCTGTCTGCTCCAGGCCCTCGTTGGCGAGGATGCCCTTGACGACTTCCGACATGTGGCTGGAAGCCTCGAAAATGCTCTGCAGGAACTGCACGTCCTGTTCCCCGGCCTGCGGATCCGCCTTCTTCATCTCCAGCATGATCTGCGCGAGGCCGGCGATGGAGGCGAGCGGATTCTTCAGGTCGTGGCTGGCGACGGCGAGCAGTTCGCCCTTGGCCTTGTAGGCGGCCTCCGCCGCTTCCTTCTTCGCGCGCAGCTCCTGCTGTGCCTTGCGTTCGGTGATATCCAGGATCGAGGCCAGGACCATCAGCTCACCGTCGGTCTGGATGGGGTTCAGACCCACTTCGATCGGGATCTGCGTCCCGTCCTTGCGGCGCCCGACAAGGTCGCGCCCCGCGCCCATGTAGCGTGTCTGCGGGGTGGCGAAGAACGACTCCCGCAGGGCCGGGTGTCCCGGCCGCACGCTGTCCGGGACGAGCATGTCGACCAGCTGGCCGAGCAGCTCGCGCTCCTCGTAGCCGAACAGCCTGATGACCTGCTGGTTCACCAGCGTGATGATTCCCTTGCGGTTCACTAGCAGCATCGCGCTGGGCGCCGCCTGCACGACCTTGCTGAAGCGTTCCTCCGCCTGCCGGCGCGCGGAGATGTCGATGACCGTTGCGAGTACCCAGGTGCCGTCGACCAGCACCAGCGGGTTCAACCCGATCTCCACCGGGAACTCGCTGCCGTCCTTGCGCCGCGCGCGCAGGTTCTGACCCACGCCCATCGAGCGCATCGTCGGCGCGGCAAGGAAGCCGGCGCGCAGCCCGATGTGCTTCTCGCGGAACCGCTCCGGCAGCAGTGTCTCGATCGGGCGGCCTACCAGCTCATGGGCGGCGTAGCCGAACAAGGCCTCGCATTGCCTGTTGAGGTAGGCGATGCGGCCTTGCTCGTTCACCAGCACCACCACGCTGGGCGAGGACTCGACGATCATGTTGAAGGTGATGTCGGTCAGTCTGGACTCTGGCATGTTCATGGATTGCTCCCCTGAAACGCAGTGCTCGCACCTTACTTCACGACCCCAGAGCCTTCACCGTCGGGTTCCTGATCTCGGTGACGGTACCGCCATCCCGCAGCTCACTGGAGTCGCGGCATGATATCGTCCCGGACGCTCCTGTTCTTGCGCCACAGGCCAGAAACTGCATATTTCCTGTGGCAGCGCAGCCGTTTCGCAGGGTTTCGACCAGTGATGGTTCACTCATCGTGCTGGAACTCACGGTATCTCCTGATGCCAAATAAGTACTATCGGCACCTGTTCGCGAACCAGATCGGGATCCATGGAATGAGCCCTCGTGGTGCCTGATCTCCCCGGGGGCATGGAAGGCCACATGTTGCAGCACGATCAAGTTCAAAGGCAGCGCCTGCTGTCGACGGCGGTCCAGGAAAGTGACATCGCGATGGTCGTCACGGGACCGGATCGCCGCATCTTGTTCGTCAACGCCGGCTTCGTGCGCATGTTCGGGTTCACTCCGGAGGATGTCGTCGGTCAGCTGCCCACGGAAATCCTGGCCGGAGAGCACACGGATGCCAGGCTTCTTGCGGACATCCGGCAACGGGCCATCGACGGTCGTGGCTACTCGGTCGAGCTTCTCTGCTATACCAGGGACAAGCGCCCGCTCTGGGTGTCCGTGGTTGCCAGTCCGGTTTGCGACGCCCGGGGTCAGTTGCTGAACTTCGTGGGCGTGCTCACCGACATCACGCAGACCAAGATGCATGAGGTACTGCAGCACAAGGTGCTCGAGGCAGTTGCCAGGGATGCCCCGATGGTCGATGTGATGAACCTCGTCTGTCGCGAAGTCGAACGTATCGCACCGGAAGTTGTCTCCTCGATTCTGGAAGTGGACGAACAGGGGCGACTACATCCCCTGGCTGCCCCGGGGTTGCCTGCGACCCTGGCCCAGGCCTATGAAGGACAACAGATCGGTCCGATCGCCGGTTCCTGCGGTACGGCCGCGTGGCGCAACGAGGCAGTGCTGGTGAGCGACATAGAAACCGACCCTCTCTGGTCGGCGTACAAGAAGCTGGTGCTTCCGCTCGGGCTCAGGGCCTGCTGGTCCAGCCCCATCCGTGGTGCCGATGGCGAGGTGCTGGGTACGTTTGCCTTTTACTTCCGTGAGTCGCGCGGGCCCAACGACCTGCACAGGCGGCTGGTCGAGGTGAGTCTGCATTTGTGCGCGCTCGCACTGGCCCGCGAGCGATCGCGGGCGCAGATACACCGCCTGGCGTTCTACGATGCGCTCACTGGTCTGCCCAACCGGGCCCTGCTTTCATCGCAGGCGCAGCACCTGCTGCTCGACGCGCAACGCACAGGCGTGCAGCTCTCGCTGCTTTGCCTGAACCTCGACCGTTTCAAGCACGTCAACGAAGCGCATGGCCACTCAGTGGGCGATGATCTGCTGCGCGAGACGGCGCGCCGTATCGGCGCCGGCGCACGCGAAACCGACATTGCCGCACGCCTGTCCGGCGACGAGTTCGTGGTGGTGTTGCCCCGGTGCAGTGTCGAGCAGGCTGGGCGCGCGATCGAACGGCTCATGGTGGCGCTGAGCGAGCCTTGGAGTGCGAACGCCGAGTTCCTGCACCCCACTGTCGGGATTGGCGTTGCGGTGTTCCCTGAAGATGGCGCAGACGTCGGCACATTGATCCGGCATGCCGGCATGGCAATGCGCCAGGCAAAGGGCAGGGGGCCGGGTTCGTTTCAGTTCTTCAGTACCGACATGCAGCAGGCCGCGCAGGAGCGTGCAATGCTGGAGAGCGACCTGCGCTTCGCCCTGGACAACGACAAGCTGTCGCTGCACTACCAACCGCAGATTGCGGCTCCCCAGGGCCTGTATGGCGTAGAGGCGCTGCTTCGCTGGTTCCACCCGTCACTCGGGGCTGTTCCGCCAGCGCGATTCATCCCGCTTGCCGAGGAGAGCGGGCAGATCAGGCGTGTGGGCGTGTGGGTGTTGACTGAGGCTTGTCGCCAGATGGCGGATTGGCGCCGCCGAGGTGTTGTCGTTCCCCATGTCTCGGTCAACCTCTCCGCCAGCAATTTCCAGGACGCCGGTCTGCCAGATGTCATTGCCGGACTGCTGCGCGAGAATGCCCTGCAACCCGGCGATCTGATGATCGAGTTGACCGAGGGGGTGATGCTGAACCCGGACTCCGTGGTCATGGGCACCATCACCGCGGTGCATGCGTTGGGCGTCCGGCTTTCGATGGACGATTTCGGTACGGGCTATTCGAGCCTGGGTTACCTGCATCGGCTTCCCATCAGCGAGCTGAAGCTCGACAAGAGCTTCGTGCAGGACCTCGAGCACAGTGAGGCGGCGCGCGCGCTCACGACCTCGGTACTGCGTATCGGCCGCAGCCTGGGCCTGACGGTTGTGGCCGAAGGCGTGGAGACCGACGGCCAGTATCGGTTCCTGAATGCCGAGCAATGTCCGGTGGTGCAGGGTTTCCTGCTTGCACGGCCCAGTGCAGCGCCAGACCTGCAGGTTTGGCTGCAGAATCACATCACCTAACCAAGCCATGAACTTGCGGTAAAACAAATCTCACGTGCCCGCGATCTTCTCCTGGGCGTGGCCTGGCACCCGTTCCGCGATGTGCCTGGATAGTCCAGTGCGGCAGGTGCGCCGCAGGTCGTGCAAAGTGAATCCTTTGAGGCCGTGTTTTGTTGGAAACCTTGCCTGCGCCCGGCATGTTGCGAGTCAGGAACTTGGGATCAGCGGGCTTCTTCCTGTCTTCTTCGCTCGTGAGCAGCCACGGGCTGTCCTCGGCTTCGCGCTTGAGAACGCGAAGTTCTTCTGCGGCCCAGTCGGTCCACAATGCATTTGCGAAGTCAATTTCCTTCCAGCTGCCCAGTGCCAGCTCACTGCGCCACAACCCAGTCAGCAGCGATTTCAGTTCGGCACCAGTCAGGGTGTGCTCTCCCGACTTTTCCTTGCCGCCCGGACGGTATAGGAGCTTTACGGGGTATCCACGACGATGCATCGGTGGATGTCGAACGTGAACAATTGACCGAGCAGCCCAGCCGTCCGATTGGCCATGACCGGCGAGCCGGTGTCCACGATGGCGTCGAGTACCTCAAGCACTTCTACAGGCGTGATCGTGCGAGCGTCGCGGCCCTTCAGTGCTTCAGAACAGAGGCATTCAGGATGGGCTGCGCATACTCCGGTCGCCTCGGGTGTGGCCATACATGGCGGACCATGAACGTGCTGCATAGCCCTTCAATTGAGTGGGAGTTGGCGACATCGTCAGCGCCCATATCGGGGCCGACGCCGACATGCGGCAGAGGATTGCGGCGAGGGCGCGCCTTCCTTGGATCAATGCCTCGAGCGGCCCACCCGGATCTCCAGGTACTCCTGGGCGGGATCGCCATAAGTGCCGGCCGGCAGGGTCCCAGCTTCTCAGCGTTCAGTCGGTTGGCGAGGGGGCGCTTGTCCATTGCCGCGTCCACTTTGTGTCCTTGCCTGAAACGCCATGAAACGACGCGAAACCATGTAAGATGCGTTTCAGTCGAGGTTTGAAGCATATTTCCGTCTCATAGCGTCTCAAGTAGTTTCAGAAGATTTCAATCTGAAGTGCATGAGGGTGCAAGGGGCCGGAGGTTCAAATCCTCTCGCCCCGACCAATTCTCTCTCGTGATGCACAAGTACAGCGAGCAAATCATCCGCCACCTGGCCGTCAACGAGGACGGCAAGACCTGCGAGATCCTAGAGCGCATCACCTACGAGCGGCGCGCCGGCGTCAGGGACGAACGCGTCGAGATCAATCGCCGCTACGACCTGCGTACCGGCGAGCGCCTGAACCGCCTGAGCGAAACCGAATTCGAAGAGGATTCCAGCGGCAGCCGGCTGCGTCTGTGCCCGCAGTGACCGGCGGCGCGATGCCGCGGTTCAGAAGCGGACTCGCAGCTCCACCGCCACGCTGCGCGGCGGATCGACGAAACCGTAGTAACTGCGCGCCTTGAACAGCGCCTGCGCCAGCGGTGCTTCGGCTGCGTAGGCGACGGTGGTCCGGTCGGTGAGGTTGCGGCCTACCAGCGCCACCTGCCAGCGTTCCCCGCCATCGCCCAGCCCGATGCGCGCATTGAGCTTGGTGAACGCGGGCTGCGTGAGCACGGGATCGAGATCCGGCGATTCGAGGTAGCCGCTGGTGTGCAGCAGGTCGACGTCGGTGGTCAGCACGAGCTGGCCCAGGTGCGCGGTGTGCTCTGCGCCGAGCATGCCAGTGAAATGCGGCGCGAACTGGTTGCTCCTGCCGGAATAGTCGCAGTTGCCGGGAACGGGGTTGCCCTGCTCGTCCACGGCGTTGCCAAGTCCGCCGGTGGCAACCGCAAGGTCGTAGTAGCACTGGCCGTCGTAGCGCGTCCACCTGAAATCCAGCGCCGCCATCGAGGCCTTCAGCACCAGCGGACGAAACGCACGCCAGCGCCCCGTGAGTTCCACGCCGCGCACCTCGGCGTTGCCATTGCCTACATTGAAGCCGATGCGGCCGTCGAAGGCGCTGGTCTGCAGGTCGCGATACTCGGTGACGAACGCCGCGAGGCCGGCGTCCGCGCGCCCGCCGGCCATCTCCGACCGGATGCCGGCCTCGAAAGTCGTGGCGCGCTCGCCGCCGAACTCGAATGACCCTGCCGGCGGCGGCTTGTTCGAGCGGGCATCGAAGCCGCCGGACTTGTAGCCACGCGTGGCCGACAGGTAGGCGAGCAGGCCGGCGGTGCTGCGGTACTGCAGGCTCAGCAGCGGAGAGAGATTGGTCTCGGCGCGCGAACCGCTGACATCATGCTGCACGATGCCCAGCACGCTGTCGAACAGCGCGTTGGCGAGCACTGCGGTCGGGCAGCTGGCCGTGGCGGTGGTGGGCAGCACCGCATTCGCCGCGCACACGGAGCTGGTCAGCCAGGCATGCCGGCGGCCCTCCTTGTGCTCGTGGTTCAGGCGCGCACCCAGCGTGGCGCTCCAGCGGTCGTCGAACTGCCACGTGCCTTGCGCAAAGGCCGAGTACATCAGGCTGTCCTGCGAGAAGTCGCGCGGATTCGAGGCGCCGCTGAACAGGCCCTGGATGTAGCTCGCCGCCGCCTGCTGGCAGCTGGATGCGGAGGCGCCGCCGGCGCATGGCGGACTGCCGGCCTGGGCCAGTGCGCCGGCGACGGCATTGCGTGCATTCGGGTCCTGCGAGACGAGCGTGGGCACGAGACTGCCGATCGGCACCGGCAGGCTGGTTTCCTCGGCGCTGGTGGGCAGGTGCAGAAAGTCGCTCTCGTCGAGCTGGTACTTCTGCAGGTACAGCCCGCCGATCCACTGCAGGCGCGCCTGCGCCGGCGACGTGAAGCGCAGTTCCTCGCTGTATTGCCGGTAGTCCTCCGCGAGGCCTGCCGTGAACAGCGGCGCCGCCACGAAATCGCAGTCGCAGCCCTCATCGAGACGGTACCTGCTCAATGCCGCGATGGACGTGAAACCGATGTCGCCGGGCAGGGTGCGCTCCAGGGTCAGCGCGGCCTCGTGGAAGCGGTTGCGGCTGCGATTCTCGTCCGTGCCCGAACGCACATCATCGAGGCGATCGTCCAGCAGCCCGGGAATGGTGCCACCCGTGAGGCTGTTCAGGGCCTGCGTATAGGTGGCCCCGGTCCAGGGCAGGCCTGCCGTGGTGACCGGCGTCTCGCCGAAGATCTCCACCTGCCGCCCGCGGGTGTCGAAGTTGCCCATTTCCATGCGCAGCGTGCCGTGCCACGACAGGCCGAGGTCGGCGGCCAGCATCAGCCGCGCCCCCAGGTCGTCGTGGCGCGGTTCACTGGTACCCAGCGTGGCGTTCTCCACGTAACCGTCGGACTTGCGGTAGAAGGCGGCCAGCCGGCCGTCCAGCGCGTCGGTGAGCGGCCCGGACAGGGTGGCATCCGCGGTGGTTTCATCGTTGATGATGTCGCGTGACACGCGGCCGGTGGCTTCGAATGCGGACGTGGGCGGATTGGCGACCATGTTGACGGCGCCGGCCACGGCGTTCTTGCCGAACAGGATGGGTTGCGGACCGCGCAGCACTTCCACGCGTGCCAGGTCCACGAAGGGCATGCGCGACTGGTGCCCGCGGCCGTGGTACACCCCGTCCTGGTACATGCTCACCGATTGCTCGAAGCCCTGGTTCAGGCCGGAACCGATGCCGCGGATGTAGAGGTTGTCGGCAATGCCGGTCTCGCTGACCTCCAGGTCCGGCACATAGGCCCGCAGGTCATCGAGGCGCACCAGCCCAGCATCCTGCAACTTGTCGCCGGCCATGGCCTCCACCGACAGGGGCACCTGCTGCAGGGACTCCGCGCGCTTCTGCGCGGTGACGACGATCTCGTCAAGCGCGGTATCCGCGCCGCCGGCCGCCTGCGCGGCCAGTGCAGCGGCGGGCATGGCGCCGGCCACGAGCGCCAGGCGCACCAGGCGATGAACCGCGCGATGCATGAGACCTCCAGCGGAAGATTCGTTACTGGAACTGCCTGCTAAAGCTGCGCGAGCGCTGCCGCTCCGGCGGCCGCCACCTGGCCGTCCTGGCTGGACTGCACGCCCGACACGCCGATGCTGCCGACCACCTCGCCGTCGAGCAGCAGCGGCAGGCCGCCTTCCACCGAGGTGATGCCCGGCAGGGACATCATGTGCACGCGCCCGGACAACACCGCGTCTTCCAGCGCCTTGGTCGGGCGCTTGAAGCGCAGCGCCGTGCGCGACTTCTCCTGCGCCACCTGGATGGAACCGAGCTGGGTGCCGTCGGCGCGCTCCAGGTAGATGAGGTTGCCGCCGCTGTCATGCACGGCGATGACGACGTTCCAGCCTTCGGCCTGCGCCTTGGCCGAGGCGGCCGCGGCGATCTTCTTCGCGTCGGCCAGGGAAAGGGTCTTGCGGATCAGCATGCGCGTTCCTCGAAAGTGTCAGGCGACGCCGTGGCGCTGCTTGAACTCGCGCCGGCGCCGGTGAAGGATGAATTCGGTATAGCCGTTGGGCTGCGCCCGCCCGCTGAAGATCAGCTCGGCGGCCGCCGCGAACGCGATGCTGCCGGCCGGATCGGACGCCATCGGCCGGTAGTGCGGATCGCCGGCGTTCTGCTGGTCGACCACCGCGGCCATGCGCAGCAGCGTGGCACGCACCTGCTGCTCGCTGCACACGCCGTGGCAGAGCCAGTTGGCCACGTGCTGGCTGGAGATGCGCAGCGTGGCACGATCCTCCATCAGGCCGACGTCGTGGATGTCGGGCACCTTCGAGCAGCCCACACCCTGTTCGATCCAGCGCACCACATAGCCGAGGATGCCCTGGATGTTGTTGTCCAGCTCGCGCTGCACTTCCTCGGCGCCAGGCAGCGTCGCCGCCAGTGGCGGCGTCAGCAGATTGTCCGTGCCCGGCACGGGCTGGCCTGCCAGACCAGCCTGTACCGCGGCGACATCGACCTGGTGATAGTGCAGCACATGCAGCGCGGCCGCAGTGGGCGAGGGCACCCATGCGGTGCTGGCGCCGGCCTGCGGATGTGCGACTTTGGCCTTCAGCATGTCGGCCATGCGGTCGGGCATCGCCCACATGCCCTTGCCGATCTGCGCGTGTCCGGCAAAACCCGTGGCAAGGCCGATCTGCACATTGCGCGTCTCGTAGTCGCGGATCCACGGCTGCACCTTCACCGCTTCCTTCGGCAGCACCGGCCCGGCTTCCATGCAGGTGTGTATCTCATCGCCCGTGCGGTCGAGGAAGCCGGTGTTGATGAACACGATGCGATGGCGCGCGGCGGCGATGCAGGCGGCGAGATTGGCGCTGGTGCGCCGCTCCTCGTCCATCACGCCCATCTTCACCGTGTGGCGCGCCAGGCCCAGCAGGTCTTCGATACGGTCGAACAGGTCGTTGGCGAACGCGACCTCTTCGGGACCGTGCATCTTGGGCTTCACCACGTAGATGGAACCGGTGCGGCTGTTGCGCCGCAGGCCCCGTACGTCATGCAGCGCGATCGCGAGCGTGACCGCGGCATCGAGCAGCGTCTCGTGGATGGGTTCGCCATCGAACCGGACCGCATCGGTGAGCATGTGGTGGCCCACGTTGCGCACCAGCATCAGGCTGCGGCCCGGCAGTGTGAGCTCGGCGCCGTGCGGATCGGTGTAGCGGCGGTCGTCGTTGAGCCTGCGCACCACGGTGCCGCCGCTCTTGCTGAAATGCGCCTCCAGCGTGCCCTTCATCAGGCCCAGCCAGTTGCGGTACACGCGCACCTTGTCGTGCGCATCCACGGCGGTGACCGAATCCTCGCAGTCCTGGATGGCGGTGATCGCCGCCTCGACGATGAGGTCGGCCACGCCGGCGGCATCCTGGCGGCCGATCCGGTGCCCGCGATCGATGGCGATCTCCACGTGCAGGCCGTGGTGGCGCAGCAGCACGGCGCCGGGCTGTGCCGGCGTGCCACGCCAGCCCGCAAAATGCTGCGGATCGCGCAGCCCGGATGTGCGGCCGCCGGGCAGGTGCACGCTGAGCTGTCCGCCCTCGATGGCGTAGCCGATGGCATCGGCGTGACTGCCGCTGGCCAGCGGCGCGATTTCGTCCAGCAGCGCGCGGCCATAGGCGATGACGCGCGCGCCGCGCGCGACGTCGTAACCCTCTGCGAGAGGATCCAGCGGCGCTATCGCGTCGGTGCCGTACAGCGCGTCATACAGGCTGACCCAGCGGGCATTGGCGGCGTTGAGTGCGTAGCGGGCGTTGTCCACCGGCACCACCAGCTGCGGTCCGGCCACGGTGGCGATCTCCGCATCCACATTCACGGTGTCGATGCGGAAGGCGGCGGGCACCTCACCCAGGTAACCGATGTTGCGCAGGAACGCCGTATGCGCCTGCACGTCGAAGCGCTGCCCCTTGTGCTCGCGCCACCAGGCATCGATGGCGGCCTGCAGCGCATCGCGCCGTGCCAGCAGCGCGCGGTTGCGTGGCCCGAACTCGCCGACGGTGGCTTCGAAGCCGGACCAGAAAACCGCCGGCTCGATGCCGGTGCCGGACAGCACCTCGTTCTCCACGAACGCGCGCAGCCCGGCATCGACGGTGAGGCGGGCAGGGGCCACGGAGCCGGGTTCGCGGGTCAGACTCACGGCAACTCATCCAAAGGGCCTAGAATCCGCGCATTCTATCGGATCGGCGACGGGGGCGAAGTGGCAACAGTTCGGGAAGAAACCCTGCGGCTGCTCAGGAACCTCGGGATGCAGCGCATCTTCGGCAATCCCGGTTCCACCGAGCTGGCATTCCTGCGCGATTTTCCCGCGGATTTCCAGTACGTGCTGGCGCTGCAGGAATCGGTGGCCGTGGGCATGGCCGATGGTTATGCGCAGGCCACGCACCGCGCCGCGCTGGTGAACCTGCACTCGGCAGTGGGTGTGGGGCACGCGATGGGCAACATATTCACCGCCTACCGCAACCGCACGCCGCTGCTGGTCACCGCCGGGCAGCAGGCGCGCTCGCTGCTGCAGCTGGATCCCTTCCTGTTCTCCGAGCGCGCCGCCGAACTGCCGCAGCCGTACGTGAAGTGGAGCGTCGAGCCGGCGCGCGCGGCCGACGTGCCGCGCGCCCTGCAGCGGGCCTGGCACATCGCGATGCAGCCGCCGCGCGGCCCGGTGTTCGTGTCGATTCCCAGCGATGACTGGGATGAGCCGGCCGAGCCGCTGGCGCCGCACAGCGTGATGGCCGCACAGCGCGCGGACGGCACCGCGCTGGCCACGCTGGCCGGGCGGCTCGCCGCCAGCCGCAGCCCGGTGTTCGTGGTCGGGGGCGCCGTGGATCGCGACGGTGCATGGGACGAGCTCGTGGCGCTGGCCGAGCTGCATGGCGCGCCGGTGTGGGTCAGTCCGCTGATCGGCCGTGCCTGCTTTCCGGAGGACCATCCGCAGTTCGCCGGTTTCCTGCCCGCCTTCCGCGACGAGATCCACCGGCGTCTCTGCGGGCACGACCTGCTGCTGGCCATCGGCGCACCGATCTTCACCTATCACGCCCCGGGCACGGGGCCCTGCGTACCGGAGAATCTTGAAGTCCACCAGCTCACCGACGATCCGGGCATGGCCGCCGCGGCGCTGGCCGGCGAGTCGATCGTGGGCGGCATCCGCGAATCAATGCGCGAGCTGCTGGCCGCCGGTCGCCGGACACCGCGTCCCGTGCCGCAGGGGCGCGCCGCGCGCGCGTCGCTGGCGCTCGAGGATCCGCTGACCGACCGCCTGCTGCTGCAGACGCTGGCCGGGTTGCGCGCGCCGGATTCCATCATCGTGGAGGAGGCACCCAGCTCGCGCGAACCGATGCACGATCACCTGCCGATCCTGCGTCCGGAAACCTTCTATACCTGCAGCAGCGGGGGGCTCGGCCATGCGCTGCCGGCGGCGGTGGGCATCGCGCTGGCGCGCCCGCAGGCGCGCGTCATCGCGCTGCTGGGCGATGGCTCGGCGATGTATTCCATCCAGGGGCTGTGGAGCGCCGCGCAACTGCGCCTGCCAATGACTTTCATCATCATCAACAACGGCCGCTACGAGGCATTGCGCCAGATCGGCGCGCGGCTCGGCAACGCACAGCCGGTGGGCGTGGAGCTTCCCGGACTCGACTTCGTCGACATCGCGCGCGCGCAGGGCTGCGCGGCCGCGCGCGTGACACGGGCCGCGGAGCTGCAGCCGGTGTTGCGCGAAGCACTGGCTTCCACCGGTCCGGTGCTCGTGGATGTGCGCGTCAGCTAGAATTGTGCCCCGGTTCCATCATTCCACGGTAGCCATACATGTCCGAAAAGCGCCTCGTCTGGGATCTGCCGCTACGCCTGTTCCACTGGTTGCTGGTGCTGTCGCTGCTGGCGTCCTGGTACACCGCCACGATGAGCTCCAAGGGTGAATTCCTCGAATTCCACGGCAGATCTTACGGCTACGCCGAACTGCATTTCTGGCTCGGCTACTGGGCGCTGGGGCTGATCTGCTTCCGCCTGCTGTGGGGCTTCGTCGGCCCGAAGCACGCGCGCTTCATCGGTTTCGTGCCGAGCCCGGCACGCTTCGTCGCCTATGCCGGCAAGTTCTTCCGCCGCGATTCGACGCCTTCGGTGGGCCACAATCCGATGGGTGCCGCCGTGGTGCTGCTGATGCTGCTGATGGTCGGGGCACAGGCCGTCACCGGCCTGTTCCTGGTGGACAACACCGACATCTTCACCGCGCCCTACCACGCGCTGGTCAGCGATTCGACCGCGGGCAAGCTGATGAGCTTCCACCACTTCAATTTCAAGCTGCTGCAGTGGATCGTGGTGCTGCACGTGGTGGCGATCCTGTTCTACCACGTCTACAAGCGGCAGAACCTCATCGGTGCCATGCTCACCGGCCGCAAGGACATGGAACTGGTGCCGGCCGCGGAGGCCATCAGCGGTTCGCAGCTGTTCAAGGCGCTGATCGTGGCGCTGCTGGCGGCGGGCATCGTGTGGCTGGTGCTGTCGCAGGCGCCGCCGCCACCGGCCCTCGGCGACTGAGCGACGCCCGCAGACGCAAAAGGCCGGGCATGAGCCCGGCCTCTGGTTGCGCGATGGCCTCGGCGGTCAGTCGACCTTGGCCCGGAAGGAATCGTGGCAACTGCCGCAGGATTTGCCGACGCCCACCAGCGACTTCTGGATCGCTGCCTGGTCGCCGCCCCTGGCCGCCGTCACGGCTTCTCCGGCTGCGGCGGCGAGCGCGTCGGACTTGGACTTGAATTCCGCTTCGCTGCCCCAGATGCCATCCAGCGCATTGGTCTTGGTGCCCTTGAAATTGCGCGTATCCACGGTGAACTGCGCCGGGATCTTGCCGGCCAGATCCTGGATCTTCGCGGCGTTGGTGGCGATCAGCGCGGCATCGATGGGTACCTTGCGCGTCAGCATCCTGGTCAGTGGATCCCACAGGTCCTTGATCTGCTTGAACACGGCCTGGCGCGCCTCGATGGCCTTCTTTGCATCGGCCTCGGAACCGGCCACCGTCGCGGCCTGCACGGCTGAAAATGTGGCCAGCGCGGCCACTGCGACCATCAGGCTGCCTCGAATACCACGACTCATACTCGTCTCCTGAAAAGACTGGTTGGACACCCTTCCGGAACGCGCCGCAGTGTAGCAGAACGATCCCACGCGGCCAGCCTGGCGGCCCGCCACTGAACCGGTCCTGAATCCGCATCCACCATGAAACAAGGGCCGGCAGCGTGTGGGCTGCCGGCCCTTTCTGTCGCATCACTTCGCGCAGTCGAATCGCTTCGACGCGGAACTGGTACTACTTGGCGCGGAACGAATCGTGGCAGGCGCCGCAGGCCTTGCCGACATTCTGCCCGGCCATCTGCACCGCGGCCTTGTCACCGCTCTTGCCGGCCGCCTCGAGCGCCTCCGCGGCAGTGGCGAGCCCGTCGGCCTTGGCCTTGAAATCGGCTTGGCTGGTCCAGATGCCATCCAGCGCCTTGGTCGGCACATCCTTGAACTGGTGCGTGTCACGCGTGAACAGTTCGGGAATCATTCCAGCCAGCACCTTGATGCGGCCGCCATTGCGCGCCGCGACTTCCGGATCGACATTGCCGCCGCGGATCATGCCGGCGATCGGACCAAACTGGTTCGAGATCAGCTTGAACAGGCCCTGGCGCGTTTCGATCGCAATCTTGTCGGGATTCTGCTGCGGCATCTGCGAATAGGCGACGATCGAGACCACCGCAACGCACGCGGCCACGCCAAAGCGAGTCAGACGGTTCATGAGCATTCCTCCCCGAAATTGTTGACGAAAGAGCAGACCTTGCCGCCAGTCTAGCAGATCGATCCGCCTGTCCAGTGGTTCGTGTAGCGTTCGGCGCCCGCTGCGTTGGGGAAGGGATCCGCCAGTACAGCTATTCGAAAAGACCGCGGCCGCCGGATGCTAGCCGCGCGGCCTGATCAGCGACAGGAATTCGCGCCGCAGCGAATGATCCTTCAGGAAGGCGCCGCGCATGACGCTGGTGATCATGCGTGCGTTCTCGTCCTTCACGCCGCGCCAGTGCATGCAGAAGTGGTCGGCCTCCATGACCACGGCGAGGCCATCCGGCTTCATCTTCGCGACCAGCAGGTCCGCGAGCTGCGTGATGGCCTCTTCCTGGATCTGCGGGCGGGTCATGATCCAGTCGGTGAGGCGCACGTATTTGGACAAGCCGATGAGGTTGGATCGCTCGTTCGGCATCAGGCCGATCCACACATGCCCGATGATGGGGCAGAAGTGGTGGCTGCAGGCGCTGCGCACCTTCACCGGACCGACGATCATCAGTTCATTGAGCTGTTCCGCATTGGGGAACTGCGTGACGGTGGGCGGGCGGAAGAAGCGGCCGCGGAACACCTCGGTCACGTACATCTTGGCAATGCGGCGCGCGGTTTCCCGCGTGTTGTGGTCGCTGGCGGTGTCGATCACCAGCGCTTCCAGCACCCCCTGCACGCGCTGCTCCACTTCGTCAATGAGCAGGTCGATCTCCCCTTCCTGGATGACATCGTGGATGCTGTCATTGGCGTGGAAACGCCGGCCCGCCTGCTGCAGGCGCGACCGGATGCGCCCGGATACCGGCGAGTTGTCTGCGGAATCCCGCGGTGTCCGCGCACGTTTCATCGGGCCGGCAGTCTAGGGCCTTTGCTGGCATGCCACCAGCCACCACGGCAGCGATAGCGCAGCTGACCCCGGCCGGGAGGGCTGTGTTACCCTGTCGCGCCTTCGATCCCTGTCTCCAGCAAAGAATAGAGGCCCAAACATGACCACAAAGCTCGAACGTCCCCTGAAGCGCGAAATCGTCGTCGACGAAAAGCCCTACACGCTGACGATCGACGCCAATGGTCTCAAGCTCGTGGAAAAGGGCCGCCGCAACGGGCAGGAAATGACCTGGAAGCAGGTGCTGACTTCGGCCCCGCCCGCGCCCTGATTGCATTGCGCCGCCGGCTGCGGCTGGCGGCGCCACTCCTGCCCGTCAGGAGCGCGCCACGTACATCGCCAGCAGTTCCGCCACCACTGCCGGCTTCTCCTGACCCTCCACCTCGAGCACTGCCTCCTGCCGCAGCAGGGTGCGACCCTCGCCGCGTGGTTCAGCGCCGAGTACGCGACTGCGGTAACGCACCCGCGCTCCGGCGCGCACGGGGCTGGTGAAGCGCACGCGGTCCAGGCCGTAGTTCAGCACCAGCGCAACATCCCTCACGGGCGGAAAATCGCGCTGCCGGTGACCCGCGACCAGTGACAGCAGCAGGAAGCCATGGGCGATCGTGCCGTGGAAAGGTGTTTCCCCTGCCCGCTGCGGGTCCACGTGAATGAACTGGTGGTCGCCGGTGCACTCGGCAAAGGCGTCGATGCGCGCCTGGTCCACCAGTATCCAATCGCCGGGCGCGAACTCGCGCCCGGCGAGCTGCTGCAGATTCGCGACCGTCAGCACGGTTTCCGGCGTGATATCCATCATGGCCCCATTTAATCTGTCCGCGTCGTAACGGTGCAACAGCGCGCTGATGCGGCATCATCATGAACATGCCCACCGTCCGTTTCCTGTGTTTCCTGGGCCTGGTGGCCACTCTGCCGGTCCGCGCCACGGTGTTCGACCTGCCGAGCGGGGATGCACCGCTGCTCGGCCGCGAGGAACGCGTGGTGACCAGCTTCGAGGACACCCTGTACGAGATCGCGCGGCGCTACAGCCTGGGTTCCGAGGAGATCATCCGGCTGAATCCGGGCATGGATCCCTGGCTGCCGGGTGCCGGCAAGAGCATCCTGATTCCCGGCCAGCGGGTGCTGCCGCCGGGGCCGCGCGACGGCATCGTGGTCAACCTGCCGGAGCATCGCCTCTACTTCTATCCGCCGGCAAAGCCCGGGCAGCCGCAGCGCGTGTACACGTATCCGGTGAGCATCGGCAAGATGGACTGGCAGACGCCGCTGGGCAAGACCAAGGTGGTCGACAAGCGCGAGCGGCCCACCTGGACGCCGCCCGAGTCGGTGCGCCAGGAACACATCGCCAATGGCGATCCGCTGCCCGCGGTGGTGCCGGCCGGACCGGACAATCCCTTGGGGCTGTATGCCATGCGCCTGGCGCTGCCGGGCGGCGACTACCTGATCCACGGCACCAACAACCCGATCGCGGTGGGCATGGCCGTTACCCATGGCTGCATCCGCATGTACCCGGAGGACATCGCCGAGCTGTTCCCCATGGTGCCGGTGGGCACTCCGGTCTACCTCATCAACGAACCGCTGAAACTGGCGTGGGTCGATGGCCGTCTGATGCTGGAAGTGCATCCGCCGGTAGACGCGCAGGGCCAGACCGTGGAACCTGATTTGTCGATATTCGAAGGAATGCTGGAGCAGGCCCTGGGCGATTCGGTAGTAGCCATCCACTGGGACAAGGCGCGCGCGGAACTGAAAGCCGCCCGGGGAGTCCCCGTAGTAGTGGGGCTGCAGGCCGTGAACCCGCTGCCGGAGGCCTCCGCGTCCCAGGCCCCGGCCCAGGCGGAGTTGAACCCGGCAGCCAATCCGCTATAGTTCGCTGCCCAACACCCTGCGGTTTTGGACCTAACTAGCTGATTTGACGAACAAATAGATAAACTTTGCGATGTCCGAACGCGACCCCGAACGATTCGACCTCGATGATGAATTCCTGGCTGAGCAGGAAGACGGCAACGACTACGACCGGCTGCTTGACCGGGTGGACAAGCGCACCCGCGACAAGACCAAGAAAGTCGGCAAGGCCGCGTGGAGCAAACTCGAGGAAGTGCTGGCCGAGCGCAAGCTGCAGCGTGACCTCGCGGACTACGACGACGAAAGCTGATTGAACGCATGGCCGCGCAGCGCGCGGCCCTCCCTGGAGCTCCCACATGAACGAACGCAGCAGCGCGCGCTGGATCGTGCTGAAGTTCGGCGGCACGAGTGTTTCCAACCTGCCCAACTGGCGCAACATCGCGGCGGTGACGCGCAGGCGCCTGGCCGAGGATGCGCAGGTACTCATCGTTCATTCGGCCGTCAGCGGCATCACCGACCGCCTGGAAAAACTGCTGGTGGCGGCGCTGGTGGGCGAGCACGAGACCGCGCTTGCGGCAATCGAGGAACGCCACCGGCAGCTCTGCACCGAGCTGGGCGTCGAGGTGAGCGCGCAGTTGCAGGGTTACTTCGACGGCCTGCGGCAGCTCGCGCAGGGCATCCATCTCACGCAGGAACTCAGCGACCGCACGCGCGCAATGGCGATGTCCACCGGCGAACTGATGGCCACCGAGATCGGCGCACGCTTTCTCGCGACGGAGGGGCTGGCGGTGCGCTGGTGGGACGCACGCGAGGGCCTGCACGCCGAGAGCCGCGCCCACGGGTCGGAGAAGGGTCACTGGCTGTCGGCCACCTGCGATTTCACCCCGGATGCCGCGCTGTCGGCGCGGCTGGCGGGGCTGTCGCCGGTGGTGATCACGCAGGGCTTCATCGCCAGTGACGCGCGCGGCGATACCGTGCTGCTGGGACGCGGCGGTTCGGATACCTCGGGTGCCTATCTCGCCGCCAAGCTGGCCGCGCGGCGCCTGGAGATCTGGACCGACGTGCCCGGCATGTTCAGCGCCAATCCGCGTGCCACGCCCTCGGCGCGGCTGCTGCGCGAGCTGCATTACGACGAGGCGCAGGAGATCGCCAGCTCGGGCGCGAAGGTGCTGCATCCGCGCTGCGTGCTGCCCGTGCGCATGTACCGCATTCCGCTGTACGTCTACGCCACGCAGGCACCGGACCTGGAGGGCACGCATATCGCCGCCAGCACCGCCGACTCCTCGGCCAAGGTCAAGGCGGTGTGCGTGAAGAAGGGCATCACGCTGGTATCGATGGACAGTCCGGGCATGTGGCATGAGGTGGGCTTCCTTGCCGATGCCTTCCAGGTGTTCAAGGCGCATGGCCTGTCGGTGGACCTGGTGTCCACCTCGGAGACCAATGTCACCGTGTCGCTGGACCCGCAGGCCAACACCATGGACCAGGCGGTGCTCGATGCACTGCTGGCCGGTCTTGCCGAGCTGTGCCGCGCCGAGATCATCGGTCCGTGCGCCTCGGTGAGCCTGGTCGGGCGCAACATCCGCGGCATCCTGCACGAGCTCGGCGAGGCCTTCGAATTCTTCGCCGAGCAGAAGGTGTACCTGGTGAGCCAGGCCGCCAACGACCTGAACTTCACCTTCGTCGTCGATGAGGCACAGGCCGACCGCCTGGTGGAGGAACTGCACGCGCTGCTGATCCGCCCCACGGCGGGAGACCGGGGGCTGGGACCGACCTGGGAGGAGCTGTTCCGCAAGCCGGGGCCTTCCGTCCCTGCCGCCTCGTGGTGGTGGCAGGACAAGGCCCCGCAGTTGCTGGCCAGCCTTGGCGAGCGCGACGCGGCCTACGTGTACGACGCTGCCACGGTGCGCGCCAGTGCGGCCGCACTGCTGGCGCTGAAGTCCGTCGACCGCGTGCATTACGCCATCAAGGCGAACTGGCACCCGGCGCTGCTGCGGCTGCTGTACGGGGCCGGCGTGAAGATGGAATGCGTGTCGCGCGCCGAACTCGAGCATGTGTTCGCCACGCTGCCCGGCATCCGGCCCGACGAGGTGCTGTTCACGCCCAACTTCGCGCCGCGCGCGGAGTACGAGTACGCACTCGCGCGGGGAGTCAATGTGACCATCGACAATCTGCATGCGCTGCGCGAGTGGCCGGGATTGTTCGGTGGACGCCGCCTGCTGGCGCGCATCGACACCGGCACCGGCCGGGGGCATCACCATCACGTGCGCACCGCCGGCACCTATGCCAAGTTCGGCGTGCCGCTGGACGAGATCGATGAACTGCGCTCCCTGGCCCAGGCCGCGGGCGCGACGATATCCGGTGTGCATGCCCACACCGGCAGCGGCATCACCGATATCCGCAACTGGTCGCAGACCGCCGCGGAGCTGGCTGCGGTCGCCGGCAACCTGGGCACCGTCACCACGCTGAACATCGGCGGCGGCTTCGCGGTGCCGGATGCCAACCACCGCACGCCGCTCGATCTGGCCGGCCTCGACCGCCTGCTCACGGAATTCAAGGCGGACCATCCCGGTCTTGCGCTGTGGATCGAGCCGGGCCGTTACCTGGTCGCGGTGGCGGGCGTGCTGCTGGCGCGGGTCACGCAACTCAAGCAGAAGGGGGCGCAGGGCTACATCGGTGTGGCCACCGGCATGAATGCGCTGATCCGTCCCGCGCTGTACGGTGCCTTCCACGAGATCGTGAACCTGTCGCGGCTCGGTGCGGACAGTGCCGGCAGCTTCGACGTGGTGGGCCCGATCTGCGAGACCGGCGACGTGCTGGGGCACGACCGCCTGCTGCCGGCCACGCGCGAGGGCGATGTGCTGCTGATTGCCAATGCCGGCGCCTATGGCCGCTCGATGGCTTCCAGCTACAACCTGCGCGAGCCGCCCGAGGAAATCGTGCTGTCAGACTGAACGGCGGGCCGCTTCGCGCGCCTGGTGGCGCGCCGCCAGTTCGCGCGCCACGGACTCCAGCGACAGGTCGCGCGCGCGCAGCAGCAGCGCGAGATGGAACACCAGGTCGGCCGACTCGGCGAGCAGCTCGGCGTTGCCCGCCGCCTGCGCGGCCAGCGCCACTTCCACGCCTTCCTCGCCCACTTTCTGCGCCATGCGCTTGATGCCCTGGCTGTACAGTCGCGCCGTGTAGCTGCCTTCCGGGTTGCCGGCGATGCGCTGCCGGATGAGCTCGTCGAGCTGCGCGAGGAAGGGCAGGCCGTCGCGATCCGGTGGCTGGCCATCGCCGAAGCAGCTGGGGGTATCACGGTGGCAGACCGGACCGGCCGGCTGTACCCGCAGCAGCAGCGCATCGTTGTCGCAGTCGGCGGCCACCGAGACCAGGTGCAGCGTGTTGCCCGAGGTCTCGCCTTTCTCCCACAGCCGGCCGCGCGAGCGGCTGAAGAACACCACGCGTCCGCGCCTCAGGGTTTCCTGCAGCGCCTCGCGGTTCAGGTAGCCGAGCATCAGCACCGCGCCGCTGTTCGCGTCCTGCACGATCCCCGGCAGCAGTCCGTCACCCTTGGCGAAATCCAGTGCCTCGATATCCAGTGGCGTGTCGATCACGGGCGCACCTCGATGTGACGTTCGCGCAGGAATTGCTTGAGCTCGGGGATGGCGATCTGGCCGCTGTGGAACACGCTGGCGGCCAGCGCCGCATCGGCGGCGGGCTGCTCGAACAGGGCCGCGAAATGCTCCGGTGTGCCGGCACCGCCCGAGGCCACCAGCGGCACGCTGCATATCCTGCGCACCGCCGTGAGCTGCGCGAGGTCGTAACCGCGCCGCACCCCGTCGCTGGCCATGCAGTTGAGCACGATCTCGCCGGCGCCCCGCTGCTGCACTTCGCGCACCCACTGCAGCGTATCGCGCCCGGAATCGCGGCTTCGATCCGGATCGCCGGTGAACTGGAAGGCGCGCAGGCCCTGCGGGGTCTGCTGGCTGTCGATGCCGATCACGACGCACTGCGAGCCGAAGCGTGCCGCCAGGCGATCGATGAGCTGCGGATCGGCGAGCGCCGGGGAATTGACCGACACCTTCTCGGCGCCCGCATTGAGGATGGCCTCCGCGTCGGCGACCGAACGGATGCCGCCCGCCACGCAGAAGGGGATGTCGAGCACCGCGGCCACGCGGCCGATCCATGAGCGGTCCACCGAGCGGCCTTGCGGGCTCGCGGTGATGTCGTAGAACACGAGCTCGTCGGCGCCTTCGTCGCGATAGCGGCTGGCGAGCTCGAGGATCTCCCCGACCACGCGGTGGTCGCGGAAACGCACGCCCTTGACGACCTGGCCGTCGCGGACGTCGAGGCAGGGAATCAGGCGACGCGCAAGTATGGCTGCAACTCCTCGAGGGTGATGCGGCCTTCGAGCAGGGCCTTGCCGCTGATGGCCGCCGCCAGTCCCAGCTCCGCCAGGCGCGCCAGGTCTGCCGCCGCGCGGATGCCGCCGGAGGCCTGCCAGGCGAGCTGCGGGAAGCGCCGCCGGGCTTCCTCGTACAGCCCAAGCGCCGGGCCGGCGAGGGCGCCGTCGCGCTCGATGTCGGTGCACAGCACATGCCGCAGCGGCAGGTGCGCGAAGGACTCGAGCAGCTCCCACAGCGACAGCGCATGTTCGCGCACCCAGCCGCGGGTGCGCACGCGGGGAACTGCGGCCGCGTCGAGGCGCACGTCGATGGCCAGGCAGATGCGCTCGCTGCCGTAGGCGGCGAGCAGTTCGCGCAGCAGGTCGGGTTGTTCCACCGCCGCGCTGCCGATGACGGCGCGCGCGACACCAGCCGCGAATGCCGCCTCGACCAGCGTGCGGTCGCGCAATCCGCCGCCGAGCTGGATGCGCAGGCGCGGCTCGGCGGCCATCTGCCTGATCAGCGCCACATTGCCGGGGACGCCGTCGCGCGCGCCATCCAGATCCACCAGGTGCAGCCACTGCACGCCGGCGGCCGCATAACGCGCCAGCAGTTCGCGCGGGTCCAGCTCATAGCGCGTCTCGGCGTCGAACTGCCCCTGCAGCAGCCGCACGCAGTGCCCGCCACGCAGGTCGATGGAAGGAATGACCAGCATGCTCAGGACGCCAGGCCGATGAAGTTCGCGAGCAGCCGCGCGCCGACGCCCGCCGAGCGCTCCGGATGGAACTGCACGCCGCGGAAGTTGCCGCGCCCCACTGCCGCGCTGAAGCGCTCGCCATAGATGCACGCCGCCAGTGTGTCGGGCGTCACCGGCGCGGCGAAGCTGTGCACGAAGTACACGTATTCGCCGGCGCCGATGCCATCGAACAGCGGGTCGGCGCGCACCGGCCAGAGCTGGTTCCAGCCCATGTGCGGCACCGGATGCTCGGGCGTGGCGGGCATGCGCCGCACCCGGCCCGGCAGCACGCCGAGGCCCACCGTCTCGCGCGCGCCGGCGGCGGCTTCCTCCGAAGCCTCGAACAGCAGCTGCATGCCAAGACAGATGCCGAGCAGCGGCTGTCGCAGCGTGGGAATGAGCCGGTCCAGCCCCGTGGCGCGCAGGCGCGCCATCGCGTCATGCGCCGCGCCGACGCCGGGCAGCAGCACATGCGAGGCGGCGCGGATGCGCGCGGCATCGGTGCTGACTTGCGCGCTGGTCCCCAGCCGCTGCAGTGCAAACAGCAGCGAGGCAAGGTTCGCGCCGCCACTGTCGATGACGACCACGTCGGGATTCACGGTCCGCTCCGCGCCTTCACAGCACGCCCTTCGTCGATGGCAGCTCCACGCCATCGCGGCGCAAGGCCATGCGCAGTGCGCGCCCGACGCCCTTGAAACAGGCCTCGATCATGTGATGGGTGTTGTCGCCGCTGACGCTGACATGCAGCGCCGCGCCCAGCGTCTCGGCCAGCGAGCGGAAGAAATGCGGCACCAGCTCGGTGGGCAGTCCGCCGACCTCGCTGCGCGTGAACTTTCCTTCCCACACGGCATACGGGCGCCCGGACAGGTCGATGGCCACCTGCACGCGCGCCTCGTCCATGGGCAGCAGGAAGCCGTAGCGGGCGATGCCGCGCTTGTCGCCCAGTGCCCGGCGCAACGCCTCACCCAGCGCCAGCGCGCAATCCTCAACGGTGTGGTGCTCGTCGATGTGCAGGTCACCCCTGCACTGGAGCTGCAGCGAGAAGCCGCCGTGCCGCGCCAGCTGCTCCAGCATGTGGTCGAAGAAACCGATGCCGGTGGCCACCTGGATCGGCGACTCGGCGTCGAGGTCCACCTGCACGCTGATATCCGTTTCCTTCGTGCGGCGCGCGACGCTCGCGCGCCGTGCCAGCAGCAGTGCGATGACCGCCGGCCAGGTTTGCTCCGGCGGCCCGTCCTTGCGCACCTGCAGGCCGCGGATGCCGAGATTGCGCGCGAATTCCAGGTCCGTGGCGCGATCGCCGATCGCGGCGCTGCCCGCGAGATCGACACTGTGGGACGCCATGAAATCCGCGACAATGGCCACCTTCGGTTTGCGGCAGGCGCAGTTCTCGGCCGGCTTGTGTGGACAGATGCAGATGGCCTCGAAGCGGATGCCCTGCGAGGCCAGGGTGTCGAGGATGAAATCCTGCGCCACCTCGAAGTGCTCGCGCGGGAAGGATAGTGTGCCCAGGCCATCCTGGTTCGTCACCATGACCAGCCGGTAGCCCGCGGCCACGGCCCTTTGCAGCGCGGCGAACACCCCCGGCATCCAGCGGATCTTCTGCAGGCTGTCCACCTGCTCGTCGGGCGGCTCCTCGACCAGCGTGCCGTCGCGATCGACGAACAGGTATTTCTGCGCGACGCTGTTCATGCCAGGCTCTGCAGCAGGCGGTCGTTCTGCGGCGGGGTGCCGATGGAGATGCGCAGCGACTGCGGCAGCGCCGGCTGGCGCACGTCGCGGATGATCAGCCCGGCGCCGCGCACCCGCGCCAGCACCGCCTCGCAGTCACGGCAATCCACCAGCAGGAAATTCGCATCGCTGGGCCACACGCGGCTCACCAGCGGCGCGCGCGCGAGGCCCGCGGCCACCCGCGCCCGCTCGGCCAGCAGCGTGGCAACACGGGTCTGCATTGCCTCGACCGCCGGCGGCGCCAGCAGCGGTGTCACCGCTTCCACGGTCAGCTCCGTGATGGCGTATGGCGGGATCACCTTGCGGGCCAGCGCGATGATGGCCGGCGCCGCCAGCAGCGCGCCGACGCGCGCCCCGGCCAGGCCGTGGGCCTTCGACAGCGTCTTCAGGATGGCGAGGTTCGGCGTGTCGTCCAGGTGCGGACACAGGCTCTCCACCGGCGCGAAATCGATATAGGCCTCGTCCACCACCAGCAGCGCGCGTCCCTCGAGCGCGCGCGCGATGCGCAGCAGCTGCGGCGGCGGCACCGCGTTCGCGGTGGGATTGTTCGGCGAGCACAGGAACACCAGCTTGGTGTTCGCGTCGACGCACGCCAGCAGCCCCGCCTCGTCCACCGCGAAACCGCGGTCGGCGAGCAGCGGCACGGCGCGCACCTCGGCGCCCTGGATGCGCGCGGCCACCGCGTACATGCCGAAGGTGGGCGGGCAGACGATGACGTTGTCCTGCCCGGCGCGGCAGAACACGCGCAGCAGCAGATCGATCGCCTCGTCGCTGCCGCGCCCGACCAGCACCTGTTCGGACCGCACGCCATACAGCCGCGCCAGGCCCGCCACCAGTTGCGGTGGCTGCGGCTCGGGATAACGGTTCAGGCCCGCCGCGGAGGCATCACCGGCCACGCGCCACGGCAGCTCGTTGGCGTGCAGGCGCTCCAGCGATGGCTCCCAGGCCGCATGGCTGTAGGGGGCCAGCGCGCGGATGTCGGGGCGCGCCCGCTCCACCATCGATGTGACCACGGCGGCGCTCATGGCGGTCCGAGGGCTTGCAGGCGGATGGTCACGGCGCGCGCGTGCGCATCCAGGCCCTCGAGCATTGCCAGGGTCTCGGCCACCGGGCCGAGCGTGCGCAGGCCATCGCTGCTGAGTTCCTGCACGGTCATGCGCTTCTGGAAATCGGTGAGCGACAGGCCGCTGTAGGCGCGCGCGTAACCATACGTCGGCAGCACGTGGTTGGTGCCCGAGCAGTAGTCGCCCATGGATTCCGGCGACCACGCCCCGAGGAACACCGAGCCGGCGCTGGCGATGCCATCGAGCAGCGCGCGTGGTTCGCGCGTCTGCACGATGAGGTGCTCGGGCGCGTACTCGTTGGATACCTCGAGCGCCACGCCGAGGTTCGCCACCAGGATGATGCGGCAGTTGGCAGCGGACTGCGCCAGGATGCCCTGGCGCGACAGCGCGCCGCGCTGGCGCGCGAACTCCCGCGCCACCTCGGTGGCCAGCGGCGCGCAATCCGTCACCAGCACGGATTGCGCGCGCACGTCGTGCTCGGCCTGCGCCAGCAGGTCGGCCGCGACGAAGGCCGCGTTCGCGCCGTCATCGGCGATGATCAGCACCTCGGAGGGACCGGCCGGCAGGTCGCAGGCCGCGCCGGCAGGATCTGCCGCCACGATCTGCTTGGCGGCGGTGGTCAGCGCGGTGCCGGGCCCGAAGATCTTGTCCACCTTGGGCACCGTGGCCGTGCCATAGGCCATGGCGGCGACCGCCTGCGCGCCGCCGGCCTTGTACACCTTGTTCACGCCGCAGCGACGCGCGGTCACCAGCACCGCGGCGTTGGCACGCCCGTCGGCAGCCGGCGGCGTGCACAGCACGCGCTCGGGACAGCCGGCGAGCGCCGCCGGCACCGCCACCATGATCACGGTGGAAGGCAGCGGCGCGGAGCCGGCCGGGACGTACAGGCCCACCGCGGGAATGGGGCGGTACAGGCGCTCGCACAGCACACCCGGCATCACCTCCATCGACAGCGGTGCGGCGAGCTGTGCGGCATGGAAGCGGCGCACATTGTCGATCGCCGTATCGATCGCCGCGAGCTGCCGCCCATCGAGCTGCTGCTCGGCGGCGGCGAACTCGGCGGGCGTGACGCACACCGACTCGAGCTGCGCGCGGTCGAAGCGGGCGGCATAGGCGAGCAGCGCCGCGTCGCCGTTGCGCCGCACCTCGGCGATGATCGAGCGCGCGAGGCTGTCGATGTCGGCCGGTGCTTCCAGCCGCGGGCGCGCCAGCGCCGCGCGGCGCCCGGCTGCATCCAGTGTGGACCAGTCGAGGATCTGCATGGGTGCCTTCAGGCCAGCATCTTTTCCACCGGCAGCACCAGCATGGCGCTGGCGCCGGCAGCCTTGAGGCTTTCCAGTGTCTCCCAGAACACGTTCTCGCGACACACCGCGTGCACCGCCACCTTGTCGGTGGAACCTTCCAGCGGAATGATGGTGGGCGCCTCGCTGCCCGGCAGCAGCTCGCGGATGCGCGGCAATGCCGCGCGCGGCGCGTGCAGCATGATGTACTTGCTTTCCTTCACCTGCTCCACGCCGTCGATGCGCAGCAGCAGGCGCGCGATCCATTCCTCTTTCAGCGCCGGCAATTTCATCGGCGTGCGGATCAGCACCACCTGGCTCTGCAGCACGGTGTGCACCTCGCGCAGGTGATTGGCCTGCAGTGTCGAACCCGAGGACACCAGGTCGCAGATCAGGTCCGCGCGACCCAGCCGCGGCGCGATCTCCACCGCCCCCGACAGCGTGACGATCTCCGCCTCGATGGCGTTGCGGCGCAGGAAATCGGCCAGCAGCGCGGGATAGGTGGTGGCGATGCGCAGCCCGGCGATGCAGGAAAGATCCTTCCATGCCATGCCTTCCGGCACCGCCAGCGACAGCCGGCAGTGGCCGAAATCCAGTTCCCGCAGCACCTCGAAGCGCGCGCTGGCGCCGCGCGCGGCCATTTCCAGGCGGCGCTCCTCCAATACGTTGCGCCCGACCAGCCCGAGGTCGCAGACATCCTCCTGTACCAGGTCGGGGATGTCGTCGTCGCGCACGAACAGCACGTCCAGCGGCAGGTTCTCGCCGAAACCCATCAGCTGGTCCTTGCCGCGCGACAGCTTCAGGCCGCAGCGCGCCAGCAGCTCCAGCGAGTGGTCGGTGAGCCGGCCGGATTTCTGCACGGCGAGCTTCAGGCGGGAATCCTTGTCCATGTTCAGCTGTGCTCCAGGCGCTTCACGGCCAGCGAGTAGCCGCCGTTGCCGGCGGCCAGGTAACGGGCCACGCGCCCGATGGTGGTGAGGCTCACGCCGGTGATGCGGTGGATCTCGCGGTAGGGCAGTTCCTGCTGCAGGCATTCCACCACCGCCCAGCGGTCGGCCATGGCCTGCAGTTCAGCCGGCGTGCACAGGTCGCGCAGGAAGGCGCGCAGCTCCTCGTGCGTGCGCTGCGTGAGCAGCGCAGCGACCAGGTTGCGCTCGGTCTGGGCCTCGTGGCGCGGCGAGAACTGGCGGTGCGTCTTTTTCATGAGTGTACTAATGCGCTAGCACATTAGCACAATGGAACGTGCATTGGAAGCATCACGCGCGAGGTTGCCGCCCCTTGCGGCCCGGCCGTAAAATCAAGCCCTTGCACACTCCCACCGCCCAATCCACCGCGCTGCACGCCGGCGTGCTGCAGCTTCCCGGTCCGACGGGGCTGCATCACGGCGGCGCCCTGCAGGACCTGCGCATTGGCTATGCGCTGCACGGCGAGCCCGGGCAGCCCGTGGTGCTGGCGCTGGGCGGCATCTCCGCCGGCCGCCATGTATTTGATCCGGCCGGCGGGCGCGAGGGCTGGTGGCACGAGATCGTGGGCCCCGGCAAGGCGCTGGATACGCAGCGCGTGGCCGTGCTGGGCATGGATTTCATCGGCGGCAGCGGTGCCTCCACCGGCCCGGTCGCCGGCGAGGAGTTCCCCACCATCTCCAGCTACGACCAGGCCGAAGCCATCCTGCGCCTGCTGGATCACCTGGGCATCGCGCGCCTCTCGGCCATCGTCGGTGCCTCGTATGGCGGCATGGTGGGGCTGGCCTTCGGCGAGCGCCATGCGTCGCGGGTGGAGCGGCTGATCGTCATCAGCGCTGCCGACAGCTCCCATCCCATGGCCACCGCCTGGCGCAGCATCCAGCGCAACATCGCCCGCTTCGGCCTTGCCATCGGGCACTCCACTGAAGCGCTGGAGCTGGCGCGCGCGCTGGCCATGACCACCTATCGCAGCCCGGAGGAATTCGCCGCGCGCTTCCGCAAGCCGCCGCGGCTGGAGCAGGGCCGGCCGGTGTTCACGGTGGAGGAATACCTTTCGGCGCGCGGCCGCGACTACGCGGCGCGCTACCGCCCCGAATCCTTCATCTGCCTGTCCGAATCCATCGACCTGCACCAGGTGGACGCCGCGCGCGTGGCGGTGCGCACCGAGGTGGTGGCGGTGCGCGAGGACCAGCTCGTGCCCATCGCCGACATGCGCGCGCTGACGGCGCGGCTGCCGGATGCGCGGCTGCACGAATTTTCCTCGCTGTTCGGGCATGATGCCTTCCTCAAGGAAGCCGAGCAGCTGCGCGGCGTCCTGTCGCTGATCCATCCCGGAGATTCCCCGTGACCGACCGTCCGTCCTTCACCACCCGTTCCGTGCGCGCCGGGCTCGAATCCGATGACGTCACCGGCGCGGTGGTGCCGCCCATCCACCTGAGCTCGACCTATGCCTTCCGCGGCTATGGCGAGAAGCGCGCCTACGACTACTCGCGTTCGGGCAATCCCACGCGCGACCTGCTGGGCAATGCGCTGGCGGATCTGGAGGGCGGCGCGGGCGGGGTGATCACCGGTACCGGCATGGGCGCGATCACGCTGGTGGGTCACCTGCTGCCGCAGGGCGCGCGCATCGTGGCCCCGCACGACTGCTACGGCGGCACCTTCCGGCTGTTCACCGCCTGGAACAAGCGCAACGAGCTCAAGGTGGACTTCGTGCGCTTCGCCGACGCGCCGGCGCTGGATGCCGCGCTGGCGCAGAAGACCGACCTGCTGTGGATCGAGACACCGAGCAACCCGCTGCTGCGCATCACCGATATCGCGGCGCTGGTGGCGAAGGTGCAGGGCCGGGGCACGCTGGTAGTGGTGGACAACACCTTCCTGTCTCCGGCCTGGCAGCGCCCGCTGGAGCTGGGCGCCGACATCGTGGTGCATTCCACCACCAAGTACATCAACGGCCACAGCGATGTGGTGGGCGGCGCGGTGATCGCGAGGACGAAGGAGCTGCACGAGCAGCTGGCCTGGTGGGCCAATGCGCTCGGTCTCACCGGCGGTGCCTTCGACAGCTTCCTCACCTTGCGCGGGCTGCGCACGCTGAATGCGCGCCTCGCGGTGCATGGCCGCAACGCGGAGGAACTCGCGGCCTGGCTGGCCTCGCAGCCCGGCGTGCACAAGGTGTACTACCCGGGGCTGCCGGATCATCCGGGCCACGAGGTGGCCCGGCGCCAGCAATCCGGCTTCGGCGCCATCGTCACCATCGAGCTGGCCGGCGGCATCGAGGCGGTGAAGCGCTTCGTGGCGGGCATGCATTACTTTTCGTTGGCCGAATCACTGGGCGGCGTGGAAAGCCTGCTGGCCCATCCGGCTTCGATGACACACGCGGCCATGGCGCCGGAAGCGCGCGCGGCGGCGGGCCTGGTCGATGGCCTGCTGCGCTTGTCGATCGGCATCGAAGCCGTGGAAGATCTGCGCACCGATCTGGCGGCGGCGCTGCAACGGGCGCGCGGCTGAAGCGAACGGACCACCGGCGGAGGGGAAATGGAAAAGCGCGACGTCACCCGGACACTGAGTTGTCTCGCAGCATCGCTGGCCATCGCGGCCGGGATCGCCGCGGCGGCGGAGAATCCGCGGCCGGCGCCGCCGCCGAATCCCGCCGCGGCCGCCACTGCGGCGGCCACCGCGGCGGATCACGCCGACATGATGCGCCAGCTCGGCATCACCGAGCTGCGGCCGGGTCCCAGCGGCAACGAGAGCGATCCCAATGCCGCCAATTACGACGAGGCCAAGGCCAATCCATTCCCGCGGCTGCCCGATGCGCTGCGCATGGAGAACGGCAGGAAGGTCACCAGCGCCCGGCAGTGGTGGGACAAGCGCCGGCCGGAAATCGTCGAGCTGTTCGAACGCGAGGTGCTGGGCCGGGTGCCGAAGCAGGTGCCGGCCGTGCAGTGGTCGGTAGTGGAATCCGCGGATTCGAAAGTGGGCCCGCGCACGGTGCACGCGCGGCACCTGATCGGCAAGGTCGACAACTCCGCCTATCCTGCCATCGAGGTCAACATCGACCTGGTGCTGGTGACCCCGGAAGACACGGCCACGCCCGCGCCGGTGATGATCATGTTCGGCCGCGGACGCATGCCCGGCGCGCCTT
>Ga0335083_10000197_pt1 | contig 101586 bp, 95 predicted proteins | sample Lox_Sample_42_FD_206716 | JGI IMG/M metagenome (GOLD analysis project Ga0335083, IMG submission 206716) | Soil microbial communities from Loxahatchee National Wildlife Refuge, Florida, United States - Lox_Sample_4.2 | ecosystem: Environmental > Terrestrial > Soil > Wetlands | place: USA...
TCCAGAACGTGAAGCGGCGTTTCCCCGATCTTCCGGTCATCATCATGACCGCATACTCGGATCTCGAGTCGGCAGTGGCCGCCTTTCAGGGCGGGGCATTCGAATACCTGCCGAAGCCGTTCGACGTTGATCAGGCCGTGGAGCTGATCCGGCGCGCACTCGGCGAGAGCAGCCAGGAGGAAAAGCCCGAGGAACTGTCGGCCGCTACGCCGGACATCCTCGGCAAGGCGCAGTCAATGCAGGAGGTCTTCCGCGCTGTTGGTCGCCTGTCGCAATCCAGCGCGACGGTGCTCATCACGGGCGAGTCTGGAACCGGAAAGGAGCTGGTGGCGCGGGCGCTGCACCGTCACAGCCCGCGCGCGGACAAGCCCTTCATCGCCATCAACACGGCGGCGATGCCCAAGGATCTGCTGGAATCGGAACTGTTCGGGCACGAGCGCGGTGCATTCACGGGTGCGCAATCCTTGAGACGTGGCCGGTTCGAGCAGGCCGAGGGCGGCACTCTGTTCCTGGATGAGATCGGGGACATGCCCGCCGAGCTTCAAACACGGTTGCTTCGCGTTCTCTCGGACGGGACGTTCTACCGGGTCGGCGGTCACCAGTCGATTCGAGCCAACGTCCGCGTCATTGCGGCCACCAATCAAGACCTCGAGGCGCGCGTACGCGAGGGGTTGTTCCGTGAAGATCTCTATCACCGCTTGAACGTGATCCGGCTTCGCCTGCCCTCGTTGCGCGAGCGGCGGGAAGACATCCCGCTCCTCGCGCGGCATTTTCTTGCGAAATCAGCGCGCGAACTAGGCGTCGAGGTCAAACGTCTCTCGGATTCGGCGATGGCCTACCTATCGGCGCGAGATCTGGCGGGCAACGTGCGGCAGCTGGAGAACATCTGCCACTGGCTGACGGTCATGGCGCCGACGCAGGTCATCGAGATCGGCGACTTCCCGCCCGAGTTGCGCGACGACGCCGGACCGAGCTCCGGCGACTGGCTGGATGCCCTCGCGCGCGAAGCCGACCGCAGGCTGTCGAGCGGGGAGAAAGACATCATGGAGAACCTGTCGAAGAGCTTCGAAAAGACGCTGATCGCTAAAGCGCTCGCGCATACAGGCGGCCGGCGCATCGAGGCCGCGGGCCTGCTCGGCATAGGCCGCAATACCATCACCCGCAAGATCGGAGAGCTGGGCATCGCGGACGCGAGTCCGTCTGAAACGGAGTAAGCGGGCCTCTGCCCGACTCGCGCGCCTTTTTCACAGAGTCATTTTCACGTTTGTCGTCGGCCCGGGGTTTTCTCCGTATAGTGCTTTGTTCGGGAGAAAAACCGCATGAGCCTGCCTGCCGGGATCCAGCTCCAAGGACCGACCGTTTCCGGAATTGAAACGATCATGACTCCGGCCGCATTGAGTTTTATCGCCAAGCTGCACCGCGCGTTCGAATCGCGCCGCCAGGAGCTTCTCGCTCGCCGCGCCGCGCGGCAGCGCGAGTTCGACGCGGGCAAACTTCCCGACTTTCTGCCCGAGAGCACACAGATCCGATCGGGCGACTGGACCATCGCACCGCAGCCGAGGGACATGCTCGACCGCCGCGTTGAGATCACGGGGCCGACCGACCGCAAGATGGTGATCAACGCGCTCAATTCCGGCGCGTCCACCTTCATGGCGGACTTCGAGGACGCGAACTGCCCCACGTGGAGAAACATGATCGACGGGCAGATCAATCTGCGCGACGCGGTACGGCGGACCATTACGTTCGATCAGGAAGGGAAGACGTATCGCCTGAAGGAGAAGACCGCAGTCCTGATCCCGCGGCCTCGGGGCTGGCATCTGGACGAGAAGCACTTGCTCGTGGACGGGAAGCCGGTTTCGGGAGCGATCTTCGACTTCGCCTTGTACTTCTTCCACAACGCGAGAGAGCTCCTCGCGCGGGGAACTGGACCCTACTTCTACCTGCCGAAGATGGAATCGCATCTCGAGGCGCGGCTCTGGAACGACATCTTCCTTCTCGCCCAGAACGAGCTTGGAGTGCCGCAAGGCTCGATCAAAGCCACCGCGCTCATTGAAACCGTGCTTGCCGCTTTCGAGATGGACGAGATCCTGTGGGAGCTGCGCGAGCACTCGGCGGGCCTCAACATCGGAAGATGGGACTACATCTTCTCGTGCATAAAAAAATTCCGGTCGAACCGTGATTTCTGTCTAGCGGATCGCGCGCAGGTGACGATGACCGCGCCCTTCATGCGCGCCTACGCGCTGCTCCTGGTCAAGGCCTGTCACCGCCGCGGCGCTCCTGCCATGGGGGGAATGGCGGCGCAGATTCCAATCAAGAACGATCCCAAGGCGAACGAGGCTGCGCTCGCGAAGGTACGCGAGGACAAGCTCCGCGAAGTCACGGACGGATGCGACGGCACCTGGGTCGCCCACCCCGGCCTGGTGCCGATCGCAAGAGAGGTCTTCGACGAGCACATGCCGCGTCCAAACCAGTACGACCGGCAACGCCCCGATGTATCCGTGAGCGCCAAGGACCTGCTTGCCTTCCTGCCCGAGGGGCCGATCACCGAGGCGGGCCTGCGCAACAACATCTCGGTCGGGATCCAGTACCTCGGCGCCTGGCTCGCCGGCAACGGCTGCGTGCCGGTCTTTAACCTGATGGAGGACGCCGCGACGGCGGAGATCTCGCGCTCCCAGATCTGGCAATGGATGCGCTCGCCAAAAGGGAAGCTTTCCGACGGGCGCAAGGTCACCAAGGAGTTGTTCAGCATCCTGCTTGGCGAGGAACTCCCCAAGGTGAGGACCTACCTGGGAGACGCCGCCTGGAAGTCCGGGAAGTACGAGGAGGGGGCGAAGCTCTTCGAAAAGATAACGACCGACGACCGGTACGTCGAGTTCCTTACGCTGCCCGCCTACGAGCTCATCGATTGACGGGCTATTGCCGCTCGATCGCGGCGATGATCCGATCGGGCGTGAGCGGGAGCTCGCGCCCCGTCACGAATTTTCCAGCGTGGCGCTAGTCGACGGTCGCACCCGAGAACTTCACCACCTTCGCCCATTTCTGAATGTCCTGCTCCATGAACTTCCGGAACTCGTCGGCGTTCATGCTCATCGGAACGGCTCCCTGCTTGGCCCAGGCCTCCTTGACGTCGGGCGAGGTAACAATCTTGCGGACGTCGGCGTTAAGCGCTTCGATGATCGGCTTCGGAGTTCCCGCGGGAGCCATCATTCCCAGCCAGATGACCGCGTCGTAGCCGGGAACACCCGCCTCGTTGAGGGTCGGCACGCTGGGTGTGATCGACGAGCGCGTCTTGCCCGATGTGGCGATGGCGCGCACCTTGCCGGCCTGCGCAAGGGGCGCCATCGTGGTGATCGCGTCGAACATCATCTGCACGTTCCCGGCCAGGACGCTGGTGCGTGCCTCGGCGCTTCCCTTGTGCGGCACGTGTACGACGTCGATTCCGGCCATCGCCTTGAATAGCTCGCCCGCCATATGGTAGGGCGTGCCCGGCCCGGACGACGCGTAGTTGAGCGCGCCCGGTTTGGACTTCGCCAAGGCAACAAGCTCCTTCAGGTTATTCGCCGGCACCGAGGGATGGACGACGAGAATCAGGTCGGAGTAATTGACGGGCGTGATGGGCGCGAGGTCGCGCAGCAGGACATAGGGCTTCTTCGTGATCAGGGACTCGTTGACGGTGTGGGTGTTCGACATCATGAGGAGGGTGTATCCGTCCGCTGCGGACTTCGCGACGGCGTCGGTGCCGATGATCGCGCCCGCCCCAGGGCGGTTCTCCACCACGAAAGGCTGCGCCAACGCCTTCTGCAGCCGGTCTCCGAGGAAGCGGCCGTAAATGTCCGCTGGTCCGCCCGCCGAGTACGGGACGATGATCCTCACCGGCTTTGTCGGATAGGCGGCCTGCCCCGTCGCGCCGGCTGCGGTGCCGAGACCGAGGGCGAGCACGACGAACTGGATTGGGATCTTCCGGAAAACCATGGCTTCTTCCTCCTGGTTGGTCGCGGATTATAGCGACTAAGGGTCGAGCTCGACTACGACCGGAGCGTGATCCGACGGCCGCTCCGCGCGGCGCGGCTCCACGTCGATGGCGCATCCGCGGCAGCGCGAAGCGAGTTCCGACCCGAGCAGGACGTGATCGATGCGCAGGCCGAGGTTGCGCCTGAATGCATTCATGCGGTAATCCCACCAGGTGAATGACTTCTCCCTCTGTGAGAACAGCCGGAAGGCGTCCTTCAAACCCAGCGCTAGAAGACTCCTGAAGGCTTCGCGTTCTGGCGCGCTGAAGAGCACTTGGCCCTCCCAGGCCTTAGGGTCGTAAACGTCCGCGTCCTCCGGAGCGACGTTGTAGTCCCCCAGTACCGCGATGCGCGTGCTTCTGCCGAGCTCCTGCCCGAGCCAGTCTCGGCACGCCGACAGCCACCTCAGCTTGTACTCGTACTTGTCGGTGCCGATAGCCTGTCCGTTGGGAACATATACGCAGACCACGCGGAGCGCCTGGGCGCCCTCTCCGGCGCTTGCCGCGATCAGGCGCTTCTGATCATCGCGGAAGGCGGGCATTCCGGTCGCGATGTCGCTCAGACCGAGGCGCGACAGGATCGCGACGCCGTTGTATGTCCTCTGCCCGGACCAGGCGCAGCGGTAGCCTGCCGCCTCGAAGTCGAGGACCGGAAACTTGTCGTCCTCGACCTTGGTTTCCTGCAGGCACACGATGTCGGGTCCGTAGCGCGCGAGCCATTCCAGCAGCTGAGGCAGCCTTACCTTCAGCGAGTTGACGTTCCACGACGCAAGCTTCATCGCGCTCGCAGGACGTTGCGGGCCTAGCGGGTTTCGCTGGAGGGTTGGCCGCCCGCAGGCTGTCGCGGAGAGGCCGGCTCGGCCTTGCGCAGCGCCTCGATCGGGATGCGCTGTCCTGCCTGCGGATAGCCCGCGGTGTCGAGCAGATTGTTGATCAGGCCTTCCTGGAAGCCGACCTGGTACTGGGAGCCGACGACGAGCAGGGGCAGCCGCAGGCTTCCCGATACCCGTCTCACTTCGTCCATCTCCGCTTGGCCGAGAACGCTGACTTCCCGGAAGGGCACGGCTCGCTTCACCAGCGACGCCCGCGCGTCGTCGCACGGGGAACCGCAATCGGGCTGCGTGTACAAGGTCACGGGATAGTTCTTGGCCGCCAACTGCGTGGCGTACGGGAGCTCGACCGAGCCGGCCGCCTGGTTCGAACGGAAATTCTTTCTCTGGACGGCCTTCGCTTGCGGAGGAGGCGGCGTCTGCGTGTAGTGTACGCGGCCCTGGTCGTCCGTCCACCGATACATCTGCGCGGCGCAATCGCCGCACGCTATCACGCAGGCGAGGGCGATAAGGTAGGCGCGCATGCGGGGGTCAGGCGATCATACCATTGTGACGCAGGAGCGCGTCGATGCTCGGGTCGCGGCCGCGGAAGGCCTTGAAGGACTCGATCGCGGGACGGCTGCCGCCAACGGCGAGGATCTCGTCGCGAAATCGAGCTCCGGTGTCGGGGTCGAAGATGCCCTTCTCCTCGAACAGGCTGTAGGCGTCCGCCGAGAGGACTTCGGCCCACTTGTAGCTGTAATAGCCCGCCGCGTACGAGCCCGAGAAGACATGCGCGAAATTGTTGAGGAAGCGGTTGTACTCCGGCGGAACCACGACCGCGATCTTCGCGCGAATCTCCTCGAGCACCTGCTGCGGCGTCCTGGCGCCGTCCGGGTCGTAGTCGTGGTGCAGGTGCATGTCGACCAGAGCGAATTCGATCTGCCGCACCGTCTGCATGCCGCTCTGAAAATTCCTCGCCGCGATCATCTTGTCGAAGAGCGATCGCGGTAGCGGCGCGCCGCTTTCCACGCGAGCGGTCATGCGCGAGAGCACACTCCACTCCCAGGAGAAGTTCTCCATGAACTGCGAAGGGAGCTCGACCGCGTCCCATTCGACCCCGCGTATGCCCGACACGCCCGGATCCTCGATCCGGGAAAGCAGGTGGTGCAGGCCGTGGCCGAATTCGTGGAACAGGGTCATTACCTCGTCGTGCGTGAGGAGCGAGGGCTTGCCGTCCACCGGGGCGGGAAAGTTGCAGACCAGATGGGCGACGGGCGGCAGAAGGCCAGAGGCGATCCGCTGCCGGGTGATCGCTTCGTCCATCCAGGCGCCCCCGCGCTTGCTTGCGCGCGAGTAGAGATCGAGGAAGAAGCGGCCGACCAGGGCGCCGCCGGTGTCCGTGATCCGGAAGACTTTCACGTCCGGATGCCAGGTCTCGGCCTCGTCGGCGGAGATCCTGATGCCGTAGAGGGTCTCGACCAGCCTGAACATGCCGTCCAGGACTGTCGGCTCGGGAAAGTACTGCTTCACGTCCTGATCGGAGAAGGCGTAGCGCTTGGCGCGCAGTTTCTCCGAGGCGAACGCGATATCCCAGGCCTTCAGGTCCGGCAGACCGAGCTCGGCACGCGCGAACTCCTTGAGCTCCGCGTAGTCGCGGCGCGCGTAGGGCAACGCTCTTGCCGCGAGGTCCTCGAGAAAGGCCAGCGCGGCCTCGGGAGACTGCGCCATTTTCGGAACCATGGAGAGCTGCGAGAACGACTGGTAGCCCAGAAGCCGCGCCTTTTCCTTCCGCAGACTGAGCTCTTGCGAAATGATGGAGGTGTTGTCGAGCTCCGGTGGGCCGAACTCGCTCGCCCGCGTGACGTGTGCGCGATATAGACGCTCCCGCAAGGGGCGGTTCTCCGCGTATTGCATCGCCGGGCCATAGGAAGGCGCGTGCAGGGTGAGCTTCCAGCCCGGCGTGCCCTCCTTGCGGGCGGCGTCCTCCGCCGCGCGCAGCACATCCTCCGGAATTCCGAGCAGGTCCTCCCTGCTGCTGATCCATTCCGAGAACGCATTGGTCGCATCGAGCAGGTTCTCCGAGAATTTCGCCTCCAGGGCCGCGAGCTGCTCCTGGATCTCGGCGAAACGTGGCTTTCTCTCGGGCGGCAGCTCCGCTCCTCCCAGGCGGTAGTCGCGGAGACTGTTCTCCACGACTTTCCGTCGCGCCTGCGACAGGCCCGTGAAATCGGGCGCCGCGCGCAGAGACTTGAATCTCTCGTAGAGCTCGAGGTTCTGAGCAAGTTCCGTGTGGTAACGCGTGACCTTGGGCAGGTTGGCGTTGTAGGCGTCGCGAATCGCGGCGCTGTCGTCCACCGCGTGCAGGTGGGCAACCGCGCCCCACGCGCGCCCGAGGCGTTCATTGGCGCTTTCCAGTGGCGCGGCGAAAGCGTCCCAGGAAACAGGCGCGCCCTGCGCGGTAAGAGCGGAGACGAGCGCGCGGTTCCGTGCAAGAAGCTCGTCGACCGCCGGAGCGACGTGCTCGGGACGGATCGCCCGATAGCGGGGCAGGCCCGAAAAATCGAGCAGGGGATTGTCGCTCATGCCCGCTGGGCCGCGAGCGCCCGCTCGGCGGAGGCTATCGTGTTTTCTAGGAGCATCGCAATCGTCATGGGGCCGACCCCCCCGGGAACAGGCGTGACCCGCGCGGCCGTGCCCTGCACGCTCCGGAAATCGACGTCGCCGGCGAGCTTTCCGTCGGCGAGCCGATTGATGCCGACGTCGATTACCGTCGCGCCGGGCTTGACCATCTCGCCCGTGATGAGGCTCGGCCTGCCCGCGGCGACGACCAGAATATCCGCCTCGCGGGTCATCGCGCCGAGATCGGGGGTTTTCGAATTGCAGATGGTGACCGTGGCGCCCTTTTGCAAGAGCAGCAGCGCCATGGGCTTGCCGACGATGTTGCTGCGGCCCACCACGACGGCGTGCCGGCTCTCGGGGTTGATTCCCTCGTGCTCCAGGAGTCGCATCACCCCGAGAGGTGTGCAGGGCACGAAGCGCGGATGCCCTATTGCGAGCAGTCCCACGTTCGTCGGGTGGAAGCCGTCGACGTCCTTTAGGGGGCTGATCGCCTCGAGCACCCCGTCGCTCGAGAGGCCCTGTGGGAGGGGCAGCTGCACAAGGATTCCGTGGATGCGGGGCTCGGCGTTGAGGATCCCGATTTGCCTCAGCAGGGTTGCCTCCGATGTGGTTGCGGGCAGCTGAAGGTCCTGCGAATAGATGCCGGCTTCGCTGCAGGCCGCGATCTTGTTGCGCACATAGACCCTGGAGGCCGAGTGATCGCCCACGCGGATCACGGCAAGTCCGGGCTTGACCCCGTCCGCGGCCAACGCGGTGGCACGCTCGAGAAGCCCGACGCGAAGGCCGCGCGCGATTGCGCTTCCGTCGATGATGCGGGTTTGCATGGGAACGATCGATGCGCCGGCGAGGTCAGCAATTATAATGGGCGCTCGCCGATTGATCCCGCGGTTGCGGCGGGGTAAGCTTCGAGCCGCGCCCCTCCCAGCCGCCAGCCCCTCCAGAGGAAACACCATGTCCGCGCTGCCAGAATTTCCGGCCGCAAACGATCCTGATTCTCTCGAGACTCAGGAGTGGCTCGATGCGCTCGAGGCTGTTCTGGAGCGCGAAGGCCCGGAGCGCGCGCACTACCTGCTCGAAAAGCTGGTCGACAAGGCACGGCGCTCGGGCGCCTACATCCCATTCTCCCTCAACACGGCCTACCTCAACACCATTCCGGTGCACATGGAGGAGCGCTCGCCCGGGGATCACGCGCTGGAAGAGCGCATCCGGTCGTTCTGCCGGTGGAACGCCATGGTGATGGTCGCTAAAGCGAACAAGTCGGACGACGAGCTGGGCGGCCACATCGCGAGTTTTGCGTCGGTCGGAACGCTCTTCGGTATCGGCTTCAACCACTTCTGGCACGCCCCGCACGAGGGCCATGGCGGGGACCTGATCTATTTCCAGGGGCACTCGTCGCCGGGAATCTACGCGCGCGCCTACCTCGAAGGCCGGCTGACCGAGGCGCAGATCCTGAGCTTCCGGCGCGAAGTGGACGGCGGCGGCATCTCGTCCTATCCGCATCCCTGGCTGATGCCCGATTTCTGGCAATTCCCCACCGTCTCGATGGGGCTTGGGCCCATCCAAGGCATCTACATGGCGAGGTTCCTCAAGTACCTGCATGCCCGTGGCCTGGCCGACACTGCCAACCGCAAGGTGTGGGTCTTCTGCGGCGACGGAGAGATGGACGAACCGGAATCTCTCGGCGCAATCGGCCTCGCCGCTCGCGAAAAGCTGGACAACCTGATCTTCGTGGTCAACTGCAATCTCCAGCGCCTCGACGGTCCCGTGCGAGGTAACGGCAAGATCATCCAGGAGCTGGAGGCCGACTTCCGCGGCGCGGGGTGGAACGTCATCAAGCTCATCTGGGGGTCGTACTGGGATCCCCTGTTCGCGCGCGATATTGAAGGGCGGCTGCTTCGCATCATGGAGGATACGGTCGACGGCGAGTACCAGAACTACAAGGCGAACGACGGCGCCTTCGTGCGCAAGAACTTCTTCGGGAAGGATCCGAAGGTACTGGAGATGGTCTCGCGCATGACCGACGAGGACATCTGGCGGCTGAACCGCGGGGGGCACGATCCCCACAAGATCTATGCGGCCTACGCCGTCGCGGTGAAGCACAAGAACCAGCCTACGGTGATTCTCGCCAAGACCATCAAGGGATACGGGCTCGGCAAGCAGGGGCAAGCGAAGAATCCCACGCACCAGCTCAAGAAGGTCGACATCGCGACGATTCGCGAGATGCGCGACCGCTTCAATGTGCCCATCCCGGACGACAGGCTCGAGGATCTGCCTCTCTATAAGCCCGCGGACAACGACCCGGTCATGGTGTATCTGCACGCGCGCAGGAAGGCGCTCGGCGGCTACCTGCCGCAGCGCCGGCGCAAGGCCCAAGGCCCTCCCGCCGTGCCGGCGCTTGAAACGTTCGAGCCTCTGCTGAAGGGGTCCGAGGGCCGCGAAATCTCGACGACCATGGCGTTCGTGCGCGTGCTCACGCTGCTCGTGCGCGACAAGAGCATCGGCAAGCATATCGTCCCCATCGTCCCCGACGAGGCGCGCACCTTCGGCATGGAAGGCATGTTCCGGCAGCTCGGCATCTATTCGTCCGAAGGCCAGAAGTACGAGCCGGTCGACCGCGACCAGGTGATGTACTACCGGGAAGACAAGGCGGGACAGATTCTCGAAGAAGGCATCAACGAGGCCGGAGCGTTTTCGTCATGGATCGCGGCGGCGACTTCGTACAGCCACTCCGATCTGGCGATGGTGCCCTTCTACATCTTCTATTCGATGTTCGGCATGCAGCGCGTGGGAGATCTCGTGTGGGCCGCGGGCGACCAGCGCGCGCGGGGTTTCCTCCTCGGCGCGACCGCCGGCCGTACCACCTTGAACGGCGAAGGACTTCAGCACGAAGACGGGCACAGCCACGTCCTCTCCTCGGTGGTTCCCAACTGCGTCTCCTACGATCCGACGTTCGGCTACGAGCTCGCGGTGATCATTCAGGACGGGCTGCGGCGCATGCTGGCCGGGCAGGAGGACGTGTTCTACTACATCACGGTGATGAACGAGAACTACGAGCATCCCCCGATGCCCGCGGGCGTGGAGCAGGCGATCCTCAAAGGCCTGTACCTCTTCCGCGAGGGCTCGAAGGGTAAGCCGCGGGTCCAGCTGCTGGGGTCGGGAACGATCTTGCGGGAAGTCATCGCTGCGGCGGATCTGCTGGAGAAAGACTGGTCCGTCTCTGCGGACATCTGGAGCGCGACCAGCATGACCGAACTGCGCCGTGAAGGACTCGCCATCGAGCGCTGGAACATGCTGCACCCGGAGGCGAAGCCTCGAGTCCCCTATGTGACCCAGTGCCTGGAGACCCGCGCCGGTCCGGTCGTCGCCGCGACCGACTACATCAAGGCTTATTCGGACCAGATCCGCCCGTATCTGCCGAAAGACCGCGTCTACAAGGTCCTCGGTACCGACGGGTACGGCCGTTCGGACTCGCGCGCGAAGCTACGCGGCTTCTTCGAGGTCGATCGCCACTACGTGACGGTCGCAGCGCTGGCCGCGCTTGCCGAGCGCGGCGAGGTCAAGCCGAAAATCGTGTCCGAGGCCATTGGCAAATACGGTCTCGACCCGGAAAAGCCGAACCCGGTGACGGTCTGACCGGGACGCAGCCCGGCGCGGGCTCGGTCCGCAGGCAAGCATGGCCACAACAAAAGAGATTTCCGTACCCGATATCGGCGACTTCAAGGATGTCGCCGTGATCGAGATCCTGGTCAAGCCCGGCGACCTGGTCCAGGCGGAGCAATCCCTCATCACGGTCGAGTCCGACAAGGCGACCATGGAGATTCCGTCGCCGTCGGCCGGCGTGGTGAAGCAGCTTCGTGTCAAGACGGGGGACAAGGTCTCGAAGGGAAGCCCGATATTGCTCCTCGACGCCTCGCCGGGGCCGGCCCAGCCGGGGAAGGCGGCCGAGCCTGTCGTGTCTGCGCCGGCCGTTGCACCGGTGCCGCCGCCTGCGAAGCCGGCTCCCGCCGCGCCGGTCGTGCCGATCAACCGGCCCGAGCCGGTGCCCCGCGAGTCCGCGCGCGCGGCGGAGGGCGTCTCGCATGCAAGTCCTTCGGTGCGCAAGTTCGCGCGCGAGCTCGGCGTCGATCTCGCGCGGGTCAAGGGATCGGGGCCGAAAGGTCGCATCACGCAGGCCGACGTGCAGGAATTCGTGAAGGGGGTGATGCGTGGAGCGCCTGCCGTGCCGGCGGCGGCCGCGAGGGCCGGCCTTGTTCTGGATCTGCCGGAATGGCCGCAAGTGGATTTCGCGAAGTTCGGTCCCGTGGAAGCCAAGCCGCTGTCGCGCATCAGGAAGCTCTCCGGCGGCTTCCTCCACCGCAACTGGGTGTCGATTCCCCACGTTACCCAGCACGACGAGGCCGATATCACGGAGCTCGAGGCTTTCCGCAAGGAAAACGCGCAGGTCGCCGAGAAGGGCGGCTTCAAGCTAACCATGCTGGCCTTTCTGGTGAAAGCATCGGTGAACGCGTTGAAGCAGTTCCCGGAGTTCAATTCCTCGCTCGATAAGGCCGGCGAAAACCTAGTGATCAAGAAGTACTACCACATAGGGGTTGCGGTCGACACACCGGATGGATTGGTCGTCCCCGTCATCAGGGATGCTGATCGCAAGGGCGTGTTCGACCTCGCAAAAGAGCTCGCCGAAATCTCGAAGGCCGCGCGCGAGAAGAAGCTCAAGCCGGACGCAATGCGGGGGGGCACGTTCAGCATCTCCAGCCTAGGCGGGATTGGAGGAACAGCGTTTACGCCCATCATCAACGCGCCCGAAGTCGCGATACTCGGCGTGGCGCGATCACAGATGCGCCCGGTCTACAGGGACGGTGCGTTCGTTCCACGCCTCATGCTGCCGCTGTCCCTCGCCTACGACCACCGCGTCATCGACGGTGCTGCTGGAGCGCGGTTCACCAGCTATCTCGCCTCGGTTCTCTCCGACATTCGCCGCACCCTATTGTGAGGCTGGCTTGGCGCAGCTTATCGAAGTGAAAGTGCCGGACATCGGCGATTTCAAGGACGTCGATGTGATCGAGGTGCTGGTCAAGCCGGGCGATCGGATCGCCAAGGAAGCCTCCCTCATCACGCTCGAATCCGACAAGGCCACGATGGAAATACCCTCGTCGGACGCAGGTGTGGTCAAGGAGTTGCGGGTCAAGGTGGGAGACAAGGTCTCCGCCGGCTCGGTGATTGTGATGCTGGAGACGGGGCCTGCCGCACCGCAGACGCCGCGACCGCCGGGCGTGCCCGAGGAGCGCAAGCCGGCGCCCGCGACTCCGTCGCCGCAGGCGGGCGCGGCGGACCTGCGCGCCGAAGTGGTGGTGCTCGGCTCGGGTCCCGGAGGCTACACAGCCGCATTTCGCGCTGCAGATCTTGGCAAGAGCGTAATCCTCGTGGAGCGGTATCCGAATCTGGGCGGGGTGTGCACCAACGTCGGCTGCATTCCCTCCAAGGCGCTGTTGCACGTCGCTCGCGTGGTCACCGAAGCCGAGGAGACCCTGGATGCCGGCGTCGCCTTCGGCAAACCTTCGATCGACGTGGCCAGGCTGAGAGCCTGGAAGGAAGACGTCGTCGGCAAGGGAACCAAAGGTATCGCCGGTCTGGCGAGGCAGCGCAAGGTGACCGTGGTGGAGGGAGTCGGCAAGTTCGATGGACCTGCGGTCCTTTCGGTGAAGGCGAAGAACGGCAAGACCACGAGGATAGGGTTCGACTACTGCATAGTCGCGGCGGGCTCCTCGGTTGCGCGCGTTCCCGGCTTTCCATACGAGAACCCGCGTCTCATGGATTCGACCGGGGCGCTCGAACTTCCTGACGTGCCCAAGCGGCTGCTCGTCATCGGCGGTGGGATCATCGGTCTGGAGATGGCCTGCGTTTACGATGCGCTGGGTTCGAAGGTCACGGTGGTGGAGCTCATGGATGGCCTTATCCCGGGCGCCGACCGCGATCTCATCCGGCCGCTGGAGAAGCGCATCCAGAAGCGCTACGAAGCTATCCTGCTGAAGACGAAAGTCGCGAAACTCGAGGCACAAGCCGCGGGTCTGCGGGCGACATTTGAAGGCGACGGAGCGCCCGCGCCCCAAACCTACGACCGCGTGCTGCTCGCGGTCGGCCGGCGACCCAACGGGCGCGAAGTCGGCGCAGAGGCAGCGGGCGTGAAGGTGAGCGAGCGGGGCTTCATCCCGGTCGACAGGCAATGTCGCACCAACGTGCCGCACATCTTCGCTATCGGCGACATCGTCGGTGAGCCGATGCTTGCGCACAAGGCGACTCACGAGGCCAAGGTCGCAGCGGAGGTAATCGCGGGGCACAAAGCCGCTTTCGACGCTCGCGCGATTCCCTCGGTGGCGTATACCGACCCGGAGGTAGCATGGATGGGCCTCACCGAGTTGGATGCGTCGCGGCTGGGTATCGCGTACCAGAAGGCGAGCTTCCCGTGGGCCGCCTCCGGGCGCGCGCGCTCGATCGGCAGGACGGAGGGCAGCACCAAGCTGCTCTTTGATCCCGCGTCCAAGCGCATCCTTGGAGCGGGGATGGTCGGTCCAAACGCCGGCGAGCTGATCGCGGAGATGGTGCTGGCGCTCGAAATGGGAAGCGACATGGAAGACATCGCGCTCACCGTTCACCCCCACCCGACGCTGTCCGAGACGCCCGGATTGGCCGCGGAGGTGGCGCTTGGAAGCATCACCGATCTCTACATGCCGCCGAAAAAGTGACACAGGACGAACTAAAGCAGGCGGTCGCCCGCGAGGCGATCAAGCACGTGGTCGAGGACTCGGTCGTCGGTGTGGGGACGGGATCGACGGCAAACTTCTTCATCGACGAGCTGGCCAGGATCAAGGGCCGGATCTCCGGGGCCGTGGCGAGTTCGGACCGATCCGCGGAAAGACTGAAAGGCCACGGGATCCGCCTGTTCGATCTGAACAGCGTTAACGAGCTGCCCGTCTATGTCGACGGCGCGGACGAGGTCACCGAGCATCTGGCTTTGATCAAGGGCGGGGGCGGCGCGCTCACCCGCGAGAAGATCGTGGCCGCGGTGGCCAGGAAATTCGTGTGTATCGCCGATGAATCCAAGCTCGTCCCGGTGCTCGGCAAGTTCCCTTTAGCTGTCGAGGTGATCCCGATGGCGCGGGCCTATGTCGCGCGCCAGATGGTCAGGCTGGGCGGCCAGCCTCAACTGCGCGAGGGTTTCACGACCGACAACGGGAACGTCGTGCTCGACGTAAGGGGCTTGTCCATTCTCAACCCGGTCGAGCTGGAGACTGCCATCAACAACATTGCGGGGGTCGTGACCAACGGACTGTTTGCCCGCCGCGGAGCAGATGTGCTGCTCCTCGGAACCAAGACGGGTGTGAGGACCGTCGCGAAGTAGCGCCGCTACTACTTGGGCGGCACGTATCCCGAAGCCACGTCGGCCCCGGAGCCGAAGAAATGCTTTTCCATCTGCTCCGCGAGGTATTTGCGGGCACGGGAGTCGGCGAGGTTCAGCCGGTTCTCGTTGATCAGCATGGTCTGGTGCTTGAGCCAGCCCTGCCAGGCTTCTTTCGACACGTTCTCCCAGATGCGCTTGCCCAGCTCGCCGGGATAGGGCGGCAGGTCGAGCCCCTCGGCCTCACGCCCCAGCTTGACGCACTTCACCATCCTCGCCATCGCCGCTCCTTCGCGTACGCTTGCATTCTATAGCGACTTCACCAGGACTTTCGAGCGCCGCTGGTAGTTGTACAGGTCCTTCTTTTCCTTGGGAAGCTTCTCGACGGAGGATTCGGCGAAACCACGCTCGATGAACCAGTGTGTGGCGCGGGTCGTCAGCACGAAAAGCCTCTTCAGCTTGCGGGCACGGGCCTGGACCTCGATGTGCCGAACCAGCCGCTCTCCATAGCCGGCGTCGCGGGAATCGGCCCTGACCGCGAGACACGCGAGCTCACCCGCGCGTGCGCTCGCGAAGGGATACAACGCGGCGCAGCCAACGATCACGCCGTCGTGCTCGATCACTGAGAACCGCGTGATCTCGCGCTCGAGCAATTCGCGCCCGCGCCTCACCAGCGTACCGTCCTCCTCGAGAGGCTCGATCAGCTTGAGTATGCCGCCGGCGTCGTCGATTGCGGCGGCGCGCAGCTTCACTACCTTGTCGGCGGTGATCATGGTCCCCGAGCCATCGTGCGTGAAAAGCTCGACCAGCAGGGCTCCCGGGACCTTCCGGCTGATCACGTGGGCGCGCTGGACCCCGCCGCGCACAGCCTCGACAGCGTGGGCGAGGTAGAGGCGCGTGTCGTCCGTGAGCCGGTTGCTGCGCCCGAGCAGATCGGCCGCCTCCTGCGCCGTGAGTTCTGGCAGGAGCTCGCCCTCTTTATCCTCGACCGGCGCATCCGAGAGGAATACGAGCTTCTCCGCGCGAAGCGCCGAGGCCGTAGCCACCGCCACGTCTTCCATGGCGAGGTTGAAAACCTCGCCGGTGGGCGAATACCCCACCGGCGAGACGATTGCGATGTTTCCGGCGTCCAGGCAGCCGACGATCGCCTGCGAGTCCACCTTGCGCACCGAGCCTGTGTACTGGAAATCGATCCCGTCGTGCACGCCCATCGGCTGAGCCGTGATGAAGTTGCCGGAGACCGTGTTGATCGCGGCGCCAGCCATCGGCGAATTCGGCAGGCCGAGCGACAGCAGCGCGTCGATCTCTACCCGCAGTAGTCCCACTGCCTCCTTGACGCATTCCAGCGCGACCGGGTCGGTGATGCGCAGGCCCCTGGCATAGCGAGAGGTGGCTTTGCGTTGCTTCAGCTGAGCCTCGATCTGCGGTCGCGAGCCGTGCACCATGACGACGCGGATTCCTGTGCTGTGCAGCAGGTTGATGTCGTGCGCAAGCTCGAGGAAGCGGCGCTCCGCGAACACTTCTCCCCCGAAGGCGAGAACAAAGGTCTTTCCGCGGAAGGCGTGGAAATACGGCGCCACGGAGCGAAACCAACTCACGAAGTGCGGGTCGGGGGTGGGCATGCCCAGCCTTGTCGAAAAGAAGCGATTCTAGCAATCGCCCCAGAGAGTTTGCATCGCGGCAATCGCGGCAAGCGGGGCCGTTTCCGTGCGAAGCACGCGCGGCCCGAACCGGAGAGGGACATAGCCCGCGCGTTCCGCGTGCGCGCGCTCCCTGTCGGTAAGCCCTCCCTCGGGACCGACGAGGAGCGCCACTTTCTGCGCGCGGGGAAGCTGCCTCAGGGTCTGGCCGGCCTCGGGAGCGAGGAGCAGCCGCTGGCCCCCCGGGTCATGGGCATCGAGAAACGCCTCAATGTCGGTAATGCTGGCGACCTCGGGCACTTGGTTGCGCCCGCATTGCTCGCAAGCGGCGATCACGACATTGCGCCAGTGGGCCAAGCGCCTTGCGGCGCGATCGCCCGACAGCTTGACCACCGAGCGCTCGCTGGCAATCGGGATGATCCTCGAGACGCCCAGCTCGGTGGACTTCTGCAAAGTCGTGTCCATGCGGTCGCCGCTGGATATGCATTGTGCCAGGGCAACGGAGAGGGGTGATTCGCGCACTGGCGAGCGGCCCGTCAGAACGCGGGCCCAGGCTTGCCCCGCAGAGACGCGCGCGAGCTCGGCGGTGAATTCCCCGCCCTGTCCGTTGAAAAGAATGATCGAGTCGCCGCGGCGAAGACGCAGAACGGAGACGTGGTGCGCCGCCCGATCCGGGAGTCGGATTTCGACACCGAGGGTGAGATCTACCGGGGTAAAGAGACGCGGCGCGGCGCGAGACGCGGAGTTTTTCATGCTACGATTTCAAGCATATCCGACGTGTTCGAGTTCGCCTAGTGAGCGCGACTTCCACCGGCGCGAGTTCCGGCTCACGCGCACCCGATTTCAATCTTCCGGGAACTGACGGCAGGCGCCACACTCGCGCGTCCTGCCAGGGGCCCAAAGGCCTGCTGGTCATGTTCATCTGCAACCACTGCCCGTATGTCAAAGCGGTACGCGAGCGCATCGTTCGGGATTGCACGGAGCTCGCGAGCCACGGCATTGGGTCGGTCGCGATCATGTCGAACGATCCCGACGACTATCCAGAAGACTCCTTCGAGAATATGAAGCGAATTGCGAGTCAGTTCCGCTATCCCTTCCCTTACGTCTTCGACGAGACTCAGGAGGTTGCGAAAGCCTACGGAGCGGTGTGCACGCCCGACTTCTTCGGCTACAACGCCGCCATGGAACTTCAGTATCGCGGGCGCCTCGACGCTTCAGGGCGCGAGTCGGTACCGGGCGCGCGGCGCGAGTTGTTCGACGCAATGGTCCGGATCGCCCGCACTGGACACGGACCGGTCGACCAGGTCGCTTCCATCGGCTGCTCTATCAAGTGGAAGAGAAGTCAATAGCAATAACCCCATGATTCTGCTCGTACTCTGGCGCTTTTCGGCCTTGCGCTGCTATAATCGCCCCGCATAAGAAGATACTCTAGGGGAGAGCGGCTCACGGCAGGAGCGCTGGTCGCAACCCACCGCGTCTCGGTGGCGAAGGGTGACGACATCGAGCTGCCTCTCTCGCCCGATCAGGGCCTGATCCAAGTCTTGCACTGCTCGAGCGTTCCCGGATGATCTGGAAAGGAAGCAAGAAAAATGAAGCTTTGTCGTTACGGCAGGAACGGATTCGAGAAACCGGGCGTCATCGACGCACAGGGTCAGTTGCGCGACTTTTCCGGTGTGATCTCCAATATCGACCAGGAAACGATTTCCCCCAAGGGCCTTGCGCGGCTGCGCAAGATCCGTCCCGAGTCCCTTCCGCTGGTGAGAGGCAACCCGCGGTTCGGCGTTCCCTATACCGGCATCTCCAAGTTCGTCGCCATCGGATTGAACTACGTCGACCACGCCCACGAGGCGGGACTGCAGATACCCGCAGAGCCCGTGGTATTCATGAAGGCGACAACCTGCATCAGCGGCCCGAACGACGACATTCAGCAGCCCCGGAATTCCACAAAGCTGGACTACGAAGTCGAGATCGCCATTGTCATCGGGACGCGGGCCAAGTATGTTCCCGAAGACAAGGCGCTGGATTACGTCGCGGGCTACACGATCGTGAACGACGTCTCGGAGCGGGCTTTTCAGTTGCAGTCTTCGCAATGGGACAAGGGGAAAGGCGCTGACACCTTCGGGCCCATTGGTCCGTGGCTCGTGACCACCGACGAGATCATGAACCCTCAGACGTTGGACGTTTGGCTCGACGTAAACGGCGAGCGCAGACAGTCTTCCAACACGCGGAACATGATCTTCTCCTGCGCAAAGCTCGTTTCTTACGTGAGCAATTACATGACTCTCCTGCCTGGCGACATCATTACAACGGGCACGCCCGCGGGCGTTGCCCTGGGCATGAAGCCCATTCAGGCATGGCTGAAGCCGGGCGATGTGGTGACGCTGGGCATCAAGGGCCTGGGCGAGCAGAGGCAGAAAGTGATTTCCTACACAGGGAAATAGAAGCTCCCCTTGCCGCTCGCGCGCGGCTTGGTATTTTAAGAGGGAGAACTCGGCTGTCCTCGTAGAGTCAAAAAAGGCGAATCCAGAAGGAAGCTGCTCCGCTGGTTTCGTTGGAGACGGGCATGAAAGTGATCGTTCTCGGCGCCGGTGTCATCGGCACCACCAGTGCCTGGTATCTGGCGCGCGCCGGTCACAACGTAACGGTCGTCGACCGGCAGCCCGAAGCAGCCCTTGAGACGAGCTTCGCCAACGGCGGCCAGATCTCCGTCAGCCACTCCGAGCCCTGGGCGAATCCCACGGCGCCCGTGAAGATCCTGCGATGGCTCGGGCGCGAAGACGCGCCGCTTCTATTCCGTCCTCGTGCCGAGCTCGGCGAGTGGCTGTGGGGACTGCGCTTCCTGCGGGAATGCTTGCCCGGCCGCGCACGAAGCAATACCGAGGAGGCGTTCGCCCTGGCCCTGTACAGCCGGGAACAGCTCGGCCAGCTGCGACGCGACACAGGCATCAGCTACGAAGCGAGGACCTCCGGCATCCTGCATTTGTACGAGGAGCGGCGTGAGTTCGAACATGCGTCCCGGCAGGTAGGCTCCCTCAAGCGGCGGGGACTCGAACTGGAGATCAAGACGCCTGGTGAATGCGTCCAGATGGAGCCTGCCCTGCGCGACTCAAGGGTCGGTGTTGTCGGGGGCGTTTTTGCAGGTTCTGACGAAAGCGGCGACGCCCAGCTCTTCACGAAGAATCTTTCCGATCTATGCCGCGCGCAGGGAGTCGAGTTCCGCTTCAACGTCAGCGTCAGGGCCTTGGAGGCTGGCCGCGGGCCTATCGAGCGGGCCGTGATCGATGACGAAGCTGGCATAGAGGAATCCCTGCGCGCGGACGCCTATGTCATAGCGCTGGGGAGCTACAGCCCTCTTCTCCTCGCGCCTCTTGGGATATCGATTCCCGTATACCCGGTCAAGGGCTACTCCATCACCCTGCCCCTCGATCCAGACAGCGTGGCGCCCCAGATCAGCGTGACCGATCACGCACGAAAAATCGTCATCTCCCGGCTTGGCAATCGCCTGCGCGTGGCAGGCACGGCTGAATTGAACGGCTACGACACCGAGGTGAACGTGGCCCGTTGCGACGCGCTGGTCAAGCGCTGCTTCGAGTGGTTTCCAAAGGCGGGACGGGCGGAAGGGGCTCAGTTCTGGACGGGCTTGCGCCCGGCGACGCCGAGCAATCTGCCGCTGATCGGAAGGTCAAAGTATCCGAACCTGTTCCTCAATACCGGTCACGGCACGCTGGGATGGACCCTCGCCTGCGGGTCGGGGCGCGCCCTTGCCGACATCGTCAGCGGACGCAGGCCTGAACCCGAGTTCGGCTTCCTCGAACCCCAGGACGCAAGAAAAAGGGCGACCTCCTCGGTCGCCCCCCGTCCGACAGGCTAACGGACTATTTCGCGCCGGCTGCGGCCCTCTTCCTCGCTGTTACCAGCCGGGGCTTAGGTACGGCCTCGACGGTCAGTTCGCGCACGAAGTTTGGCAGCGCAAACAGAGCCTGATGAATCCCACCGTTGTAGTATTGCAGATGAGACAGGCTGCGGTTGCCGATCCGGATATCGATCTCACCTGGGCTCACCGAAGCGACGTCGGTCGAGTCCGAGCACGCGCACATCGACCACAGGCAGCCGTACAGAGGTATGAACATGGTGTACGGCCGAGCGACCTTGAACATCTTCGCGAGGCGGGCATAGAGCAGTTTCACGCGCTCGGGCCTCGACCAGGGCGAACCCATGTGCAGCGTCAGGATGCCCCCGGGCGCGAGTGCCCGCTTGCAATCGCGGAAGAAGGACTCCTCATACAGAGCCGTAGCAGGACCTATCGGGTCGGGCAGGTCCAATGCGATGTGGTCGAACTTCTCCTTGGTCTCGGCCAAGTACTTCAAGCCGTCCTCGATGAGTAGCTTCAGCTTGGAATTGTCGAACACGCCGCGGTGTACGGCGGCAAAGTGTTCCTTGGCGACCTCGACCACCTTTCCGTCCAGTTCGACCATCACGACCTGCTCGACCGACGGGTGCTTCAGCGCCTCTTCTGCAGCTCCTCCGTCGCCCCCGCCGATGATCAGCAGGCGCTTAGGCGCCGGGTGGGCCGTGAGCGCCGGGTGCATCAGCGTCTCGTGGTATACGAACTCCTCGCGCTCCGAGGTCATGAAGCAGCCATCCAAACGGAACAGCTTGCCGAACTGCGGCGTCTCGTGGATCTCCAGGTCCTGAAAGTGCGTTTTCGAGGACTCGATGAGCTTGCTGGAGCGCAGAAAGAAACCGTAGTCCCCGTTGAGCCACTCGTTCATCAGGCGCTTGTCGCGCGGCACGTCGTGCTGCACGTGCTCCTCAGGACGATAGACATCCATCAGGTCGGCGACGACCTGACGCGCCTTGCCGCTGTTGTCCTGGGTGTAATTGCAGACGTAAACGTCGAGGGTGACGCTTTGGAGCTCCGGCCAGGTGTGAATGGCAAGATGCGATTCCGCCAGGACCACCGTGCCTGTGACTCCGCCACCGTCGAACTCGTGGAACAGGTCGCCGAGTATCGTAAGACCGGCCCTGTTGATGGAGTCGTGACAAAAACGACGCAGCTCGGCTGCGTCAGTCAAGTACCGTGCATCCCCCCCGCAACGGTACAGATTGGCAACTATGTGTAATCCGTCCAATTTGCATAAATCCCCACGAGCGTTGACGAATGAGATGCAAGAATCATGTTACGCGCATCTCCCCTATTGCCGCGTCGATCAGTCTGCGAGCGATGCTGATTCTAGCAGGCAAACGCGGCAAATTTTCAAGATTTTCTACGTCGAACCAGCGAGCGTCCTGGATTTCGACGCCGTCGATTCGGATCTCTCCGCTGTCGTAGTCGGCGAAGAAGGCGATCATGAGCGAATGCGGGAACGGCCAGGGCTGGCTGGCGAAGTAGCGCACGTTGCACACGCGAATCCCGACCTCTTCATGCACCTCTCTCTCCAGGCACTGCTCCAGCGTCTCACCCGGCTCGACGAAACCGGCCAAGGCGCTGTAGACGCCTTTGGCGAACCTCGGCGAGCGCGCCAAGAGCAACTCCGGCCCCCGCCGCACCAGCGCCATCACGGCCGGGGCGAGCCTTGGGTACGCCACCAGCCCGCACGCCGGACACACCCGGCTGCGCTCGTTGCTGCGCGCCACCGTCGCCGCCCCACACGCCCCGCAGTACTGGTGCGTGCGATCCCAATCCACGATCTGAAGCGCACGACCTGCCAGCGCGAATTGTGCGTCGTCCAAGGCGCCGAACAGTCCACGCAAGCCCTGCCATACCCATCCCTGTGGCGCCGCCACGCTCGGCGGCAACTCGGCGCTATAGCAATGCTCCTGGCCGAGAACCCCAAGGTATTGTATTCGCTGGGGCATGATACCCAAACTGTTGGGGTGCGCGCAATGGGGCAGTGCGACTTCGGGGGGGCCGTCACCAACAGCTCGGCGCCGCGGAAGACGAACCACAGCGCCCGCCCGGGGGATTCGGCGGGGGGCTGGATGGCCGGCGCATAGCCTGCCGGTCGCTCGAAGGGCAGGCTCATAAAGGGCTCGCGCCAGAGCCCGGCGAGTCAGGCGCGACGCAATCGCCGGATCAAGCTGGAGGTGTCCCAGCGCCCCCCGCCCATCTTGGAGATCTCGTCGTAATAGCCGGCAACCATCTGTGTGACGGGCAGGGGGGCGCCGTTCTGGCGGGCGGTTTCGGCGCAGATACGCAAGTCCTTTCTCATCCAGTCGACGGCGAAACCGAAGTCGAACTTGTCGTCAACCATGGTCTTGCCTCGGTTTTCCATCTGCCAGGACTGCGCGGCGCCCTTGGAGATCACGTCGAGCACCAGCTTCGCGTCTAGATCTGCCTTGAGGGCGAAATTCAGGCCCTCTGAAAGACCCTGGACGAGTCCTGCGATACAGATCTGGTTGACCATCTTCGTGAGCTGCCCCGCGCCCGAGGGGCCGAGCAGGGTGACGGCCTTGGCAAAGTGTGCCATCGCGGGCTTGGCTCGCTCGAAGGCAGCCGGGTCGCCTCCGACCATGACGGTAAGCTGCCCGTTCTCGGCGCCGGCCTGCCCTCCCGAGACGGGCGCGTCGAGGAACTCGAAGCCACGCTTTTTCGCCTCACCGGCGAGCTCCCTCGCAACTTTCGCCGAGGCGGTAGTGTGGTCGACGAAGATCGTGCCCTTGGCCATCTTGTGGAAGGCTCCGTTCGGCCCAAGCGTCACCTCACGCAGATCCGGGTCGTCGCCCACGCAGGAAAAGACGATCTCCGATCCCTCGGCCGCCTTGGCCGGCGTATCCGCTAAGCGCCCCTTGTGCTTCGCCACCCACGCCTCGGCCTTGGCGCGACTGCGGTTGTACACGGTCACTTCGTGCCCGCCGCGTGCCACGAGATGGCCGGCCATGGGGAAACCCATCACGCCGAGCCCGATGAATGCAAGTTTGCTCACTGCGCCTCCGTTACGGGTATTTCTCGCCAAGGAAGCGAGATTCGCCGATAATTATAAGGTTTCGACTCACCTTCTCGGTCCCTTCCACGTAATGAGTCAGGACTTGACCAACGCGATTCGTGCGTTGGCCATGGACGCCGTTCAGGCGGCGAATTCGGGCCATCCGGGCATGCCCATGGGAATGGCCGAGATCGCCCTGGCACTCTGGGGCCGGCACCTGCGACACAACCCGGCAAACCCGAGGTGGGCTGACCGAGACCGTTTCGTGCTCTCCAACGGGCACGGCTCCATGCTGCTCTACGCGCTTCTGCACCTCACGGGCTACGAGCTGCCGATGGACGAGATCAAGCGCTTCCGACAGCTGCATTCGAAGACGCCCGGTCACCCAGAATTCGGGCTCACTCCCGGTGTTGAAACCACCACTGGTCCCCTGGGACAGGGCTTGGCGAACGCGGTCGGCATGGCGATCGCCGAGCGCCTGCTAGCTGCGGAGTTCAACCGCCCCGGGTTCGAACTCGTCGATCACCACACCTACGTTTCGGTCGGCGACGGCTGCCTGATGGAGGGAATCTCGCATGAAGCCTGCTCGCTCGCCGGGACCCTTGCACTGGGAAAGCTCGTCGCCCTCTACGACGACAACCACATCTCCATCGATGGCGAGGTCAAGGGCTGGTTCAGGGACGATACGCCGAAGCGATTCGAGGCCTATGGCTGGCACGTCATCGCCAATGTCGACGGTCACGACGTCGACGCCGTCGACCGGGCCATCCGCGCGGCCAAGGCAGTGACGGACAGGCCGAGCCTGATCTGCTGCCAGACCGTCATCGGCAAGGGCTCTCCCAAGCGCGCGGGGACCGCGAAGGCCCACGGCGAGGCGCTCGGCGCGGACGAGGTCGCTGCGACGCGCGCGGCGATCGGCTGGCACTACCCCCCGTTCGAGATCCCGCAACGCGTCTACGAGGCGTGGGATGCCCGCAGCAAGGGGGCGGGTCTCGAGCGCGCCTGGAACGAAAAGCTCGCCGCCTACGAGAAGGCGCACCCTGCTGGCGCGCGCGAATTCAGGCGCCGCATGGCGGGCGAGCTGCCGGACAACTGGAGCGTGCATTGCCGAGCCCTGCTCGACAAGATCGCCGGCCGGGACGAGTCGATCGCGACCCGGAAGGCGTCGCAGAACGCAATTGAGGGGCTAGCGCAGGTCCTGCCCGAGCTGGTCGGCGGGTCGGCCGACCTCACCGGCTCCAATTTGACCCAATGGTCGGGGTGCAAGACGGTAGGCCGCGAAGGAGCGGGGAACTACGTCTTTTACGGCGTGCGCGAGTTTGGGATGAGCGCGGTGTTGAACGGGATCGCGCTTCACGGCGGGCTGATTCCCTTCGGCGGCACCTTTCTGACGTTCTCGGACTACTCGAGGAATGCACTGCGCATGGCGGCGCTCATGAAGGTCCGCTCGATTTTCGTGTTTACCCACGACTCGATCGGCCTGGGGGAGGACGGACCCACGCACCAGTCGATCGAGCACGCGGCGGCGCTGCGCGCCATCCCCGGGATGGACGTGTGGCGGCCCTGCGATGCGGTCGAGTCCACGGCTGCGTGGATCGCGGCGATCGAACGCAGGGATGGACCGAGCTCGCTGCTGTTCACCCGGCAGAGCGTGCCCTTCCAGGTGCGCGACCCCCACACCATCGCTGCCATCCGCCGCGGCGGCTACATCCTGTCAGACGCGCAAGACCCCAAGGCGATCATCGTCGCTACCGGTTCGGAGATACAGCTCGCCATGGGGGCAAGGCAGAAGCTCGCCGAGGAGGGCATCGCGGTACGCGTCGTCTCCATGCCCTGCACGTCGGTCTTCGACAGGCAGCCGCCGATGTACCGGGATGTGGTGCTGATCCCGACCGTGCGCAAGGTCGCGGTCGAGGCCGGCGTCACAGACTTCTGGCGCAAGTACGTGGGCCTCGAGGGTGCGGTGGTCGGCATCGACCGCTATGGCGAATCCGCGCCGGGGGCGAAGCTGTTCGAGCATTTTGGTTTTACGGTCGAAAACGTCGTGAACGCCGTGAAGAGCGTTCTCAAATAAGCGAAGGAGCACTGCATGAGCATTCGAGTCGCCATCAACGGCTACGGCCGCATCGGCCGGAACATACTGCGTGCCCACTACGAGGGCGGGAAGCGACACGACCTCCAGTTCGTCGCTATCAACGACCTGGGCAGCGCGGAGACCAACGCGCACCTCACGCGATACGACACGGTGCACGGCAAATTTCCCGGGACGGTCGCCGTGGCGGGCGACGCCATGGTCGTAAGCGGCGACCGCATCCAGGTGTGTGCAAAGCGCAATCCGGGCGAGCTGCCGTGGAGGGATCTCAAGGTGGATGTGGTCCTCGAATGCACCGGTCTGTTCACGAGCAAGGAGAAGGCGTCGGCGCACCTCGCGGCAGGGGCGAAGAAGGTGATCATCTCCGCGCCGGGCGGGAAGGACGTGGACGCGACCGTCGTCTACGGCGTGAACCACAACACGCTGAAGGCGTCGCACGCCGTCATCTCGAACGCTTCGTGCACCACCAACTGCCTAGCCCCGCTCGTGAAGGCGCTCGACGACCGCATCGGGGTGGTGAGCGGGCTTATGACTACCGTGCACAGCTATACCAACGACCAGGTCCTGACCGACGTCTATCACGAGGACCTGCGCCGGGCGCGCTCGGCGAGCATGAACATGATTCCCACCAAGACCGGAGCGGCGGCGGCAGTGGGCCTGGTGCTTCCGCACCTGAACGGCAAGCTCGACGGCTTCTCGATCCGGGTGCCGACCATCAACGTGTCGCTCGTCGATCTCTCGTTCGTCTCCAAGCGCGCGACGACCGTCGACGAGGTCAACAACGCGGCGAAGCAGGCCTCCGAGACCGATCTGAGGGGCATCCTCGAATACACCAAGGAGCCCCTCGTGTCGAGCGATTTCAACCACAACTCCGCCTCGTCGGTGTTCGACGCGACGATCACCAAGGTGTCCGGAGGCACGCTGGTGAAGGTCTTTGCCTGGTACGACAACGAGTGGGGATTCAGTAACCGCATGCTCGACGTGACCGTCGCGTTGATGGGCGCCAAGTAGCATGCCGGTGCTGAAAATGTCCGGGCTGGACCTGCGCGGCAAGCGGGTGTTCATGCGTGTGGATTTCAACGTCCCGATCCAGAGCGGCAAGCTCACGGACGACACGCGCATCCGCGCCTCGCTGCCGGGCATCAAGGACGCCTTGTCCCGTGGCGCCCGTCTGCTCCTTGCGTCGCATCTTGGGCGCCCGATCGAAGGCGAATTCGACGAAAAGGAGTCGCTCGCGCCTGTGGCGAGGCATCTGTCGTCTCTCCTCGGCACGGACGTGCCCTTGAAGCGCGACTGGCTAAGCGGGGTCGCTGTGGAACCCGGCCACGCCGCCCTGCTCGAGAATTGCCGCTTCAACAAGGGGGAGAAGAAGGACGACGACGTCTTGTCCAAGAAGATCGCTGCCCTGTGCGACATATATGTCAACGACGCCTTCGGCGCGGCCCACCGAGCGGAAGCCACGACTCACGGGGTCGCGAAGTTCGCCCCCGTGGCATGCGCGGGCCCACTCATGGTGGCCGAGATAGAGGCCCTCTCGAAGGCGCTCGAGCGCCCGGCGCGTCCCCTGGTGGCGATCGTGGCTGGCTCCAAGGTCTCCACCAAACTGACAGTGCTAGCCGCCTTGTCGGAGAAGGTCGACCGCCTCATCCCGGGCGGCGGCATTGCCAACACCTTCATGCTCGCCGCCGGGATCGAGGTAGGCAAGTCGCTGGTGGAGCCGGAACTCGTCGGTGAAGCCAGGCGCATCTCGGGCAAGCTGCGCGCCAAGGGTGGCGAAGTTCCCCTCCCGACCGACGTGGTTTGTGCCAAGGCCATAGGCGCAACGGCAAAGGCGGAGACCAAGCCGATTGAGGAGATCGCCGCGGATGACATGATCCTGGACATCGGCCCGAGGACCGCTGCGGCCTTTGCGAGATCGCTCGCGGGCGCCGGGACGATCGTGTGGAACGGGCCGGTCGGGGTGTTCGAGTTCGAGCAGTTCGCCCAAGGGACACGGGCGATCGCCTTGGCGATCGCCGCTTCGAAGGCGTTCTCGCTTGCTGGTGGCGGGGAGACGCTGGCCGCGATCGCCAAGTACGGCGTCGCAGACCGGATTTCCTACGTGTCTACCGGAGGCGGCGCTTTTCTCGAGTTTCTAGAAGGAAAGAAGCTCCCCGCGATCCAGATTCTCGAAGAGCGCGCCGCGGCCTAGGATCGCGCAACTTGCCCTACTTGGCTGGCTTGGGATCGATCCCGGCGGCGCGCCCAAGCTCGCGGTGCACCCGCGCGACGCGCTCGACCTCGCCCTTGGCGGCGAAGCGCTCGTAGAAACCTTCTACGCGGAAGGCCTTCATTTGCTCCTGCCACGGTGCCAACCGGTCTTCCCAACGCTTCAGCCGGCCTTCTGCCGGATCGCCGTCCTCGCGCGCGAGGTCAGCGCAGACGCGGATCATCGCCTTGAGGGTCACGGGCTTGGTAACCATGTAGTTGCCGTGGCCCCAGGCCTCGCCCCAGACCCGCTCGGCCGCCTTGAGGAAGTCGCGCACCATGCCGTAATAGCGGGGCACCTCCTTGCTGCTGCCGCCGGCGACCTGGATGCGGCGCCAGTCGCGGTTCACCCAGCGGTGCAATTCGTTGAAAAGCTCCGCCTGGAGGATCCACTTGTCCTGCTGGCTGCGGCCGCCGAGCCGGTTGATCCGATACCGAAGGGGACTGTCGCCTTCGCTGTACAGGTTGCCGACGAGGCGCGCGGCGAATTTGCGGTGCGGTTCTGCCCAAGAGACACGTTCGTACAGGTCCACGAGGTGGCTCTTGTTGATGCGCGTGGGAGTGGAGTTGATGATCACGAACATCTCGGTGGCGAAGTCTTCACTGCGTCCGTCGAAGATCACGCAGGGAACGTTGATCGTCTTGGCGTCGTCGGGGCGCTCCTCGAGGTAGAACCGCAGGGCCGCGAGCCGGTGCTGGCCGTCTATAATCAGGAACTTTGCCTGGGGCTCGGCGAGTTGTCCGACGCCGTCCTGGCCGCCGAGAGGCTGGAAGCGCAGCTTCTCCGGGGTGAACAGCAGCACCGTTCCGGGGATGGGGGGCTGGGTGATCGCCGTTTCGTAGAAATTCTTCAGCTGGCGCACCTTGGCGCGCGACAGCGTTCTCTGAAAGGCCCGGTCGGTCCGCTCGATCTTGGCTATGAACTGCGCAATATCGTCATCCTGGGAGATACGAGCGGGGGCGATTTCCTCGCCTTCGCCGTAGAAGCGGCTGATGAAGCGGACCTTGGCGAGCAGCTCGGGGGCGCGCACGCTGCCAAAGTAGAAAATCCCGTCCTTCTGGCGAATCTGGGTGGCAAGCACGTAAGTTCTCCCATACCGTTTCAGGCCGGGGTTGGACCCTTTTGTGTCCCATGGCCCAAGGCCGCCGCCTCGAGATTCCGCCCCCCGATCGGGGCCCTGGCGGCGGCGCAGACCGGAAATATAGCCGAAAGTAGGGCCCGAATGCCAAAATTCAGTGGAGCCGTTTCCTCGGAGGATTGATGAGCAGAAGCACCAAGATCGTCGCCACGCTAGGGCCGGCGTCGAGCGATCCGCAAACGCTCGAGCGCATGTTCCTCGCGGGAGTGGACATCGTGCGCTTGAATTTCTCGCATGGCACGGCTGCGGACCACGAGCGACGCGCGGAGATGGTGCGCGAGACCTGTCGGACGACCGGGCGCACGGTCGGAATCATGGCTGACCTGCAGGGCCCCAAGATCCGCATCGGAAAGTTCAAGGAGGGCAGGGTCACTCTCAACCCCGGCGATCCGTTCGTGCTCGACGCCGAGTGCGAGCTGGGCGGGGATGGTCGAGTCGGGCTCGACTACAAGGAGCTGCCGCGCGACGTCCGCCCGGGCGACGTGCTGCTTCTCGATGACGGAAGGATCGTGCTCGAAGTGGAGCGGGTCACGGGGAATGAGGTGCACAGCCGCGTGCGCCACGGCGGCGTTCTTTCGAACAACAAGGGTATAAACCGCCTGGGCGGCGGGCTGACTGCGCCCGCTCTCCCGCCCAAGGACATGGAGGATATCCGGACCGCCGCGAGGATCAAGGTGGACTACCTCGCCGTGTCCTTCCCCAAGTCGAGCGCGGACATGTACATGGCGAGGCAGCTGCTGCGTGCGGCGGGCGCGGACGCTTTTCTCATCGCGAAGATCGAGCGCGCCGAGGCGGTCGAGCCCAAGGCCCTCAGCGACATTATGTCCGGGTGCGAGGGCATCATGGTTGCCCGGGGTGACCTTGCGGTGGAAGTCGGCGACGCCTCGGTTCCTGCGCTGCAGAAGCGCATGATCCGCCTTGCGCGGGAGCAGAACAAACTCACGATCACCGCCACGCAGATGATGGAGTCGATGATCTCCAACCCGGTACCGACGCGCGCCGAGGTCTCGGACGTGGCCAATGCGGTCCTCGACGGCACCGACGCCGTGATGCTCTCAGCCGAGACCGCGACCGGCAGGTACCCCGTGGAGACGGTCGCGGCGATGAGCCGTATCTGCGAGGTCGCCGAAAGCTCGGCCGAAGTGACGCTGGACCGCGATTTTCTCGCTCGGGTCTTCACGCGCGTAGACCAGTCGATTGCCATGGCGGCGCTGTTCACGGCCTACCATCTCAAAGTGAAGGCCATCGCGGCGCTCACGGAATCGGGCTCGACCGCGCTGTGGATGTCTCGCCTCAACTGCGGTGTGCCAATCTACGCGCTGACGTCCCAGACCGTGACGCGGTACCGCTGTGCCCTTTTTCGCGACACCTACCCCCTCATGGTCAAGTATGTGGGACACGACCGCGAGGAGCTGCTCGCGGAAGCCGAGAACGTCCTGGTGAGGAACGGCGTTGTGCAGCCTGGCGATCTGATCGTGATCACGATCGGCGAGCCGATCGGCAAAGCCGGGGGGACCAACACGATGAAGATCGTGAGGGTCGGCGAGCACCGCCGCGGCTAACGGCCGCGCGCGGCAAGGGTTTCGTGTGAGAGTGCCGCCCGCCCCCGAGCTGCTTGCTCTCGACACCGCCACGGTGCGGGACAGGTGGACCCTGCGCGAGATTATCGACGGCTGCGTGCGCCACCGTTTTGGCGCCATTTCGCCCTCGCGGGAGCGGCTCGCCCAGACCGGCGTCAAGGAGGCGGCGAGGGCGACTCGAGGCAGCGGCCTCACCGTCGCGGCGCTCCATGGTGGGGGGAGGTTTCCGGCGCCGGAACGGAAGGAGCGCCACGCCGCGATCGACGACACGCGGCGGGCAATCGACGAAGCTGCAGCGCTCGAAGCACGCTGCCTCGTGCTCGTGGAGGGCAGCCTGCCGGGGGGGTCGAAAGACCTGGCGGGAACGCGTGAGATGGTGCGGGATGGCATCGGGAAAGTGCTCGATCACGCCCGGGCGGCCGGCGTGCCGCTGGCGATCGAGCCGCGGAATCCCATGTACTGCGCCGATCAGGGGTGCGTGAATACACTGGCGCAGGCGCTTGATCTGTGCGACGAGCTCGACTGGGGCGGCACTGCGCTCGGGGTTGCGGTCGACGTCTACCACGTCTGGTGGGATCCGCAGCTCAAGGCGCAGATCGAGAGGGCCGCTGATCGCCGCCTGCTCGTCTTCCAGATCAGCGACTGGCTGCGCTCGTCGAAGGACATCCTCGCCGACAGGGGAATGATGGGGGACGGCGTCATCGACCTCCCGCTCGTTCGCTCTTGGATGGAGGCGGCCGGCTACCGCGGCTTCCACGAGGTTGAGATTCTCTCCGCGGGCAACTGGTGGCGGCGCGACCCCGACGAAGTCCTCGCAACCTGCCGCATCCGACATCAGACCGCCTGCTAGGCCGACGGCCAAACGGTTAGAATTACCCGCTTCCCCTCAGCTTTCCCGCAACAAGGAACTTCAATGGACCGTAATCTTCTATCCAAGACCGCCGCAGCCATGGTCGCCAAGGGCAAAGGGCTGCTCGCAGCAGACGAATCAAGCGGCACGTGCGAGAAGCGCTTCAAATCGGTCGGTGTCGACAGCACCGAAGCAAACCGGCGCGCGTATCGCGACCTCCTTTTCACGACCAAGGGCCTCGAGGATTTCGTCAGCGGCGTGATTTTGTTCGACGAAACACTGCGGCAGAGCACCGTCTCCGGCAACGAGCCCTTCCCGGAATACCTGGCCGCAAAGGGCATCATTCCCGGAATCAAGGTCGACAAGGGCACGCACGACCTCGCGCTTTCACCCGGCGAGAAGGTCACCGAGGGGCTGGACGGCCTGCGGGCGAGGCTCGAGGATTACTTCAGGCTTGGCGCGCGCTTCGCCAAGTGGCGCGCGGTCATCACGATCGGGCCGGGAATTCCGACCCACTCCTGCCTCTACGCCAACGCCCATGCACTCGCCCGGTACTCTGCGCTTTGCCAGGAAGCGTCCATCGTTCCCATCGTCGAGCCCGAAGTCCTGCTCGACGGCGACCACACGATAGAGCGCTGCTACGAGGCGACCGAGGCGACCCTTTCCGCCCTGTTTGCCTCACTGCGCGCCTACAACGTGTCGTTCGAGCACACCATTCTCAAGGGCTCCATGGTCGTGTCGGGCAAGGACTGCCCGAGACAAGCCGGCGTGGAGCGGGTCGCGGAGGAGACAGTGCGATGCCTCAAGCGCACGGTTCCCGCTGCGCTCCCCGGGGTCGTGTTCCTGTCCGGCGGCCAAAGCGATGAAGCGGCGACCGCCCATCTCAACGAGATGGCAAGGATGCCGAACCTGCCCTGGCCGCTCACGTTCTCCTACAGCCGCGCGCTCCAGAATCCGGCTCTCAAGGCTTGGCGCGGAGCGCCCGGCAACGTCGCCGCGGCGCAGCGCGCGTTCCATCACCGCGCCCGGATGAATAGCCTGGCTTCGCAGGGCAAGTACCGGGCCGATCTCGAGAAGCAGGCGGCTTGAAGCATGGCGGCTGCGCTCTACGAATCGAGCATTAAGAGCCTTCCCCTTCTCAGCCGGGGCAAGGTCCGCGACATGTATGCGGTCGGCGACGATCACCTGCTGATCGTCACGTCAGACAGGCTTTCGGCCTTCGATGTGATCCTGCCCGACCCGATCCCAGACAAGGGACGGGTGCTGAACGAGCTGTCCAATTTCTGGTTCAAGAAGCTCGAGCATATCGTGCCCAACCACCTGGACGGGATGGCGCCGGACACCGTAGTCAAAGGCGGCGAGGAAGCCGCGCAGGTGAGGGGGCGCTCGGTGGTGGCGAAGAAGCTCAAGCCGCTGCCGATCGAAGCGGTAGTGCGAGGCTATCTCATCGGCTCCGGATGGAAGGACTACCAGAAGACCGGCGCAGTCTGCGGCATTCCCCTGCCGAAGGGCCTCAAGCAAGCAGACAAGCTGCCCGAGGTGATCTTCACGCCCGCGACCAAGGCCGAAATCGGCGCACACGACGAGAACATCTCGTTCGCCCAGGTCGAGAAGCTGATCGGCAAGGAGCTCGCCGCGAAGGTTCGGGACGTGAGTATCCGTGTGTACCGGGAAGCGGCGGACTTCGCCCGCGAGCGGGGCATCATCATCGCCGACACCAAGTTCGAATTCGGCACCGACGCGAAGGGGAATCTCGTTCTGATCGACGAGGCCCTGACGGCGGACTCCTCGCGATTCTGGCCCGTCGACCAGTACCGCCCGGGCTCGAGCCCGCCCTCGTTCGACAAGCAATACGTCCGGGATTACCTGGAGACGCTCGACTGGAACAAGACCCCGCCCGCGCCGCGGCTGCCGGCGGAGGTCATTGCCAGGACTTCGGAGAAGTATCGCGAGGCCCTGTATCGTCTCACCGGACAAAAACTGGGAGCATAGAGAAATGGCCAGCATCTCGCCGCTCGTCGGGATCGTCATGGGAAGCGCCAGCGACTGGGACGTCATGCGCGAGGCTGCCAAGCAGCTCAGCGACTTCTCCGTTCCCTTCGAGAGCAAGGTGCTGTCGGCGCACCGCACGCCCGAAGCGCTGGAAGCCTGGGTCAAGCGCCTGAGCACCAATGGTGCCCGCTGCTTCATCGCCGGAGCAGGGGGCGCGGCCCACCTTGCCGGAGTCATCGCGGCGAAAACGACTCTGCCGGTGCTCGGGGTGCCCATGCCGTCCAAGTACCTGCACGGGCACGACTCGCTGCTCTCGATCGTGCAGATGCCCAAGGGTATCCCCGTGGCCACTTTCGCGATCGGCGAGGCCGGTGCCGCGAACGCGGGGTTGTTCGCGGTCTCCATGCTCGCCCTAGGGGATGCGAAGCTTGCCGAGCGGCTCGCTCAGTTCCGCGCTGCGCAGGCTGAGGCCGTGATGAACGCCAAGCTGCCGGCCTGACCGGCCGTTTTCCTTGCTGCCGATCAAAGAGGCTGCGGCGATACTGCGCCGTGGGGGCCTGGTCGCCTTTCCTACGGAGACGGTGTACGGGCTGGGTGCCGATGCGTCCAACCCGATGGCGGTCGCGAGGATCTACGAGGTGAAGGGGCGGCCCGCGGCTCACCCCGTGATTGTGCATATCGCCGACGCCGAGCAGCTTCACCGCTGGGCGCGTGAAATCCCTGAGCAAGCGGCCCGGTTGGCGGCGCGATTCTGGCCTGGTCCACTGACTCTCGTACTGCGGCGAGCGCCAGGGGTTCGCGACGAGCTGACCGGCGGCCAGGACACCATAGGCCTGCGGGTTCCCGGGCATCCGGTCGCTCTCGCTCTGCTCCGGGAATTTGGCGGGGGTATCGCCGCTCCGTCGGCGAACAGGTTTGGACGCGTCAGTCCGACCTCTGCGGAGCACGTGCTGAGCGACCTGAACGGAGACGTCGACATGATCCTGGACGGCGGACCCTGCGAGATCGGGATCGAATCGACCATCGTCGATCTCTCTCGCGGCCGGCCGGTGGTCCTGCGCCCCGGGCGGATCAGCGAAAACGACATCGCCCAGGCCCTAGGCGTGGCGTCATCGCCGCCCGATTCGGCGGCGCCGCGCGCTCCCGGCGCGCTCGTGTCCCACTACGCGCCGCGGCGTCCCTTGCGCCTGCTCGGGCCCGGCGATTCGAACGTGCGGGGGCAGGGCGCTTCCGCGCGGTGCGCCGTGATGTCCTTCCATGCTCGCCCGGCCGGCGACGCTTCTTCGCTGTGGATCGAAGCATCGCGGAATCCGCAGCGTTACGCGCACGATCTCTACGCCAACCTGCGTGCGCTGGATTCCTCGGGCTGCGAGGAAATCCTGGTGGAAGACCCGCCCGCTACCCTGGCCTGGGCTGCCGTGCGGGACCGGCTCAGCCGCGCCTGCTCGGCGTAGGCATCGACGCCTCCCGGCGCGCGATGAGCCTCGCGAAGTTGTCGAGCGACGTCAGGTGCGTGTAGATACGGCCCATGATCCCCTTGCGAATGAGCGTCTTGTGCTGCGCCGCGTTGAGCAGCTCGAGCTTCTTTTCATCGACGCGGTACATGCCGCCGAAGGTCACAGACGCGCCCCGGACGGAGGCCTGCAGGGTGAATCCCTCGAGCAGCGCATAGTCCGCGAGAATTGCGCACATCTCGCGGCCGCGTTCGATATCCGCCTCGTACTCCCGCAGAAGCTTCTCGATCGCCAGCCAGCGAGGTAGGGGGGCTCCCGCATGGTCGAACATGCGTTCCCCGTCCTCGGATAGGGCGTCCTTCTCGACGCAGATCAAGCGGTCGTCTTGCTCGACGGTGTTCAATGTGACGCGCGCCATGCAGAAGGGATACCGGCGAAGATACGCGGGCAAGTATACCGAGGGGTCCCAGCCGCCATCGCGCAGGAACAGATTCTCGCCTCCGGCAACTCCTAGGACCGCGACCGGGCTGTACACCTTTGCCGCTTCCGTCGACACGAACGCGAGCGGGTAGTCGCGGGACGCGACGCCGAATTCCGAATAAGAAATCGGTACGGCGTTGGTCTTGCGACAGAACTCCGGAACCTCTCCAGGGGCGGGAAGGCGCACCTTGCGGTCCTTTTGCAAAGGTACGATTTCGCGATAGCCGAATGGCGGGTTGATCTGCATGAGGATGTGCGCGTTGGCGGAGGGAGCCTTTTGCGGCTAGAATTACGTCAACGTGGGGTTGTAGCTCAGCTGGGAGAGCGTCGCGTTCGCAATGCGAAGGTCGGGAGTTCGATCCTCCTCAACTCCACCAGCTTCCATAGCTCAAGCTCCTTCAAGAAGGCCCGGTCCGATCGGGCCTTTTCATATCGTCAGGCGCTCAGTTTCATCGGCAGGATGACCATCTGCATGCTGCGAAGGTGGAAGCGCCGCTGCAGTGCCATGGCCGCCTGGTTGTGAAGCAGCCGGGTCATCCAGTTTTCCCGGTCGAAAATGAGCTTGCTCGTGAAGAAAACCGCATTCGGAAACTCGGTCAGAACGCGCTCGGCCAGCCGGGTGAACTCGTCGATGGGGTCGGTACCGAAGGACAAGTAGGATTTCGCGGCCCAACCCTTGCTGTTGCAGAAGTTGACGAAGTAGGAGAGCGAGGCGTTCGCGTCGACCTTCATCGCAGCGAGGTCCTCGCGGCCGCCGAAGCTCTGAGAGTCGACGGTTCGCGCGTTGACGAAGATGAAGTTCTTGAAGTGATCCGGGAACATGTGCTGGACCCAGAGCAGAGCGTGCAGGCCCCCGCCTCGCGAGGAACCCACAAGGAACACCGCGGTAGGTTTTCTGGGATCCGGCTTGGGGGGGTTGGCGATGCTTCCAAAATCGATTCCCGAAAAGTCGGCATCGACCTTCCTGAGCAGCACCTTGGTCTCGTCGTAGTGATGCCGGATCTTCATGCATGCGGCGAAAATCGCGCCGATGATGAGGATCGCAAGCCAGCCACCGTCCCTGAACTTCTCGGCGAGAAGCACCGTCAGGATAGTCGCGCAGACAACGAATCCGACGGCCGAAAGGGTGAGCCTGCCGAACCACTTGCTTCCCTGGCGGCGTCCCCCCCAGTAGAGGCACAGGCCGAACAGGGATACGGCGAAAGTGAGAAACACGCTCACGCTGTAGAGGACGACTAGGGTGGCAACGCTGCCTCCCGTCCACAGGAGAATGACCAGGGACGCGACTCCCAAGACCAGGATTCCGTTTTCCGTGACCAGCCGGGTCGAAAGGTAGCGGAACTGGTGGGGCACCCACGAATCGGCCGCCATGTTCGCGAGCACCGCCGGCCCGCCCAGAAAGCCGGTATTCGCTGCGACGAAGAGAAGACCTGCCTCAAGCGCCAGGACCATGACCAGCGCCGACTGGGCGACACCGGCTTCCCATCCGAAACTGCCGATGATGGCGCCGAAAACCACTGCATTGAGGGTCTGTCCCTCAGTCGGCTTCGTACCCCACAGCAGGTACAGCAGGATTATGCCTCCCGCGGTGAAGGCCAGCGAAAGCGCCATGTAGAGCATGGTGACCTTTCCGGTATGCACGCGCGGCTCGGCGAGGACGTTCACGTTGTTGGATACGGCTTCCAGCCCGGTGTACGTTCCTCCCCCTTGGGAGTAGGCGAGCAGGAGCAGCGCGGAGAATCCGACCCAGCCGAGCTGCCCTGTGAGATCCGAAGTCACGCGCCCGGCCTCGGGAACCAGGCTGGGCAGCGCCGTCGCTTGCGCGAGCACGCCGTAGACGATCAGGAAGGCGTGCGTGAGCACGAAGCCAAGGAAGATGGGCAGCAGGACCGCGATCACTTCCTTCATCCCGCGAAGGTTGAGCATCACGAGCACCACGATGATCACAACTTCGGTGGCGAGCTTGTACGGCTGCCAGGTCAGCGGCAGCAGCGAGAAAAACGCATCGACTCCACTCGCTATCGAAATCGAGATCGTCAGGACGTAATCTAGAACGAGCGCCGCGCCAGAAGTCAGCCCTGCATAGGGGCCGATCAGGCGCGTGGCGACCCGGTAGCCGCCGCCCCCCGTGGGAAACAGCTCGATGACCTGGTTGTACGCCAGCGCGATGATGAATACGGTGGTCGCAGTGGCAAGCGCGAGGTACAGGCCGAGATGAGTGTGCTCGCCCAGGGCGCGGAACGCCTCCTCGGGGCCGTAGCACGAGGAGGATATGCCGTCCGCTCCCAGGCCAACCCAGGCGAAGAACGCGGCGAGCGCGATATGTCTCCGGGTTTTCGCGTCCAGCGGATCGAGGGGTTTGCCGAAGAGCCGTCGTCGCAGGTTGGTAAAGACGCTCATGAGGCGGCGCCGCGGCGCGACGCGATGGCCTTCTCGAGACGGCGGGCGAACACCGTCATCTCCTTCGCGGCCTGCATGTCGCCTTTCTTCTCGGCTACTTCTATCCCCTTGCGGAAGGTCGCAAGGGCCTCCTCGTCGCGTCCGTTTCCCGCCAGAGCGCTCCCCAGAAGCTTCCATGCCGCGGAATACCCGGGGTCCTTCTCGAGCGCGGCGCTGAGGTGCGTGACGGCGGCTCCGTAGTCGGTGTGCTTCAGGTATTCGGATCCGAGGGAAAAGCGCAGGAGCGCGCCGTCCCTGGGTGTGCCCACGAGCTTCAGGAGGTTCACGATCTGCTGCGAAGTCATGGCTTACCCGCTGCTGGCGCCTCCCAGGCGAGCGCGGATATTATAACTGCTCGCCCAATACACCCCGCTGTCCGCCATGACACGATCGATCGTTTCCACGCAGAACGCTCCCGCGGCGATCGGCACGTACTCGCAGGCCGTTCGCGCCGGCGACACGCTGTACCTATCCGGACAGATCGGGCTCGATCCGGGCACCGGCCGGCTCGTAGAAGGGATCGACAAGCAGATCCATCGCGTTTTCGAAAATCTCAAGGCCGTGGCCGAGGCGGCCGGCGCGTCCCTCGCCGATGTCGTAAAGCTCAGCGTCTACCTGACGGATCTGGCCAATTTCGCCCGCGTCAACGAGGCGATGGAGAAATATTTTGCTCAGCCCTATCCGGCGCGCGCCGTCGTCGGCGTCGCATCGCTTCCCCGCGGGGCCCTAGTCGAGGCGGACGCGATCATCGTGCTCTCGCGTTGAGGCCGAATCGAGGCGGCGTGCGGAGGGAATCCGGCCGGAACCCTCGGATCAGGGCCGCTGGCCGGACGATCGCGGGGAGGCTCGCGAAACTAGGGATTCACCGGAACTTCGACCTGGTATTGCATCTGCCGCTTCGATACGAGGACGAGACGCGGCTCACGCCTATCGCGCAAACGATCGCGGGCAGTCCGGCACAGGTTGAGGGCACGGTGCGCGCGACCGAGATCGTCTACCGTCCCAGGCGTCAGCTCATCTCGCACATCCGGGACGAGACCGGGGAACTCGTGCTGCGGTTCTTCAATTTCTACGGCAGCCAGGCGAAGGCGCTCTCGCCGGGTGCGACCGTTCGCGCTTTCGGGGAAGTGCGCACCGGATTCTTCGGCGGCGAGATGGCGCATCCGCGCTTTCGCGTGCTGCACGGCGACGTGCCGCTCCCGGCAGCGCTCACGCCGATCTACCCGACGACCTCGGGGCTCGGGCAATCAGCGCTGCGGCGCTTGATCGAGGACGCGCTGTCGCGCGAGCAGCTCGACGATACCCTGCCTGAGGCGATGTCTGCGGCGCTGGGCCTTTCCGGTTTCCGCGAGGCGGTGGAAATCTTGCATCACCCGCGCCCGGGAGCCGACGCGTTGGCCTTCGAAGACCGCGCCCGGCCGGCCTGGAGGCGCATGAAGTTCGACGAGCTGCTGGCACAGCAGCTTTCGATGCGAAAGCATTACCGGGAGCGCAAGTCGCGCGCGGCGCCTGTCCTCGCGCGCAAGAGCTTGCACACCGCCGCACTGCTGGAGCACCTTCCGTTCCGCCTGACCGGCGCGCAGCGCCGTGCGTGGGAGGAGATCGAGCGCGACCTCGAGCAGCCGCACCCCATGCACCGCCTACTCCAGGGCGACGTCGGCAGCGGAAAGACGGTGCTCGCGGTACTGTCGGCCCTGCGCGCGGTCGAGAACGGCATGCAGGCCGCAGTGATGGCTCCGACCGAGATACTGGCGGAGCAGCATTTCCGGAAGTTCTGCGAGTGGCTGGGGCCGCTCGGAGTGGAGCTCGCGTGGCTTTCTGGCAGCCAGGCGAAGAGAGAGCGCGACGCCGCGCGGACGGCCATCGCCTCAGGCGAGGCGCGGATCGCCATAGGCACGCACGCTCTATTCCAGGAACGCGTGACGTTTCCTTCCCTCGCCCTCGCGATCGTCGACGAGCAGCACCGATTCGGCGTGTACCAGCGGCTGGCCCTTCGGACCAAGGGCATCGATCTCCATCAGCTCATGATGAGCGCAACCCCGATCCCGAGGACGCTCTCCATGAGCTACTACGCGGATCTGGACATCTCGATCATCGATGAGCTGCCCCCCGGAAGGACGCCCGTCGTCACCAAGCTCGTTACGGACGCGCGGCGGGCGGAGGTCGTGGCCCGGGTGCGCGACGCGTGCGTCGCCGGAGGCCAGGCGTACTGGGTCTGCCCGCTTATCGAGGAATCGGAGCAGCTGCAGCTGCAAACGGCGCTCGATACGTATGCGGCGCTCAGCGCTGATCTCCCGGATCTACGCGTGGGATTGCTGCATGGACGCCTGAAGGCCGTGGAGAAGGCCAGGACCATGGCGGAGTTTCAGTCGGGTCGCATCCAGCTTCTCGTGGGAACGACGGTGATCGAGGTCGGCGTGGATGTGCCCAACGCGTCTCTGATGGTCATCGAGCACGCCGAGCGATTTGGGCTCGCGCAACTGCACCAGTTGCGCGGGCGCGTGGGCCGGGGCGCCTCGGAGTCGGTTTGCGTGCTTCTCTACCAGAATCCCCTGGGCGAGGGCGCCCGCAAGCGCCTTAGGGTGATATTTGAAAGCACCGACGGCTTTGCCATAGCGCGCGAAGATCTGCTTCTGCGCGGACCGGGGGAATATCTGGGCGCTCGCCAGAGCGGCGAGCCACTGCTGCGTTTCGCCGACCTCAACAAGGACGGAGATCTGCTCGAGGCCGCCCGCTCGGCGGCGGAGGTGCTTCTCACCGAATATCCGGACCGCGCGGAGCGTCACCTCGAGCGCTGGCTGGGCGGGCGAGCCCATTTCCTCGGAGCTTGAGGGGCAGGCGCTACAATGCGGCCTCCATGAATCTGGGCACCCTTGCCGCGAGGCTCACTCTGTATGAGCGGCTGATGCGGCTCGACAGGCCGATCGGCACTCTGCTCCTCCTTTGGCCCACGCTGTGGGCGCTGTGGCTCGCGAGCGACGGCAAGCCGGCAGGACGCATGGTCTGGATCTTCAGTCTCGGGACGGTGCTCATGCGCTCGGCGGGCTGCGTGATGAACGATCTCGCGGACTGGCGCTTCGATGCCAAGGTGAAGCGCACCATGGCCCGTCCTTTGGCCACTGGAGCCGTCAGCCGCGCCGAGGCTTGGGGGCTGGCGAGCGTCTTGACGCTTTCGGCGTTTGCACTGGTTCTTTCCCTGAATCGCCTCACCGTGCTCCTGTCCTTCGTCGCGCTCGCCCTCGCCGCGACCTATCCGCTGACGAAGCGGTTCCTTGCGATTCCGCAGGCCTACCTCGGGATCGCGTTCGGCTTTGGTATCCCAATGGGGTACGCCGCCTTGCTGGATACGGTTCCTCCGGAGGGATGGTGGTTGCTTCTCGCCAATGTCTTCTGGGCGATCGCTTACGATACCGAGTACGCCATGGTCGACCGCGACGACGACGTTCGCATCGGAATCAAGACCGCCGCGATTACTCTCGGGCGATACGACGTGCTCGCCGTGATGATTTGCTACGGCGCCACGCTCGCCTTGCTCGCGGGCGAGGGCGTGCACTACGGGATGGGCCCGATCTACTATCTGGGCCTCGCCGGCGCGGCGGCATTGATGGGGTATCACTACCGCCTCATCCGCGGCCGCGACCGGGAGGGTTGCTTCAGGGCCTTCAACCAGAACAACTGGGTGGGCGCGGCGGTCTTCGCCGGAATGTTCGCCGACTTCGCCGCGAGACGGGGCATTCCATGGGCGTAAGAGCAGGCGACAGAGGTTCGCATGGCCTATCGTGACCTGCGCGAGTTCCTCTTGCAGCTCGAGGACATGGGAGCGCTGAGGCGCGTGCGCGCGGAGGTCGATCCGAGCCTCGAAATGACCGAGATTTGCGACCGGGTGCTCCGATCGGGTGGGCCCGCGCTGTTGTTCGAGAAGCCGAAGGGCCAATCGATCCCGGTGCTGGGCAACCTTTTCGGCACGACCCGTCGCATCGCCCTCGCAATGGGCGCCGAGCCTGACGCTGACCCCATCGAGGCGCTGCGCGACATCGGCACGCTTCTGGCCTTCCTGAAGGAACCCGAGCCCCCGCGCGGGTTTCGCGACGTACTCGAGCGCTGGCTCCCGATTGCCAAGCAGGTCGTGCCGATGTCGCCAAAGGAGATTTCCGGGGCGCCGTGTCAGGCGGCCGTGTGGGAAGGCAAGGACGTCGATCTCTCGCGTCTTCCCATACAGACATGCTGGCCCGAAGACGCCGGGCCCCTGATTACCTGGGGCTTGACGATCACGCGCGGCCCGCACAAGGCGCGTCAGAACCTGGGGATCTACAGGCAGCAGGTTATCGGTCCCAACAAGGTGATCATGAGGTGGCTCCCGCACCGGGGGGGCGCGATCGACTTTCAAGAGCACTCGAAGGCTCATCCTGGACAGCCTTTCCCGGTTGCGGTCGCGCTGGGGGCGGACCCCGCGACAATGCTCGCGGCGGTAGCTCCTATTCCCGATACGCTGTCGGAATACGAGTTCGCGCGCCTGCTGCGGGGCTCGCGGACCGAGGTCACGAAGTGTCTAGGATCGGAGCTGCAGGTGCCCGCGACCAGCGAAATCGTTCTCGAAGGAGTCATCCATGCGGGCGAGACGGCCCTCGAGGGTCCGTTCGGCGACCACACGGGTTACTACAACGAGAAGGAAGTGTTCCCCGTGCTCACCCTGGAGCGCGTCACCCTCCGACAGGACCCGATCTATCACTCGACCTACACTGGCAAACCGCCGGACGAACCGGCGGTACTCGGCGCGGCGCTGAACGAGGTCTTCGTTCCGATACTGAAGAAGCAGTTTCCGGAGATCGAGGACTTCTACCTGCCTCCCGAGGGATGCTCGTACAGGCTCGCTGTGGCGAGCATGAGAAAGCAGTACCCGGGGCACGCCAAGCGGGTAATGTTCGGAATCTGGAGCGCGTTGCGCCAGTTCATGTACACGAAGTTCATCGTCGTCACCGACGACGACATCGACATTCGCGAATGGAAAGAAGTCGTCTGGGCGCTCACCACTCGCGTGGACGCCGCGCGGGACGTCGTGGTCGTCGAGAACACCCCTATCGATTATCTCGATTTTGCGAGCCCCGTCGCGGGACTGGGCGCCAAGATGGGGATAGATGCCACGAACAAGTGGAGCGCGGAAACGTCGCGCAGCTGGGGTCGGCCGATCGCAATGACGGCCGAGGTGAAGCGCCGCGTAGACGCGCTGTGGAAGGACTTAGGTATCTAGGTCCCCGCGCCGCGCGGGCGTCAGAACGTGAACAGCGCGCTAGCCGAGAGGAATTGCGCGTTGGCGCGGCCCGTGCAGGTGCCACACGAGCCGCTGGTGCCGACCTTGCCGAGATTCTGGTACTCGACGCGAATGCCGATATCCCGGTCCAGAAAGTACTGGGCACCAAACCCGGACAGGAAGCTGGTCGTATTCACCTGGACCGCCGAGACGCTGCCGTCATACGCGGGCGCAGGGTTTCTGATCGTGTTCCGCGCTTGGCCGGCCAGGACTCCGAGGCGGCCGAATAGCGAGAAGCTTCGGGTCAGCGGGATCGTCGGCAGGAACGAGCCGCCCCATCCGGAAACTTCGTAGATGTCCTCCTGTGTGTTCGCGCCCTGGGTGTACTTGTAGGAGAATTTCCCGAGTTGGATGAAATTCACCTCGAAGGCCCAATTTCGGTTGAACTGCACGCCGATCGCGCCGGTGAATCCGAGGTCGGCATCGCGTATCGTTTCCTGGGCTGCGCCGCCCGAGGAGAAGTCGGCCGGATAGAACTCGACTTTTCCATAGCCCAGCCCTACACCCGCGTACCAGTAGTCGGCGCCGGCGGCGCCCCCCCAAGGGGCGATCAGCAGAACAGACGCGACCAGGCAGCGCACAACTGGGTATTTCATCGAGTAGGCCCCTTTTTCCCCTCTTCGTCCCTGGGAAAGGTCTGAGATCGACAGTAGCAATGCACTGTAATCCAATGACGAAACTTGTGTCAAGCCAAGCGGTTGGCTGACCAATGTAATCCAACTTCTCCAGATTCGTTCCAATGCGCTTATGTGGGAAGGATTGCCCTTGTACAGGCGGCACTTCCCCGGCCTTTGAATATCGCAGAAGGGCTTGAAATCCTAAGATCTCGTACTTATCATTAGCACTCGCCAGAGACGAGTGCTAATAGCGTCATTCCCCATATTCGCTGAGGCCACAGAGAGTTAGTGGCCGCTAACTTTTTGCTAAAGGAGGTTCCAATGATGAACAAGATTCGCCCTTTGCACGATCGCGTCGTGGTGAAGCGTCTCGACGCGGAGAGCAAGTCTGCCGGCGGGATCGTGATTCCTGATACGGCCGGCGAGAAGCCCGATCAGGGCGAAGTCGTAGCCATCGGCAAGGGCAAGATCCTCGAAGACGGCAAGGTTCGCCCGCTCGACGTCAAGGTCGGGGATCGCATTCTCTTCGGAAAATACTCGGGGCAAGCCGTAAAGGTTGAGGGCACTGAGTACCTTGTCATGCGCGAGGACGACATCATGGGTGTCGTCACCAAGTAGGTCCAGATCAAACGATCACAAACTCAGGAGTGAGATATGCCCGCTAAAGACGTACGTTTCCATGAGCCCGCAAGGCACAAGCTGCTTGCGGGTGTCAACATCCTCGCCGATGCGGTCAAGGTGACCCTCGGCCCTAAGGGTCGCAACGTAGTGCTCGAGCGCTCGTTCGGGGCCCCGACCGTCACGAAGGACGGCGTATCCGTCGCCAAGGAGATCGAGCTCAAGGACAAGTTCGAGAACATGGGCGCGCAGATGGTGAAGGAGGTCGCGTCTAAGACGTCCGACGTCGCGGGCGACGGGACGACCACTGCCACGGTACTCGCTCAATCGATCGTCCGGGAGGGAATGAAATTCGTCGCTTCGGGTATGAACCCGATGGACCTCAAGCGTGGAATCGACAAGGGCGTAGGGGTCGTGGTCGAGGAGTTGAAGAAACTGTCGCGCCCCTGCACGACTAGCAAGGAGATCGCCCAGGTAGGGGCCATCTCGGCGAACGCCGACGAGGCGATCGGCAAGATCATCTCCGACGCCATGGACAAGGTTGGCAAGGAGGGCGTGATCACCGTCGAGGACGGCAAGGGTCTGCAGAACGAGCTCGAAGTGGTGGAAGGGATGCAGTTCGACCGCGGCTACCTGTCGCCGTACTTCATCAACAACGCGGAAAAGCAGATCTCGGTTCTGGACGATCCCTACATCCTGCTGCACGACAAGAAGATCTCCAGCATCCGCGATCTGCTGCCTGTCCTCGAGCAGGTCGCCAAGTCGGGCAAGCCGCTGCTCATCATCGCCGAGGAAGTCGAAGGCGAGGCGCTCGCGACCCTGGTCGTGAACAACCTGAGGGGGATTCTCAAGACCTCTGCGGTCAAGGCCCCTGGGTTCGGCGACCGGCGCAAGGCCATGCTGGAAGACATTGCGATTCTCACGGGCGGTCAGGTCATCGCCGAGGAAGTAGGGCTGACTCTGGAGAAGGCCTCGCTGAAGGATCTCGGACGCGCCAAGCGCATAGAGGTGGCGAAGGAAGAAACCACCATTATCGACGGCGCCGGCGACGCCAAGGTGATCGAGGCGCGCGTGAAGAACATCCGTACCCAGATCGACGAGGCAACGAGCGACTACGACAAGGAAAAGCTACAAGAGCGCGTGGCCAAGCTCGCCGGGGGCGTCGCGGTGATCAAGGTCGGCGCGGCGACCGAGGTCGAAATGAAGGAAAAGAAGGCGCGCGTCGAGGACGCCTTGCACGCAACGCGTGCCGCCGTCGAGGAGGGCATCGTCGCCGGCGGAGGCGTGGCCTACATTCGGGCACGATCGGCACTCGACAAGATTAAGGGCGAGAATCCCGACCAGGACGCGGGCATCAAGATCATCAAGCGCGCGCTCGAGGAGCCCCTGCGCCAGATCGTGGCGAACTCAGGAGCCGAGCCCTCCGTGGTCATGAACAAGGTCGCCGAGGGCAAGGGCAATTTCGGCTTCAACGCCCAGACCGAGCAGTTCGGCGATATGGTCGAGATGGGGGTGCTGGATCCCACCAAAGTCTCGCGCACTGCGCTGCAGAACGCCGCCTCCGTCGCGGGACTGCTGCTCACCACGGACGCGACGGTGGCCGAGCTCGTCGAGGAAAAGAAGAACGCCGGCGGCGGGCACTCTCATGGCATGGGCGGAATGGGCGGCATGGAAGGCATGGATATGTAGTGTGTGCGTGGAGCGCCCTAGAGGCACTCCCAAGGGCCCCGCTAGGAGCGGGGCTTTTTTTTGGCGTGCACGCCTCGAGGGTAGGGATTTGCTACACTGATTTGAAGAGCCGCATGCCGCGCGGGAAAGAAGAATACGGCGCCGGTGGAGGGGAAGATGGATGCGGATTCTGATCGCAGAAGATGACGTGCAGCTTGCGGAAGGGCTGACCCGCAGCCTGCGCGATTCGGGCTATGCGGTGGATTGCGTCAATTCCGGCGCGGAAGCCGACAGCGCGACGGCAGCCTTCGAATTCGACCTGCTCATCCTCGATCTGAACCTCCCGAAGATGAGCGGCCTGGAAGTGTTGAGGCGATTGCGCAGCCGGGACCGGGAGATGCCGGTGCTCATTCTTACGGCCCAGAACGGCGTGGAGGACCGCGTCCGCGGACTCGATCGCGGCGCGGATGACTATCTTGCCAAGCCCTTCGCTCTGGAAGAGCTGAAAGCGCGCGTACGGGCGCTCACGCGCCGCATCTCGAGCACTCCTACCCTGCTCCGGCACGGGGGCCTTAGCTACGACCCGGTCGGCAAGGTCGCAAGGATAAATGGGGAGGTTGTGGACCTCTCGGCGCGCGAGAGCACGCTGCTCGAGATGCTTGTGCAGCGCGCCGGACGCTGGGTGAGCAAGGGACAACTCCTCGACCACCTTTGCGAGTGGGGTGAAGAGGTCAGCACCAACGCGATAGAGGTCTATGTGCATCGCTTGCGCAAGAAGTTGAGAGCCGCGGGAGTCGAGATCGTAACCGTGCGCGGTCTCGGATACCGCGTTCGCGACGTCGGCACCAACTGAACGCCAATCCGACGCGCAAGGTGCCCGGCGAGGCGCGCGAGATCATGAAGACGGCAATGTTCGCCGACATCCACGGCAACTTGGAAGCGATTTCCACCTGCCTGGCGCACGCGCACGACCTGGGCGCGGAGCGGTTCGCGTTTCTCGGCGACTTGGTGGGATATGGCGCGGATCCGGTGGCCGTCCTTGACCTGATCGAGAGCCACGCGCGAAAGGGCGCCGTGGTAGTGCTCGGGAATCACGACGCCGCGGCCCTCGGTCAGGCAACGGATCTCCATCCCCACGCGCAGGCCGCCATCGTTTGGACCCGAGGGCAATTGGGCGCGAGCCAGCGAGCCTTCCTGCAGGGGCTGCCGCTCGTCGTGAGGGAGCAGGGCATGCTTTTCGTCCATGCTAGCGCCGCCGCGCCTGAGCAGTGGGTCTACATCGCAAGCGCTGCGCAAGCGGACGCCAGCATGCGGGCCGCGGGGACAAGCTACGTCTTCTGCGGCCACGTGCACGAGCCGCAGCTTTACTTTCGCGGACCGAGCGGGCGTACCGTGCTGTTCCAGCCCGTGCCGGACGTGCCGATTCCGGCCGCGAGGCAGAGACAATGGCTTGCGATCGTCGGCTCGGCGGGTCAACCGCGCGACCGGAACAGCGCGGCATGCTATGCGATGTTCGACTCGGAGCGCGAACGGCTCACGTTCTATCGTGTCCCGTATGACCATCGCGCCGCGGCGATGAAGGTCCGAGCCGCCAAGCTTCCGGAACGGATCGCGCTCCGCCTCGAGCGCGGAACCTAGGCCAATCCCGCTCGCAAGGCACCCGGATGAATTCCTTGGACCCAGGCTGCGAGATCGACGGTTTTCGGCTGGGCGAGTTGATCCACGCCGGCAGCATGGCCTTGATCTACCGCCTCGTCGGTCCTCGGGGGCCGTTGCCCCTCATCATGAAGATACCGAGGCTCGGGGTCGGAGAGCGCGCGGTAAACGTTACCGGATTCGAGGTCTGCCGCATGGTCCTGGGCGCCCTCGGCCAGGGGCCCCACCATCCGACGCTCGTGGCTTACGGAGACGTGGAAACGACGCCGTACCTCGTCATCCAGCACATAGAGGGCTCGAGGATGAGCGATTTGCTTTCCCGGGCTCCCCTTCCGCCCGACGAGATCGCGCGCCTGGGTTCTGCGGTGGCCATCGCCCTCCATGATCTCCACCGGCGCGACGTGATCCACCTCGATCTCAAGCCGACGAATATCATGTTCCGCCAGAACGGAGAGGCGATCCTCATCGACTTCGGGCTCGCCCGCCACGGTCATCTTCCCGACCTGCTCGCCGAAGAGCTCCGCTTCCCGGTGGGCAATTGGGTCTATATGGCTCCGGAGCAGATTCTGGGCGTGCGCTGCGATCCACGCAGCGACGTCTACGCGCTGGGCGCCATCCTCTACGAGCTCGCCACGGGACGCCTTCCGTTCGACCGCCCGCGGTCCATCTCAGAGCTGAAGCGGCGCCTGCATGCCGATCCTGTGCCTCCGCGGGCGATCGCCCCCATGACCCCGGAGTGGTTGCAGGAGGTCATCCTTCGCTGCCTGGAAGTCGATGCCCGGAAGCGCTACGACTCGGCCGAGCAGGTCGCGTTCGATCTGGCGAACCCGGCTGCTGTCGCCCTCACCGAGAGGGCTTCGCGGCATCGGCGCTCGAGATGGCTGACTCGGGCGAGACGCAGGCTCCAGGCGCTGCGCTTTGTGCCCGCTCCATGCCCGCCGCTGTTGCGCGAATCGCCAATGTCGAAGGTCGCGATGGTCGCTATCGCCCCGAACGAGCGCAACGAGGTGCTGCTCGATGCCCTGCGTCGGGCGGCGAGGAAAGTCCTGGCTGCGGAGCCGGCGTGCCGCATCGCATGCGTGACGGTCGTGCCCCCTGCGGCGGGATTGACCGGGGAAGGGGAAGAAGGGACCGCAACGGGCCGCCAGATCAAGCGCCTTGTCGAACTGCGGCATTGGGCGAGGCCGCTCGAGCTCCCGGAGGAGCGCCTGACTTGTCATGTGCTCGAGTCGGACAAGCCGGCGGCGGCGCTGGTCGACTATGCGAAGATGAACGACGTGGATCAAATGCTGATAGGGGCTCCGCGCGGCGGCCCGGTACGCCTGCTGGCCGGCGTGTGCACGCAACTCGTGGCCGACGCTCCCTGCAGCGTGTCGGTGGTGCGCGCGCGCTCGCAGACCTGATCCCGGCGGCGCTGAACTCGGACAGGAGGCTCAAATGGCCAACTTCGAAACCAAGGGGCAGCATTTCGTCGCGTTGTGCATGCTCGGCATGCTCCTTTTCAACTATCCGATTCTCGCGCTGTTCAATGTGCCGGGCACGCTCCTCGGCGTGCCTGCGCTGTACGCCTACGTATTCATCGCCTGGGCAGGCATGATCGCCGCGATGGCCTATCTCGCCGAGTCCGGCACCTAGCGACCGACCCGGCGGACCGGCGCATGCTCCACGGCACCACCATCATCCTCATCTCCTTCGCGTATCTGGGGCTGCTGTTCGCCATCGCCTACTACGCGGACCTGCGCGCGGACGCGGGCCGACCGGTCATCGCCAGCCCCTATATCTACAGCCTGTCGCTCGCCGTATACGCAACGGCCTGGACGTTCTACGGCAGCGTAGGCCGCGCCGCGAGCGACGGAATCGGCTTCCTGCCGATCTACATCGGTCCGACGCTGATGATCGCGCTGTGGTGGGTCGTGCTGCGCAAGATCCTGCGAATCTCCAAACGGAACCGGATAACTTCGCTCGCCGATTTCGTGGCGGCTCGCTACGGGAAGAGCGCCCTGCTCGGAGGACTCGTCACCATCATCGCCGTCGTCGGCATCCTTCCCTACATCTCGCTCCAGCTCAAGGCGGTGTCGAGCAGCTTCACCATCCTGGTCCAATATCCTGAGATCATCCTCCCGGCCCAGGCCGGGGCGGTGCCGATGCGCGAGGACACGGCACTCTGGGTTGCCCTCATCCTCGCCGCATTCACGATAGCCTTCGGGACGCGACACCTCGATGCGGCAGAGCACCACCAGGGAATGGTCGCGGCCGTAGCCTTCGAGTCCCTCGTCAAGCTCCTGGCTTTTCTGGCGGTAGGAGCCTTCGTCACCTTCGGCGTCTACCACGGGTTCGGCGACGTGTTCGCGCGCGCCGCGGCGGACCCGAAGTTGCGCGGGATGCTTACGCCGCTCGAGGGGGTGGCAGGGGGGTATTCCAACTGGGTATGGCTCACTATCCTGTCCATGATGGCGATCATGTTCCTGCCGCGCCAGTTCCAGGTCGCAGTGATAGAGAACGTGGACGAAAAGCATCTCAATAAGGCGATCTGGCTGTTTCCGCTCTACATGCTGGCGATCAACGTGTTCGTGCTTCCCATCGCCTTCGGGGGCCTTCTCCGCTTCCCGGGCGGAAGCGTTGACGCCGACACTTTTGTCCTTACGTTGCCGATGGCCGAGAAGCAGGAGCTGCTCGCTTTGCTGGTCTTCATCGGCGGGCTATCGGCCGCGACCGGCATGGTAATCGTCGAGACGATCGCGCTGTCCACCATGGTGTGCAACGACCTGGTGATGCCTGTCCTGCTCAGGCTGCGCCGGCTGCGGCTGAACGAGCGTCCTGATCTCACCGGGCTGCTGCTCGGAATCCGCCGCGGTGCGATCGTGCTGATTCTCCTGCTCGGCTACCTGTACTTCAAGCTGGCCGGCGAGGCCTATGCGCTGGTATCGATCGGCCTGATCTCGTTCGCCGCGGTGGCACAATTCGGCCCGGTGATCCTGGGTGGCATCTTCTGGAAAGGGGGCACGCGCGCCGGTGCCCTGTGCGGGCTCCTTGCCGGCTTTTCCGTCTGGCTGTACACCTTGTTCATCCCCGCGCTGGCGCGCTCGGAGTGGCTGCCGATCGGCCTGCTCGAGCATGGACCGTTCGGCATCGAACTCCTCAAGCCGCTTGCCCTGTTCGGGCTCGCCGGATTGGACCAGATCAATCACGCCATGATCTGGAGCATGATCGCAAACGTCGGAGCCTACGTCGGCGTTTCCCTGGCCGTCTCCCCGAGCGCGGCCGAGCACCGGCAGGCGAGCCTGTTCGTCGACGTGTTTCGCCTTTCAGGGGAAGCGGGCGGCGCACGCTTCTGGCGCGGGACCGCATCCGCGCCGGAACTGTACAACCTCCTTGCCCGGTTTCTCGGCTCCGCGGCGGCGGACGGCGCGTTCGCGGAGTACGCGGCCTCGAAGGGACTTCCCTGGCCCGGCGAGCGGCTCGCCGCGGATGCCGATCTGGTGCACTACGTCGAGGTTCAGCTCGCCGGAGCCATCGGGGCGGCATCGGCGCGGGTCATGGTGGGCTCAGTGGTCAAGGAAGAGGCTCTGACGATCGAGGAAGTGCGCGAAATCCTCGACGAAGCGTCGCAGGTCGTCGTGTACAGCCACCGACTCGAGCAGAAATCCCACGAGCTGGAGGAGGCTACCCAGGAGTTGCGCGAGGCCAATGAGCGGCTGAAGGAACTCGACCGTCTCAAGGACGAATTCGTGTCGACAGTGACGCACGAGCTGCGCACGCCCCTCACGTCGATTCGCGCATTCACCGAAATCCTCCTCGACGACCCGGACGTGGAAATGGGGCAGCGCAAGAAGTTCCTCGGCATCATCACCAAGGAGGCCGAGCGGCTGACCAGGCTCATCAACCAGGTCCTCGACCTCGCGAAGATCGAATCGGGCAAGGCGGAGTGGGCCGAAACGGCGGTCGACATGAAGGAAGTGATAACCGATACCCTGGCCGCGATGGGCCAGCTGTTCAAGGGAAGGAAGATCAAGGTCGAGGTGCGGCTGCCCGAGAGCGTATCGCCGGTGACTGCGGACCTCGACCGGATGATCCAGGTCATGCTCAACCTGCTTTCGAACGCCGCGAAATTCTGCGACGCGCACGACGGCAGGATCGAGATCGCGCTGTCCGAGCGCGAAAACTACCTTCGCGTCGACGTGCGCGACAACGGCCGCGGAATCAGCCCCAAGGACCAGGAGGATATCTTCAGCAAGTTCCACCAGCTTGGAGGAGTTCTCACCGACAGGCCGCGGGGAAGCGGCCTCGGATTGCATATCAGCCGGCAGATCGTCGAGCGCTTCGGCGGCAAGATGTGGGTGGAAAGCGACTTGGGGCGCGGGGCGTGCTTCTCGTTCGTGCTGCCCACTGCCGCGGCCGCCGAGCGCGTTGCCTGAGTTTCCGGTCACGCGAGAGCGGACATGGCCAAGAGAGTTCTGATCGCCGACGATGAACCCAACATAGTCGCGGCGCTGGAGTACCTGCTCCAGCAGGACGGATACGAAGTGCTGATCGCGCGCAACGGCGACGAGGCGCTGGCGATCCTAGAAGAACACATTCCGGATCTGGTGCTCCTGGACGTGATGATGCCGCGGAAGAGCGGCTACGAGATCTGCACACGCATCCGCGATCGACCCGAGTGGCGGCACATCAAGGTCGTCATGCTCTCGGCCAAGGGCAGGGACGCCGAGGTGACGAAGGGACTGGCGCTGGGGGCCGACCTCTATGTCACGAAGCCTTTCTCCACGCGCGAGCTGATGGGCAAGATCAACAGCCTGCTCGGCCGATAGTGCACCGCAACACACGCGGCGCGCTCCATCTTGGAGCGCGCGTAAGTTCGGCGTAAGCTTCGGCTGCGATATTGGCTGGCGACGCGCTGGAGGAGAGGGGCCGCGCGCAAGCGGACGGATTTCAGAACGAAGAGCGCAGCCAAAGCAGCCCAGCGCAGTCCGCTTTTCCTATTTCTAGCCGAGGAGACCACGATGGCGGAGGCCAAGAAAGGTTTCATGGAGGAAGAATCAATCAAGAGCATCGGAACCGAGGAAAGGAAGGTCATCTTCGCATCTTCGCTCGGCACGGTGTTCGAGTGGTACGACTTCTATCTCTACGCGGTGCTTGCGCCGTTCTTCGCGGCCTTGTTCTTTCCGCCGGGGAACCAGACTGCAGCGCTGCTCTCCGCATTCGCCGCGTATGCGGCGGGCTTCCTCGTGCGCCCGTTCGGGGCACTGGTATTCGGCCGGATAGGAGATCTTGTCGGCAGGAAATACACCTTTCTCATTACTATCGTCTTCATGGGCGGCTCGACGTTCCTCGTCGGCCTGCTGCCGACGTTCGCGGCGGTCGGGTGGCTGGCGCCTATCCTGATGGTCACGCTGCGCCTCGTGCAGGGCCTGGCGCTGGGCGGCGAATACGGCGGAGCCGCGACCTACGTGGCCGAGCACGCTCCGCAGGGCCGGCGCGGATACGACACGAGCTGGATCCAGACCACAGCGACGCTGGGGCTGTTCCTCGCGCTCGTCGTCATCTACCTGTGCCGCGCCAACATGGATGCCAAGGAATTTTCCACCTGGGGCTGGCGCATCCCGTTCTGGGTGTCGTTGATCCTGCTCGTGTTCTCGATCTATATCCGCCTCAAGCTGCACGAGTCCCCGGTGTTCCAGAAGATGAAGTCCGAGGGCAAGGGATCGAAATCGCCGCTCACGGACAGCTTCTTCAAGTACCCCAACAACAAGTACGTGCTGCTCGCGCTGCTAGGCGCGACCGCAGGTCAGGGTGTGGTGTGGTACACGGGACAGTTTTACGCGCTTTTCTTTCTGATCATCACACTCAAGCTGGACTACGTGTCGGCCTACGCGCTGATCGGCATTTCGCTCCTGATCGGGACCCCGTTCTTCATCGTGTTCGGCTGGCTCTCGGACAGGATCGGTCGCCTGAAGATCATCATGGCGGGCTGCCTGATTGCGGCGGTGACCTACTTCCCGCTGTTCGGGGCTCTGACTCACTACGTGAACCCGGCGCTGGAAGAGTTTGCCGCGAAGACGCCGATCACGGTCGCGGCGAATGAGTGCAATTTCCACCTGTTCGTGGGGCCGTGGAGCAAGTTCTCCGACTGTGACCGGGCGAAGGACTATCTGACCAAGCAGGGTCTCTCGTTCAAGTCCGTTCCTGCGGAGGCGGGCAAGGCGGTCGTGACCACGATCGGCGCGGCCCGGATCGAGGGTTGGGACCAGAAGCAGCTTGATTCGGTGCTTGCGGCCGCCGGATACAAGGCCGGCGCAGACAAGTCCAAGGTGAACTGGTTCATGACCGAAGTGATCTTGGTCATCATGGTGATCTACGTGACCATGGTTTATGGTCCGATCGCCGCCTTCCTCGTGGAGCTCTTCCCCACGAAAATCCGCTACACCTCGATGTCGCTGCCGTACCACATCGGCAACGGCTGGTTCGGCGGCATGCTGCCGCTGACCGCAACGGCGATGGTCGCGGCGACGGGGGATATCTATTACGGACTGTGGTATCCGATTGTCGTGGCGGTCATGACGCTGATCATCGGCTCGTTCTTCCTGTCCGAGACCAGGGAAAGGGACATCAGGACCTACGACCACAGCATGCTGCCCTAGAGGGACTCGGGGCGCAAACCGCAAAGGCCCGCGGAAGCGGGCCTTTGCTTTTACGGGGATCTCAATCCGGGCTCGGGGATGCGCACGGCGTATACGCTGCAATGCGCCCCGGCAGTCACGCCCGAGGCCACCGAGCGCCACCACGCGAGGGCGTGCTGCTCGGGGCTGGGTGCGCCGATCAGGATCAGGTCGACATTGTTGCGGCGTGCGAACTCGAGCAGAGCCCCTTCCGGGCGCGGTGACTCGATCACGTGCAAGGACATCCGTCGCGCGGGCAATCGAAGCGGCTCGACCCAATGCTGGAGCAGCACGCGGTGATCGAGGTGAGCGCTCGAAGTTCCGTCCTCGCTGCTCTCCGCCCCAGGCCCGCCGCGGATCACCGACACGCAGATCAGCCGGAATTCGGGCGACAGGGACAGCACCCTCGCCGTGGCCCGCTGGAGGGCGGGCTGGCGCGGGTCGTCCGGGTGAGTCGTGTCGACCGCCACCATGATCACGGGGGCATTCGGAGTGATTGACCTCGGCTTCGCATTGACCTGAAGCTGCACGCGGCGGGCTCGCCACCAGCGCGCGGTCTGTCCGAGCAATCCGGCCTGCCGGGACTTGTGACCCCGGCCGGTCAAAGATACCTGCTCGGGGCTGCGCAGGTCGAAAGCGACGTGAGCGGCCGACTGGTAGCGGTCGTCGGCCGCGGGCTCGAGGCAACGCAGAATGATCTCTTGCAGCCACCGCGGCATCTCGGGCGCGCGCACGCGCGGTGGAACGGGATCCAGCCACAGCCGGTCGCGCAGGCCCGCCATGGTCCTCGGAATCCCGAACGGCAGGCACCCGGACGCCATCTCGTAGAGCACCACGCCGAGCGCGAAGATATCGCTGCGCGAATCCGATCTCGTGCCGAGCACTTGTTCCGGCGAAACGTAGGGCGCAGAGCCTGCGGCAAAGCGCTTCTCTTCGGCCAGCAGATCCGGATACCGTTCATGGTGAGCAAGGCCGAAATCAATGAGCACGACCGTGCCATCGGGCTTCAGGATGATGTTGTCCGGCTTGAGGTCCAGGTGGATTACGTCCTGCAGGTGTACGTCGTGGACGGCGTCCGCGATGGCGGCTCCGATGCGGACGACCTCGGCGGGCGGAAGCGGCCCGCGCTTGAGCGCATTCTCGAGGCTCTCCCCCTCGACCCGCTCGGTGACGAGATAAGGGGCTTTGGCCAAGTCTCCGGCCGCCACGAAGCGGGGCACATGGGGTCCGCTGAGGGCCGGGAGGATGATCGCTTCAGTTTCGAAGCTGATCAGGTTTTCGCTCGGCTCGAGCGCCCCGATGCGAGGCACTTTCATGATGGTCGGGAATTCGCGAACCGGCTCGGTCACGCGGAAGATCTCCGACTGCGCGCCGGCGTACAGGCGCTCGGCGACATGAAAGCCGTCGATAACGACACCCGGCGCGATCGGTTCTGCCATCGGAATACGATCGATCACACGCCCTTTTCAACACGATAGGCATGGGCTTCCGGAAGGCCCGCGCTCCGGATCTTTCGCGCAGCGGCGGCGTGGTCGTACGCCAGCCTGTAGAAGGTGATTCGCTCGCGGGCGGGGTCGAAAAGCGTGTAGGCTGCGGCCGGGTGGCCGTCGCGAGGCTGCCCCACCGATCCCACGAGGGCTAGCCAGCGCCGGTGGCCGCGAACCGGAACCGGGCTGCCCGGGGTGGGATTGAAAGCAGACCATTTTCCCTGCGCCCCTTCGAAATACAGGACCTGATCGTGCACGTGCCCGGAGAAAGTGTAGGTAGTACGAGCGGCTTCGACGCTGCGCTGCGCGACGGCAGGCGTGTCCACGTAGTCCCAGCGAGCGGGGAGCGCAGCCGAGGCATGAACGAAGCACATCGCACCATCGCGAATCACAAACGGCAACGAGGAAAGGTAGGCCCTGCCCTCGGCCGGAAGCGTCCGTCGCGTCCACTCGATCGATTCCTTGGTGGCGTCGTTCATGTATCCGGCGCGCTTCTCGATCGCCTCGTCGTGGTTCCCCTTTACGGACACCGCGCCGCGCTCGGTCCAGCGCGCGACAGTTGCGACAACCTCCTCCGGATCCGCCCCGTATCCGACCAGATCGCCGAGGAAAGCGTATCGCTCGGCGCCGCTCTCCGCCGCATGCTTCAGACATGCGTTCAGCGCCTCGATATTCCCGTGAACATCCGAGAGCAGCGCGATGCTCAACCCGCCTCCAGGGCCTCGTCAGGGAGACACTTATCATATGCGAAACGCGTGCCGGGCTCCCGCGTCCTTGGCGCAAGCAGTGCTTCGCCCGTATAATTCGCGCTCCCTTCCATCGGTATCTCGGAATGCGGGATGCCGCAGACGGCCAAGTAGCTCAGTTGGTAGAGCAGAGGACTGAAAATCCTTGTGTCGGTGGTTCGATTCCGCCCTTGGCCACCATTGCCTTCCGCCGATGAACCTCTCCGTAATGCAGCTTCAGACGCGGGGCGGACAGGCGCCGTTCTATTTTCGGCACGATTCGGTCGGCGACAACGGGGCGATCCAGCAGATCTTCCACAACCGTGACTACGACGCCTCCGCCTGGGAGCAGGGTAGGAGGCTCTGGGAATACCATCGGCAGCAGATCAAGGCACGGCCTTCTCTTATAGTCGATGCCGGAGCCAATATCGGTGCTGCAGCCGTCTATTTTCTCGAGGCCTTCGACAACGCGTTCGTCTACGCCGTCGAGCCCGAAGAGAACAACTTCCAGATCCTGGAGATGAACACGAGACGCTATAAGAACAAGATTGCTTTCAACGGCGCCATTGCAAGCTCGGACGGAGAAGTGGGTCTCGACGATCCGGGCCTCTCGGACTGGGGATTTCGAACAAGGCCGATGGCGCAAGGCAGCAAGAAAGTCGTAAAGAGCATCTCGCCCGCGACCATCCTTTCCGATCCCAGGGTGGCCGGCCTCACCCCTCTGATATTCAAGATCGATATCGAAGGGGCGGAGAGCGATCTGTTCTCGGGTGAGACGTCTTGGATGGGGCGGTTCCCGCTTATCATCATCGAGCTGCACGACTGGCTGCTTCCGTTCTCGGGCTCGTCGAGGAGCTTCTTCAGCGCGATCGTGAAGCACGATTTCGATTTCCTGCATCGCGGCGAGAATATCTTCCTCTTCAGCCGGCCCATTCTGGACGGGAACGCCGCCGGAACCGGCTAGCGATCCACCGCGGCGTCCGGCTGGCGGCTTTGTTCCGCTGCGATGAGCGGATCGAAGAAGGTGACACGGCTTGAGGCGATCGAGCGGAACTCCTCGTAACCTATCTTGCGCTGCTGAAGAAGGACGTCGAAGTCGTGCCTGAATCCTTCGGTGCGGCCAAGGGAAGCGGCCTTCTCCAGGACCTCCTGTGCGCTTCCGTAGGGCCTCAGGGCGTCGCGATCGTAGTGCTTCAGCAGCAGGTCGAACACCGTCTCCACGCTCGCGGCCCGGTCGCACAGATCGAAGGACATATGCAGCGAATAATCCCCGACCGTTTCAACCTGGTGAGGAGTGCCGTTGCGCAGGAAGAGCGCGTCTCCAGGGCGCATCACGATCTCGGCCTCCACCGGTCCCATCTCCGGGCGCTCGAGCTCAACCAGGTGCGAGCGTCGCGGCGGCTGGCGCGCATGGAGGCGCCACTTTTTTGCACCGGCGAGGTGGATCGCGAGAACGTCGTCCGCATCGATGTGACCGCGGTAGGCCTCGTTTCCCCGCTGCGAGAAGAACACCACGGCATTGCTGAAGGTGCAGGCGTGCGCGCGGTCAAGCGTCGCCGCGAGAAGGGCGACCTGGGGCTCGAGGATGTCGACCCCCTCAAGAAGGCAGGCAGCGCCCTTCTCCAGGTGCTCCTCCAGCACGCGGCGATTGACGAACTCGATCGGGCGGCGCTGAACCATCTTGACGCAGCGAGCAGGCTGCGTGTCGACGAGCTTTCCGTGATCGACGATCTGAATGAACTCGAGGCGCAGGAACGGATTGTTGAGGTGCTTGCGCAAGTCCTCGAGGCGGAAGATCGTCTGGTCCTTGAGGAGCCCCGGCTGGAAAAGATGACTGCGCTCTCCCGGCAGGGATAGGGCCTGCTTGAAGAAGAAATCACGCACGACCCGCAGCTGGGGAGGAAGCTCGATCATTGTCCGTCTTACGGGCTCCACAGAGTTGCTGGTCTATAATAGCAGGTTAATTTGCCCAATCTGCCATGCAGCTCTTCACGCTCGGACTGAACCACCAGACCGCGCCGCTCGCGATCCGCGAGCGCGTGGCGTTCCACACCGAGCGCCTGCGCTCCGCGTTGGCGGAGCTGACCCGGCACGAGCCGGTCAAGGAAGCCGCAATCCTGTCTACCTGCAACCGCACCGAAATCTACTGTGCGCTCGGAGAGCCCGAAGCGGCGTTCGAGTGGCTGGCGGGCTATCACCGCGTCCAGCCGCAGGAGCTGCAGCCTTATCTATACACCCTGCCACAGGCCGAGGCCGTGCGCCATGCGTTCCGCGTGGCCTCCGGCCTCGACTCCATGGTCATCGGCGAGCCTCAGATCCTCGGGCAGATGAAGGAAGCCGCTCGCGTCGCGGAGTCGGCTGGGACGCTGGGCACGCTCCTCAACAAGCTCTTCCAGCGCTCCTTTGCGGTGGCGAAGGAAGTGCGCAGCAATACGGGGATCGGCGCCAACGTCGTGTCGATGGCCGCCGCCGCTGTCAAGCTCGCCGCCAGGATATTCCCCAGCCTGGCCGACCAGAAGGTCCTCCTGATCGGAGCGGGCGAGATGATCGAGCTGGCCGCGACGCATTTCGCGGCGCAACGGCCGCGCGTCATGGCGGTTGCCAACCGGACGCTGGATCGGGCCCAGACGCTCGCCCGCCGGTTCGGCGCCGAGTCTGTCGAGCTGCGCGACCTGCCGGAGCGCTTGCCCGAGTACGACATCGTCGTGTCCTGCACCGCAAGCTCCCTGCCCATCATCGGCAAGGGCACGATGGAGCGCACGGTCCGCGCACGTCGTCACCGTCCCATCTTCATGGTCGACCTCGCCGTGCCGCGCGACATCGAGCCTGAAGTCGCCGGAATGGACGATGTGTTCCTCTATACCATCGACGATCTCGCCGCTACCGTGCGCGAGGGGATCGACGCCCGCCAGTCCGCCGTCGCGCAGGCCGAAGCAATCATCGAGTCCCAGGTCGGGTCCTTCCTGCACTGGATGAAGACCCGCGAGATCGTGCCGCTGATCCGCCAGTTGCGCGAGTCGGCCGAAGAAGCACGCTCGCGCGAAGTCGAGCGGGCGGCGAAGATGCTCGCCAGGGGCGAGGATCCCAGGGTCGTGCTCGAGGCGCTCTCGCACGGCCTGACCAACAAGCTGATGCATGCTCCCACCGAGGCGCTCAGCCAGGGCGGAGAAGGAGATCAGTCGCTCAAGGCGCTCGTCGCGCGTCTCTACCGGCTGCGCGCGCGCGACTGACGCGGGCGCATTCTTAGCGAGTCGATGAAGACCAGCATTGCGGCCAAGCTCGACCAGAAGCGCCAGCGGCTGAGCGACGTCAATGCGCTGCTTTCCGCGGAAAACGCGACGCGCGACCTGGAGCAGTTCCGCAAGCTATCGCGCGAGCACGCCGAGCTCGAGCCGGTCGTCGAGCTGTACAACAGGTATCGCGACACCGAGCAGCACGTCGCGGAGGCGCAGGAGCTGCTCGCGGACCCGGACGTGAAGGGCTACGCCGAGAGCGAGATCAAGGCCGGTCGCGAGCGGCTCGCCGTGATCGAGTCCGAGCTGCAGAAGATGCTGCTGCCCAGGGACCCGAACGACGAGCGCAACATCTTCCTCGAAATCCGCGCGGGAACGGGCGGAGACGAGTCGGCGCTCTTCGCCGGCGACCTGTTCCGCATGTACTCTCGGTACGCCGAGCGCCAGGGCTGGCAGGTGGAGATCATCTCCGAATCCCCCGGCGACGTCGGCGGATACAAGGAGATCATCGCGCGCATCATCGGGCACGGCGCCTACTCCAAGCTCAAGTTCGAGTCCGGCGGTCACCGCGTCCAGCGCGTGCCGGAGACGGAGACGCAAGGGCGAATCCATACCTCGGCGTGCACCGTGGCGGTCCTCCCCGAGGCCGCGGCGATCGGCGACGTCGTGCTCAACCCGGCCGAGATGCGCATCGACACGTTCCGAGCGTCCGGGGCGGGCGGGCAACACGTCAACAAGACCGACTCGGCGGTGCGCATCACGCACCTCCCGACGGGGATAGTCGTGGAGTGCCAGGACGCGCGCTCGCAGCACAAGAACAAGGAAAAGGCGCTGGCCGTTCTCGCCGCGCGCATCAAGGACAAGCAGATGCGCGAGCAGCAGGCGAAGGAGGCCGCCACGCGCAAGTCCCTCATCGGCTCGGGCGACCGCTCCGAGCGCATCCGCACCTACAACTTCCCGCAGGGGCGAGTCACCGACCACCGCATCGGTCTCACTCTCTACAAGATCAACGATATCATGGACGGGGACCTGTCGCAGCTCACCGACGCCCTGCTCGCCGAGCTGCAGGCCGAGCAGCTCGCCGCGTTCGCCGAGGAGCAGCGGTGAGCGCGGTCGAGGCCGGCTCTACGATCGAGGGCCTGCTGCGCGAATCGCGCTTGCCGCGCCGGGAAGCCGAGATCCTGCTTCAGGGCGTGCTGCGCTGCGACCGCGCCCGCCTGATCGCTCATGCGGAGCAGTCCGTCGATTCGGCGAAAGCGCTGGCGGCACGGGCCTGGTTCTCGCGGCGGCTCGCGGGTGAGCCGATCGCGCATATCCTCGGCGTCCGGGAGTTCTACGGTCTCGCGCTGCGGGTCACCGCGGACGTCCTGATACCGCGCCCCGAAACCGAGCTCCTGGTCGAGCTCGCGCTCGGGCGCGCCGGGCCGGGCGCGCGGGTGCTCGAACTCGGGACGGGAAGCGGCGCGGTCGCGGTCGCGCTGTGGTCGAAGAGGCCGGACTTGAAGATCACCGCAAGCGACATCTCGCAGGAGGCGCTCGAAATTGCGCGCCGCAACGCAGACGCTCATGGCGCCGATATCGATTTCGTCCGGAGCAATTGGTTCGAAGCGGTCGGCCCGGCGCCGTTCGATCTGATCGCGAGCAACCCGCCCTACGTGGCGGAAGGAGACCCTCATCTGAAGCAGGGCGATCTGCGCTTCGAGCCGCGCCTCGCCCTGCTCGGCGGCGGCGACGGTCTTGCGTGCGTGCGCGCGATCGCCGCACGGGCACGGTACCATCTCCGTCCAGGCGGCCGTTTGCTCCTGGAGCACGGCTACGATCAAGGGGAGCGCTGCGTCGCCCTTCTGCGCGAGATCGGCTACGCCGAGGTCGCTGACTCTCGCGACCTGGCGGGATTGCCAAGGGTTTGCGCCGGCGTCTGGCGCGGCTGAACGCGTGCTGGTAGAATTCCCGACGAATATCCTCAGGTATTAGGGGCGAACATGGATGTGCAAGAACTGATCAAGCGGCAAGTCAGCGGCAATCCGGTCGTGCTCTACATGAAGGGCACGCCGCAATTCCCGCAGTGTGGCTTCTCCGCAAACGCCGTTCAGATACTCAAGGCCTGCGGTGTGACGGATCCGTTCACCGTGAACGTGCTCGAGGAGCCGGAGATCCGCCAGGGCATCAAGGAATACGCCAAGTGGCCCACGATCCCGCAGCTTTACATCAAGGGCGAGTTCGTCGGCGGCTCGGACATCATGCGGGAGATGTATCAATCCGGAGAGCTGCAGAAGCTGCTTCAGGTCTGAGCGAGCAGCGCGTCCATCATCCGCTCGGCCTGGGCGGCGTAGGTGCCGCCGAAGAGGTTCGCGTGGTTGAGCACGTGATAGAGGTTGTAAAGAGACCTCCTCAGCGCATAGCCTGAATCCAGAGCCGCGATTTCCGCGTACGCGGAATAGAAGGCCGGCGGAAATCCCCCGAACAGCTCGGTCATAGCGAGGTCCGCCTCGCGGTCTCCCCAGTAAACAGCCGGATCGAAGAGCACCGGCGCGCCGCCGGCGAGAAAGCCGGCGTTCCCGCCCCACAGGTCGCCGTGCAGGAGCGACGGCAAAGGGACGTGGCCCGCGAGCAGCCGAGACACATTCTCGACGAGGCGCTCGCCTTTTTCGAGAAGCTTCCCGCCCGCGCCGTTGCGCCTCGCCAGCTCCAGCTGGGGCCGCAGGCGAGCGTCGCGCCAGAACTCGCTCCAGGAGCGCGAGCGCCGATTGAGCTGGGGGGTCTTGCCGATGTAGTTGTCGCGCGGCCATCCGAAGTACTCGCCGCGGGCCGAGTGCACCAGCGCGAGCGAGCGCCCGAGCGCGGCATAGTCGCCGCTGCCGCGCATTTCCAGGTACTCGAGAACTAGATACGTGTCCTCGCCCGCGTCGCCCCGGCACAGCGGCACCGGGACCCGCGCCCCGGCCGCGGCCAGAGCGGCGAGACCCTCGGCCTCGGCGGCGAAGTTATCCGCCTGCGGCCGCTCGTTGACCTTGACGAAGTACCTGCGACCGCCGCCTTCGATCGCGAAACAGCGGTGGATGCAGCCGCCCCCAGCCGGCTCTGCTCGCTCGATGCGGAACCGGCCCGCAGCCTGGGAAATCGACTCCTGCAGCGCGGCGAGTAGGAGCGGGGAGATCAGGCGCGTTTGATCATGGCGCGCGCGCGCCGGACCGCAGCACGCACGCGCGAAGGTGCGGTCCCGCCGGGGTGCGCGCGGCTCGCGACCGAACCGTCCAGCGTGAGCACGCGGTAGACGTCGCCGCCGACTTTCGCGGAGAAGCGGCGCAGTTCCGCGAGCGGGAGCTGCTCCAAAGCCCGTCCCGATTCTTCGGCGAAGCGCACTGCCTTCGCGGCCGCTTCGTGCGCATCCCGGAACGCGAGGCCCTTCTTCACCAGATAGTCTGCGAGATCCGTGGCCGTCGCGAACCCGTGCAGCGCGGCGGTGCGCATCGCGCGCTCGTTGACGACGATGCCCGGGATCATCTCCGCAAAGATCGCGAGCGTGTCGTGCCAGGTGTCTGCCGCGTCGAAAAGCGGCTCCTTGTCCTCTTGGTTGTCCTTGTTGTACGCCAGCGCCTGGCCCTTGATAAGCGTGAGCAGCGCGACGAGGTCGCCGATCACCCGTCCCGTCTTGCCGCGGGCGAGCTCGGCGACGTCGGGATTCTTCTTCTGCGGCATGATCGACGAGCCCGTGCAGAAGCGGTCGGGCAGGGTCACGAAGCCGAAGCGCGGGTTCATCCAGAGGATCAGCTCCTCGGACAGGCGCGACAGATGCGCCATCGCGAGCGCGGCGCAGGCGCAGAACTCGATCGCGAAGTCGCGATCCGAGACCGCATCGATGGAATTCTCGGCGACTCCCTCGAACGCGAGCTCGCGCGCGACCTTGGCGCGATCGATAGGAAACGAGGTGCCTGCGAGCGCCGCCGCGCCCAGCGGCAGGCGGTTCAGGCGCTTGCGGCAGTCGGCGAGGCGCGAGTGGTCGCGCTCCAGCATCTCGAAGTAGGCGAGCAGATGGTGTCCGAAGGTTACGGGCTGGGCGACCTGCAGATGCGTGAACCCCGGCATGACGGTGGCGGCGTGCCCTTCCGCCTGATCGACAAGCGCCGTCTGGACCTTCCGGATGAGGCCTGCGATCTCGTCGATCGCATCGCGCAGCCACAGGCGCAGGTCGGTCGCGACCTGGTCGTTTCGCGAGCGTGCCGTATGCAGGCGCTTGCCCGCCTTTCCAGCGATATCGATGAGCCGGCGCTCGATGTTGAGGTGCACGTCCTCGGCGTCGAGCGACCAGCGGAAGCGCCCCGCCGCGATTTCCCCGGCTATCCTTGACAGGCCGCGCTCGATCGCCTTGAGGTCGCTCCGCGAAATGATCCCCGAGGAGCGCAGCATACGCGCGTGCGCGATGGAGGCGCGGATGTCGTGGGGAGCGAGGCGCCGGTCGAAGCCCACCGACGCCGTGTAGCGCTTGACGAGCTCGGATACCGGCTCGGCGAACCGCCCCGACCAGAGCTTCTTGCCCGACTTGGGCTTCGCTTCCATGGTTGACTGTAGAATGCCCGAAGTCGCGGGTGCGCAGCTCTAGCCACGCGCCTCAATCAAAGTGCAAAGTATACGGCAAAACCATCTGCCCGACGCCCTGCCGGACTTCCGGAACCTGGGTGTGATCTCGCGGATCCTTCTCTCGGTGAATGCGCTCGCTCTCCTTTTTGCGGCGGCCCGATCACGCGACGTCGGAGAATTCGCCGCGAAGCTCACCGAGATCGCCGGATCGCTCGAGCCGGTCCTGCTCGTGGCCGTAGTCTCGCTGTACGCGGCGTCGACTCTGCTCGAGCGGCTGGAGTACCGTTACGGCCTGCTCGCGGTGTTTGCGATCGTGCTGGCGGCGACTGCCGCGCTCTTTCCGGTCCAATCGCTCATCGGGGGGGCCGATGGAAGCCGCGAGCTCGCCTGGAGCCTCGGCTGCGCGGCGTTCACAACCGCGGGCGTCGCCTGGTATTTCCATCTTCGCAGCCGGGCGTTCTCGCCCGCGATTTCCGAGGCGCGCTTGCAGGCGCTGCAGGCACGCATCCGGCCGCATTTCCTGTTCAACAGCCTCAACGCGGTGCTCTCCCTGATCCGCAAGGATCCGAAGCGAGCGGAGGGTGCGCTGGAAGATCTGGCGGAGCTGTTCCGCACCGTGATGGCGGACAACCGCCAGCTGATCGCCCTGCGCGACGAGCTTTCCCTGTGCAGGCAGTATCTCAATCTCGAGCAGCTGCGCCTGGGTGAAAGGCTGCGGGTCGACTGGCGTCTCGATCCCGGCGCCGACGAAGCCCTGGTGCCGCCGATGGTCCTGCAGCCGCTGGTGGAGAACGCCGTGTACCACGGCATCGAGCCGGGCATCGCACCGGGCGTGATCGAGGTGCGGATCGAGCGGCGCAACGACCGGCTGTGGCTGCAGCTGACCAACCCCTACCACGAGGACTATCAGCATCGGCAGGGGAATCGAATGGCGCTCGCCAACATACGCGAGCGCCTGCAGCTGCACTTCGACGTCGAGGCAAGCCTGAACACGCGCATCGCCGATGGGCGCTATGAGATCGGCATCACCATGCCGTATCGCACCAGCCTATGAGCCCTCTCCGGGTGGTCATCATCGACGACGAGGAGCCCGCGCGCAGCCGCATGCGCGAGCTGCTGGAGGACTGCCGGGCGGAATTTCCTCACTCGGTCGTCGGCGAGGCGGCGAACGGCGTGGATGGCCTGCAGACCGTTACGGAAAGCGCGGCCGATGTCGTTCTCGTCGACATTCACATGCCGGAAATGAGCGGGATCGAGTTCGCGAGGCACCTGCAGGTTCTCGAGCGCCCGCCCGCGGTGATCTTCGTCACGGCGCACGACCAGTACGCGGTGGAAGCGTTCGAGGTCAACGCCCTGGATTACCTCACCAAGCCGGTGCGCGCGGCGCGCCTGCTCACGGCGCTCAGGAAGGCGGCCAGCGGCACACGCCCCAGCCGCAGCGTGCTGGAAAGCATCGATCCGGCGCCGCGCCGGCACTTTAGCGTGGCCGAACGCGGCCGCGTGACTCTCGTTCCGGTAGCCGACGTCGTCTACCTGAGGGCCGAGCTCAAGTACGTCACGCTGCGCACCCGCGAGCGCGAACACCTGGTCGAGGAATCGCTCACCCAGATCGAGCAGGAGTTCGGCGGAGTATTCGTGCGCGTTCACCGGAATTGCCTGGTGGCGCGCCGCCGGATCCGCGGATTCGAGCGTGGCGCCGAGACCGACGGCGAGGCCGGCTGGTCGGTCGTGCTCGAGGGCACCGACGAGAAGCTGCCGGTGAGCCGCAGGCAATGGCCTCAGGTCAAAGCGCTGGCAGGTTGAAGTGGATCGGGCCCCCGACCGCATCGTCATCGCGTCGCGCCGAAGCCGGCTCGCCTTGTGGCAATCGGAGCATATGGCCTCCGAGCTGAGGCGCCTGTACCCGCGCTGCGAAGTCAGCATCCTGGGGATTACCACGCGGGGCGATCAGATCCTGGATCGGCCGCTCGCCGATGTGGGAGGCAAAGGCCTTTTCGTGAAGGAGCTCGAGACCGCGCTGGAGGACGGCAGGGCCGATATCGCGGTGCATTCCTCCAAGGACGTGCCGATGCGCCTGCCCGGGGGCTTCTGCCTGGCGGCCATCCCTGTGCGGGAGGACCCGCGGGACTGCCTCGTCTCGAGCTCGAGTGCAAGCCTCGAGGCGCTGCCTGCGGGCAGCGTGGTCGGCACCTCCAGCCTGCGGCGCGAAGCGCAGTTGCGCGAGCGCTATCCCGCGCTGCAGGTAAGGCCGCTCCGTGGCAATCTCGATACGCGCCTTGCCAAGCTCGATCGCGGGGAATGCCAGGCTATAGTCCTTGCGGCGGCGGGTCTGAAGAGGCTGGGCCTCGCGGCCCGGATTCGAGCGATGCTCGAGCCCGAACAGAGCCTGCCCGCGCCCGGACAGGGCGCCCTGGCGATCGAATGCCGGGAGGAGCGGGCCGCCTTGCGTCGGCAGCTCGCGCCGCTCGAGGACCCCGTGACTGCAGCGTGCGTGCGCTCCGAGCGCGCGCTGAGCCGTGCGCTTTCCGGCGACTGCAAGCTGCCGCTCGCCGCGTACGCCGTGGCAAGCGCAGGGCAGCTCCGCCTGCGCGCCCTGGTCGCCATGCCCGACGGCAGCCGCGTGGTGCGCGCGGAGTCGAACGGCTCCATGGATGCACCGGAGGAACTGGGCGAGGCGCTCGCCGAGGAGCTGCGAGCCCAGGGAGCGGACGCCATCCTGGCCGCGTTGCCATGAGCGCGGGGCTTTCGGGGCGGGGAATCGTGATTACTCGTCCGCGCGAGCACGCGGATGCGCTCGCCGAGCGGATCCGCGCGGCGGGCGGCGAGCCGATACTGTTCCCGACGATCGAGATCCTGCCTCCGGAAGACGGGAGTGCCGTGTCCGGCATCATCGCTCGCCTCGAGGATTTCGATCTGGCGATCTTCGTGAGCCCGACGGCCGCGATACGGGGGCACGCCTTGGTCGGCGCGAGCCGGCCATGGCCGCGGCGACTGCGCGTTGCCGCCGTCGGGGCGGGGACAGCCGAGGCGCTCTTGGAGCGCGGATTCCAGAGCGTGATATTCCCCCCGGGTGAGGCGGACAGCGAAGCCTTGGCCGCGGTCGACGAGCTCCGCGAGCTTCACGGGCGCTCGATCGTCATTTTCCGCGGTCAGGGGGGCCGGGAGTGGCTCGCGCGCGAGCTGGGGACGCGCGGCGCGCATGTCGAATACGCCGAATGCTACCGCCGCGCTCGGCCGCAGGCGGACGCCCGCGGCCTGCTGGCACGCTGGCAGAGTGGAGCGGTCGAGGGTGTTTCCATTACCAGCAGTGAAGGGCTCGCGAACTTCCTTGCGATGCTCGGTCCGACCGGAGGCAGGTATCTGCGCGCGACCCCGGTCTTCGTCCCCCACCCCAGAATCGCACGCGCCGCGCGCGAGCTCGACGTTCGCGAAGTCGTCGTGACCGGGCGTGGCGACGAGCGCACGGTCGCGGGAATGGCGGCTTTTTTTGCTAGAGTATGACGGCTTCCGATCAGCGATCCGCTTGAGACATGGAAGACCGCGCCTCTCCGCCTGTTGATCTCCCGAAGGCCTCGCGACGAGGAACGCGATCCGCCTCGCTGTGGGCGGTCGGCCTTGCCCTTGTCGCGCTCCTCGCGGCCTGGCAATGGTACGAGGCCCGGGTGCTGGTCGACGCCATGCGCGCCGAGCTCGCCCAGCGCGTTCGCGACATCGAGGGCGACAGTCGGGACGCCCGCTTGAGCGCGAAGCAGGCGCAGGATGCGATGCGCGAAGCGCTCGCCAAGGTGGCCCAGCTGGATCTGAGGCTCAGCGAATACCAGAGCAATCAATCCAGCCTCGAAGGGCTCTACCAGGAGCTTTCGCGCAGCCGTGACGAATGGGTTGTAGCCGAAATCGAGCAGGTCCTCGTGATCGCGTCGCAGCAGCTGCAGCTAGTCGGCAATGCGCCGGTGGCGCTTGCGGCGCTCCAGAGCGCGGATGCGCGCCTCGCGCGGTCGGGACGCTCCCAGTTTCTCCCGCTGCGCAAGGCGTTCGCACACGACATCGAGCGTCTCAAGGCGGTGCCGGAAGTCGATGTCCCGGGAATCGCCGCAAAGCTCGATCAGATGATCGCGGCGGTGGATAACCTGCCGCTCGCGCAGGACATGCATCCTCAGGCGCAGACGGCGGAGAAGACGGCGTCCGAGGGTCTGTGGGCGAGGCTGCTCGAGGGGTTCCTGGCGGAGCTGAGAAAGGTCGTCCGGATTCAGAAGATGGAGTCCGCAGATCCTGGGCTCATAGCCCCCTCGCAAGCCTATTATCTGCGCGAGAACATGAAGCTGCGCCTGCTGAATGCCAGGATCTCGCTGCTCGCGCGCGACGAAGCCGCGTACCGCAGCGACCTGGACACGGTCGCGGCTTGGCTTGCGCGCTACGTCGACACGCGCTCGGCCCAGGGCGCTTCCGTGGGAGCCGCCCTGAAGACGCTGCGTGCGACGGCCTCGGGTCCCATGTTCCCTACGATGAGCGAGAGCCTTGCCGCGGTGCGCGCCTACAAGGCATCGCGCGAGCGCGGGACAAAATGAAGGGGCTGCTCTGGCTCATCGTTATCGCGGCCCTGGCGGTTGCGCTGTCCTTGGCGCTGAGCGGAAACGGGGGCTACGCGCTGTTCGTTCTGCCGCCTTGGCGCGCCGAGGTCTCGCTCAACTTCCTGGGGCTGGTCTTGGTCGTCGCTTTCGCCCTCGCGTATTTCCTCGTGCGCGGGGTATGGCACACCCTGAGGCTTCCCTCTCACGTGCGCGCGTTTCGCAGGCGCCGCCGCGCCGACGCCGGCCATACCGCTATCCTCGGTGCCGTGCAAGCCCTGTTCGAGGGCCGCTTCGTGCGCGCCGAGAAACTGGCATCCAAGGCGATCGATCTCGGCGCCACCCCCGGTCTGGCGGGCCTGCTAGCGGCGCGTGCGGCGCAAAGGCTGCGCGACTTCGGCCGGCGCGACCAGTGGCTGGAGCGCTCGCGCGAGGGGGACGGCGAGTGGCGCGTAGCGCAGGCGATGACCAAGGCAGAGCTGCTTCTGGACGAGCGCCGCTTCGACGAGGCGCGCGGTGTCTTGCGCGAGCTGCACGCGACCGGGCCCCGTCACGTGGCGGCGCTGTTCCTGACGCTGCGCGCGGAGCAAGGCATGTCGAACTGGGAAGAAGTGCTGAGAACAGCGAACGCCCTGGAGAAGCATAACGCCATGCCCCCCGAGGCGCTCGACAGCGTGCGCACCGCCGCACACGTCGCGTTGCTCACGCGCAGGCCCTTCGACCGGGACGGCCTGTTGCGCGAGTGGGAGAACGTGCCTCGGGCGGAGCGTGTCCGCCCGAAAATTGCGGCGACTGCCGCCCGCGCTTTCATACAGCTCGGGGATTGCCCCAGGGCCCACCGCATCATCGAGGGCGCCCTCGAGCGCGGATGGGACGGAGGGCTCGCGCTCCTCTACGGCGAATGCGTCGACAAGGACGCGCTCGAGCGGCTCGAGCACGCGGAGAAATGGCTTAGGGAGCGGCCAGGCGAGGCCGAGCTGCTGCTCACGCTGGGGAGGCTTTGCGTGCAGCGCGAGCTGTGGGGGAAGGCGCAGAGCTACCTGGAGGCAAGCCTGGCGACGCGACCGAGCCAGACCGCGCATATCGCGCTCGCGAGGCTCCACGAGCGGCTAGGACGCAGGGCGGATGCGGACCGGCATTTCAGGGCAAGCGCAGACCTTGCGCAGCGTCCGCCGGACTGAGGCGCTTCAGATAGCTTCAGATACCGAGTCCCGCGAGCTGCTTTTCGGGATAGCGGGTTCCGGAAGCGATCCCCGCGGGGAAGGCCTTCGCGAGCTGGGCGACCTCGGCGGGGGCGAGTGCGATCCCGGCCGCCGCGGCGTTCTGCTCCAGGTAGGCGCGGCGCTTCGTGCCCGGAATGGGGACGATGTCCTTCCCTTGAGCGAGCACCCAGGCGAGCGCGACCTGGGCCGGCGTCACCTTGCGTGCCGCGGCGATCGACTCGATCGGCTGCAGAAGCGCGACATTGAGCTTGAGGTTGTCGGAGTTGAAGCGCGGATGGTCGCGACGCCGGTCCTTCTCCCGAAGCGCGTCGAGTGTCTTGATCGTCGCGGTGAGGAAGCCGCGGCCCAGGGGCGAGTACGCCATGAGCGCGATCCCGAGCTCGCGGCAGGCCGGCAGGATGTCCTTCTCGACGTCGCGGGACCAGAGCGAATACTCGGTCTCAAGTGCGGCCAGGGGATGCACCTTGTGCGCGCGCCGCAGCGTCTGGGCGCCGGCTTCGGATAGCGCGAGGTGCCGCACCTTGCCCTGCTCGACGAGCTTCTTCATCGCGCCCACGGTGTCCTCGATGGGCACCTTGGGGTCGACGCGGTGCAGGCCGTAGATGTCGATCACGTCTACGCCCAGGCGTTTCAGCGAAGCTTCGCAGGCCTGGGGCACGTAGGCCGGGTGGCCCGCCGAGAGCCCCTCGGGGGGCTTGAAGCCGGAGAGCCCCAGGTTGCCGAATTTCGTTGCGAGCAGCACGCGGTCGCGCCTGCCCTTGATCGCGCGCCCGACCAGCTCTTCGTTGGTTCCCGCCCCGTAGGCGTCGGAGGTCACGATCAGGTTGACTCCCAGATCGATGGCGCGGTGGATGGTCGCGATCGACTCGGCCTCGTTAGGCTCGCCGTAGATCCCGGTCATGCCCATGCAGCCCAGGCCCATTGCGGGAACCTCGGGTCCGGTCTTACCCAGCTTGCGTGTCTCCATGTTTCTCCTCTCTCAAGCCTGTTCGCCGAGCCAGTCCCTGGGGCGCAGGAAGTCGCGGTAGAGTCGCGCTTCCTCGCTCGAGGGGTCGGGCTTCCAGTCGTAGCGCCACTTCACGGTGGGCGGCAGCGACATGAGTATGGACTCGGCCCGGCCGCCCGACTGCAGGCCGAACAGCGTGCCGCGATCATAGACGAGATTGAACTCGACGTAGCGTCCCCGGCGGTAGGCCTGGAAATCCCGCTCGCGTTCGCCGAACGGAAGGACTCTGCGGCGCTCGACCACCGGCAGGTAGGCGGGCAGGAAATGGTCGCCGACGCTCTTCATGAGCCCGAAGCAGCGATCGAAGCCGCCGTCGTTCACGTCGTCGAAGAATATTCCGCCGATGCCTCGCGGCTCGCCGCGGTGCCTGAGAAAGAAGTATTCATCGCACCACCGCTTGAAGCGGGGATAGCATTCCGGCCCGAAGGGCGCGAGCGCCCGCTCGCAGGTGCGGTGGAAATGGCGCGCGTCCTCCTCGAAGCCGTAGTAGGGAGTGAGGTCCATCCCGCCTCCGAACCACCACACCGGCTCGCTCGCGGGCTTGCTCGCCGTGAGGAAGCGCACGTTCATGTGCGCGGTGGGCACGAAGGGGTTGCGCGGATGCAGCACCAGGGACACGCCCATCGCCTCGAAGCTTCGCCCCGCGAGCTCCGGGCGCGCGGCGCTCGCGCTGGCGGGCAGACGCTCGCCCCGCACGCGCGAGAAATTCACGCCGCCGCGCTCGAACAGGTTTCCCTCCTCGATGACCCGGGTTTCGCCTCCCCCGCCCTCGGCGCGCTCCCAGCGATCCCCGCGGAAGCGCCCGCCGTCGACGCGCTCCAGCTCGCCCACGATGCGGTCCTGGAGCCCGACGAGGTAGTCGCTGACCGCTGCCGGGTTCATCGCTTGGGGGAGAGGGCGCGGTGGCCGATGTCGCGCCGGTACTGCATGCCCTCGAAGCGGATGCGCTCGACCGCTTCGTAGGCGCGGCGCTGTGCCATGCGGATCGTATCGCCGAGCGCGGTGACGCAAAGCACACGCCCGCCGCTGGTCACCAGGGTCCCGTTCTTGAGCGCGGTCCCCGAGTGAAACACGCGCAGGTCGTCCGCGGCCGCGGACAGGCCGGTCACCGCGTCGCCCTTCTTGGGAGAGTCGGGATAGCCGGAGGCCGCGATCACCACGCCCAGGGCAGGCCGCCGGTCCCACTCCGCTTTGAGCCGGTCGAGCTTCCCTTCGACCGCCCCGTCGATAAGCTCGAACAAGTCGCTCCTAAGCCGCAGCAGAATGGGCTGCGTTTCCGGGTCGCCGAGGCGGCAGTTGAATTCCAGGACGCGTGCCCTGCCGGCCCCATCGATCATCAGGCCCGCATAGAGGAACCCGCTGTAGGGGTGGCCTTCCTCGGCCATTCCCTTGAGCACCGGCTTGATCACCTCGCGCACGACGCGCGCGTGGAGCTCGGGTGTCACGACCGGCGCCGGCGAATACGCACCCATGCCGCCGGTATTGGGACCCTCGTCGCCGTCCCGCAGGCGCTTGTGGTCCTGGCTCGTAGCGAGGGGCAGGACGTGCGCACCGTCGGCGAGAACGATGAAGCTCGCCTCCTCGCCCTCGAGGCATTCCTCGATTACGACGCGATTCCCGGCCGGCCCCAAGCTGCGCTCGACCAGGATCCTGTCGATCGCGCGGTGCGCCTCCTCGTTGCTTGCCGCGACCACGACACCCTTGCCGGCGGCGAGGCCGTCGGCCTTGACGACGATGGGAGCGTCCTTCGAGTCGATGTAGGCGTGCGCGCCGCGCGCGTCGCCGAAGCTCGCGAACGCGGCGGTGGGTATCCGGTGTCGGGTCATGAATTCCTTGGCGAACTGCTTCGAGCTCTCCAGCTGCGCACAGGCGCGGGTCGGGCCGAAAATTCTCAAGCCCCTGGCTCGGAACAGATCCACGATGCCTTCGGCGAGCGGCGCCTCGGGGCCCACGACGGTCAGATAGATTCCTTCGGCGAGCGCGAAATCGGCGAGCTCGCCGATTTCGGAGATCGCGACGTTCTCGAGGCCGTTCTCGCGGGCGGTCCCGCCGTTTCCCGGTGCGACGAAGACCTTCTGCACGCGCGAACTCTGCGCAAGGCGCCAGGCGAGCGCGTGCTCTCTTCCTCCCGATCCCACGACGAGCAGCTTCATCAGTGGCGGAAATGCCGCACGCCCGTGAACACCATGGCGAGGCCGAGCTCGTCCGCGGCCGCGATGACCTCATTGTCGCGCATGCTTCCGCCGGGCTGGATCACGGCTGCAGCCCCGGCGCGCGCGACCACGTCGATCCCATCGCGAAAGGGAAAGAAGGCGTCGGAGGCCACGACCGAGCCCGCGAGGGCCAGTCCCGCTTCCTTGGCCTTGAAGTCGGCAACTCGGGCCGCGTCGACGCGGCTCATCTGCCCCGCGCCGATGCCCAGGGTACGGCCGTCCTTGCAGAAGACGATGGCGTTCGACTTGACGTATTTCGCAACGCGCCAGGCGAAGAGCAGATCGGCAAGCTGGGCCGGCGACGGTCTCGAGCGCGTGACTGTGCGCAGGTCCTGGGCCGTCAGCGTGTGATCGTCCGGGGTCTGAACGAGGATTCCTCCCCCGACGCGCTTAAAGTCGTAGGTCTGCGCGGCGCGCACCGCCTCTACCGTGAGCGCGCGTACGTTCGGCTTGCCCGCGAGTACGGCTCGCGCGCCGCCGTCGAACTCGGGCGCGATCACGACCTCGACGAAGGGCCGGCACACGGCCTCCGCTGTCGCCGCGTCCAGCCCGCGGTTGAAAGCGACGACGCCTCCGAAAGCGGAGGTCGGGTCGGTGGCGAAGGCGCGGTCGTACGCATCGCGCCCGGAGCTGCCTATTGCCGCGCCGCAGGGGTTGGCATGCTTGATGATCACGCAGGCCGGCTCGTCGAAGCTCTTCACGCACTCCCAGGCCGCGTCGGCGTCGGCGATGTTGTTGAAGGACAGCTCCTTGCCCTGGAGCTGAGTCCCGCCGGCGAGTCCGCCCCGAACGGGGCTCGCGTCCCTATAGAACGCCGCCGCCTGGTGAGGGTTCTCGCCGTAGCGAAGGTCCTGGAGCTTGTCGAACTGCAAGGTGAGCTTGCCGGGGAAAGCGCTGCGCTCGCCGTCCGGGGCGAGCGCCGTGAGGTAGTTGCCGATCGCGGCGTCGTAGGCGGCGCTGTGCGCGAACGCCTTTCGCGCGAGCGCAAATCGCGTGTCATTGCTCAGCTCCCCGCCGCGCCGGTCCATCTCCGCCAGCAGCTTCGGGTAGTCGGATGGATCAGTGACGACCGCCACGCCCGCGTAGTTCTTGGCCGCGGCGCGCAGCATGCTCGGTCCCCCGACGTCGATGTTCTCGATCGCCTCGGCGAGCGTGGCGTCCGGCCTCGCGACCGTTTGCGCGAAAGGGTACAGGTTGACGACGACGAGGTCGATGGGCTCGATGCCCGCGGCCCGGAGCTCGGCCAGGTGCTCCGGCGAGTCTCGCCTGGCGAGAATGCCGGCGTGAAGCCGCGGATGCAGCGTCTTGACCCTCCCGCCGAGCATTTCAGGGAAACCGGTGTAGTCGGCGACCTCGGTGACCTGCGCCCCCTGCGCCGCAAGGAACTTCGCGGTGCCGCCTGTCGACAGGATCTTGATCTTGAATCGGGCCAGCCCCCGGGCCAGCTCGGCGAGGCCGGTCTTGTCGGAAACGCTGATCAGCGCCGTCCGGACGTGGGTCACATTCTTATCTTATGCGACTGGATCTTCTTTCGCAGCGTGTTGCGGTTGATCCCGAGCATCTCGGCCGCCACGGACTGGTTGCCCGCGGCGCGGTCGAGAACGATCTCGAGCATCGGGCGCTCGACGTTCTTGAGCACCATGTCGTAGATAGCGCGCGGCTTCGCCCCGTCGAGGTCCTTGAAATAGCGTTCCAGAGAGCGGCGCACGCTGTCCGCGATCTCGCTCGTCTGCTTCATGCCGCCAGCTCCAGCTCGTAGCGCAGGCGCGAGTCCTCGCGTCCGAGCTGTTCAAAGAATCCGTTGACCGCGTCGAGTTGCTCCTCGCAGCTCTCGAGCTGATTCATGCGGTGCCGGAAGCTCGCCGAGCCGGCGAGCCCCTTGGTGTACCACGAGATGTGCTTGCGTGCGACCTTGACTCCGCGCTCCCTGCCGTAGAAGGAGTACAGGTCGTTCAGATGCGCGATCAGCACCACGTGAATGTCCGAGACCAGCGGTAGAGGAAGCTTCTCGCCGGTGGTGAGGTAGTGCCCGATCTCGCGGAAGATCCAGGGGCGTCCTTGCGCCGCACGTCCGATCATCACGCCGTCGGCGCCGGTGTATTCGAGGACGTGCCTCGCGTCCTCGGGGGTGTTGATGTCGCCGTTCGCCACGACGGGCAGGCGCGTAGCCCGCTTCACCTCGCGGATGGTGTCGTATTCCGCGTGGCCGGAGAACCCGCAGGCGCGCGTGCGGCCGTGCAGCGACAGCAGCTGCACTCCGCTCTCTTCTGCGATCCTCGCGACTTTGAGCGCATTCTTGTTGGACGTGTCCCAGCCGGTGCGGAACTTAAGCGTCACCGGCACACCGACGGACCTGACCACGGATTCGAGGATCTGTCCGACGAGCGGCTCATCCTTGAGCAGAGCGGAGCCGGCCATGGTGTTGCAGACCTTCTTCGCCGGACAGCCCATGTTGATGTCTATGATCTGGGCGCCTTGCTCGACGTTGTAGCGCGCGGCATCGGCCATCATCGCCGGGTCCGCGCCGGCGATCTGCACCGAGATCGGCTCGACTTCGCCGTCGTGGTTGGCGCGCCGCCGCGTCTTCTCGCTGCCCCAGAGGAGCGAGTTCGATGCCACCATCTCCGAGACGGCCAGACCTGCGCCGAACTGCTTGCACAGCTGACGGAACGGGCGGTCCGTGACGCCGGCCATCGGGGCAACGAAAAGATTATTTCGCAGCGTGTGCGAACCGATTCGCATCGACGTTCACGGAAATTTTTCGAGGGAGCGCAATTCTATACCTAAACGCGAGCATCAAGGGAAGGATTTCCGCGCTTCGCGCGCTCGATTTTCTCGCGCGGCGACTGCGCCCGCTGATGCCGGCGCCTGCGGCGCTTCAGGGCAGCGCGCGCGCCCCGAAAATCATGCGACGGGCGAGAAAATGCCTGGCGGGCGGCAGAAGGTCGAGGAGCGCGAGGCCCGCGCCGCGCGCCACGGCGAGCGGCGGCACCGAGTTCGAGAATGTTCTGACCAGAAAATCGGTGAAACCGATTCCGGTATGGCGGTCGAGCCAGCGTCCGCGCGCGTAGCGGGCGAGAAAACGTTGCGCACCCACTTCCTCTGGAGCGACGTCAAGCAACATCCGAGCCAATTCCCAGGCGTCGCGCAGACCGAGGTTCAGTCCCTGCCCGGCGACCGGGTGCAGCGCCTGCGCGGCATTGCCTATGGCGACGACTCGGGGTGAGGGGCGTACCGCGCTGCGGCGCAGAGCCAGCGGAAAGCTAGCGCGGGCCCCGCAGGAGCGGAATTCTCCGAGCCTGCCGCCGAACGCCCCGCCCAGCTGCGCGAGGAACTCGCGCTCCGGAAGCGCGCAAAGCGACTCGGCGGTCCCCGGGCTCACGCTCCACACGAGGGCGTGTCGATCCCGGAACGGAAGCAAAGCGAGCGGCCCTTCGGCGGTGAAGCGCTCCCAGGCGGTACCCGCAGAAGGATGCCGGGCCACGACCTCGGCGACGATGGCGCGCTGGCGGTAGTCGACGACGCGGTCGGCGTCGCGACTCAATCCGCCGTCGGCGAGCACAAGCAACCGCGCTCTCACGCGTGCTTCGCCTGCAGCGCCCGACAGATGGAGGACGATTCCGCCGTCCGAATGCTCCCACTTGGTCAAGGTCTCGGGGAGGGCGGGAGTGCGGGTCGCGAGGTGCGCGACCAGCTCCGAGTAGGCGACGACGTACCCGAGGGCAGGGAGCCCGTAGTCGGAGGAGCGCATCACCGTCCTGCCGAACCCCTGCTGCGAGACGTGAATGGTGCGAATAGGCGTGCTCGGCAGGACTCCCCATGCGTCGAGGCGCTCGAGGATGAGCCGACTGCCGTGAGACAGGGCGATCGGGCGGTCGGCGGCTCCGGTTTCGCCCGCGATCCGCGCGAACGACACTCCGCTCCCCGACAGAGCGATCGCGAGCGCCGAGCCTACGGGCCCGCCGCCGACTATTGCCACGTCGACTTCGGCCAGGTCGACTTCGGGCTGCTCACTCGCGCCCAACGAGCGCCTCGATGTCGCCCACCGATTTCGGCGCGGCGGCCGTGAGCACCTCGCACCCGGTCGCCGTCACGGCGACGTCGTCCTCGATGCGCACGCCGATGTTCCACAACGCCTCGGGGACCTTCTCCGCCGGACGGATGTAGCATCCCGGCTCGACGGTGAGCGTCATCCCGGGCTCGAGGCGGCGCCATTCGCCGCCCGCCTTGTATTCTCCGGCGTCGTGAACGTCCAGCCCCAGCCAATGCCCCGTGCGATGCATGTAGAAGCGCCGGTAGTCCTCGGTCGAAATCACCTCGTCGACAGTCCCGACACAGAGGCCGAGATCGATGAAGCCGCGGGCGAGGGTTCTCACGGCGGCGTTGTGCGGCTCGTCCCAGCGAGCCCCGGTTCCTACCGCCGCGATCGCCGCCGCCTGCGCCGCGAGCACCAACTCGTAGACGTCCTTTTGCGGCCCGCTGAACCTGCCGTTGACGGGGAAGGTGCGGGTCACATCCGAGGCGTAGCCGTCGAGCTCGCAGCCCGCGTCAACGAGGAGCAGATCGCCGTCTATAAGGCGCGCGCTGTTCTCGCGGTAGTGCAGGATGCAGGCGTTCGCACCTCCGGCTACGATCGGGGTGTAGGCCGGGTATTGTGAGCCGCGGCGCCGAAACTCGTACAGCAGCTCGGCCTCGATCTCGTACTCGTATCTTCCCGGGCACGTCGCGCGCATCGCCCGCTCGTGCGCGGCGACGGAAATCGTCGCTGCGCGACGCATCACCGCAAGCTCGCCCTCGTCCTTGACCAGGCGCATTTCGTCGAGCATCGTGCGCGTGTCGCGGATCTCGGCCGGAGCGGCGACGCCGGCACGCCCCTGCGCGCGTACCTGGTTCAGCCAGCCCATGATCCGTGCGTCCCAGGCTGTGTCGGATCCCGGCGCATAGTGCAGCACCGGCTGATCGGCAAGAAGCTTCGGGATCTGCTCGTCGAGCATCTCGATCGGGAAGGCCTCGTCGAGCCCCAGCGCAGCCTTGGCCCCCTCCGGGCCGCTGCGCACGCCGTCCCAGAGTTCGCGCGCCGGATCGCGCTTGCGGCAGAAGAGGACCGACTTGGGTGTGTCGCCGGCGGTGAGCACCAGCACCGCATCGGGCTCGGTGAATCCGGTCAGGTAGTAAAAGTAGCTGTCGAAACGATAAAGGTATTCGCTGTCGCGATTGCGCGCGCGCGCGGGAGCCGTGGGTATGAGAGCCACGCCCCGGCCCATGCGCAGCTGCAGGGCGTGGCGGCGCTCCGCGCAGCGCGAGAGGACGTTCGCCGTGTCCATTCGCGAATTGTCGTCCGCTTCGGGAGGCCGATCAAGCGGGCTCGTTCAGCTCGGCGAGCCGCTTCGGCGTGCCTACGTCGTGCCACTCGCCGCGATGCAATTCGCCGGTGACCAGGCCGCGCGGCATCGCCGCGCGCAGCAGCGTCGCGAGCTGTCCCTTGGAGCCGCGTTTCACGCCGGCGAAGAGCTCGGGACGGTAGAGCCCGATGCCGCCGAAAGTCCATTTCGGCTCTCCCGCGTCGCAGACTTGCGATCCGCGCAGGCAGAAGTCCCCGCGCGGGTGATGCTCGGGGTTGGGCACCAGCACGAGGTGAGCGTGCGCCTCGCCGGGAGCGAGCGTCACGAGGCGGGAGAAATCGAAATCACAGAAGATGTCGCCGTTCACGGCGAGAAACGGCGATTCGCCGAGGAGGGGAAGCGCATTGGCGATGCCTCCCGCGGTCTCGAGCGCCTCGCGCTCCGGGGAGTAGCGGATCGCCACGCCGAAGCGGCTGCCGTCGCCGAGCGCGGCCTCGATCATGTGGCCGAGGTGCGCGTGGTTGATCACGATCTCGCGCACGCCCGCGCGCGCCAGGGCATCGATGAGCCAGGCGATCAGGGGTCTCCCGCGCACGTCGAGAAGACACTTGGGCAGCAGGTCCGACAGAGGCCTCATGCGCTCGCCCCGCCCGGCCGCGAGTATCATCGCTTTCACGTTCGACCTCAGAAGGTGTAGCCGACGCGCCTCTCTGTCGCGTCGAGTTCGTCGAGCAGCAGCGCGAGCGGCGCGAGCTCGCGGTAGCGCTCGCAGGTTCGCTTCAGGTAGCCCATGACGCGAGGCTGATCCTTCAGGTAGCCGTCCTTTCCGTCTCTCAGGGATAGCCGAGCGAAGATGCCCAATACCTTGAGCTGCCGCTGTGCACCCATCCATTCGAAGTCGCGGTAGAAATCGGCGAAGTCCGGGGGGACAGGCAGGTTCGCGGCACGGGCTCTCTCCCAATACTGCACCGCCCAGTCGATGACGCGCTCCTCCTCCCAGGCGATGTAGGCGTCGCGCAGGAGCGACACCAGATCGTAGGTGATCGGGCCGCACACCGCGTCCTGAAAATCGAGAATCCCGGGACAGGGTTCCGACACCATGAGGTTGCGCGAGTGATAGTCGCGGTGCACGAATACGCGCGGCTGCGCGAGATTGTTCGCGAGGATCGCCGAAAACGCCCTCTCGAGGCCTTCCGCTTGCGCGGCGGAGAGGCTCCGGCCGAGCTGGCGCGCCACGTACCAATCGGGGAACAGGCGCAATTCCCGCTCGAGCAATCCCCGGCCGTAATCGGGCAACTCTCCGGGGCGGGTCGCCAGCTGGATCCGTACGAGGGCGTCGAGGGCATGCCCGTAGAGCACGCTGGCGCTACGCGCATCGAGGACGCTCAAATAGGTCGTGTCGCCCAGGTCCGAGAGCAGCAGGAAGCCCTGGGTGATGTCCTGCGCATGGATCGCCGGAACATGCACACCTGCCGCGGAGAAAAGGCGCGCCACTCTCACGAATGGCTCGCAGCTTTCCTTCTCGGGCGGGGCGTCCATGGCGATGAGCGAAGGCCCGGCCCCTGCCCGGCGAACCCGGAAATAGCGCCGAAAGCTCGCATCGTCCGATGCGGTAGCAATACGGGGCTCCTCGCCGAGTGTCGCGTTCAGCCAGCGCCGCAATTGCTCAGCGCGATCCAAAACTCCTCCGGAAACAAAGAATTGCCTTCACCTCTGATTTGTGCGATTTTAGCACTCGGTCCGGCAGCCCATCCTCGAATCGCTCCGCGATATGCCTTTTCTTCCTGCCCGCTTCTTGGCGCTGGCACTCGCTCTACTGTGCTCCGCTCCGGCGTGCGGACAAGGCAGAGGACTGCAGGCGCCCCGCCAAGAGCGGGTGAAGCCCGACCCCAACGCTCCGACGACGCTGGAAGCGGACCGTATCGAAGGCGCCGCGGGCGGGGAGACCACCGCGATGGGCAACGCGACCCTTCGGCGCGGCGACGTGTCGATCCGCGCGGATTCGCTCAGCTACTCCGAGGACACAGAGCAGGTGCAGGCCAAAGGCAACGTTCGGCTGCAGCAGGGCGCTGACAGCCTCCGGGGTCCCGGCCTCAGGTACTCGCTCAGGGATTCGACCGGGACAATCGAGCAGCCCGAGTTCACGCTCGCGCCACGACCCCGACCCAACCGGGAGCCCGTTTCGGGGCGCGGACAAGCCGAGAGCCTGGAGATCCTGGGGGAAGACCGTTACCGGATAAAGAACGGCCTGTTCACGTCGTGCAAGCCCGGCGACGACGGCTGGTACGTCCGCGCCGACGAGCTGGACCTCGACTTCACCCGCTCGGTCGGCACGGCCCACGGCGGCAGCCTGTATTTCGAGGGCGTGCACGTCATTTCCGCCCCGACGATGAATTTCTCGCTCAACAACGAGCGCAAGTCGGGATTTCTCCCGCTCCAGACAACGATTTCCGGAAAGAGCGGAATCGAGGTCGGCGTCCCGTACTACCTGAACCTCGCGCCCAACTACGACGCGACGCTTACGCCGCGCTACCTGCAGAAACGGGGAACCCAGCTCGTCGAGCAGGTCCGCTACATGGAGAAGAATTACACCACCCAGCTTGACGCCGAGCAGCTGCCGAACGATCGAACCCTCGATGAGGGGCGGTCTCTGATCAGCTTCCTCGGCTCCTACAACCGCGACAACAAGCTCGTGGGCGGGCTAAACCTGAACAAGGTCTCGGACGACAACTACTTCCGCGATCTGTCGACCCGCATCAATCTGACATCGCAGACGACGCTGCCGCGCGAGGGCTTCGCCACCTATAACGGGAACTGGTGGGGCTCGGGCAGCTATTCGACGACCGCCCGCATCCAGACCTTCCAGGTGCTCCAGGATCCGGAGAACCCCATCGTCGCCCCCTACGGCCGTACGCCCCAGCTTACTCTCACGACCCTGCGCCAGGACGTCGCCGGATTCGACTTCCGGTCCGCCGAGGAGTTCGTGAATTTCAGCCACCCCATGCTCGTCACTGCAATGCGCACCACCGTTTTTCCGAGCGTGAGCTATCCGTTGATGGCTCCGCAGTATTTCATCACGCCGAAGGTGAGCTACAGCGCGACCTACTATTCGCTCGATCAGAACACGGCCGCCTCCACGACGGTGCGGCCCGGTCCCGCGCCCGCCAACGGTGGCGAGCCGGTGCCCCGCACGATCGGCCGCGCGCTGCCCCTTTACAGCCTGGACAGCGGACTGATGTTCGAGAAGGAGACGCAGGCCTTCGGGCAGACAGTCACGCAGACGCTCGAGCCGCGGCTGTTCTACGTATACGTTCCGTTCCGCGACCAGAACCAGATACCGCTTTTCGACACGGCCATCGCGGACTTCAACTATGCGCAGATTTTCTCCGAGAACAGCTTCACGGGGGGCGATCGTATCAACGACGCGAACCAGCTCACCGCGGCGGTGACTTCCCGCCTGCTGCTGCCCTCGAACGGCCAGGAAGTGATGCGCGGCACGCTGGGGCAGCGCTACTACTTCAAGGACCAGCAGGTGACGCTCAACCCCACGGACACGCCGCGGACCTACAAGGCGTCGAACCTGCTGGCGGCTCTGTCGGGGCGCCTTTCTCCCGCGTGGTCGATGGATGCGGGCACCGAGTACGACCAGCGCGACTTCCGCACCGAGCGCCTGACGCTGGCGGCGCGCTACCGCCCCGAGAGCCTGAGAACGCTCAACGTCAGCTACCGCTACCTCAGCGGAGACGTCACGCAAAACGGCCCCACCAAGCAGATCGACGTCTCCGCCCAGTGGCCGCTTCTCGGCAAGTGGTACGGGGTCGGGCGGTTCAACTACTCGCTTCCGGACAGCAAGATCATCGAGACCATAGGCGGCCTGGAGTACGCGGAAGGGTGCTGGACGACGCGCCTGATCCTGCAGAAATTCGCGCTCACAGCGACCACCACTTCCTCGAGCCTGTTCATACAGCTCGAGCTGAACGGGTTCTCGCGCCTGGGGTCGAATCCGCTCGAGGCGTTGAAGCGCAACGTGCCCGGCTACCAGCAGATCAACGGCCCTGGCCCTGAGGGCAAGCCGGACGCCCAGGTAGACCTCTACAATTGAGGCGGAACCGACCATGAGATTGGCCCTGGCCCTGACCCTGACAGCCCTCCTCGCGAGCGGCATGGCGCTCGCGCAAGGCGCGCGCCCGAATCAGGCCGCGACCAGCCGCATCGATCTGCTCGATCGCATCGTCGCTGTGGTCAACAAGGAGGTCATAACGCAGTACGAGCTTTCCGACCGCATCGCCCGGGTACAGAAGGAGCTGCAGCGCAGAGGTGGCTCGGGCATCGACAGCTCCGACATCGAGCATCAGGTCCTCGATCGCCTCATCATGGAGAAGGTGCAGCTGCAATACGCAAGAGAAACCGGCATGCGGGTCGATGACCTTGAACTCGACCGTACCGTGAACCGCGTTGCGGAGAACAACAAGCTATCCCTTACGGAATTCAGACAACGCCTCGAGAGCGATTCGATACCGTTCGACAAGTTCAGGGAGGAACTGCGCAACGAGATCCTGCTGTCGCGCCTCCGGGATCGCGAAGTCACCAGCAAGCTCACCGTCAGCGAAGGCGAGATCGACAACATCATCCAGGAACAAAGCGAGAGAAAAGAGGTCGGCCTCGAGTACAACGTTGCCCACGTGCTTATCCGGGTGCCCGAGCAGGCGACCCCGGCGCAGGTGGAAGCGAAGCGCGCCCGCGCCGAAGAAGTGGTCAAGCGGCTCAAGGAAGGTGCGGACTTCGCCCAGGTCGCGGCAACCTATTCCGACGCGCCGGACGCCCTTCAGGGCGGTGTCATCGGCTGGCGCAACCGGCAGCGCCTTCCGGAGCTGTTCGTCGAGGCGCTGTCCGGCCTCGCCCCCGGGGGGGTGAGCGGGGCGTTTCGCAGCCCTGCGGGGTTTCACGTCGTCAAGCTCCTGGAGGTGCGCGGAGCAGACGCGCCCCTTCTCGTCGAGCAGGCGCACGTCCGTCACATACTCGTGCGCACAAACGATCTGGTTTCGGAGGACGAGGCCAAAAGAAAGCTCCTCGGGCTGCGCGAGCGCATCATAAACGGAGTGAACTTCGCCGAGCTCGCCCGGCTGAATTCGGACGACGGCTCCGCTTCGCGGGGCGGGGATCTGGGCTGGCTCTATCCCGGAGACACGGTGCCGGAGTTCGAGCGCGCCTTCTCGGAGCTGAAGATCATGGAGGTCAGCCAGCCCGTCAAGACTCCTTTCGGCTGGCACCTCATCCAGGTGCTCGAGCGGCGCACCGCAGACGTTTCTACGGACCGCAAGCGCATCGAGGCGCGCAAGGCGCTGCTCGAAAGAAAGGGCGACGAGGCCTACCAGGAATGGCTGCGCCAGCTCCGCGACCGCGCCTACGTCGAGACGCGACTCGACGAGCGATGAGCGCGCGCCTGCAATCGGGGGTCGCGCGCGCGCGGGCCCAGTCTTCCGGCGCCGGCGGCGTCGGACCGGTCGCCGTGACCTCCGGCGAGCCGGCCGGCATTGGTCCGGACATCTGCCTTGCGCTCGCGCAGAGCCCTATCGCCGCCCGCACGGTCGTGCTCGGCGACCGGGACGTGCTCGAGGCGCGCGCGCGGCAGCTCGGGATGGGCGTGAAGCTGCGCGAGCCCGGCACGCCCGCGATACCGGGCTCCATTGCGTGCTTGCACCTTCCCCTTTCCTACGCCTGCAAGGCGGGCGAGCTGGACGCTCGCAGCGCCCAATATGTGATCTCGCTTCTCGACCGTGCGGTCGATGGATGCAGGGCGGGTGAGTTTTCCGCGGTCGTCACCGCCCCGGTGCACAAGGGCGTCATCAACGACGGCGGCATCGCCTTCGTCGGCCATACGGAGTATCTCGCGAAGCGCACGGGCACCCCGCACGTGGTGATGATGCTCGCGGGCGGAGGGCTGCGCGTCGCGCTCGCAACGACCCATCTTGCGCTGAAGGACGTTCCGCGCGAGCTGACAAGCGAGCGCCTGGAGCGGACGGTTCGGATCATCCACGCGGAACTGACGCGTCACTTCGGCGTCGCCGCCCCGCGGATCCTGGTCGCGGGTCTGAATCCGCACTCGGGCGAAGGCGGCTATTTCGGGCGGGAGGAGATCGACGTGATCGGTCCCGTCCTCGAGAAGCTGCGCGCCGAGGGCATGCGGCTCGAAGGGCCCCTGCCCGCGGATACGCTTTTCGTCCCGGAGCGCCTCGCGGGCGCCGACTGCGTGCTCGCGATGTACCACGATCAGGGATTGCCGGTGCTGAAGTACGCGAGCTTCGGGAAGGGCGTCAACATCACCCTGGGGCTGCCTATCATCCGCACCTCGGTCGATCATGGTACCGCCGTCGACATCGCCGGCACCGGGCGCGCACGCGCCGACAGCCTCATCGAGGCCGTCGAGACTGCGATGGAGATGGCCCGGACCGGCGCCCAGGCGGCTCGCTAGCGCCGCCGTGGCGACCCGCCGGCACGTCCCGCGGAAGAGGTTCGGCCAGCATTTTCTCGTCGACGCGAAGGTCGTCGAGCGCATCATCGCCGCCATCAACCCGCGGCCGGGGGATCATGTCGTCGAAATCGGACCGGGCCTCGGGGCGCTGACCGCTCCTCTGCTCGCACGCCTCGGGCACCTCGATGTCATCGAGATAGACCGCGACCTGGGCGCGCGGCTGCGCGAGCGCCACGCCGGTAGGTTGACCGTGCACGAGGGCGACGCCCTGAAGTTCGATTTCGCAGCCTTGCCGGCGCCGCTCAGGATCGTGGGCAATCTGCCCTACAACATCTCGACTCCTCTGCTTTTCCACGTGGCGACCGCGGCGAGCCGCTGCAGGGATCTGCACTTCATGCTCCAGCAGGAGGTCGTCGATCGCATGGCGGCGAAGCCTTCGGACCCGGAGTACGGGCGGCTGTCGGTGATGCTCCAATACCGCTTCAGCATCGAGCGGCTCTTCGAGGTTCCGCCGCAGGCTTTTCGTCCAGCGCCGAAGGTCCGCTCCGCCGTGGTGCGGCTCACGCCCCGGCCGGCGGAGGAGCTCGCGGCCGTCAGCGAAGGCGGCCTTTCCCGTATCGTGGCTCAGGCGTTTTCGATGCGCCGGAAGACTTTGAGAAACACGCTCGCAGGCGTGATCTCCGCGACCGAGCTCGCCGAGCTCGGCATCGACGCGGGCAAGAGGGCGCAGGAACTCGCCGTTGCGGCGTTTGTCACGATCGCCAACAGACTCGCGGGTGCGGGAACTGGACCCCGCCGACGGCGGCTGGCAAAATAGCGAACAGACGGCCGTATGAAAGCCAAGGCTTTCTCAGGGGACGACGATGGGGCTTCTTGACGACCTGAAAAAACAGGCGGACCTGGTAAAGACCCAGCAGATTCAACAACAGACTCTGCAGGGAGACAAGCTCAAGCTTGTCGAAGACAAGATGAAGCAGACGTTCCAGTACGTCCACGAGCTGCTCAAGCAGCTCGGCATCGTGAAGCCGACCAGCCCGCTGGTGTACTCGATTCCCGGCGTGACCGACTTCAGGAATCTCGCGTTCGCCGAATCGTTCATCGACTACCGGAAGAAGAAGATCAGCGACAAGGAGTACTTCGACACGATCCACTTCTTCATCAAGTGGGCGGGCCCCGACATCTACACGACCGAGAAGGACATGCCACCGGCGATGCAGCGCATCCGCGAAGCCCTGTGGCTGAGCAAGGTCAAGTTCATCGAGGAAGAGAAGAAGAACGCGAAGGGATTCGTCGTCGGCGCGAAGTTCATCGTTCCCGCGTCGGTGCTCACGGACATCATCATCAAGGCCGATCACGAGCAGGGAAAGCTGCATTTCCAGACCACCCATATGTTCGGGCTCGGCGTGGAGTACATCTCGATTCCGGCGCAGGAAGTCAACGACGGGGTCCTCGATGACCTCGCCAAGGCCCTCATCGGCCAGCAGAGCGAAATCCGCAAGTACCGCGTCGCCGGCGCCCCGGGAATGTTCCGCTGAGCTGCGCTCGCGGCTTCTACTTTCGCTGTATCAGCTCGATCTTGTACGCGTCGGGGTCTTCGACGAACGCGATCACCGTTGTGCCGTGCTTCATCGGGCCCGCTTCGCGCGTGACCTTTCCGCCCCGGCGCTTCACTTCCTCGCAGGCCTTGTAGGCGTCGTCGACTGCGATCGCGATGTGGCCGTAGGCATTGCCTAGCTCGTACTTGCCGACGCCCCAGTTGTAGGTCAGCTCGAGCACGGCGGTGTCGGCTTCGTCGCCGTAGCCGACGAAGGCGAGCGTGAACTTGCCCTCCGGGTAGTCGTTCCGGCGCAGCAGCCGCATCCCGAGAACCTCGGTGTAGAAGCGCAGCGACCGGTCAAGATCGCCGACCCGTAGCATTGTGTGCAGGATTCTCAAGATGTTCTCCTAGAATTCGGGCAGAGTTTTCGAAAGCGCTCGGAGCTCCCGCCTCGCCTCGCAGTAGCGCGGATAAAGCGCGGCAACGACATCCCAGAAACGCGCCGAATGATTGAGCTCGCGCCGATGGGCGAGCTCGTGGGCGACCACGTAGTCGACAAGATGCGTCGGCAGCAGCATCAGCCGCCAGTTGAGCCGAATCCGCCCGCTGGCGCTGCAACTGCCCCACTGTGTTCTTGCGTTTGACAGGCCGACTCCGGTGACTGTGAGGTCGAGCGCGCGCGACAGCGCCGCTACGCGTTCGCGAAACAAGGTAAGCGCCTGCACGCGAATCCACGCGAGCACCCGTTCGCGCAGGCTTGCCCCGTCGGCAAGGCCAACTTCGAGCAGCCCGCACGATAGCCGAACGCTGTTCCCCCCGGGCCGCAGCGCCAGCGTCACGCTTTGCCCGAGCCAAGGCAGAGTCGTCCCCACTTCCCAGACGATCTGCCGCCGGCGCGGTGCGGCCAGCCACCTGCGGATCCAGCGCTCCTTTGCCCGCATGAAGGTCTCGATTTGGGATATAGCGGCATGGCCCGGCGCGCGCACTTCGATACCGTTGCCGTCGACGAAAAGCGCCATAGTTCGTCGTTTGGCGCGGACGAGTTTGTAGCTCAGGATCTCGCCCGCCAGCTGTACCTGGCGATCCCGTCCGGCCTTCTCGGGTTGGGGTAAAGCGTCAAAGGGAAGCCGAAGTTGCTTCAGTGTTGAGGACATAGACTCGCCATGCGGTCTTCAATCCATTTTTCGACCAGCCTGTTCAGCGACTCCGACGTATGCGCGCGCGAATCGATCGGCGTCCCGATCTCCACGATCACCGTGCCCGGTCGTTTGAGGAAGGCGTTGCGGCCCCAAAGCAGACCGGCATTGTGAGCAACGGGCACCACGAGCGCGCCGCATTGTACCGCGAGCCAAGCACCGCCTTCGTGATACTTGCCGCGTTCGCCGGGCTTCACCCGTGTTCCTTCCGGAAAGATCGCGATCCAGAATCCCTGGGCGAGGCGCTCGCGGCCCAACTCGGCCATGCGCTTGAGCGCCCGGGCACCGCTTGCGCGGTCGATTGCGATCGGACTCGCAAGCGCGAGTCCCCATCCGAAGAAAGGAATCCACAGCAGTTCGCGCTTCAACACTAGGACCTGGGGTGGAAAGATCACCTGGAAGGCGAGCGTTTCCCAGGTCGACTGGTGCTTGGAAAGGATGACAGCGGGCCTGTCTGGCAGATTCTCCCTCCCGATCACCCGGTACTCGATGCCGAGCACATGCCGCGCGAGCCAGATCATCACGTGCGACCAGCCCGAGATCACGCGGTAGCGTGCAAGCCGCGGCAGAGGAAAGGTGGCGAGGGCGACGATCGAGTAAGGCGGTGTGATCAGGATCTGCGCTAATGCGAAGACGACCGAGCGCAGAACGATCATTGGCACAACGCCTGCGCCACGGCGGCGAGGTCGGGATAGATCGTTGTCGACGCAGGCAGGTTTCCCGCGCCGCGGGTCCTCTTGCCCTTGCCCGTGAGTACCAGGATCGGCCGCGCGCCGACCGCCGCGGCGGCCTGCAGGTCGCGCAGGCTGTCGCCAACGCAGGGCGCGTCCGCGAGCGAGGCATTGAACCGGTCGGCGATCGCGTGGAACATCCCCGGGTTGGGCTTGCGGCAGGGCGATCGCGACTCGTCCGTGTCGGGGCAGTAAAAGACGGCCTCGATGCGTCCGCCCGCCTGGCTCACCGCGCGATGCATCTTGGCGTGGATCGCATTCAGGGTCGCCATGTCGAGCAGGCCACGGCTGATACCCGACTGGTTCGTCGCCACCACGACGCGCCAGCCCGACTGGGTGAGCCGCGCGATCGCCTCCAGGCTGCCCGGAATCGGGCGCCATTCATCGGGCGTCTTGATGAAGTCCTCGCTGTCGTAGTTGATGACGCCGTCGCGGTCGAGGACGACGAGCTTCATTTCTCGACGGCGAGCTTGGAGATGTCGGCGACGCGGTTCATCTTCTCGCGGAGATCGCTGAGCAGGGCGAGCCGGTTTCTTCGCAGCGATTCCTGCTCGACCATGACCATGACGGAGTCGAAGAAGGCGTCCACGGAAGGCTTGAGCACCGCGAAGGCCTTGAGGTAGCCCGCGTAATCTCCGCGTTGGAAGAGGACGTCAGCTTTGCCCGATGCCGAGCTCAAGGAATCCAGCAGCGCGATCTCTGCTTTTTCCGTGAGAGCATTTCGGTCTGCACTACTGAACGATTCCCCTTTCGAGGCGGCCTGCTTCAATATGTTCGCCACGCGCTTGTTGGCCGAGGCGAGGCTCGCCCCCTCGGGCAGCTCCATGAATGCGCGTACGGCTGCAAGTTGACCGGGAATTTGATCTAGCGCCGTCGGATACTTGCTCAGGACCGATTCAACCTCGTTCGCACTGTACCCTGCGTCCCTCAGATAGCTGCGCAGCCGGTCGAGGATGAACGTTTGGAGGTCGGAATGGGCGTCGCCAAGCCTCGCTTGCTTCGGAAATACGTTGAATGCGGCGTCTACCAATTTGTTGAGTTGCAGCGGGACCTTCTTCTCGATCAGGATCCGGACGATGCCGAGCGCCGCCCGGCGCAAAGCGTACGGGTCCTTTTCCCCCGTCGGCTGCTGGCCGATGCCGAACAGGCCAGCGAGCGAATAGAGCTTGTCGGCAAGAGCGACAGCTACCCCGGTGGGACTCTCCGGGAGCAGATCCCCCGCGAACCGCGGACGATAGTGCTGCTCGACGGCGTCGGCGACCTCGGCAGGTTCGCCGTCATGGTATGCGTAATAGCGCCCCATGATCCCCTGGAGCTCGGGAAATTCGCCGACCATTCCGGTCAGCAAGTCGGCCTTCGACAGCCAGGCCGCGCGCTCAGAAAGCGCCGCGCCGCCTCCCAGATCGCGGGCGATTTGTCCCGCGAGGAGCTGAATGCGCTCGACTCGCTCGAGCTGGCTGCCGAGCTTGTTGTGGTAGACCACGTTCGTGAGCTGCGGAACCCGCGCCTCCAACCGCACCTTCCGATCCTGGTCGAAGAAGAAGCGCGCGTCGTCCAGCCTGGGACGCACGACCTTCTCGTTCCCGTTGACGATCGCGCGCGGATCCTTGACGCGCATGTTGGAGACCACCAGGAACCTCGGGAGCAGCTTTCCGTTCTTGGAAAACAGGGGAAAGTACTTCTGGTTCTGCCGCATCGTAAGGATCAGGCATTCCTGCGGGACGTCGAGGAACGACGCTTCGAACCCGCATACGTATACAGCGGGTAGCTCGACCAGCGCCGTTACTTCCTCGAGGAGCTCCTCGTAGTCACCTAGGCTCGCTCCCTGGCGCTTGGCTTCGGCTTGCAGCCGTCCGTCGATATCGGTCCTTCGCGCGGCGAAGTCGGCGATCACCGCGCCTTTCTTGTAAAGGGAGTCTTCGTAGGCGTCCGCACCGCTCAACCGGATCGTCGGGGTGCCCATGAATCGATGTCCGCTGGTGGTATTTCCGGAGGTTGTGCCGAGCACCGTCCCCGGGATCACCCGCTTGCCGTGCATCATCACCAGACCGTGCACGGGGCGGGCGAACAGCGATTCTCCGGACCCCCAGCGCATCGCCTTGCGCACTGGGAGCTTCTTCACAACTTCGTCGAGGATCTCCGGGAGCGCCGTCGTGAGAGCAACCCCTTTGATCGTGGTCCGGGCAACAAACACTGGGCCCTTCGGGGTGTCCCTCTGCAGTAGAGTCTCTACAGAGATGCCATTCTTTCTGGCAAAGCCTGAGACTGCCTCGGGCGGGGCCGACACCGAGGGGCCTAGTACTTCGTTGGAGCGGTCCTCTCCCAAAGCGAGAACGTCAGGGATGAGCGTCGCCAGACGACGGGGTGTCGCGAATATTCTTCGGCCACTGAAGTCGCGTACCTTCAGCTGATAGCGGACAAGCCCGTTGATGATCTCGTCGGCGAACGCCTGACTGAGCTGCCGCAGCGACTTCGGCGGCAGTTCCTCGGTGAGCAACTCGACGAGCAGCGTGTCGGAACCTGGAGTTGTTTTCCCCTTCGGCATACCTCAGGCCCGCTTCTTCTTCTGAGAAGACTCCGCCTTCACCATCGGAAACCCGAGCTTCTCTCGCGAGTCGTAGTAAGCCTTTGCGACCAGCTTCGCCAAGTCGCGCACGCGACCGATATAGGCCTGGCGCTCAGTGACCGAGATCGCGCCGCGCGCGTCGAGCAGGTTGAAGGTGTGCGAGCACTTGAGGACCATCTCGTAGCCCGGGAGCGGCAGCCCCGCTTCGATGAGGCGCTTGGCCTGCGACTCGTAGTCGCTGAACTGGCGCAGCAGCCACGCGGCGTCGCTCGCCTCGAAGTTGTATTTCGACTGCTCGACCTCGTTCTGGTGGTAGACGTCGCCGTAGCTGATCCCCGGTGTCCACACCAGGTCGAACACGTTTTCCTTTCCTTGCAGGTACATCGCGAGGCGCTCCAGACCGTAGGTGATCTCGCCGAGCACCGGCTTGCAGTCGAGACCGCCGACCTGCTGGAAGTAGGTGAACTGGGTGATCTCCATGCCGTCCAGCCACACTTCCCAACCCAGGCCCCAGGCGCCGAGGGTGGGCGATTCCCAGTCGTCCTCGACGAAGCGCACGTCGTGCTGCTTGAGGTTGAAGCCGAGCGCGCGCAGCGAGTCGATGTATAGGTCCTGGATGTTCTCGGGCGAGGGCTTCAGCACGACCTGGTACTGGTAGTAGTGCTGCAGCCGGTTGGGGTTGTCGCCGTAGCGGCCGTCCTTGGGGCGGCGCGAAGGCTGGACGTACGCGGCGCGCCAGGGCTCGGGTCCGATGGCGCGCAGGAAGGTCGCGGTGTGGAACGTTCCCGCGCCCATCTCCATGTCGTAGGGCTGGAGCAGGGCGCAGCCCTCGCCGCCCCAGTAATCCTGCAGCTTGAGGATCAGTTGCTGGAAGGTGAGCATGGGCGCAGGGATTTTACAGAGTTTCCCTGCGCGCACGAAGGGCGCGGCGCCGGAGAAATGCGACGATGCCGACAAGCGCGACGCAGGCGAGAACGACAGGGGTGTTGCCCAGTGCGACGTACGGCGTGGCGCCGGCGTAGCCCTGCGCCTCGCCCGAGAGGACGCCCTGGGTGAACTGTGGCAGCTGCGCAAGGACCTCGCCGTGCGGGCCGACGATGGCGGTCATCCCGGTGTTCGTCGCGCGCAGCATGGTGCGACCGGTCTCGATCGCGCGCATGCGGGAGATCTGCAGGTGCTGAGCGGGGGCGAGCGAATCGCCGAACCAGGCGACGTTCGAGACGTTGACAAGCAGCGTGGCCTCGGGCAGCTGGCGGATGATCTCCTCGCCGAAGGCGTCCTCCCAGCAGATGTTTGGCGCGACGCGTTGACCCGCGAGCGCGAGCGGCCTGGGATCCTTCCTGCCCAAAGAGAAGTCCGACATCGGTATCGCCACCGTGTTGACGATCCAGTGGAATCCCCAGGGCACGAACTCGCCGAAGGGAACCAGATGCGACTTGTCGTAGCGCTGGATCGGCGAGGCGCCGAGGCTGACCACGCTGTTGAAATAGCGGCCGCCCAGCTCGCGGATCGGCACGCCCAGCAGGATATCGGCCCCGCGCATCCTCGCCCACTGCGCGATCTCGTCCAGGTAGCGTGGATCGACCAAGTCGAGGAAGCGCGGGATCGCGGTCTCAGGGAGCACGATGAGCCTGGCGTCGCTCGATTCGATCAGCCTCTTGTAGATCGCCAGCGTGGCGGCGTAGCGCGCCGCCTGGAATTTGAGATCCTGGGAGACGTTTCCCTGGAGGAGCGCCACTTTCAACGGCGCGCCCGTCGGCGAGGTCCATTCGACCTGCCTCAGGAAATGCCCCAGACCGACCAGGAACACCAAGGCCATGCCCGCCGCGACGCGCGTGCGGCCGTCGCCGCCGAGCATCACGACGACGAGGCCTGCGCAGAGCGCGGTCGCGAGCGACACGCCGTAGACGCCCGCTACGGGTGCGAAGCCGGCGAGCGGGGAGTCGACCTGGCTGTAGCCGAGCGCGAGCCAGGGGACGCCGGTGAACATCCAGCCGCGCCACCACTCGAAGATCGTCCATAAGGCGGGAAAGGCGAGCGCGGGCGCGACCCATCCGTCGGAGCGCAGCCTGGCGTAGAACCAGCCGGCGCCCGCCGGGTACAGCGAGAGAATCGCGCAATAGGCGACGGTGCCGATCCCCGCGAGCGGGGCCGGCATCGCGCCGAAATCGTGCAGGCTGACATAGACCCATGAGGCGCCGACGCCGAACAGTCCGGCGCCGAAGGTGAAACCCGCGGCGAACGCCGCGCGCGGAGCCGCGCGGCGCCACACGAGCAGCACGACGCAGAGCGCCGCGACCGGCAGGAGAAATACCGAAAGCGGCGCAAAGCCCGCGACGGTCAGCGCGCCTGCCGCCCCGCAGGCCGCCAGGTAGGCGGGAGACGACTTCAGCAACGCCCTCAAGCCTTGGCCGGCAACCGGTGCACCTGGAGAACGTGCAGCCTGCGGCTGTCGGCGCGGAGCACCTGCACGCGCAGGCCGTCGATGGTGATCGATTCGCCGCGCCGCGGCAGGCGTCCGAAACGGTGCAGAACCAGCCCGCCCACAGTATCGAAGTCCGCGTCGGAGTAGTCCGTTTCGAAGGCGCGGTTGAAGTCCGTGATCTCCGTGCGGGCCTTCACGCGGAAGAGTCCGCCCTGCTCCTGGACGATGTTGTCCTCGGAGTCGTCGAAGTCGTACTCGTCCTCGATGTCGCCGACGATCTGCTCGAGCACGTCCTCGATCGTCACCAGCCCCGCGACGCCGCCATACTCGTCGACCACGATCGCCATGTGATTGCGGTTGGCGCGGAACTCCCGCAACAGCACGTTGAGGCGCTTGGACTCGGGCACGAACACCGCGGGCCTCAGCATGTGCCGTACGTTGAACTCCTCCTCGCCCGCGTAATAGCGCAGCAGGTCCTTGGCCAGCAGGATCCCGATCACGTCGTCGCGGTTCTTGTCGATGACGGGAAAGCGCGAGTGCGCAGTCGCGATCACGTGGGGTATGAACTTGTCGGGCGTCTCGTTGACATCGATCATGTCCATCTGCGCGCGCGGCACCATGATGTCCCGCACCTGCATTTCCGAGACCTGCAGCGCACCCTCGATCATGGACAGAGCGTCGCTGTCGAGCAGGTTGTGCTCGAAAGCCGAATGCAGCAGCTTCACGAGGTGCTCGCGGTCCTCGGGGGCGCGCGTGACCAGGGCCGAAAGGCGCTCGAGCAGCGAAGGCTTGTTGGGGGTCGCGTCCATGCTTGCGGAGCCTGGTGCCGCGCCGGGGGTGGGCGGCCTACGTGGAGGCTTCGTACGGATCAGGATAACCGAGTTTCGTCAAAAGCTTCTTTTCGAGCGCTTCCATGCGCTCGGCGTCGCGCCGCCGCCTGTGGTCGTACCCTTGCAGGTGCAGCACGGCGTGAACCGTCAGGTGCGCGTAGTGGGCCTCCTCCGTCTTGCCTTGGGCGCGCGCTTCGCGCGAGATGACCGGGGCGCACAGCACGATATCGCCGACGATCGACCCGCGGGTTGTTCCGTAGGGAAAGCTGAGCACATTGGTCGCGTGGGTCTCGCCGCGGTAGCGGGAATTCAGCCGCCGGCCTTCCGCGGCCCCGACGATCCTCACGGTAATGTCCCCGGCGGTCGTCAACGCCGCGCCCGCCCAGCGCCGGACCTGTCTTTCGGTCGGCGCGCGGATTCCGCGGGGGGCGATTTGAAGGCAGAGCGTCAGCCGCGGCCGGCGCTCGCGCCTACTCGTCGCCGTGGCGCTCGTAGGCATCGACGATCCGCTGCACCAGAGGATGGCGGACGACGTCGTCGCTCTTGAAGGCGCTGAAGGCGATGCCGCGCACGTCGGCCAGGATCTTCTGCGCCGCGACCATTCCGCTTTTCTGGCCGCGTGCGAGATCGATCTGCGTGACATCGCCCGTGACGACCGCCTTGGACCCGAACCCGATGCGGGTAAGGAACATCTTCATCTGCTCGGGTGTCGTGTTCTGCGCCTCGTCGAGGATGACGAAGGAGTGATTGAGGGTCCGCCCCCGCATGTAGGCGAGCGGGGCGAGCTCGATCGCGCCGCGCTCGAACAGCTTTCCCGCCCTGTCGAAGCCGAGAAGGTCGTAGAGGGCGTCGTACAGGGGCCTCAGGTAGGGATCGACCTTCTGTGCGAGATCGCCGGGGAGGAAGCCCAGGCGCTCGCCAGCCTCGACCGCGGGGCGCACCAGGACGATGCGCTTGACCGCGTCGCGCTCGAGCGCGTCCACCGCGCAGGCGACCGCGAGATAGGTCTTGCCCGTCCCCGCGGGCCCGATCGCGAAGGTGATGTCGTGCTCGAGAATGTTCTGGATGTACTGGCGCTGCCTGGGCGTGCGGCCGTGCAGGTCGGCGCGGCGGGTAAGCAGGGGCATATCTCCCTTGGCGCTTCCCGCACGGGCGCGGACCTCGATCAGCCCCAGCTGGATGTCGTCCACCGTGAGGCTGCGCTTCGCCTCGCCGTAGAATTTCTGAAGAACCTCGGCCGCGCGGGCGGCCTGGGCGCCGCGCACCGTGAAGCGCTCGCCGCGGCGCGCGATCTTCACGTCCAGCGCGGTCTCGATCTGTCTCAGGTTCTCGTCCAGCGCGCCGCAGAGATTCGCGAGACGCTGGTTGTCGACCGGGCTGAGAACGAGTTCCAGAGGGCGGGTCTTCAAGGATTAGGCCGCGCTTGCCTCGCCGCGCAGCGAGTGAGCCCGCGCGGCCGTGATGGTCACATCGACGAATTGCCCGGAGAGCCGCGGCGGCCCGGGGAAGGTCACCGTGCGGTTGTTCGCGGCACGCCCCGACAATTCCGTCGCGTCCCGGCGCGAGGGGCCTTCGACGAGGATCCTCTGGCGCGTCCCGATCATGCCTTCGCTGATCCGGTTCGCGTGCGCGGCGATCCTCTCCTGCAGCCGGGCGAGCCGCGCGAGCTTGGCATCGTGCGGCGTGTCGTCGGGGAGCTCGGCGGCGGGCGTCCCGGGGCGGCGGCTGTAGACGAACGAGAACGAGTCGTCGAATCCGGTCTCGTCGATGAGCTTGAGCGTGGCGTCGAAGTCCCGGTCGGTTTCCCCCGGAAACCCGACTATGAAGTCGGAGGAGATGCTGATCCCCGGAGAGGCCTCGCGAAGCTTGCGCACGATGGATTTGTACTCGAGCACGGTGTAGCCGCGCTTCATCGCGGCGAGCACGCGATCCGACCCGGACTGGACCGGAAGGTGCACGTGCGCAGCGAGCTCTTCGAGACGCGCGTGGGCGTCGATGAGCCGCGGCGTAAACTCTCTCGGGTGCGAGGTGGTGTAGCGAATGCGCCCGATGCCCGGGATGTCCGCGACGTAGTCCAGCAGCAGGGCGAAATCCGCGACCTCGCCGTCCGCGATGCGGCCGCGGTAGGCGTTGACGTTCTGCCCGAGCAGGGTCACCTCCTTCACGCCCTGCTCCGCGAGGCCGGCGATCTCGGCGAGCACGTCTTCGAAGGGGCGCGAGATCTCCTCGCCTCGCGTGTAGGGCACCACGCAGAAGCTGCAGTACTTGCTGCAGCCTTCCATGATGGAGACGAACGCGCTCGGCCCCTCGACGCGTGCCGCGGGAAGCGAGTCGAATTTCTCGATTTCCGGAAAGCTGATGTCCACCTGCGGCATTCCGGAGCTGCGCCGGGCCTCGATCAGTTGCGGCAGCCGGTGCAGGGTCTGCGGGCCGAAAACGAGGTCGACGCAGGGAGCCCGTGCGACGATTGCGGCGCCTTCCTGGCTGGCGACGCAGCCGCCCACGCCGATGAGGAGGTCGGGGCGCGCCCGCTTCAGGGATTTCACTCGCCCCAGGTCGTGGAAAACCTTTTCCTGCGCCTTCTCGCGCACCGAGCAGGTGTTGAACAGGATAAGGTCGGCCTCTTCGGGACGATGGGTGCTCTCGAATCCCGCGGCCGCGTGCAGAAGACCGGCGATCTTCTCCGAGTCGTACTCGTTCATCTGGCAGCCGAAGGTCCGAATGAACAGCTTTTTCGCCATGCTCAGCCGCCTCCCGCGCTGGGCTTGGGCGTCGCGAGCTCGGCGGGCGTGAGCAGCCATACGCGAAACACCTGTCCGTCGCCGTTTACCAAGTAGTCGGCCCAAGCCCCGCCCTGAGGGATCGCGGTCGGGACGATGATGAGATTCATTTGATTGCGGATCTGCGCCCCGGCGGCGAGCTGCATCGGGCTGTCGTCGATGGCGACCGCCATCTGCCCGATATGGCGGATGACGCCGCGCTGAGAATCCGGAGGAATGGGCGGCGCCCGCAGCTGCGCCATGGCCGTGGCTGCCGGCAGGACCGCCAGGAGAGCAAGGTATGCGGCTGGGCGAGGGACCATGGTCCTGCGGGCGTGAAAGGAAAATGGTGGCGAATCAGGGACTCGAACCCCGGACCTGCGGATTATGATTCCGTCGCTCTAACCAGCTGAGCTAATTCGCCACGAAGCCGGGAATTATCCTTTTTGCATTAGATACATGTCAAGAAACGCCGCCTGCCCGAGTACAATCGGCACGTGGACTTCGATATCGTCATCGTTGGCGGCGGGCTCGCCGGCGCGAGCCTTGCAGCGTCGCTCGTGGACAGCGGCAAGCGCCTCGCGTTGATCGAGCGCAAGGCGCCGCGCGCGCCGCTCGAGGAATGGGACTCGCGCGTGTATACGCTCACCCCCGCGAGCATCGCCTTTCTGGAGGAAATCGGCGCATGGCGCGGCGTGCCCGGCGAGCGCGTGGCGCCGATTCACGACATGCGAGTGTTTGGCGACGAGCCCGCATCGCGGCTCGAATTCTCGGCTTATGCCGCGGGTCTGCTCAAGCTCGGAGCGACCGTCGAATCCGGCAGGCTGCACCACGCCCTCTGGCGGGAGCTCGAGCGAAGGCGCAACCTCGCCTTGCTGTGCCCGGAGGCCCCGGCGACGCTCCGCCGCGCCGCGGATCACGTCGAGATCGGCCTCGATGGGGGGCGCCCGATCAGGGCGAGGCTGCTCGTCGGCGCCGACGGCGGCGACTCCTGGGTCAGGCGTGCCGCGGGAATGGAGGCCCGGGCCGCGAGCTACGGGCAACTCGGCGTCGTCGCCAACTTCGCGTGCGCGCGGGCGCATCGCGGCGTCGCCTACCAGTGGTTCCTTCCGGACGGCGTTCTGGCCTTCCTGCCGCTTCCCGGGGAACGCGTGTCCATCGTATGGTCGACTTCGCACGCGCACGCGAGGGAGCTGCTCGGCCTTGTGCCCGAGGCGCTGTGCGCGCGCGTCGGAGAGGCGAGCCGGGGCGCGCTGGGCGGGCTTCGGCAGATCACTCCGCCCGCGGCTTTTCCGCTGAGCCGCATGAGCGTGCGCCGGATCGCGCAGGAGAGAGTCGCCCTTGTCGGCGACTCGGCGCACGTCGTGCACCCGCTTGCCGGGCAGGGAATCAACCTCGGGCTGGGCGACGCCCACTGTCTTGCGGATCTGCTCGTCGACGCCCGCGATCCGGGAGACCGGATGCTGCTTCGGCGCTTCGAGCGCTCGCGCGCCGAAGACATACTGGCTTTGCGCTGGGTCACCGACGGTCTATTCCGGTTATTTGGCACGAACCACGCACTTGTCAGGCGCGCGCGCAATCTGGGATTGAACCTCGCCAACTCGAATCCGGTCATAAAGACTCTTCTCACCCGCCGCGCGGCCGGTGTCGGCGGGGGGCTCCACTGACGGAAAAAATCATGATCTTGCGGTTATCGGTATTCGCTCTTGCGTCGATCCTGGCCGTCAGGGCCCTGGCGGACGAGGCCTCGGTCAAGCGCGGCGTGGAAGCGCGCTTCGAAGGGGTCAAGATCGAGAGCGTGACGCGCACGCCCTACGCCGGCCTGTACGAAATCGTGGTCGGCGACTCGATTTTCTACACCGACGAAAAAGTGAGCTTCTTCTTCCGTGGCGACCTCATCGACGCGCGCAGCCAAAGGAACCTGACCGAGGAGCGGCAGCAGAAGCTGTCCGCGATCCGGTTCGAGGATCTGCCGCTCGAGCTCGCGATAAAACAGGTGCGCGGAAACGGCAAGCGCGTAGTCGCGATCTTCTCGGACCCGTTCTGCCCGTACTGCAGGAACCTCGATCGGGCGCTGATGCGCGAAGACGACATCACCATCTACACCTTTCTGTTTCCGATCCTGCGGGCGGAATCCCCTGACAAGGCGCGCACGATCTGGTGCGCTCCGGACCGGGCCAAGGCCTACTATGATTTCATGCTGAACGGTCGCGATCCGGCGGCGAGCTCGAAATGCAGCGCGCCCGTCGACAAGTGGCTGGCGCTGGGCCACAAGGTCGGCGTGAGGGCGACCCCCACGAGCTTCGCAATGAACGGGCAGCGCATCATGGGAGCCCGTCCTGAAGAGCTGATCAAGGCGCTCGCGGACACCGCCAGGTAGCGCCGCGCCTTACTGCACGGCGGCGGGGCCCGGCGAGGGCTTCATTCCCTTCGGCAGAAGCGCCCACATCCTTCCCTGCTGGCGCGTGCGACCTGCAAGCGCGCCGGCCTCGGCGCCCGATCCCCAAAAGAAGTCCGCGCGCACCGGATTGCGTATCGCCCCGCCCGAATCCTGGGCGAGCACCAGGCGGGTGAGCGGCGTCGTGCTCGCAGGGAAGGTGGTCGCGAGGAATACCGGCGTGCCGAGATCGATGTAGCGCCGGTCGACCGCGATCGAGCGTCCCGCCGTCAGGGGCACTCCCTGCGCGCCGATCGGTCCGACTGTGGGATCGGCGAGCGGCAGCTCGCGAAAGAAGACGAAACTCGGGTTCTGGTCGAGGAGATCCTCGACTCGCTGCGGATTGGCGGCCGCCCATGTCTTGATCGATTGCATCGATGCCTCCCCGAGCTTGAGCTCGCCCCGATCGACGAGAAAGCGCCCGATGGATTGGAACGGATACCCGTTCTGGTCCGCGTAGCCGACGCGCAGCATTTCCCCGCCCGGCAGCTGCACGCGTCCGGAGCCCTGCACCTGCAGGAAGAACGCCTCGATCGGGTCGTCGACCCAGAGGATTTCCTTTCCGGCGACCGGCGCGGCCCCGCGGGCGATCTCCGCTCGCGAGTAGTAGGGAACGACGCGCTTTCCGTCGATCCGGCCGCGCAGCCGCAGTCCGCGCAACTCGGGGTTGGTCGCGGACAGGTCGATGGTGAGCAGGTCGTCGGGCGGTCCGTATAGCGGATACAGGAACGGGGCGACCTTGGTTCGGCTGCCGCGAAGCACGGGCTCGTAGTAGCCTGTCACGAGGCCGTCGAGCGCTCCGTCAGGATTGGCGAGCCTCCAGGGGGTGAAACGCTCCTCTAGGAAACGGCGCGCTTCCTCGTCGGATGGCGAGCGCAGTTCCATTGCCTTCGCGCAGACGCCGCGCCAGCCTTCGCGCCAGCGCAGGGCCTGACACGAGGCAAGAAGCGCGGGCCAAGCGGCCGCCTGCTCGCCGTTCTTCCATCCGGTGACCGCCGCGAAGTCCACGGGCTCCAGCGGGTTGACCCGCTGCGCCGGAACGGCCGGAGCCGGGCAGACCGGGCAGACGGGGCAGCCCGCGAGCGCGCTGCAATCGCCCTGCGCCGCGGGCCCTAGCGGGCTCGCGCAGCCGGCCATCAGCAGTGCCGCGAGCGGAATCCAGAGGCGCGCATGGTCTATCATCGATGGCAGGTTTTGAGGGAGCATGTCCCAATGAGTTCCGGGCTGTGGATCATCGTGCTCGAAGCGGGGCTGGCGCTCGTCCTGCTGCTCGCGCTCGTTTGGTGGACCTTGCCGAAGAAGCCAAAACACGAGCCGCGGGACGCTCGCAAGGACTCCACACCACCCCGCTAGTGCAGCACGCGCGGCATCGAGAGCGTGAACTCCGGAATCTGCGCGTCGAAATGCGTGCCGTCCTCGGCCACCATCTGGTAGCTGCCCTTCATGGTCCCGACGGGGGTGGCGATGGCCGCTCCGCTGGTGTACTCGTAGCTTTCGCCGGGCCTGATGAGCGGCTGCGTCCCCACCACCCCCAGGCCGCGCACTTCCTGGACCTGGTTGCGTCCATCCGTGATGATCCAGTGCCGCGACACCAGCTGGGCGGCGACGCTGCCCTCGTTGCGAATCGTGATGGTGTAGGCGAAAACGAACCGGCTGTTGTCTTCGTCCGACTGCTCGGGAACGTATTGCGTCTGCGAGGAGACGGCGACGTCGTATTTCTTTCCCTCGACCATGCGGCCATTCCACACGATTTCGCGCGGCCTGACAAGGGCGGAACCTCGCCGTTTCATGCGGCGGAAGGCGAATCGAAGTAGAATTTCCGGCGATGGCCGCGCGCACTTTCCGCATCGCACCGAGCATCCTGTCGGCGAATTTTGCGCGGCTCGGCGACGAGGTCGCCGCGGTGGTCGAAGCCGGGGCGGACATGATCCACTTCGACGTGATGGACAACCATTACGTGCCGAATCTCACCGTGGGGCCGCTGGTGTGCGAGGCGATCCGGCCGATCACGAAGAGCGTGATCGACGTACACCTGATGGTGAGGCCCGTCGACCGCCTCGTTCCTG
>Ga0335083_10000198_pt1 | contig 100999 bp, 93 predicted proteins | sample Lox_Sample_42_FD_206716 | JGI IMG/M metagenome (GOLD analysis project Ga0335083, IMG submission 206716) | Soil microbial communities from Loxahatchee National Wildlife Refuge, Florida, United States - Lox_Sample_4.2 | ecosystem: Environmental > Terrestrial > Soil > Wetlands | place: USA...
GCCGAGGGGAACCGCCCGCTGACGTACCGGGAGCTCGGCGACGAGCTCGCCGACTACGTCTCGGACCTCGGCTTCACGCACGTCGAGCTGCTGCCCGTGATGGAGCACCCGTTCTCGGGCTCGTGGGGCTACCAGGTGACGGGCTACTACGCGCCCACGTCGCGCTTCGGTACTCCCGATGACTTCCGCCGGCTCGTCGACCGTCTCCACCAGCGCGGCATCGGCGTGATCCTCGACTGGGTTCCGGCCCACTTCCCCCGGGACGACTGGGCGCTCGCGACCTTCGACGGGACGCACCTCTACGAGCACGCAGACCCACGCCGCGGCGCGCATCCCGACTGGGGGACGCTCGTCTTCAACCTCGGGCGGACCGAGGTGCGGAACTTCCTGCTCGCGAACGCCCTCTACTGGCTGCGCGAGCACCATGCCGACGGGATCCGCGTCGACGCCGTCGCATCGATGCTCTATCTCGACTACTCGCGCAAGGCCGGCGAGTGGATGCCGAACATGTTCGGCGGCAACGAGGACCTCGAGTCGGTCTCCTTCCTCAAGGAGCTGAACGAGGCGCTCTACGGGCGCGAGGACGGAATCGTGTCGGCGGCGGAGGAGTCGACTGCCTGGCCCGGCGTCTCACGGCCGACGTATCTCGGCGGGCTCGGCTTCGGCTTCAAGTGGAACATGGGCTGGATGCACGACACGCTGACGTACTTCCAGAAGGATCCCGTCTACCGGCGCTTCCACCACCACACCCTCACGTTCTCGCTCATGTACGCGTTCAGCGAGAACTTCGTGCTGCCGCTCTCGCACGACGAGGTCGTGCACGGCAAGCGGTCGCTGCTCGACAAGATGCCGGGCGACCGGTGGCAGAAGTTCGCCAATCTCCGCGCGCTCTACGCATACATGTGGGCGCATCCAGGCAAGAAGCTGCTCTTCATGGGCGGCGAGCTCGGTGAGTGGGAGGAGTGGAACGCCGAGGGCTCGCTGCACTGGAATCTGCTCGAGTACGCCGAGCACGCAGGGATCCACGCGCTCGTGCGCGACCTCAACCGGGTGTACCGCGAGACGCCGGCGCTGTGGCAGCTCGACTTCGACCCGGCCGGCTTCCGCTGGCTCGAGGCGAACGACACCGTGAACAACGTGCTCGCGTTCGCGCGGGTCGGGGAGGGCGACGCGCCGCCGCTCGTCTGCGTCCTCAACCTCTCGCCGGTGCCGCGACACGGCTACCGCGTCGGGATGCCGGTGTGCTGCCGCTGGCGCGAGGTGCTCAATACCGACTCGGCGTTCTACGGCGGCAGCGGCGTCGGCAATCTCGGCGGTGTCGAGGCGGAAGCCGTGCCGTGGCACGAGCAGCCGTTCTCGGCGACGCTGACGCTGCCTCCGCTCGGCGCGGTCTGGCTCGCTCCGGAGTAGTCGAGGGTGCGGCGGTTGGGAGCCGTGCCGGCGGGTGACGGCACGGTCGAGATGCGCGTGTGGGCGCCTTCCGCGAGTGCGGTCCGGGTCCGGGGGGACGACGACGTCGAGCTCGCGCAGGACGGCGAATTCTGGGTCGGCACGTTCTCCGGCGAGGAGTACGTCCTCGTCGTCGACGGCCTGCCGTGGCCGGACCCGTGCTCGCGCTGGCAGCCGGAGGGCGTGACCGGGCCGTCGCGCGTCCTCGACGCCGGCACCTTCGAGTGGAGCGACGACGGCTGGGAAGGCATCACGCTCGACGAGCTCGTCGTCTACGAGCTCCACATAGGGACGTCGAGCGAAGCGGGAACGTTCGACGGCATCGTCCCGCGCCTGCGCGGACTGCGCGAGCTCGGCGTGACGGCGATCGAGGTGATGCCGGTTGCGACGTTCCCCGGCGAGCGCGGCTGGGGTTACGACGGTCTGTACACGTACGCGGTCCACCCCGCCTACGGAGGGCCCGCGGGGCTCGCGCGCCTCGTCGACGCAGCGCACGCAGAGGGTCTCGGCGTGATTCTCGACGTCGTCTACAACCACGTCGGCCCCGGCGACGAGGCCCTGCGCGCGTTCGGCCCGTACTTCACCGCCCGCCACGAGACGTTCTGGGGCGACGCGCTCGACTACGCGCAGCGCGGCGTGCGGGAGTGGGCGATTCAGAACGCCGAGCAGTGGGTGCGCGACTTCCATGTCGACGGGCTGCGCCTCGACGCCGCGCACGCAATCCTCGACGACTCGCCGCTCCACGTCTGTGCGGAGCTGAAGCAGCGCGTCGGAGACACGCTCGTCATCTCCGAGATGAAGGTCGGCGACTGGCGGCCGGCCGACGATTGGGGACACGACGCGCAGTGGGCCGACCGCTCGCATCACGAGCTGCATGTGCTCCTCACCGGGGAGCGCGACGGCTACTACGCGGACTACGGCTCCGTCGCTTCCCTCGCCGAGGATCTCGCCGGCGCCGGACACGATCCCCGCCGCAGCGTGATCTGCGCCCAGAATCACGACCAGGTCGGCAACCGGGCCCTGGGCGACCGGCTGCCGGAGGACGTGCTGCGCATCGCCGCCGCGGTCACGATCTTCTCCCCGTGCACGCCGCTGCTCTTCATGGGCGAGGAGTGGTTCGAGACGGCGCCGTTTCAGTTCTTCACCGACCACATCGACCCCGGCATCGCCGACGCGACGCGCGAGGGAAGGAGGCGCGAGTTCGAGGACTTCGCCTCGTTCTCCGGCGAGGAAGTGCGTGACCCGCAGGCGCTCGAGACGTTCCTGCGCTCGAAGCTCCATCCGCGGGAGCCGGACGCCCTCTACCGCGAGCTGCTCGCGCTACGTCGCGAGCTGCCGCGCGAGCTCGAGGCGGAAGCAGACGAGGAGGCGAAGGTGCTGCGACTGCGCCGCGGCGGTGCGACGCTCGTCGCCGACTTCGCCAACCGGCGCGTGGAATTCTCTCGCGGATGAAGGTTTGGCCGGGAGGACCGTTCCCACTGGGCGCGAGGTGGGACGGCGAGGGTACGAACTTCTCGCTCTTCTCCGAGCACGCCGAGCGTGTCGAGCTCTGCCTGTTCGACGCCGACCGCGAGACGCGGGTCGAGCTGGAGGACGTCACGGCGCACAACTGGCACGCCTACCTCCCGGCGGTCGGACCGGGTCAGCGCTACGGCTACCGCGTGCACGGCCCGTACGACCCCGCCTCGGGCCACCGCTTCAACCCGAACAAGCTCCTGATCGACCCGTACGCGAAGGCGATCGAGGGGCCGGTCGAGTGGGACCGCGCGAACGTCCTGCCGTACGTACCGAGCGCCGCGGAGGACGCCGACCTCGAGCTCGACGACGAGGACGACGCCGACGCCATCCCGAAATCGGTCGTGGTCGACGCCGGCTTCGACTGGGAGGACGACCGGCCGCCGGCGATTCCGTGGAACGACACCGTCATCTACGAGGTGCACGTGAAGGGGTTCACGAAGCGGCAGCCGGTCATCCGAGACGACCTGCGCGGGACCTATGCGGGCCTGGCCTCCGAGCCGGCGCTCGCCTATCTGCGCGACCTCGGCGTCACTGCGGTCGAGCTCCTCCCGATCCACCACATCGCCGACGAGGGGTTCCTCCACGACCACGGCCTCTCGAACTACTGGGGCTATTCCTCGATCGGGTTCCTCGCGCCGCATGCCCTCTACGCCGCGACCGGCCGCGCAGGTGAGCAGGTGCGCGAGTTCAAGGGGATGGTCAAGGCGCTGCACCGGGCGGGCATCGAGGTGATCCTCGACGTCGTCTACAACCACACGGCCGAGGGGAACCACCTGGGGCCGATGCTGTCCTTCCGCGGACTGGACAACCGGAGCTACTACCGGCTCATGCCGGACGACCTGCGTTACTACATGGACTTCACCGGCACCGGCAACTCGCTCAACCCGGTGCACCCCTCGGTATTGCGGCTGATCATGGACTCGCTGCGCTACTGGGTGCTCGAGTGCCGCGTCGACGGCTTCCGCTTCGACCTCGCTTCGGCGCTCGCGCGAGAGTTCTACGACGTCGACCGGCTCTCCGCCTTCTTCGACACGATCCATCAGGACCCGGTGCTCTCGCAGGTGAAGCTCATCGCCGAGCCCTGGGACGTCGGGCCCGGCGGGTACCAGGTCGGCAACTTCCCGGTGCTCTGGGCCGAGTGGAACGGGAAGTACCGGGACTCTGTGCGGGACTTCTGGCGTGGTGAGGGGAACGTCGGCGAGTTCGCCCGACGTTTCACCGGCTCCTCCGACCTCTACCAGCACGACGGCAGGACCCCGTTCGCCTCGATCAACTTCGTCACCGCCCACGACGGCTTCACGCTGCACGACCTCGTCTCGTACAACGCGAAGCACAACGAGGCGAACGGCGAGGGCAACCGCGACGGCACCGACGACAACCGCTCGTGGAACCTCGGAGCCGAGGGACCGACGGACGACCCCGCCGTGCTCGCGCTGCGGGCCCGGCAGCAGCGGAACTTCCTCGCGACGCTGTTCCTCTCGCAGGGCGTACCCATGCTTCTCGGCGGCGACGAATTCGGGCGGACCCAGCGCGGCAACAACAACGCCTGGTGCCAGGACAACGAGATCTCGTGGTTCGACTGGGGCGACGCGGACGGCGAGCTGATCGAGTTCGCCCGACGGGTGATCGCGCTGCGGCGCGAGCATCCGGTGTTCCGGCGGACGTCGTTCCTCAGCGGCAAGGCCGGCGAGAGCGGGCTCCCCGACGCCTGGTGGTTCCGAGCGGACGGCCGGCGCATGACCCAGCGCGACTGGACGAGCGCGGACACACGCACGCTCGGGGTCTTTCTCAACGGGCGGGAGATCCGCGAGCGGACGCCGCACGGGGAGCCGATCTTCGACGACTCGTTCCTTCTCGTGTTCAACGCGCGTTCCGAGCCGGTCGTGTTCACGTTGCCGACGCGGCGCTTCGGCTCGCGCTGGCAGGTGGCGCTGGCGACGGGCGCGGCGCCGGAGGGGCCGCTGGGTGCACGCGCGCTCGTCTCCGTAGACGCCCACTCTCTGACCCTCCTTCGGCGAGACTGACGTCGATGCGCGTGTACCTCGCCGGGCCGATCTTCACGCCGTACGAGCGCGGGTTCCTCGCCGACTGCGCCGAACGGCTCCGCGCCGAGGGCTTCGACGTCTTCGTCCCGCACGAGCACGGGCTCGTCGGGCTCGACGCAACTCCCGAAGCGGTGTTCGCGGTGGACGCCGGCGGCGTCGAGTCCGCGGACGCCGTGCTCGCCGTTCTCGACGGGCCGTCGGTCGACGACGGCACCGCGTGCGAGATCGGCCTCTTCCACGGGCTGAAGCAGCGAGACCCGGAGCGCAAGGGCGTGGTCGGCCTGCTCACGGATCTGCGCGGCGAGCGGCGCGGCGACTTCGCGACGAACCTCTTCGTGCGCGGCTGCATCGAAGCGGGAGGCGGAGCAGTGGTCGACTCCCTCGACGACGCGGTCGCGATTCTTCATCGTTGGCGCTCGGACTGACGCGCCGCGGCAGCCGCGTGAGGACCTGTCTTCGTGGCCGACGCGAAGTTCCTTCTGCCGCGAGCGGAGCACCGGCTTCGCGGGCCATCCCTAGCTGCTCAGCCCGGCGCCTTCACCGCAGGGGATCCGGGAAGACGCCGGACCGGGCTAGCCGCGGCCCGCCGAAGCGGCCGAGCCGGGAGGGGTTCGATGCAATGCGAATCGAACCACGGCTTGATGAAAAGCGTCTAAGAGCGCCTAGGCGTTCGCATCGCTGCCCAGGCGGGCCGCTCCGTTCAGGCTCAAGCGCACGACCGCGCCGCCGTCCTCGGCATTTTCAGCAGCCACCGCGCCGCCGTGCGCCTCCGCGACCTCGCGGACGATTGCGAGGCCGAGACCGGCACCGGGCATCGCCCTGGCATCGGCCGAGCGATAGAAGCGGTCGAAGACGAGCGGCCGATCCTCCTCGGCGAACCCCGGCCCGTGGTCGCGAACCCGGAACTCGCCGCCCGCGAGCGAGACCTCGACGGAGCCCCCGTCGCCGCTCCACTTGCCGGCGTTCTCGAGCAGGTTCCACACGGCGCGCTCCATCCTGTCGGGATAGCCGTCCACGACCGTCGGCTCAAGTCGGTGGGTCTGCCACGAGACCTCGGGGAACCGGACACGGGCTCGCTCGAGCGAGTCCTCCACGAGCTCGTCGAACTGGAACGCCTGCTTCTCGACCTGCGCGCCACCGCGCGCGAGCTCCAGGAGACCGGCGATCAGCGCACGCATCTCCTGCGACTCACGGTGAAGGTCGTCGAGCAGCATCCGGCGCTGCTCCGGCGGGACCTCCATGTCGCCCCGCAGCACGTCGATGTTCGTCTGCAGGCTCGTCAGCGGCGTGCGCAGCTCGTGCGACGCGTCGGCGACGAAGCGCCGTTGCGTCTCGAGCGACTCCTCGAGCGAGGCGAGCATCGTGTTGAACGAGGCGCCGAGAACGGCGAGCTCGTCGTGGCCCCCCTCCGGCACGCGCTCGCTCGGCTCGCCCGTCTTCGCGATCCGTTCCGCGGCGTCGGTCAGGCGGCGGACGGGTGCAAGCGCAGCTCCGGAGACGAGAGCTCCGGCAACGGCCGCGAGTGCGATTGCGCCGAGCGAGACGAAGATGAGGATGAGTTGGAGCCTGTCGAGAGCCCGATCCGTCGCCTGCAAGCTCTTCACGACGAGCACCGCTCCGAACGACGGGCGGCCCATCGGGGCGACGTATTCCCGCAGGCGGACCGGCACGGGGGCCGCGCCGCTCACGGTGTAGGCCGCGATGTCGCGGAAGAAGCCGGCCCGCGGGTCGTCCAGGCCGGCGACGGCGAGCACGCGCTGGTCGTTGGTGGCGCGCAAATCGAGATTCTGCGAGGCGCCGAGGATGTTGCCCTCGACGTCGACGATCTCGACGAGGTTGCCGCCGTAGTCCCCGGGACCGCCCCCGATGCGACCGTCGAGCTGCACGGTATGTGCCGTGCTGCGGAGCGAGCCGTCGAGCTGCGACTGCAGCTCGTGGCGCATGACGAAGTACGTCGTCAGCGAGGCGAGGGTGACGACGACCGCGACGACGCCGACCGCCACGAGCGTCAGGCGCGCGCGAAGGGTCACGGCTCGCGCAGCACGTAGCCCGTGCCGCGAACGGTGTGGATGAGGCGCTGCTCGTCCTCGGCCTCCGTCTTCCGCCGCAGATACCCGACGTAGACGTCGAGCGCGTTCGAGGAGTGGCTGAAGTCGTAGCCCCAGACGCGCTCGTAGATGAGCGAACGCGGCAGCACCTGGCGCGGGTTGCGCATGAACAGCTCGAGCAGGTGAGCCTCGGTCGTCGTCAGCTCGAAACGGCGGCTGCCGCGGCGGGCGTCCATCGAGCCGAGGTCGAGCGTCAGGTCGGCGAAACGCAGGACGGCTCCGGGCTCTTCCGGCTTCGAGCGGCGCAGGAGCGCCCGTAGGCGCGCGAGCAACTCCTCGAGGTCGTACGGCTTCGGCAGATAGTCGTCGGCGCCGGCGTCGAGCCCCTCGACCCGATCGCCCACGGCATCGCGTGCGGTGAGCAGCAGGATCGGGATGCGGTTCCCCTGCCGCCGGAGGCGGCGCGTCACGTCGAGCCCGTCGAGCCCGGGCATCATCACGTCGAGCACGACCGCGTCCGGCGTGCGCGCCTCGACCGCCGAGAGCGCCGTGTCCCCGTCGGACGCGAGCGTCACCTCGTAGCCGTGCAGCTGGAGCGCACGCTCGAGCGCTTCGCGCACTGCGCGGTCGTCGTCGGCCACGAGAACGAGCATTCGGCTACTAAGTTTGCCGCGAGAGGTGAGAACCCGCTAAGCAGCCGGCAGATCGACGACGAATGCCGCCCCCTCTCCGGGTTGCGAGCGGACCGTGAGGCTCCCGCCCATGCGGGAGACGAGCTCCCGCGAGATGAAGAGCCCGAGGCCGCTGCCGCCGACGCCGCGCGTGAGGGCGGGATCGAGCCGGTAGAACTTCTCGAAGATCCGCTCCTGCTCGCTCGGCGGGATGCCGAGCCCGCGGTCCCGGACGGTCAGCCGGACGCGGCCGTGCCCTCCGTCGAGCTCGACCACCACGCGCCCGCCGTCGGGCGAGTACTTGACCGCGTTGTCGAGCAGGTTGACGACCACCTGTCGGAGCTTGTCCTCGTCCGCCAGCGCGACGGCGGGGGTGCCGTTCTGCTCGAGCTGCAGCTCGATCTGCTCGGGTGCGCGCAGACGCGCCGAGTCGAGCACGCTCTCGACGAGCAGCTTCAGGTCCGTCGCCGAGGTCGCCACGTCCACACGGCCTTCCTCGAGCTGGCCGGCGAGGAGGATCTGGGAGACGATCGCGGTCAGCCGCTCTGTCTCGCTCACGATGATCTCGAGGAAGCGGTCGTGCTGCTCGGCCGGGAACTCGATGTCGGTACGGCGCAGCGTGCGCGCGGCGCCGTACACGGCGGCGAGGGGCGTGCGAAGCTCGTGGGACGCCGTGGCCACGAAGTCGCTCCTTGCCCGCTCGAACGCCTGCTCGTCACTGACGTCTCGCAGCGTGTAGACGATGCCCTCGTCGAAGGCGACACCGGTGACCGCGACCCACCGGTCGCCCGACGCGGTCTCGATCGGCACCGTCACCGGGCGCGCCCGCTCGGGCGTGGCGGCGTCGGCGAGCTCCGCGAGCCGCGTCAGCTCCTCCCAGGCCGGCACGACCTCGGCCGGATGCCGCCCGACCGCGTCGGCCTCTCGGACGCCGGTGATCGCAGCGGCCGCCGCATTCCAGAAGCGCACGCGTCCGTCCTCGTCGAGCAGCACGACACCGTCGCCGACGTAGGCAAGTGCGAGCGCAGCCTCGGCGCGGCGCTCGGCCTCCCGGTAGAGACGGGCGTTCTCGACTGCGATCGCCGCCCGCGGGCTCAGCTGCTGCGCGAGCTCGAAGTCGTCGTCGCCGAAGATGCGCTCCTCGGCGACGAGGGTGAGCGCACCGAGATTGCGATCGCCGGCCCGCAGCGGCAGCGTGATCGCGCTGCGGATCGAGATGTGCTGCAGCGCCTCCTCCGCGACGGGATCCCGCCGCACCGCCTCGTCGAGCAGTTCCTGCGGGATCTCCCGCAGGAACTGGGGCTCTCCCGTCCGGATCACCCGGGCGGTCAGGTCGAACTCGTCGTCGATCCACACCTGCCGCGAGCGCGAACGCACGTCCTCGGCCCAGCGCTTACGCTCCGGGTCCTGGTGGGCGACGACGAGCTGCTCGATCTCGCCCGTCTCCTCGACGAGGACGTCGATCGCGCACCAGTCGGCTATCTGCGGCACGGCGAGCGAGGTCAGCCGCTCGAGCGTCCGCTCGAGATCGAGGGACGACGTGAGCAGCGCCGTGGCCTCGTCGAGGAACGCGAGGCGCTCGCGCAGCAGCTGTTCGGCCGCTGAGAACCGAGCCCGCTCGAGAGCGAGCCCCGCCTGTCGTGCGAGCGCGATCTTGAGTGCACGCCGCTCGGGCGGGAAGTCCTGGTCGGTCGGAAACGAGAAGACGAGCCCGCCGATCGTGCCGCGCTCTCCGACGAGCGGTACGCAGACGAGCCCGTGCCCGGGCTGCGAGCGGCCGATGAGCTCCGGGTACCGCTCGTCCCGCTCGGCCTCCGAGCGGATGAAGACACCCTCGCCGGTGCGGACGGCTTCCGAGAGCGGATAGTTCCCGTCCACGGGGAAGCGCATGAACGGCTCGATGTACTGCATGTCGTACCCGCGCGATGCGATCACCTCGAGCCATTCGCCGTCGTCGCTGAGCGTCGCGATCAAGCCGCCGCGCGCCTCGGCTGCCCGCACACCCTCGGTGAGAACCGCATCGAGCACGTCCTGCGGCGTGCGGGCCGTCGCAAGAGCGTCGGCGACCTCCTGCAACCGTGTCGCCGCGTCGAGCGCGCTCCGGCTCTCCCACACCGCGCGCTCCGCGCGCTCGCGGGCGTCGCGCTCACGCCCGAGCACCTCGCTCCCGAACAGCGCCGCGACGATGAACACCGCGAGCGCAGTGGCGCCCTCCGCATTGAGCTGGTTACGGTCGTAGCGAGAAGCGAAGAAGTAGAAGAACGGGAACGCGGAGGCGGCGACCGCAACGAGACCGCCGATCCGGCCGCCGTAGACGGTTGCGAGAATGATCGCAACGGTGTAGAGCAGGCCTGGAACGACGGTGCGGACGCTGGTGAAGGCGAGCAGCGTGACGAGGGCGGGTGCCCCGAGCGCCACCGTCGCGGCGACGACGAAGTGCCGTGTCGGATGCGGCCACCGCGCCGCCTTGGCATGCCCGGGCGGCGCCGCGTCGGCGATCATTCGTGCTCCGAGAGCTCACGGTTGAGCTCCTCGCGCTCTCCACGAGCGACACGCTCGAGCACGGCTCGCACGACACCGGCGAGCTCGAGCGGGTCGAACGGCTTCACGACATAGCCGACCGCGCCGAGCTCCTGGGCGCGCAGGCGATCCTCGTGCGCGGCGCGCGCCGACAGGAAGACGACCGGGATCTCCCGCGTGTCGTCGTCCGCGGCGAGCTGCTCGGCCACGCTCCAGCCGTCGACGCCGGGCATCATCACGTCGAGCAGGACGACCGACGGCCGCTCCCGCCCGATCTCCTCGAGCGCCGCGGCGCCGTCCGTCGCTTCCGCCACGGCGAGCCCGTCACCCTCGAGATTGACGCGGCAGATCGTGCGGATCGACCGCTCGTCGTCGACGAGGAGGACGAGCGGCGCCGACTCCTCGGACCGTCCGCTGCCCGCGCCGCCGCCGGGGTCGGGGCGATGCCGCATACGGCTGCGCCAGCCGTGCGCGAGCTGCGGAGGCCGGTGCGCGCGGGACGCCCGGAGCGCCTCGGACTTGCTCGACCTCATTCGCTTCACCGCAGTCACGGGGCCCCCCGGAGCCTGGTGGCCAACCGACGCAGTGTGCCGGAACGCGCCCCGTTGCGCTAGCTCTCGTGCTCGCGGTTCCACTCCTCGGCGAGCTCGCGGAGGCCGGGCCCGCGGACCCAGATCGCGTCCCGTGCGTGCAGCCGCATCCGCCCGGCGAAGTCCCGGTCGTGCGCCCGCAGCAGCGCGCGCGTCCCGTACTGCGCACCCGTGCACAGCGCGGCCACTCGGGCTCCGGTCGCGGAGTGGTGCTTTTGCCAGTAACGGTGACGGCCGCGCCACATCTCGTTGATCCGCCGCTCGGGGATCCCCGCACTGAACTGCGACTCGTGGTGGACGACCGTCACGTGGGGGAAGTACTGCGTCCGCCAGCCCGCGCCGCATAGGCGGCGCGCGAGGTCCGTCTCCTCGGAGTAGATGAAGAACTCCTCGTCGAAGAGGCCGACCTCGTCGAGCGCCTCGCGGCGGAGGAGCAGCGCTGCGGCCATCGCCCAGTCGACGTCGCGGGTCTCCGTCCCGCCCGACTGGACGACGCCGGCGCGACCCAAGGTCAGGAGCCCCAAGGCCGCGGTCGCGGGTGAGGGAAAGCGCCACGCCGAGGCCTGCGGCCGCCCGTCGGGATAGACGAGCCGCGGCGCGAGCGCGGCGACCCGCGGGTTCGCGTCGAGGTGGGCAACCATCCGCTTGAAGCCCCAGTCCTCGCTCGTCGTGTCCTCGTTGAGCACGAAGACGTAACGGCCGGTCGTGGCGCGGATGACGGAGTTGTGGTTGGCCCCGAAGCCTGCCCGATGCCGCTGCTCGATCAGCCGGACCCCGGGGAAACGCTCGCGGACGGCTGCGACCGACCCGTCCTCCGACGCGTTGTCGAGGACGACGATCTCCACCTCCGTGTCCCGCAGCGACTCGAGGCAGGCGAGAAGCAGCTCGCGCGAGTTCGTGTTGACGAGCGAGACGGAGACGTCGGGCAAGAGCTAGCGCGCGAGGCCGCGGGCGACGAGCGCTTCGCGCGCCTGGTCGGCGGCGTCGACCGCCTCCTGGCCCTCGAGCCACGCGAGGAGGTCCCGCATGCCGTCCGCGAACGCGATCTCCGCCCTGAACCCGAGCATCTCCTCCGCGAGTCTCGTGTCGGCGAAGCAATGCCGGATGTCCCCCGCGCGGTACTGGTGCACGATCTCCGGCTCGACCTCCTTGCCGAGCCCGGCTGCGATCGTGCGAGCGACGTCGAGAATCGACGTCGGCCGGCCGGTGCCGAGGTTCACGGTGCTGCCGTCCGCCCCGTCCGTCGTCAACGCGAGCGCGCAGCCGCGAGCGAGGTCGCGCACGTCGACGAAATCGCGCGTCTGGCTGCCGTCCTCGTACACGATGGGGGCGCGGTCGTTGAGGAGGCTCGAGGAGAAGATCGCCGCGACGCCCGTGTACGGGTTCGATAGCGCCTGGCGCTCGCCGTAGACGTTGAAGAAGCGAAGGGCGACGGCGGGAATGCCGTAGGCGGCGCCGACGGAGAGGAAGAGCTCCTCGTGGTCGCGCTTGTTCACGGCGTAGACGGACGTCGGCCGCAACGGCTTCGTCTCGGCCGTCGGCTCCGGCTCGAGTGTCTCGCCGTCCTCGCTCAGGAGCTCCCACTGCCGCGCGGCGAGCTGGCTCTCCGGCCGGAGCCCCGGGGCGATTCCCGACTTCCCGGTGCGCGGGTTCCGGTACTGGCCCTCGCCGTAGATCGACATCGACGACGCGACGACGAGCTTGCGGATCGCGTCGCGCCGCGCGGCGATCTCCTCGAGAACGACCGCGGCGCCGATCGCGTTGACCGACGTGTACCGCTCGATCTCGTACATCGACTGGCCGACCCCGACCGCTGCGGCGAAGTGGTAGACGGCGTCGATCCCCTCGAGCGCGCGCTCGACGGCCTCGTGGTCGCGCACGTCTCCGACCTGGAGCTCGACGGCGGCGTCGAGGTAGCCCGGCCGCTCCCCCTCCGCGTGCACCTGCGGGTCGAGGTTGTCGAGGGCCCGGACGTCGTGCCCCTCGGCGAGCAGCCGGTCGGCGAGATGCGAGCCGATGAAGCCGGCACCGCCCGTGATCAGGATCTTCATCGGAGCCTGAGGCTAGCCGTTTCGACCCGACGACGGCGCCCCCATTACGCTTGCGCCCATGCGGCGTTCCCGCCGGGCCGTTCTTCGCAGCGTGCTCGGGATCGGGCTCGCCGCCGCGGTCTTCGCCGAGATCGTCCCACGCATCGCGAGCTACGGAAGCGTCGGGAGGCAGCTCGAGACCGTCTCGGCGCCGTGGGCGGTCGCCCTCGCCGCCGCCGCCCTGCTCGACGTCCTCACCACCGCGCTGCCTTGGCGCGCGCTCCTGCCGCAGCTCTCGTGGCTCGGCGCGCTCGGCTTCACACAGGCCTCGACCGCGCTCACGATCGTTCTCCCCGGAGGCGCCCCGCTCGGGATGGCCCTCTCGTTCGGGTTCCTGCGGCGTCTACGGGTCAGTGCCGGCGAGGCCGGCTTTGCCGTGGCTCTGACCGGCATCTGGAGCCAGGTGATGATCCTCCTCTATCCGCTGGCCGGCGCCCTGCTCGTGTTCGGCAGCGGCAATCTCTCCACGTCGACCGCCACGATCGCCGGCGCCAGCGCCGCGGCGGGCACCGTGATCGCGGTCCTCGCTTTCGCAGTCCTGCGCAGCCCCGCCTCCGCCCGTTGGGTCGGCGACCTCGCGGCCCGCGCCGGAGCGTGGTTCGCAGGGCTCTTCCGACGTGAGCCGCCGAATTGGAGCGGCCGAGCGCTCGTACGCGTTCGCGGGGAACGGCTGGCGCACCTCCGCCGGCGCTGGCCGTCGCTCACGGCGGCGACGCTCGGCAACCAGCTGACCGCATACCTCACCTTCGAGCTCTGCCTGCGCGCGGTCGGGATCTCGGTCGAGACCATCCCGCCGAGCGAGTCGTTCCTCGCCTGGGCGATCGGCCGCGTGATCAGCTCGTTGCCGCTCACGCCGGGCGGGATCGGCGTCGTGGAGCTGGGGATGATCGGGACCCTGGTGGGCTTCGGCGCGCCGCACGCCCACATCGTGGCGGCGGTACTCCTCTACCGCGCTCTGGTGATCCTCCCGACCCTGGTCGTCGGTCTCGTCGCCCTGCTCGGCTTCCGCCACCTGGAGCCCCGGGACGACTAGGGAAGCGCCTCGACTACCTCCTCGCGCGGGTCGTCGAAGCGCACGCGCTCCCGCACAGCCTTGACGATCCACTCGAGCCGGCGGAAGACGAGCGACGCTCGCCGTTCGGACTCGAGACGCCGGCGCGTCCTCGCGAAGCCGCGGTCGACGTAGCGGAGCGGCTCGAGCTGCGCCTCGGGATAGAGCCGGCGAAGTGCGGCCTCGAGCGGCCCGTGGCCGAGCACTGCGTCCGCGTAATCGACCGCCACGCCCGGCAGCGCGTCGAGGACTGCCTCGGCCCGGACGAGACCCTCGACGAGCGCCCACGGATGCTCTTCGAACACGCTCGCGGCGCGCGCCGGATACAGCCACTGCCGCTTCAGCATCGTGTACGCGACCTCGGCCACGTTGCGCCGCACCTTGAGGACCCTGAAGTCGCCGAGCCCTTCCCAGCCGCCGATCACGAACGGCTGGACGACGTCCTTGTATGCGAAGCCTTGCCGCAGCGCCGCACCGTCGAGATAGCTCGTCATGCTCGCGAACGCGTCCGGAGCCTCGCTGAGCAGGGTGAAGCGCTCGTCCGCCGGCGCCCGGCTCTGCAGCCGCCGCGGCATGCGGTCGCGGTTGAGGATCTCGCCGTCGCTCGTCCATGTGGGCTCCGACAGCCCGAGCGCCCGGGCCGCGGCGATGTACAGCAGGCTCGACAGCGAGCGCGGAAGGGAGACGACGAAAAGCGAATCGAGCCCCTCCGCGTGCTCCCAGGTGTTGCCTCGCCTGAGCACTCGGAGCCCGTTCATCCGGGCAGCGTACGGCGCGCGCAGGAGCGATTCATGTGAGAACCATGTGAATGCGCGAAGCGAAGCGCGTGTCAGCGAGTCAGCGTCACCTTGCGGAGACCGACCGGGCTGTCGAGGTCGAGACCCCGGAGGGTCGTCAGGCGCATGGCCGCCACCTGGCCCGGCACCACCGCGGTGAACGGGCTGAGCCACTCCGGCACCCCCGGTGCGAGCACGAGCTTGGTCTGCGCCCGGCGGAGCACCGCGCGCACATCCGAGACCGCCACGAGCCGCGCGCCGCGTGCGCGCAGGGGCGGCACGATCTCCTCGACGCTCGGCCGCGCCGGCCCGCTCGGTGCGACGACCACCACGGGCCAGCCGGGTTGGATCGCCGCAATCGGTCCGTGCATCAGGTCGGCGGGTGAGTACGCCTCGGTGACGAGCCCCGAGAGCTCGCGGATCTTGAGCGCGATCTCGAAGCCGGTGCCGTAGTTGACGCCGCGCGCGACCACGGTCAGCCCGACGGCGTCCCGGTACTCCTCCAGCGACGGCGTCTCGGCGAGGGAGAGCTCGATCTGCGCCGCGAGCGCCTCGGGCATCCGCGCGAGCTCCTCACGCGCCGTCGCGTCGTTCCCCAACTCCGGGAAGAGCAGGGCGACCGCGCCGAGCGAGTTGACGTAGGTCTTGGTCGCGGCGACCGCCTGCTCTCGTCCGGCCTCGAGCGGTAGCACGGCCTCGGCCGTCTGCGCGAGCGGCGACGCCACGTCGTTCGTCAATGCGAGCGTCGGCCGCCCTTGCTCGCGGGCCTCGGCGAGCACCGCGACGACGTCCGGTGACGCGCCGGACTGCGAGATCCCGATCACGAGAGCGCCGTCGAGACGCGGCGGCTGCCCGTAGATCGTGTAGAGCGACGGCGTGGCGAACATCACGGGCACGCGATGCGCGCGGCCGAGGAGGTACTGGGCGTAGCGCGCAACGTTCGAGGAGCTGCCGCGCGACGCGATCAGGAGGTAACGAATGTCGTCCCGCCGGAAGAGCCGGGCGGCGGTGCGTGCAGCTTCCGCCTGGCGCTCGAGCAGACGCGCGAGTGCCTCGGGCTGCTCCCGCAGCTCAGTCTCGAGCCACGACATCGTCCCGTCCCGAGCAGAGGACGGCCTGGATCTCGAGTCGATCGTCGAGGACGAGGACGTCCGCAGGCGCGCCGGGCTCGAGGAAGCCGACGTCGCCGCGGGCGAGGAAGCGAGCCGGTACCTCGGTCGCCGCGCCGACCGCGTGCTCGAAGGGAACTCCGAGCGCGTGCAGGTTGCGCACGGCGTCGATCATCGTGAGCACGGTGCCGGCCAGGGTCCCGTCCTCCCGCATGGGCGCGGCGCCGTCCTCGACGGCCACTTCGACGTCTCCGAGCTGGAACGTGCCGCCGTCGCCGCCGACACCCGCGGCCGCCATCGCATCGGTGACGAGCGCAACGCGGCCGGCCGCGCAGGCCCAGACCAGCCGCACGGTCTCCTCGGCGAGGTGATGGCCGTCCACGACCATGGCGATCACGACGCCGGCCCGCGTGAGCGCCGCCCCGGCGATGCCGGGATCGCGGGATCGGAACGGGCGCATCGCGTTGAAGACGTGGGTGACGCCGCCTACGCCGAGATCGAACGCGTGATGGGCTTCTACTGCCGTCGCGTTCGTGTGCCCCGCCGAGACCGCGACGCCGCGTTCGCGGAGCCGCTCCACGAGCGCGTCCGCGCCGGGCAGCTCGGGCGCGAGCGTCATCTGCGTCACGACAGCCGCGTCCAGCAGCCGGTCGAGCAGCGCGACGTCGGGCTCGCGGAGATGGGCCAGCGGGTGCGTGCCGGGCCGGTCCGGCGAGAGGAACGGCCCTTCCAGATGCGCGCCGAGGATGCGAGGGCCGGATGAGCCGGTCGGCATCGCCCGCAGCGCCTCGACGGTGGCCTCCTCCGCCGAGGTGATGAACGTCGGCTGGTAGGCCGTCACGCCCGCGAGGAGAAGCGCCTCGCCCGCCCGGCGGTAGTCGTCGCTCGAGGCGGAGAGGAAGTCCACCCCGCCGAAGCCGTTCACCTGGAGGTCGACGAAGCCGGGGATCGCGACCAGGCCGCGCGGACCGCGAGCGAGACCGACGGCCACGACGCGGCAGTCCTCGACGTCGACGTCGCCGGGGACGAGCTCGCCCCGCACGAGGGCGGCTTCGACGCCGAGCCTCACCGGTCTTCCCGCTCCGGCGCCGGCGAAGCCGCCGCCTCCGCTCCTTGGCGGGCTCCGCCGAGTCTACGCCCGCTCGCCTTTCGCACCGATCCCTCGGAGGCTTCGAGCCGTGAGCGAGCATCGGCCGCGTCGACGCCGGCAAGGAGCGAGACGAGCGCGACTCGCGCGTCGCCTGCGGCGGCGGCCAGCGCCTCGTCGACCTGATCCTCGGTGGCTCCGCTCGCGAGCACGACGTTACGGCGGGCGCGGGCGCGGAGCTTCTCGTTGGCAGGCGCGACGCCGACCATCAGACCGCCGTAGGTTCGGCCGAGCCGGATCATCGTCACGGTCGAGATCGTGTTGAGGACGAGCTTCTGCGCCGTGCCCGCCTTCAGCCTCGTCGAGCCGGCGATCACCTCCGGCCCGACCACCGCCGCCACCTCGTGCTCGGCCAGAGCCGCGGCGCGGCTGTCGCGGACGCCTGCCACGGCGACGCCGAGCGCGCCGACCTCCCGCGCCGCTTCGAGCGCGGCGAGCACGAATGGCGTGGAGCCGCTCGCGCTGACGGCGACGACGCAATCCTCGGGCCGGAGGGGGAGCCCGTGCAGTGCGTTCGTCGCCGCCGCACGATCGTCCTCGTCCGCGTCGTGCTCTGCGACGACGGCGAGGACCTCGCCGGGTGGCGAGCCGAAGGTGGAACCGCATTCGGCCGCGTCCAGCGCGGCCAGGGCGCCGGAGGTGCCGGCGCCGGCGTAGACGAGCCGGCCGCCGCGGCGCATGCGCTCGACGATCGCGTCGATCGCAGCAGCGATCGCGTCTCCGGCGTCGGCGACGGCGGCCGGAACCGTCGCATCCTCGTCGTTCAGGAGCCGGACGAGGTCGCGCGTTGAGCGCAGATCGAGGTCGGCGAGATCGGGGCGCGCAGCCTCCGTCGTCGCGACCTGCGGCCGGCCCGTGAGCGCCGAGCTCACCGCGTCCCACAGGAGCCGCGCGTCGGGAGTGGCGAGCGACGTCATGTGACCGCACGCTTCGTAGCCCCACGTCCAGAGGTCGTCGACGCCTTCTTCGCGCGCGGCCGCGACCGCGGACTCGAGCTCGGGGAGGTCGTCACGCGTGAGACCGAAGCTCGGCACCCAGAGCTGCGCCGCGACCCCGTGCCGGTCCGCGGTCTCGCGCAACAGCCGCGCAAAGCGGCGTACGAACGACTCCGCCGAACCGTCCCAGTGCTTCCAGTACGGATCCGTGACGAGCGTGGTCAGACCGGGAAGCGCCGCGACCTCGTTCCAGTCGGCGAGCCCCTGCGTTCCCTCGGTCGAGGGGAGGAGACAGACCGCGTTCGTACCGCCCTGCGCGGCGACGTGCGCCAGCATCTCGCGCAGGAAGTCGACGACCGAGGCCTCTCGAAATGCCTGCACCTCCGGCGTTCGCTCGGCCGGGACCGGGCCGCCAAAACGCTCGGCGCAACGGTCGCAGCGGCACGTCCACCGCGCCTCGTCGTCGACGCCGACGTGCACCGGAACCACCCAGGCGGGCTCGTCCCAGAAGATCGAGTCGACGCCGCAGTCGAGCGCCCAGTCCGCCCAGGTCTTGCAGAAGTCGCGATACGCGGAGCTGTTGAGGCAGGCGGCGGCGACGCGGCGCCCGTCGTCGAGCACCTGGCACTCCTCGGGATGGAACGCGACCCAGCGGCTCTCCGCCTCGCCGCCGAAGGTCCGGCCGAGCCCCCAGGGGCTCGCCTGGACGGTCAGCCCCGCGGCGTGCGAGATCGCAACGATCTCGGCCATCGTGCCGGCGTAGTAGGCGAAGTCGTTCTCCGAGAACGTGTGGAGGACTCCCGTATACCCGCGCTCCGCGAGATCGGACATGTCCCGGCGTACGTGTCTCGGGATGCGGACGCCGAAGTACGAGCAGCCCGCGCGGGTGAGGTCAGTGGTCATGACCAGTTCACCCTTTCACGGCGCCCGCGGTGAGACCGAAGGCGATCCGGCGCTGCACGAGCAGGAAGAAGATCACGACCGGGATCGCGATCAGCGTCGAGGCGGCCATGATCTCGCCCCAGTCGACGGCGCGGTTGCCGCTCCAGAGGTATGAGAGCCAGACGGTGATCGTCTGTTTCGAGCCGCTGCTGAGGAGGGTGTTCGCGAAAATGAACTCGTTCCAGCTCGTGATGAAGGCGAAGACGGAGGTCGCGACGAGGCCCGGTGCGATGAGCGGCAGGAGGATCCGGACGAAGGCGCCGAGCCGGGTCGAGCCGTCCACCATCGCGGCTTCCTCCAGTTCCTTCGGGATGCCCAGCACGAAGCCGCGCAGCGTCCAGACGCAGAACGGGAGTGCGAACGTCAGGTAGACGAGGGTCACGCCGGTCAGCGTGTTCACGAGGCTGTGCTTCGCGAGCACGACGTAGAGCGGGATGATCAGCCCGGCCTGCGGCAGCATCTGGATTCCGATCACGAGCACGATGAACAGCTTGCGCCCGCTGAAGCGGTATTTCGCCAGTGCCACGGCTGCGAAGAACGAGAGGATGAGCGCGATCACCACCGTGGCGAGGACGACGATCACGCTGTTCTTCACGTCGGTCCAGAAATAGGCCCGATTGATCGCAGCGCTGAAGTGGCGCAGCGTCGGCTTGCTCGGGATCCAGGTCGGGTTGAAGCTGTAGATCTCGTCGTTCGTCTTGAACGCGGTCGAGGCCATCCAGAAGACGGGGAAGATCATGACCGCGAAGACGATCAGTCCGAGGGCGTTCCAGCCCAGCTTGCGCGGCAGTCGGCGCGTCACGTCGCCTCACCCACCCGCAGCATCCGGCGTACGTAGACCACGCTCATCGCGGCGACGATCAGGAGCATCAGGATCGAGATGGCGGCGCCGATTCCGAACTGGTTCTTCCCGAAGCCCTCGATGTAGAGGTACACGCTCATGAGGTAATTGGAGGTGTTCTGCTGGCCGGAGCCGATGAGGAGGTACGGCTGCGTGAAGACGCCGAAGTCCCAGATGATCGAGAGGCTGGTGAGGATCAGGACGACGGGCATCAGCACCGGCAGCGTCACGTCCTTGTAGACGCGCCAGGCGCGGGCGCCGTCGATCTCCGCCGCCTCGACGAGCTCGTGCGGGACCTGTGAGAGCGCCGCAAAGATCGTGATGGTGACGAAGGGGATCGCGCCCCAGACGATGAGGCTCGTGACCATCGCGAGCTGCGAGGTCGGGGTCGCGTACCAGTTGTGCTGGAAGTAGTTGCCGACGTGCAGCTCGGTCAGGATGTAGTTGAGGACGCCGTTCTGGATGTTCGTCATCCAGCCCCAGACCTGGACGGCGACGACCGGCGGCATCGCCCAGACGAGGACGAGCCCGGCCGTGAGCAGCAACCGCACCCACGTCGAGACGCGCACGAGCAGCAGGGCGATCAGCATTCCGAGCACCATCGTCAGCGATACGTTCACGGCCGTGAAGACGATCGTCCGCAGCAGCGTGTGCCAGAAGACGGTGTCGTGAAGGACGAGGCTGAAGTTGTAGAGCCCTGCGTACGTGCCCTGATGCGTGATCAGCGACGCGAGGTCGTACTTCTGCAGCGAGAGCCGAACGAGGTAGTAGATCGGGTAGCCGAGGATCGCCGCCATGACGGCGACCACGGGCAGGACGAGGAGGTACGGCACCGCTCCGCCGACTGCGCGGCGAGACGTGAACCGCCGCCGCGATCCCGTGATCGCGGCGGCGGTTGTGAGCGCGGTGGGATCGCTCCCGCTCAGGAGCTACCTACCTACGACTCGTTGAGGGTCTGGGCGATGTTCGAGTCCGCCACCTGTGCGGCCTTCTTGACCGAGAGGTGGCCGGTGAGGATCTGGGCGAGCATCGTCTTGAGGATGTTGCCGTTCTCCACGTCTACCCAGTGCTTGGCCTGCGGCACGAACCAGCTCCTCGCCGCCGCGCGTTCGTTGACGCTCTTGCCTAGCAGGTTGGTGGCGTTCGGGATGTTCCCCTTTGCCTCGAGCCCCTTCTCGATCGAGGTGCTCGTGAAGTCGGCGATCCAGGCCTCCGCCTGCGACTTCGAGTTGCTCTGCGCCGGCACCGCGAGGTCCGAGCCGCCCAGGAAGCCCGGCATCGGCTTGCCCTTCGTGTGGCTCGGCATCACGAACTGGCCGGTCGTCTTCGCGTACTTCTTGCCCGTGCAGCACGTGTACCAGGCGGGGCCGTAGTTCGCGGCCGTGCGGCCCTGGGAGAACACGGTGTACGGGTACGGGTTGGTGCCGTCGAGCTGAGCCGTCGACTTCGACTGGGTGGCCTTGAAGAAGGTCTTGAACCGCGTGAGCCCGGCGATCGCCTTCTTCGAAGCGAGCGTCCCGACCCACTTGCCGTGTGACTTCGTGGCGATCGATCCGCCGTAGTCGTAGACGAAGCTCAGGGCGGTGTACCAGTCCTCGCCGCCGACGTAGAGGGGTGCGAACCCCTTCACGTGCTTCTCCATCTTGCCGATCTTGACGAGCTCGCTCTGGAACTGCGAGAGGCTCCTCGGCGGCTTCTTGAAGTGCGCCTTCTTGAACAGATCGGTGCGGTACGTGATCACGCGCGAGCCGGCGTAGTACGGCACCCCGAAGAGCTTGCCGTCGTACGTCGACGACGCTTTGAGGCCCGCGAGCCACTTGGACGAGTTCGCGAACTGGCTCTTGACCGAGCCGAGGTTCGTGAACGCGCCGGCGGCCATGTAGGCCGTCATCTCGGTGTTGCCCATCTCGATCACGTCCGGAGTGTCGTTGCCCGCGATCGTGGCGTCGAACTTCTGCAGATGGTCGCTCCATTGCTGGTACTGGACGTTGACGTTCCAACCCGGATGCGAGTTTTCGAACGCGGTGTTCGCCTGCGCGACGAGCGCCGGCCAACCGTTCTGCGCATCCACCTGGAGCCACACTGTGAGCGTGTGACCCGCTGCCCTACCGCTCTGAGCGGTCGTCGCGGCGACGACCGAGAGCGCAATCGCGGCGGCGACCACCGCGAGAACCCGGTATCTCATGCCAATCTCCCTCGAGGCGTCGACGCGCTAGCGGGGCGTCCGTGAACGGTTGTGGCCGGGGGACGAGCGACGTCCAGCGGTGCGTCGAGTGGTCTATACCAATCGGCCACGCGCGGAATGTTCCACACCAGACCACTCTTGTCAAGGTCCGGTGACGGAGAAGTTACGAGGGCGTCAGCTCGGAGACGATCTGATAGCGGTCGCCGCGGTAGATCGAGTGAACGAACTCGAGGGTTCGACCGTCGGCGTCGTGGCTCGTGCGCTCGAAGAGAAACGCCGGCGAGTGGAGCGGCACGTCGAGCGCCTCGGACTCCTCCTCGTTCGTCACCGTCGGCTCGATCGTCTGCGTGGCCGTCGCGATCTCGATCCCGTAGCGCGCGCGCAGGAGCTCGTAGAATGATCCCTCGAGATCGCGCGGCCCGACGCCGGGCACGACGTCGGCCGGAATGTGGAGCGTCTCGATCGCCATCGAGACCCCATCTGCCAGCCGAAGCCGCTTCACGACCACGACTTCCTGTCCCGGTGAGACCTTCAGGAAACGACCCAGCCGCGGCCCGGCGAGCTGGCGGGTGAGCGAGAGCGTCTTGCTGCTGGCCACCATTCCGCGCCGGCGCATGTCCTCGCTGAACGAGGTCATGGTCAGCTCCTGCGAGATCTTCGGCTGCTGGACGTACGTGCCGCTGCCGCGGCGGCGAACGAGGTAGCCCTCACGCGCAAGGTCGTCGAGGGCGGCTCGAACGGTCAGGCGGGACACCCCGAGGTCGACGCTGAGCTGCCGCTCGGAGGGGATGGCGGTGCCCACTCCCAGGCGGTCGATGAGCTCGAGCACCTGCTGCCTCGCGGCGCTCTGCTTCGTCATCTTCGCCGGGGCTCCGGTCGTGTCCATCGTGCCCGCGACTATAGAGGGAGTTTCGGAAGTGGTCAATGCCATTGCCTTCGGACCACCGATGCGGTATAGACTCCATGATCGTTCACGTGGCCGAGATCGTCCTCGACAACGTCAGCAAGGTCTTCTCCGGCGGAGTGGTCGCCGTAGACGGCGTCTCCCTCACGATCGGCAGCGGCGAGTTTCTCGTCCTCGTGGGGCCGTCGGGCTGCGGCAAGTCCACGCTCCTGCGCATGATCGCCGGCCTCGAGGAAGTGACCGAGGGGACGATCTCCATCGGCGAGCTAGACGTGACGGGGCTGCCGCCGCGCGCCCGCGACATCGCAATGGTCTTCCAGAGCTACGCCCTCTACCCCCACATGACCGTGCGCCAGAATCTCGGCTACGGGCTGAAGGTGCGCAAGACGCCGAAGCGCGAGATCGCCGAGCGCGTCTCGCGCGCGGCCGAGCTCCTCGGCCTGGCCGACCTGCTCGACCGCCGTCCGGCGGCTCTCTCGGGGGGGCAGCGCCAGCGGGTCGCGATGGGACGCGCCATCGTCCGGGAGCCGAAGGCGTTCCTCATGGACGAGCCGCTCTCGAACCTCGACGCCAAGCTCCGCGTCAGCATGCGCGCGCAGCTCGCCGCGCTCCACAGCCGTCTGACCACGACGACGATCTACGTGACGCACGACCAGATCGAGGCGATGACGCTCGGGGAGCGCGTCGCGGTCATGCGCGACGGGCGGATCCAGCAGGTCGACACGCCGCAGGAGCTGTACGCGAGGCCGGCCAACCTCTTCGTCGGGGCCTTCATCGGCTCTCCGGCGATGAACCTCGTCGAAGCGGAGACCGGCGACGGGCAGCTGCGCTTCGGCGGCTACACGATCCCGCTCCAGGCGAGCCATGCACCGCCCGCCGGGCGCGTGATCGCGGGCATCCGGCCCGAGGCATTCGAGGACGGCGCATTCGCAGACGCCTCGCTCCCCCGCATCGACGTGAACGTGGAGGTGGTCGAGGAGCTGGGGGCCGAGACGCACGTGTTGTTCTCGGTCGCCGCTCCGCGGGTGGAGGTGAGCGAGGTTCGCGCGGCCGCCGGTGAGGACGATCCCGTGTTCGCGACGGTCGAAGGGTCGTTGTTCACCGCGCGGGTCGATCCGGGAACGGCTGCCAAGCCGGGAGCGCCGCTGCAGCTCGCAGTCGACCCGTCGCGGCTCCACTATTTCGATCCCGCGACGGGGCTTCGCCTCGAGTCCGACCGCGGGCTAGCGGCTCTCGCGACCTAGCTCCGGACAGGAACAGCGTCGGCACCGCCGACGTTTACGCCACCGGGCGTCCCTGTTTGCGATGCCTTCAACGCGGCCGTTAGGGTCGCTCGAAAGGAGGTAGTGCATGGAACTGACCATCGGTGATACCGCACCCGACTTCGAGGCGCACACGACCGAGGGACCGATTCACTTCCACGACTGGATCGGCGACTCGTGGGTGGTGCTGTTCTCACACCCGAAAGACTTCACGCCGGTGTGCACGACCGAGCTCGGCTACATGGCGAGCATCAAGCCGGAGTTCGACCAGCGCAACGTCAAGATCATCGGTCTCTCGGTCGATTCAGCCGACGACCACGAAGCCTGGGCACGCGACATCGAGGAAACCCAGGGCACCGCCCCCAACTATCCGCTCATCGGCGACCCGCACCTCACCGTCGCCAAGCTCTACGGAATGCTGCCCGCCGGTCTCGAGGGCGAGGCGAAAGGCCGGACCCCGGCCGACAACCAGACCGTCCGCAACGTGTTCGTGATCGGGCCGGACAAGAAGATCAAGCTGATCCTCGTCTATCCGATGACGACCGGGCGCAACTTCGATGAGGTGCTGCGGGTGATCGACTCGCTCCAGCTCACGGCGGGCCACAAGGTCTCGACGCCGGCTCAGTGGCAGCCCGGAGACGACGTGATCATCGCAGGCTCGGTGTCGAACGACGAGGCGAAGGAGCTGTTCGGCGGGTGGGAGGAGCCGAAGCCGTACATCCGGATCGTCCCCGACCCGTCCAAGGTTCCGGCCAGGGGGTAGGTCCGACGCCGAGCGTATAAGTCCCTCTTCTACCCACCAGGGGTCAGGGGAGGGAATGTGCATAAACGTCGGTTGAGGGCGCCGAGTCCGGCGTTCGTGATCTCGCTGATCGCGCTGTTCGTCGCGCTCGGTGGAACGAGCTACGCCGCGATCCACCTGCCGAAGAACAGCGTCGGCTCGAAGCAGCTGAAGAAGAACGCCGTGACCTCCGCGAAGATCAAGAACCACGCCGTCAGCGCCGCAAAGATCAACACGACGGGACTCACCGTCCCGAACGCGACAAACGCGACCCACGCGACGAACGCAGACCATGCCACCAGCGCAGACCATGCCACCAGCGCAGACAGCGCGCCGCTGCCGTCGACGTTGCCAACCGGCCAGACGGAGCGTGGCACGTTCGCGGCGATCGACGACATATCGGCCGCGAACCAGGGAGCGGCTTCCGCGATCAGCTGGCCCATTCCGCTCGCCGCGGATCCGGCTGTGCACATCATTCAGCCGAGTGCGACGCCGCCCACCGGATGCTCGGGCACTGTGAGCGATCCGCAGGCCAGCTCCGGCAACCTCTGCATCTTCCTCGGGTTCGTGGGAGGCCCGGACGGACCGATCACCACGATCAACCCCGAGAACAACAGCAACGGCCAGGCCGGGAGGAACGGGGCGATGATCTACGACAACGCCACCGGCTCCAGCGGCCGGAATGACTTCTGGGGCACGTTCGCCGTAACCGGCTGATAGACGCGGTTCCGTAACGCGCCGATGCGAATCAGGAGGCCCGTCATTTGGCGGGCCTCCGTGGCCGATACCCCGACCGGGGGAGGCGGTGTCCCCCCGAAATGGCCGATTCCCTGTTGGTGTCTGCGGCGCCGCTGCCCTTCCGCGACTACGACGACGACCTGTCCGTGGACGAGGTCGCTCGGCGCTATCGCACGCTGATCGAGCAGCTCCCGCTCGTCGTCTACCTCGACGAGGTCAACTCGATCAGCTCGAACATCTTCACGAGCCGCCAGATCGAGCCGATTCTCGGCTACAGCGTCGAGGAGTGGGCGACCGACGCAGAGCTGTTCACGCGGCTGCTCCATCCGGAAGACCGCGAGCGCGTGCTGGCCGCCCATGTCCGCACGCACGAGACGCACGAGCCGCTCAGCCTCGAGTACCGGCTCATCGCCCGCGACGGGCGCGTCGTCTGGCTCCGCGACGAGGGAGTGATCGTCGTCGACGACCACGGCCGTCCGCTCTATCTGCAGGGCTACCTCCTCGACATCACGCGCGAGCGCGAGGCCGAGATGCAGCTTCGCCAGCTCGCGCTCTACGACCCCCTCACGGGCCTCGCGAACCGTGCGTTCTTCCACGAGCGGCTCCGGCACGCCATCAAGCTCCGCCACGACGAAGGCCACGCGACCGGACTCCTCTACATCGACCTCGACGACTTCAAGGGAATCAACGACCGCTGGGGCCATGACCTCGGGGACGATGTGCTGCGCGAGATCGGGCAACGCATCGAGCGGTCAGTGCGCCCCGGCGACACGGCCTCGCGCCTCGGCGGCGACGAGTTCGCCGTCGTCCTGACCGAGCCCATCACGCCCGAGGACGCGGTGGGGGTCGCCGAGCGGCTGCTCGCCGAGATCGGCAGGCCGTTGGAGAGCGGCTCCGGCCCGCTCTACACGAACGCGAGCATCGGCATCGCCTTCGGCAGCGACGACGAGACACTGCTCAGAGAGGCCGACATCGCGATGTACCGCGCCAAGGATCACGCCGAGATCGGCTACGCGTTCTTCGACCCCCAGCTCGACCGCGCCGCCGTCGAGCGGTCGCTGCGGATCGGGGAGCTGCGCGAGGGCATCGTCCGCGAGGAGTTCCGGCTCGACTACCAGGCCGTCGTCGACCTCAACCGCAACGAGATCATCGGCTACGAGGCCCTTGTCCGCTGGGAGCATCCGACCCTCGGCGAGCTGCCGCCGCTCGACTTCATCCCGCTTGCCGAGGAGACGGGCCTGATCGTCGGCCTGGGCGAGTGGGTGCTCAGCGAGGCGTGCATGGAGGCCACCCGCCTCTGCCGCCTCCACGGCCGCCCGATGCAGATGTCGGTGAACGTCTCGGCGCGCCAGCTCCACCATGCCGACTTCTACCGCCACGTCACCCGCGCCCTCGACACGTCGGCGCTGCTCCCCGGTCTGCTCACGCTCGAGCTCACCGAGAGCACGCTGCTCGCGTCCGACGAGCGAGTGGCCCGGACGCTGGAGAGGATCAAGGAGCTCGGAGTCGTGCTCGCCCTCGACGACTTCGGCACGGGCTACGCGTCGCTCTCGTATCTCAGGCAGTTCCCGATCGACGTCGTCAAGATCGACCGGAGCTTCACGGCGAACGCCGACAGCAGGGACGGCGACCTCGTGCTCCTCAAGGGCATCATCGACCTCGGGCACGCGCTCGAGCTCAACCTCGTCGCGGAGGGGATCGAGACCTCCGAGCAGCACACGATCGTCCGCAAGCTCGGCTGCCACCAGGCGCAGGGGTTCTATTTCGGCCGGCCGTCACATCCGGCCCAGCGCGAGCTCGACACCCCCTCGTAACCAGACGTCAGCCCCGGTCGCGGCTTCCGGCGGCCACTCTGAGAGCGGATGCGCGGGAAGATCGAGCCGCTCCTCTGCGAGCTCCATGCGCACACGCGCTGGAGCGACGGCGAGTTGACGCTTCCCGAGCTCGTCGATCTCTACGGTCGCAACGGTTTCGACGTGCTCGCAGTCACCGACCATGTCGTCCGCACCGACGATCTGTGGCGGTCGCCCGACGGGATGCCGGTCGGGCTGCGTCGGGAGACGTTCGCGGACTATCTGGCCGAGATCGCGGCGCAAGCCGACCGCGCGCGCCACGAGTACGACCTCTTGCTCATCCCGGGCTTCGAGCTGACGTACAACGACCTCGACCCGTGCGTCGCCGCTCACGCGGTAGCCGTCGGCTGCCGCTCGTTCGTAGGCGTGGACGACGGCATCGAGGCCGCGCTGGCCGACGCACGCGAGGCGGGAGCCGCCCTCATCGCCGCCCATCCGTACCGCGGAGAGCCGGGCGCGGCGTCACCCGCCCGCGCGACCCAGCGCTTCTCCCGCGACTGGCAGGAGCTCGAACCGCTCGTCGACCGCTGGGAGCTCTTCAACCGGAACGAGCTGTTCGCCTGGGTCGCCGAACAGCGGCTACCCGTGGTCGCCAACGGCGACTTCCACGAGCTCGCCCATCTCTACGGCTGGAAGACGCTCCTGCCGTGCTTCAAGGAGGAGCAGGCCGTCGTCGCCTACCTCCGCTCGAGCCGGCCGGCGTTCCTGACCCGGATCGACGAGGCGCCGCTCCGCCGTGCAGCCTGACGAGCGCTAGCGCGCCTTCCCTTCGGCGTACCGCTCGAGGCCGTCGTCGGGGATCGGCTCCCATTCGCAGGCGTACTCGACGAACGTGTGCCACTGCGGCCGGATCCCGTGTCCGGGGTCGAAGAGCCCGAGCCGGACGCTCCCGACCTCCCCGGTGTCCGGGTACTTGCTCCACAGCGCGCTGCCGCAGGCCGAGCAGAAGCACTTCGGCCAGCCGTCGCCGGGGGCGTACTCGCGGACGAGCTCCTCGCCGGCGAGCAGGCGGAACGAGCCGGGCGCGAGCCGCGCCTGGGCAGACGCCGCCGTGCCGGTTCGCCGCTGGCAGCGCGTGCAGTGGCAGTAGCCGGCGCTGAGCGGCTCCTCGGTCACCTCGAAGCGCACGCCGCCGCACAGGCAGTGCCCGGTGTACGGAGCGCCGCTCACTGCATCAGCGGCGAGGGCGGGATGCGCGTCTCGCCGCTGACCCCCTCGATCAGGAGCCCCACCTCGTCGACGTAGCACCAGCTCCACTCCTCGCCCGGCTCGAGCGACCGGATGAGCGGATGCGACGTCTCGTGCTGGTGGGCGGTCGCGTGGCGGTTCGGAGAGGAGTCGCAGCAGCCGACGTGGCCGCAGGTCAGGCAGATCCGCAAGTGCAGCCACTTGCCGCCGATGCGGAGACAGTCCTCGCAACCGGCAACCTCGGCGGGAAGCTGGTGCACCTCGACCTCGTCGAGATGCGTGCAGGGGCTCGCGCTCACCGGGCTCCCGCCGGCTGCCTTGCGAGATGCTCGTGGACGAGCTGGACGGCCATCGACCCTTCGCCCACCGCGGCCGCGCAGCGTTTCGTCGATCCGGATCGAACGTCCCCGGCGGCGAAGATGCCCGGGACGCTCGTCTCGAGAACCTGGGCGGCCCCCGCAGCGCCGCCGGTGAGCACGAAGCCGTCCTCGTGGCGGGCGACGGCGTCGCCGAGCCACTCGGCGCACGGCTTCGCTCCGAGGAACAGGAAGAGGAACCCGAAGGGCAAGCGCACCCCGTCGGTGAGCGTCACGGCCTCGAGACGTCCGCCGGTCCCGTGCAGCTCGGCGATCTCGCTGCGATCGCGAACCGCAACCCCGAAATGCTCGAGCTCCCGGATGAGGTAGTCGGACATCGTCTCGCGGAGGTCGGAGCGGCGGTGCAGAAGTGTGACGAGCGCGCCGCCGCGGGCCAGCCAGACGGCGGCCTGGCCGGCGGAGTTGCCGCCGCCGACGACGGCGACCCGCGATGCTCCGCAGAGCTGCGCCTCGGGCGGGCCGGCGGCATAGAACACGCTGAGCCCCTCGTACTCCTGGAGCTCCTCGAGCGGCAGGCGCCTGTAGTCGGCCCCGGTCGCGAGAACGACGGCGCGCGCGCCGATCTGGTGTCCCTCCTCGAGCTGCACCACGTGGCGGCCGTCATCCGGGTCGAGCGCGATCGCGCGGTACGGCGTCGCGGACCGCGCGCCGAACTTGCGCGCCTGGGAGACTGCGCGGCTCGTGAGCTCGGTACCGCTGATGCCGGCCGGGAAGCCGAGATAGTTCTCGATCCTGCGGGACGAGCCGGCCTGGCCGCCGAGCGCCGTGCTCTCGATCAGGAGCGTGTCGAGCCCCTCCGAGGCGCCGTAGACAGCCGCGGCAAGCCCCGCGGGCCCAGCGCCCACGACGAGCAGGTCGACGTCCTCGCGCCGTTCGAGCTCACGGCCGATCCCGAGCGCCCGCAGCACGTCGCCGCTCGAGGGATGCTTCAGCTCGCCGCCGCCCGGCAGGCGCACGAGGGGAGGCTCTTCGCCACCGGCTGGAGCTTGCTCCTGCCACGTGAACGGGAGCCTGTTCGCCCGAGCGAAGTCGAGCATGCGCATCGTCCCCTCGGAGGTGCGCGGCCCGACGATCTCGATGCCGATGCCCGCTACCCGCTGCAACGCCTCCCGCCGCTCGATGAACGTCGAGAGGACGAGATCACTGAGCGGGGCGTCGTCGAACAGGAGTCCACGGAGGACGTCACGGTCGACTTCGACGTAGCGCAACGGCTGCGTCACGACGGCGGTCACGAAGACCGTTTGGCCGGAGAGCAGGTTCAACTCGCCGAGGAAGCCGGCCGCGCCGTGCCGGACGATCTCGTTGCCTGCGGCGTCGAGAATCGCAACCTCACCCTCCTCGATCGCGATGAACGGATACGTCGCGTCGCCGACGCGGTAGAGCACCTCTCCGACTCGAGCGGTGCGTTCCTCTCCGAGCCCTGCGAGCTTCGCCAGCTGGGAGGACGAGAGCGACGGGCTCGCGGGAGCAGCGGCCATCGCGCGAGCCTAGCCGCCCGTCGTACCCCTGCGTCGCCGCCCGGGCAGAGACGGCTCGTCTCAAGACTGTAACGCCGCGTGCACGGAACGGACGCCCATCGATCGCGGCCCGGGGTGGACAGTCGTGGCGTCTCAGTCCAGGTCGGAACGAAAGGAGTCAGTGCCGCACGATGAACGGCTTTCCGCTCTCACATCGTTCGCATCGCCGCAAGACAGCCTTCGGGATCGTCGGCGCGCTCGCGTTCGTGGCCGTCCTGCTCGTGACCGCCTCCCCGGGCTCGAGCTCGTCGGGCCCGTTCGGCTGGTTCGGCCACCGAGGTCACGGGACCCGCGACGGCCTCGGCATCCAGCCGGGGAAGATCAAGCACGTGTGGTTGATCATCCTCGAGAACAAGTCTTACGACGCGACGTTCACCGGGCTCAACAGCAACACGTACCTCTGGCACTCGCTGCCGGCGCAGGGCGTGCTGTTGAAGAACTACTACGGCACCGGGCACTTCAGCCTCGACAACTACATCTCGCTTGTCAGCGGCCAGGCGACCCAGCCCGATACGCAGGCCGACTGCCCGGACTACGACACGTTCAGCGGGCACCTCAACCGGTCTGGGTCGCTGTTCACGAATCAGAACGACGGCCAGTTCGTCTCGGCCGCGGGAGTGAACGCGGCGGCCGGCTCGAACGGCTGCGTCTACCCGTCGAACGTACAGACGCTGTTCAACCAGCTCGACGCCGCGCACGTGAGCTGGAAGGGATACGCGCAGGATCTCGGCAACCCCGACGCGTCGTCGTCGGGCACGCTCCAGAACCCGGGCACGGGCCAGTCGCACGACGCGGGCACGCAGTACTGCGGCGCGCCGTACGCGTCGCCGGGGCCGACCGGCAGTACCGCGTTCCCCAACCCGGGAAGCGCGAACGCGACCGACCAGTACGTGCCGAAGCACTTCCCGTTCCCATGGTTCGAGTCGATCCTCCAGTCCGGCGACTGCAACTCGGCTCACATCGCCAACGTGTTCGACCCGAGCAACGGCCTCTACCACGACCTGCAGCACGAGAGCACGACCCCGGCGTTCAGCTGGATCTCGCCGAACAACTGCAGCGACGCGCACGACGCCGTGTGCCACGGGAACAATCTCTCGGGCGGCTTCTCCGGCCCGAACACGCCGAACCCGCCGGTCAACTACACGGGCGGCCTGTACGCAGCCGACCTCTTCCTCGAGCACGTCATCCCCGAGATCGAGGCCTCGCCCGCGTTCAAGGACGGGGGCCTGATCGACATCACGTTCGACGAGGCGTTCCCACCGTTCACCTACACCGGCAACAGCTTCGCCAACTCGACGGCCGACTCGCCGACCGCCGCGAGCTCGATCGCGTCGGACTCGGCCGCCGAGACGCTCTTCGGTCACAGGGTTCACTGGGAGCCCGAGGGGCCGAATACTCCGCTGAAGGTGGACGCAAAGGGCAACCAGCTGTGGCCGGGCGACGGCGACAACTCGTTCATCGACCGCGACACCTCGATTCCGGGGCTGGTCCTCGGGGGCGGCAGCCCGATCGGCGGTAGCTCCACAGGCGGGGCACGCAGCGACACCGCGTCCGGTAACACCGGTTCGTCGATCATCGTCGACAACTCGATCACGCTCCACGACGTCGGGCGCAGCGTCAGCGACTCGACGGACGCGGGCAATCCGATCCCCACCGGCTGCGAGGTGGCGAACGTCGTCGACACGCCGACGACGGCGACGAATCCGTCTCAGTCCGGTGGGATCGTCGACACCGGTCAGTTCACGCTCACCTGCAACGGAGTGGCGACCGACCCGACCGGGCCGGTGACGAAGATCGATCTCGGGCCACAGACGGCGGCGAGCGACCCGCTCTACGACGCCACCGACGCGACGATGGGCGGCGGCGACACGGGCAGCGTCCTCATCAGCCCCTTCGTCAAGCCGGGCACGGTGAGCACGCGCTTCTACAACCACTACAGCTGGTTGCGCACGATGGAGGATCTCTTCGACGTCGGCCGCTCGTCCCGCGGCCTCGACGGAGAGGGACACCTCGGCTACGCCGCGCAGCCGGGACTAGCACCGTTCGGGCGCGACGTGTTCAACAACCCGCGAGGGCATTGACACCCGCACGCCGGAGAGAACGCGGTCTCGGGAGCCGATCCTTCAGGATCGGCTCCCGCCGCCTCCTCGTGGTCTGCGTCCTGGGGGTTCTGATCAGTGCAGGGGGCGCCACAGCGGCCGTCCTGGCGCGCTCGGGCTCGGCCGCCAACCGCTACGGCGGCCTCCCAGGCTGGCTGCCGAAGGCGAGGGTGCCGGTAGGCAGAACGTTGACCGCGACCCCGGCCCATCCCGCGCTCGGCATCGAAGGAGACACCGTCTCGGTCCGGCTCGCCGGCGGCCACGTGCTGGCGACCGCCGTAGGCCCGCAGGTTCCCGAGGAGGGAAAGGTGCCCGTTCCACCGACGAGCCCGTGCACGTTCATCGTCACCCTGGCGCAAGGCTCGAGCGGCGTGCCACTCTCGACGCGGGCGTTCACGATCGTCGACGAGCTCGGCCGTCTCCACCGGCCGCAGGTCACGATGCTCGGCGGCGAGCCGGTGCCTGCCCGACTCCCGCTTGGAAAGACCGTCTCGCTGAAGATCAGCGACGTGCTGCCCACCGGAAGCGGAACCCTCAACTGGGCCCCCGTGGGACCGAAGCCGATCGCCTCCTGGGACTTCGACGTCGAGATCGACTGACGCCATGACGCAGGCCTGGCGTTGTGGGCCAGTCTGTGGAAAACTCTGCCGCCACATCGGTTCGACCCACCAGCTCGGACATCGCACGAGGGGAGAGCGAGATGAGACGCGAGCACGACGAACGCACCGGCCGGCCGCTGGTCAACGGCCACGACTGCATCGAGGAGCTCAGCGACGACGAGCTCGAAGTCGAAGTCACGATCGCCGCAGCGGAGCCACGCCATCGTGCCCGTCGGCTCGACGCGCTTTTGCTCGAGCGGGCGCGCCGCCGAGGGCGGCGGCAGCCGCAACTCGCCTGAGCGAGACACCCGTGGCCGAACGAGTTGTCCTGGCCGTGGACGTCGGCGGTTCGCACGTCAAGGCGCTCGCATCGAACCAGCAGGAGCGGCGCCGGTTCGTGTCCGGCAGCTCGCTCACGGCGAAGGAGATGGTCGCCGGCACGCTGGAGGCCGTCGAAGGCTGGGCCTGGGACGTGGTCAGCGTGGGAATCCCGGCGCCGACCAGGAACGACAAGGTGGTCGCCGAGCCGGTGAACCTCGGCGCCGGCTGGGTCGGGTTCGACTACGAGGCCGCTTTCGGGACGCCGACCAAGGTCGTGAACGACGCCGTCATGCAGGCGGTGGGCAGCTATCGCGGCGGTCGCATGCTGTTCCTGGGCCTCGGTACGGGTCTGGGCTCGACCATGATCGTGGACGGCACGATCGAGCCGCTCGAGCTCGGGCATCTTCCGTTCCGCAAGAAGACGTTCGAGGACTACGTCGGTGAGCGGGGGCTCAAGGAGCGCGGTAAGACGAAGTGGCAGAAGGCCGTCTTCGAGGCGGTCGAGCAGCTCTCGGCCGCGATGGAGCCGGACGAGATCGTGCTCGGCGGAGGCGGTGTCGACAAGCTCGAGGAGCTGCCCGCAGGCTGCCGCCGCGGCGAGAACGAGAATGCGTTCCTCGGAGGCTTCCGCCTCTGGGACCCGGACTGGGCATCACACCTCAACTCGTAGCGGCGGTAACCGGTCTTCTTCCGTACCTGACCGTTACGGGGAGCGCAATCCAGCAGGACTAGGAGTACGCTCAGACAATGGCAACCGTCCGCCCCCGCAAGCGCGCCCTCGCGCCGAGCGAGCGCCTGATCAACCGCGAGCTCTCCTTCCTGGACTACGACGCGCGTCTGCTCGAGCTCGCGCACGACGAGTCGCAGCCGCTGCTCGAGCGCGCCTTCTTCCTCAAGGTCTCGGCGGAGATGCTGGACGAGTTCTTCATGGTCCGTGTCGCAGGCCTCACCGGCCAGGCTGCGGCAGGTGTCAGCAGGCGGCTGCCCGACGGACGAACGCCGCAGCAGACGCTCGACGACACCCGCGCGCGCGTCGTCGACCTCTACCGCAGCCAGGCCGAGCTCTGGAGGATGCAACTGCGACCTGCCCTCGCAGAAGAGCGGATCATCGTCTCGAGCGTCGAGGAGCTCGAGCCGGAGGAGCGCGCCGAGCTCGACGACCGGTTTGAGCGCGAGATCTTCCCGGTGCTGACGCCGCTCGCGGTCGGGCCGGGCCAGCCGTTTCCCTACATCTCGGCGCTCTCGGTCAGCCTCGGGCTGTTCGTCGCCGATCCCGACACCGGCGAGGAGCGCTTCGCCCGGGTCAAGGTGCCGGAGGGCTTGCCACGCTTCTTCCCCGTCGGCGGCCGCGGCCGCTTCGTGCCGCTCGAGCACGTCCTCTCCCACTACCTCCCCGAGCTCTTCCCGGGCATGGAGATCCTCGAGCGCTCGCTCTTCCGCGTCACGCGGGACGGAGATCTCGAGGTCGCGGACGAGGCCGACGACCTCCTCGAGGCTGTCGAGCTCCAGCTGCGCCGAGCGCGTTTCGGCGAGGTGACGCGGCTCGAGGTGTCGGCTTCGATGTCCGAGGCGATGCTCGAGCAGCTCCAGCAAGGTCTGCGTGTCCCGGACGAGCTCGTGTACCCGCTGGACGGGATGCTGGACCTCGCCGATCTCGGCGAGCTCTACAAGCTCGACCGGCCCGACCTCAAGAACGACGCGTGGACGCCGGTCGCGCGTCCGCCGTGGAACTCGATCGAGGCTGCCCCCGAGCAATTCGCAGCGATCCGCGCCGGAGACCTCCTCGTCCATCATCCGTACGACTCGTTCGCCAGCAGCTTCGAGTCGTACGTCGACCTGGCGGCCGCCGATCCCGAGGTGATCGCCATCAAGTCCACCGTGTACCGCACCAGCGACGACACGCCGCTCGTGCCTGCGCTGGTCGACGCGGCGGAACGCGGCAAGCAGACGGTGTGTCTCGTCGAGATCAAGGCGCGCGGAGACGAACGCCGCAACATCGAATGGTCGCGCTCGCTCGAGCAGGCGGGCGTCCACATCGTCTACGGCGTCCCGGGGCTCAAGATCCACGCGAAGACGACGCTCGTCGTCCGCCGCGAGGTTGGAGGGCTGCGACGCTACGTCCACCTGGGCACGGGCAACTACAACGCGGTCACGGCCCGGAGCTACGAGGACTTCGGCCTCTTCACCGCCGACGAGGAGATCGCCGCAGACGTCGCCGACCTCTTCAACCACCTGACCGGATTCGGCCGGCCGGCGAACTTCCGCAAGCTGCTCGTCGCGCCGTTCACCCTCCGCGACCGCCTGGTCGAGGAGATCCGGCTGGTGGCCGAAGCCGCCGAAGCGGGCAAGAAGGCGCGGATCCGGATCAAGGTGAACGGCTTGACCCATCCGCAGGTGATCGACGAGCTGTACGCCGCGTCCGAGGCCGGCGCCCGGATCGACCTCCTCGTGCGAGGCGTCTGCTCGCTGCGCCCCGGAGTACAAGGGCTGAGCGAGCAGATCCGCGTCCGCAGCGTCCTCGGCCGTTTCCTCGAGCACAGCCGGCTCTTCGTCTTCGAGACGAACGGCCGCACCGCCTGCTTCATGGGCAGCGCCGACCTGATGCCGCGCAACCTCGATCACCGGGTCGAGGTGGTGACGCCCATCGAGGACGTCGCTCTGCAGGCAGAGCTCGTCGCGACCCTCGACGCGCTCTGGCGCGACACGGAGAGCTCATTCGAGCTGGATGCGAACGGCCGGTGGGAGCGTGTCCATGCGAAGAAGGACGAACGCCCGCGTTCCGGCCAGCAGACGCTGATGCGCCGCGCGAGGCGGCGTCTCTCGCTCGCCCGCGCTCGCTAGAACGATCCTGGACCGTCTCCAGTACGTCACCGAACCGTCACCGGAGCGTTTACTCGTCTTCCGATCGCGGACCTACGATCTATGGAGATGCGTATCGGTGTCATCGATGTGGGGTCGAACACGACGCGGCTGCTCATCGCGAGCATGACCCGCGACGGTCTCGTTCCACTCGACTCCGAGAAGCTGCGCCTTTCGCTCGGCGAGGAGATCGAGCGGCACGGGACCGTGTCGGCCGTGCATGTCGCCGCGGCAGCCAAGGCGGTTCGTGACATGGCGGGCACCGCCAGGCGCAGCCGCGTCACATCGCTCGACGTCTTCCTCACCGCTCCCGGACGCCAGGCACGAAACGCCGGCGAGCTCGTAGCAGTGCTGTCACGCGCGGCCGGAGTGCAAGCGCGCGTGCTCACCAAGGAAGAGGAAGGCACGCTCGCCTATCGCGGCGCGTTGCTCACCGCCGGCATCGCGCTCCCGTCGCGAGTCGCCGTCTGCGACGTCGGCGGCGCGTCGACCGAGGTCGCGGTCGGGAGCCCGAGCGGCGAGCCCGACTGGATCGAGTCGGTCGACCTCGGCTCGATCCGCCTCAGGACTCGGACGACAGACATGCGAACCGAAGCCGAGGACGCATTCGCAGGTCTGCAGCCGCCTCAGGTCGAGGCCGCGCTCGCCGTCGGTGGCAGCGCCCGCGCAGCCCGCCGTCTCGTCGGCGCAGAGCTCGGCTACGCGGAGCTGGCGGACGCGCTGGGGATCGTCGAGAACAGCTCGCCTCGCGACGTCGCGCGGCGCTTCGGGGTCGACCGCGCGCGGGCCGAGATCCTGCCGGCCGGGCTCATCCTGCTCGCAGAGGTTCAGCGGAGGCTCGGCGTGCCACTGCACGTGTGCAGCGGGGGGATTCGCGAGGGCGCGGTCCTCGCCTCCGCCGAGGCGCTCGCGGCCTAGAGCTCGCGCACGACCTTTCCGTCGCTCAGCACCACGGCGGCGCCTTTCCTCAGGCCGCGACCGATGACGTCCTCGACGATGTCGCCGTGCGTGCAACAGACGACGCCGTCCTCGTGCACGAGCGCGCGGGCGGAGCTACCGGCGCCCTCCGCCAGACGGTCGTCCTGCTCCACCGGCAAGCCGAGGGCGGCGGCAAGTGGCTCGACCGAGGCCACGCAGCGGACGTAGGGGCTCGAGACGACGCGCCGCACGCCTAGCGGCCCGAGCAGCTCGACGAGCTCGGCCGCCTGGCGCCGGCCGCGGGCATCGAGAGGCCGCAGCCGGTCGTCGCCGTCCCACCCCTCGCGATCTCCGGCCGAGACGTGGCGAAGGAGGACACTCGTCACAGCTGCTCCAGCAGCGGCAGGTCGCGCGACCAGCTGAGCACGCCGGCGGCACGCTCGGGAGGCTCCCAGCGGATCTCGTCCACCTCGTCGTGCGGAACGAACTCTCCAGCGAGGGCGCGCATGCGCCAGTAGCGGACGATCTTCGGCCGCCCTTTTGCGTCGCGGTAGCTCGTCTCGCCGACTTCCTCGAGGAGCTCGCAGCGGAGCCCGGTCTCCTCCTCGACCTCACGCAGGGCGCAGGCCTCGTCGGACTCGCCGTCGTCGCACTTTCCCTTCGGGAAGCTCCAGTCGTCGTACTTCGGCCGGTGCACGAGCAGCACCTTCCCGTCGCGGAGGACGAGCCCGCCTGCCGCGCGGACGATCACAGCGTCTTGCGGAGCTTCTTCCACGCCTTCGGCCAGGCGGACCGCGCTCTCGTCCGGCGTTCCTCCTCCCGCTCGACGAGGCGGCCCGCCGCGAGCGCCTGCTCCGGCGGCATCCCCGCGGCGAGCTCGCGCAACCGCTGGGCGGCGACGACGGCGTCCTGGTGCTCGCCGAGGACGTCCTGCAGCTGCTTCGCCCGCTTCACGAGCTTGTTCCGGCCTGCGAGCTCGGCCGCATACCGTGCGCGCTTGCCCTTCTTCCGCACCGCGTGCAGCTCGTCGTTCGTCGGCACCGCCGACAGCTTGCGCACCGCTTTGCGCACCTTGGCGGACGCCTCGTCGGCGAGCTCGTCGAGGGTGGCAGTCGATCCGCTCGGCTCGAGCTCGTCGATCGTCCGGACGGTGTCGTCGAGGAGGGCCAGGTACTCGTCCGACCGCAGAGCGGCGAGCAAGCGACTGCGACTGCACGATCGCTCGGTGCGCAGGACCGCGAGCAGCGGACCGGCACGCCTCGCGTCGTCTGGGCCGAGCTCGGCCGCCTCTGCGTCGAGTCGCCCGAGCAGCACGTCGAGGTCTCGCACCTCGCCGAGGATGCGGCCCAGCTGCTGCAGCCGCTGATCGAGCTCGGCGGTGTCGGTCGCGACGAGCTCCCTCCCCGCGCGGAGCAGGGCGCGCAGGCGGCGGACACCGACGCGCATGTCGTGAAGGCTCTCGGGGTCGCGGCCGAGGCGAGTGCCCGGATCATGCCGCTCGATCTCGCGCAGCTGCTCGCGCAGGCGGCCCCGCAGCTCCTCGAACGACCGGGGAGCCGGGCCGTACGCGGGCGTCCGGCCGAGCGCGCGGAACAGCTTCGGCAGACCGCTCCCGGGCTCGGCGCCCGCCGAGACGACCTCGTCCGCGATCTCGTCGAGCCCCTCCGGACTGCCGTCGCGAAGCTCGATCTCGACCTCGACGAACCGGTCGCGCGCCTCGCGCGAATCCAGCACCGTGACCTCGTCGGCCGTCACCTCGGCCGTCGTCCCATTGCGCGCGACGAGCTCGCCGCTCCGGTGAGTTCGCAGCTCCGCTACGCGCTCGAGAGGTCCGCGGCGCAGATGGGCCCGAAGCAGTCCGAGCATCTCCTCCGGCGGCTGCCCCGGTCCGCCCTCGGACTCGAGCTCGAGACGCGAGTCGTCGGCCGGGAGCTTGAGCTGCCAGACGCCGTGGCCGTTCTCGGTGCGGCGCCGAAGCGTGATGCCCACGGCCGCCAGCGACTCGCCGGGCACGTCGTAGTAGACGGAGGTGAAGATCCGAGGCGCAATCGGGCGACCGCCCAGCGACGGCAGCCGGAAGCCGGCCGGGGCGTCGAGCTTGAGCTCATGCTCACTTGTTGCCCGCATACGCCCACGATAGGGCTAGCGGACGAGCTCTGCCAGCCGCTCCCGCGTCTGCCTCGTCTCCTGCTCGAGGCCGGGCGCGTACGCCCCTGCGGCCTCGAGCAGAAGTTGCTGCCGACGCTGAGCGTCGATCTGGCGAAGCAGCTCGTCGATCCGCTGCCGATGGCCGGCCTGGTTTTCCCGCGCGCTCACGCTGCCTCCTGAAGCTCCACCGACTCGACTTCCTCGACGCGCTCGCGCGCCGGCCGGAGGAAGACCCCTGCGACGACGAACGCCGCGACGAGCAGTCCACCGAGGACGACGAAGGCCGTCTGGAAGCCGCTCACGGTCGCGGCCGCGCTCGCAGCCGAGACGCCGTGAGCCTGGGCGTAGCTCGACGCCGCGCTCGCCGCGATGGTGCTGATCGCCGCAAGCCCGATCGCGCCGCCGATCTGGCGGCTCGTGTTCACGAGACCGGATGCGGCGCCCGCGTCGGCGCGCTCCACACCGGCGAGGCTCGCGATCGTGACGGGCACGAACGAGAAGCCGAGCCCGGTTCCGCCGAGCACGAAGGCCGGGAAGAGATCCCAGAAGTAGTGCCCGTCCACCGGCACCTGCGTGAGGAGGCCGGCCGAGATCGTGGCCAGCGCGAGACCCATCAGCAGCGTCCCGCGGACGCCGATCCGCCCGACCGCCGCCTGCGCGAGGTTCGAGGCGACGACGACCGACAGGGCGAAGGCGACGAATGCAACGCCGCTCTGCACGGCCGAGTAGTGGAGGACGTCCTGTACGTAGAGCGTGAGGACGAAGAACTCCGAGAACGTGACGGCGCCGACGAGCGCCATCGTCACGTTCGCCGCCGACAAGGCGCGCAGGCGGAAGATCCGCAGCGGCAGGAGCGGCGAGCGCGAGCGCGACTCGATTGCGATGAACGCCGCGATCAGCGCAGCGGCGCCGCCGAGCAGCCCGAGCGTGACAGGCGAGCTCCAGCCGTCGCTCGCAGCCCTGGTCAGCGCGTAGACGAGCAGCATCAGCCCGCCGGTGATCGATCCGGCGCCGGCCATGTCGAAGTGGCGGTGCGAAAGCTCCGCCCGGCTGTCACGCAGCAGGAACGGCGTGAGCGCGATGGCGGCGAGCCCGACCGGAACGTTGATGAAGAAGATCCACGACCAGCCGAGATACGAGGTGATGACGCCGCCCAGCAGGACGCCGGCCGCCGCACCGCTACCGGACGCCGCGCCGTAGATCCCGAGCGCGCGGTTGCGCTCGCGTCCCTCGGCGAAGGTCGTCATCAGGAGCGACAGCGCAGCCGGAGCGAGCAGCGCGCCGCCGAGGCCCTGGATCGCGCGGAAGGCGACGAGCGAGCCCGCGGACCAGGCCAGGCCGCTCAAGAGCGAGCTCGCCGCGAAGAGTGCGAGGCCTGCCACGAACATGCGCCGGCGCCCAAGCAGGTCGGCGAGCCGGCCGCCGAGCAGCAGCGTCCCGCCGAAGAGAATGGCGTACGCAGTGATCACCCACTGGATTCCCGTCTCCGAGAAGCCGAGATCCGACTTGATCGACGGGAGGGCAACGTTCACGATGGCCACGTCGAGAATGACCATGAATTGCGCAGTGACGATGAGAGCGAGTGCGCTCCAGCGCCGCCGCGAAGAAACAGGATGAAGCGAGGGAAGCAAGCAGTTCCTCCAATCGTTGGTGTGACCAACTATACACGAAACGAACGCTTGGTCGCGCTACACTATTCCGAGAAATGGAAATCGAGATGAAGACCACAACGAAGCCCCAGACAGGCCTGCCCCCCGAGCTGGTCGCGTCGAGTCTCTTCCTGCTCAAGCGGCTCGGCTTCGCCGCGAAGAGCCGGTCGATGGACGAGTACGAACGCCTCGGGCTGAACCCCTACCACCACGCGATCCTCGCCCTGCTCGAGGGAAGCGCTCCCGAGACGCAGGCCGAGATCGCAGACGGCCTCGGCTACGACCGCGGCACGCTGGTCGGGCTTCTCGACGAGCTCGAGGAGCAGAAGCTCGTCGAGCGCAGGCGCGACCCGGACGACCGCCGCCGCCACCTCGTTCGCATCACAGCCGACGGCAAGCGCACGCTCGGGAAGCTCCGGGCCCTTTCCCGGCGCCTCGAGGACGAGTTCCTCGCGCCGCTCGACGCCGAGCAGCGAGAGCAACTCCACGCGCTGCTGCTCGTGCTCGCAGCGCGGCACGAGCCGCGCTGCGCTCCTCCGACCTAGCGCAGCTCCCGGATGCGCGCCCTGGCGGTCGCCTCGAGGCCCGACAAGGGCTGACAGACCGCGCAGCGGTAGACCCGCGCCGTGCCGTCCTCGCTGCCGGTGAGGATCCAATTCCCGGTCGCGCTGAAGCTCGCGCCTGTAAGCGGCGCAGTGTCCCGGCCGAGATAGAAGAGGAGCTGGCCCGTGTCGGCGTTCCAGAGACCAGCGGTGAACTGGCTCGCGGTCACGATCCAGTGGCCGTCGGGGCTGAAGCTGCCCGTGCGGACCGGGAAGAAGTGGCCGACCAGCACGTGCAGCAGCCGGCCGGTGCGGGTGCGCCAGATGCGCCCCGTGTGGTCGTCGCTCACCGTCACGACCTCGAGGCCGTTCGGTGAGTACTCCGCGTCGTTCACGAGTGAGCGATGCCCGATGAGCGTGTGGAGAAGCTTCCCGGTCGAGGCGTCCCAGAGTTGCGCGACCTTCCCCTTCGTGGTCGCCGCACCGAGGCCCCCGGGCGAGAGCACGGCGTGCGGCGTCGCCACGTCGATCGTGCTCACGAGCGTGCCCGAGTCGGTGTAGACGCGAAGCGAGTCGGCGAGCCGGACGAGGAAACGGCCGCGCGCCGCGGAGATCCCGAGGACTCGGGCGCCGGCCTGGGCCAGCGGCTCGGGGAACGTCACCGAGTTGCCGTCCACTCGAGACTCGTCGACGGTTCCCGCCGCCGAACCGATGAGAAGCATTCCGTCGCTCGCGAAGGCGAGGGCGGTTGCCTGGAGCGTCTTGAACCCCGATCGGTGACCCGCGCTGTCGAGCGTCGCGACGTCGCCGCGAGAGTCGGCGGCCGCCACGAGGTCGCCGCGGACCGCGGTCGAGACGACCGGCGCGCGCATGTTCATCCACTGGAGCAGCCGGCCGGCCGGCGTGAGGATGCGCAGCTCGTGACCCGCGACGCTGACGACGTTTCCGCGGGCCCAGAGCGCCTGCACCGACGACTCACGGGTGTCGACCGTCGCGAGCGTCCCTTGCGGGAGCGCGTCCCAGAGGCGTGCGCTCCCGTCGCTCGAGCCCGTGACGACTGTGCGGCCGCTCGGGTCGAAGCCGATGGCCGTCACGCTGTCGCGATGGCCCGCGAGCGGCGCGAGCAGCCGACCGTCCTGGCTGTAGTAGATGCGCGCGAGCCGGTCCGCCGAAGCCGTCGCGATCTCGCTGTCGTCGGGGCTGAAGGCAGCTGCGTTCATCGCTCCCGTCGCGCCCACGAGGAGCAGCTCACGCTGCCCGCCCGCGACGTCCCAGACATAGGCCGCGCCGTCCTGGCTCGAGGTCACGAGCTGCCGGCCGTCGGGCGAGAAGCTCTCGTCGTACACGTAGCCCTGGTGCTGCAGGACGTGGAGGAGCCGCCCGCTGCTCGCGTTCCAGATCCGTGCCGTGTGGTCGTAACTGCCGCTGGCGAGCAGCTTCCCGTCGGGGCTGAACGCGAACGAGCGGATCCCGGCCTCGGGCAGCCGCCTGACGACGCGACCGGAGTGCGCGTCGACGATCGACGCGGTCGTGCTCTTGCCGGACCGGGTCGCGACGGCGAAGACCCGTCCGTTCGGATCGAGGACTGCCGCGACGACCGCACCTGGGAAGGCGATCGTCTTCGTCCGCCCGGTCGAGAGGCCGACGAGGCGGACATGGGTTCCGCTGCCGACGAGCAGGGTCGTCCGGTCGAACGAGAGCGCGGTGACCGGGGAAGGCGTCGAGATCGTGTGGATCGGGCCGTTCAGCCCCACGGGCCAGACCGAGACGTTGCCGTCGAACGTGCCGGTGGCGAAGAGCCGCCCGTCGGGACTCCAGACCGCCTCGGTCAGCCGGTGCTGCCGCGGGAGCATGCCGAGCACGTGGCCGCTGCGGTCGTAGAGACCGACGCGTCCGTCGCTGCTCGCCACGAGCAGCCGCTCGCCCCGGGGCGCGAACGATGCGGCGACGATGTTGCCGCCGAGCCGCAGGATCCGGGTCTCGCGCATCGCGCCGAGGCTCGAGCGCAGAGCGTTCGCGGTGTCCCGCCCGGGAGCGAGCTCGGCGGCCTGCAGCGCGAGGTGCACGCTGACCTGCGGGTTCGTCGGGATGTCTGCGAGCGCACGGCCCGCGAGCTCGCCTCCGCGGGCGTGGCGCGCCTGCGTGCGCGCGTCGCTCCGCTGCACGAGGGCGTAGGCGGCGATGCCGGCCACGACGGCGAGAGCGACGAGGCTCGCGGCGATGATCGCGAGCAGGCGTCGGCGCTGGCGCCGCGCACGGATCCGCTCGCGGCGGAGCTGCTGCTCGGCCTGCCACGCGAGAATCGGCGGACCGAGGACGTCGTGGAAGATCTCGTAGCGCGTCGGCGACCCCTGCATGCCGTTGACACCGCGCACGATCCGCTCGCGCCCGAGCGTGTCGAGCAGCCGCCGAAGCTGGACGTCATCGACGTCGGCGTACTCGGCGAGGTCGGAGGGCTCGTGCGAAACCTTCCGTCCCGACGGTGTGACGAGCTGGCGCACGACCCGCGCGGCCGCCTCCTGCTCGGCGAGCGGCAGCCGATCGAGTGCTCCCTGGACGTGCTCTCGCACGATGGCGCGCGCGCCGCCGATCTCGCGGAAGGTGCCGAGGCGGAGCTCTTGCGATCCGACCTCCCGCTCGCGCTCCCACAGCCGCTCGAGCACGAGCTGGAGGTACGGCGCCTCGACCCCGGTGTCGGTCGACGCCTCGTCGAGCACCGCTTCGACCAGCGCGTCCTCGGCCGTGAACTGCTCCCCGGTCAGCTCGCCGTAGCGGGTGAGAGGACCGAGGATCGCGGCCCTTCCCGCCTCCCGGTCGAGGCGGTCGAGGCGGAGGAGATTCGTGAAGAGCTCCGGGATCCTCCCCGCGAAGTCGTCGAGCTCGGCGAGCGCATCGTCGCGCAGCGCGAGCAGGATGTTGACGCGAAGCCCGGGGCGGCGAAGCAGCTCCGGAAGCGTCGCGCTCATCGGCCCCTCGACGCCGTGGTAGAGGATGTATTCCTCGAAGTTGTCCAGCAGCAGGTGCAGCTCCCCGTGTTGCTGCGCCGCGGCTGCGACCGTGTCGACCAGCCCAGCCGTCGCACCGAGGTCGCCGCACTCGGCGTGCACCGACGCGATCAGGCGGGCGGCGGGATCCTCGGCCCATGCGTCGTGCACCACGACGGGCGCGCCGCTCAGCTTGCGCAGCCGCCGTGCGACCCCCGCGCCCAGCAGCGAGCTCTTGCCGACACCGCTCGGCCCGTAGAGGACGGTGAGCCGGTTCGCCAGCACGTTCGCCGCGACGGCTGCGACCTCGCGCTCGCGGCCGAAGAAGAGGAGCGCGTCGAGCTCCGAGTCCTCGAACGCCGCAAGGCCCTTGTACGGGCTCTCCGGGATGCCGTTCACGACGACGACGACGACGCCGCCGCTTTCTCGAGCGCCCGTTCCAGCTCCGCGACATACGCCGCAGGCGCCATGTCGACCAGCTCGACGTCGCGCCGTCGCCAGAACTCACGCTCGAGCGGTTGAGGTCCGGGATGGACCGACCACGAGCGATACGGCAGCGGCTCGCTGCCCCAGAACCGCTCGAGGACGACGCGGAGCGTCCAGGTCGAGAGCGTGTAGCCGAGCAGGAGCAGGTGCGTGCGGCGGAGCCGCGCGGCGAGCGAGACCGGCAGTCGGCGCGCGACGTCGCCGTAATGGATGAAGTCGTCCTCGGTCACGGCGAAGCTCTCCCACGCGCGCTCGGTCGAGCGGTCGATCCGGCCCTGCAGGTGCAGGAGGACGGTGCGCTCGTCGAGGGCGAGCTCCCCGGTGTACGCGTTCGGCCGTTCGATCACGTTCGCCGCGCCGGACGGCGCGATGTGGCAGAAGCTGCCGCGCATCTGTCCCGAGGCGAGGTAGCAGACGGTCTCGTACGGCTCGTCGGCCTCCTCGAGCGCCCGCTCGAGCGCGAGCTCGTAGCCGGTCGTGACGAGCAGCGGTTGCGCGGTCTCGCGCTCGCGCAGCCGCGCCGGCAACCGCGCGAGGAACCTGTGGACGGGCGACGGCTCGCCGTCTCCCTCGACCAGCGTATGGAGCGTGTCGTACAGTGGGCCCGCGCCGTTGAGGACGGCGACCGCCTGCGAGACGCGGGCGAGCTCGGGTGTCGCCGCCTCTACGCCGAACCGCCGCGCGAGCTCCGAGGCGAGCGGCTCCGAGTCCGAACCGACCACTACGGTGACTCTGCCGGCGAGAAGCGCGGCCGCCACCTCCTCGAAGTGCTCGATTTCGGGAATCGCGCCGCGACCGACCGCAAACGTCTCCTGGCGGAGGATCGAGGCATGGACGCCGCGCAGCAGCGGGCTCGGCTCGAGGCCCAGCTCCTCGACGAGCAGCTCGCGCCCTTCCCGGTACACCTCGAGCGCCTGTGCCTGCCGGCCCGAGCGGTAGAGCGCCAGCATGAGCTGGGCACGGAGCCGCTCGCGGAGCGGATACTCCCGCACGAGCGCCTCGAGCTCCGTGACGACGTCCGCGTGCGCGCCGATGGCGAGCTTCGCCTCGGCCCGCTCCTCGAGGAGCGCGAGATGGAACTCCTCGAGGCGCGCGATCTCCTCCCGCGCAAACTCCTCGTAGCGGAACTCGGCCAACGGCTCGCCGCGCCACAGGGCGAGCGCCTCGTCGAGAAGTGCGGCCCGCCGCACCGGCTCGCTCGCGCGCGCGGAATCGACGAGGCTCCGGACGCGGGCGAGATCGAGCTGCTCGGGCCCGAGCCGGACGACATATCCCGGTGGGCGTGTCTCGATCGTGTCCGCGCCGAGCGCCTTCCGCAGCTGCGCGACGAAATTCTGGAGTGAGGCGCTGGCGGTCGCAGGCGGGCTCCCGGCCCACAGCGCCTCGATGAGGTCGTCCTGCGAGACGACCCTTCCCGCCTCGAGCAGGAGCATGGCCAGCACTGCACGTTGCTTCGGGCCGCCGAGCGGGATCGGCTCGCTGCCGGCCGCATGACGAGCCTCGAGCGGGCCAAGGATGGCGAATTCGACCAACGAGAGGACGTTCTAGCACCCTCGCAGGCGCCCTTCCCGGTCGTCGTTGGCCGGCCGTTAGAGCGCGGTTGGCGCAGACGCGAAGCGTGGCGCCATGAACATCACACCGAACCGCCTCCGCGAACGGCGTGACCGCCGACCCCCACGCTCCCGGCGGCGGCGTACAGCAGCCGCGTCCCTCGCCTCCGGAATCGCAGTTGTTGCCGCTCTTGCGATCGTCTACGGCGTCGTATTGGGCCCCGGCCGCGCCGGAACAGGCCCGACGCTCGCCGGCTTCGAGGCACGGAGCTACGCGCCCGGTCAGGTCGCCACGCTGGACGTCGGCGGCAGCCAGACAAGCCGAGCCACCCTCCAGATCTTCCAGGCCGGCGCCTCCGGCACGCCGGGGCCGGCGGCAGCACCAGGCTGGGACAAGGTCACCTTCGGCAAGCCGGTGACCACGCCGCGGCAGGTGCAACGGCCGGCAGGCCGGCGGCGCTGGCTCGTCCACGTCCGCGTCGGCTCGAGCTGGCCGAGCGGCGACTACGTCGCCCGTCTCAGCTGGGGAACCCACACCGACTACGCACCGTTCGTCATCCGTCCGCTCCGGCTCGGAAGTGCGCCCGTCCTCGTCGTCGAGCCGACGAACACGTGGCACGCGTACGACGTCTTCGACGGCGACAGCTGGTACCTCCACTCGTCCGTCCACGTCATCGACCTGACGCATCCGTTCGCCAGCACGAGGGTGACCGGGCAAGCGGTGCCTGCGGGCCTGCCGGAGCAGCTCCAGCGCTTCGACCTCGGCCTCCTGCGCTGGTACTGGCACAGCGGCTACCGGGCAGACTTCATCTCCGATGACGACCTCGAGCGCATCTCCAGCGCCAAGCAGCTGAGCCACTACCGGCTGATCGTGTTCGGCGGCCACGAGGAGTACGTCACGTCCCACACGTTCGGCCTCATCACCGCCTACCGGAACGCAGGCGGGAACCTTGCGTTCCTGGCCGCCAACAACTTCTTCTACAAGGTCGAGGTCTCGGGGAACACGATGACCGGCCGCACGCCGTGGCGCGATCTCGGACGGCCGGAGGCGGCCCTCGTCGGCGCGCAGTACGCCGGCTGGGACGAGGGTCACTATCCGAACCGGCCGTACCACATCACCGACACCGCGGCGGCGCCCTGGCTCTTCAAGGGCACGCACCTTCACGACGGCAGCATCGTCGGCAACTACGGGATCGAGGTCGACGAGCCGAACTCCGCCTCGCCGCCGCACACGCACGTGCTCGCCGTCATCCCGAACGAGCTCGGGCCCGGCAAGCCGGCGGAGATGACTATCTACACGCGCGGCCGCTCGACGGTGTTCGATGCCGGAGCCATCAACTTCGAAGCGACCGCACATTGGCCTCAGCTGTCACGCTTCTTCTCCAACCTCTGGAGCCATCTCAGCGGAGAAACCAGCCATACCTAGGAGCCTTGCGGCCATCGGTCTGATCGCCGCGGCCGGCGCTCTCGTCTCGTGCGGGAGCGCCGGGCCGCGGACGGAGTCGAGACCGACGCCGACCGCGACGACGTCGACGACGACGTCACGACCCACGCCACCGCCGCCCACGACCGCCGCGGTCGCATGGCCCACGTACGGGGCGGACGACAGCCGTCTCCGCGCGGTCGCGGCGGCGGGGCTGCGACCGCCGTTCCGGCGCCTCTGGACGTTCCACGGCCGGCACCTGCTCGAGTTCCCACCCGTCGTCGGCTACGACAGGGTCTTCGAGGAGGCGTTCGACGGGCGCCTCTACTCGCTCGATCAGACGACCGGTCGCGCACGTTGGCGCTACGTGTCCCACCGCTGCGGCTGGTCGTCGCCGGCGCTCGCCGACCACCTCGTCTTCGCCACCTTCATCGGCAACGCCGAATGCCATGCGACGAGAGGCGGCGGCGAGCTCGTCGCGTTCTCGGCCGAGACGGGAGGCGTCCGCTGGCGGAGAGCGATCGGCCCGTCGGAGTCGTCTCCGCTCGTCGCCGGCGGCACCGTCTACGTCGGTGACCAGGACGGCCGCGTCTCCGCCTTCGCCGCCCGCAGCGGACGGCTGCGCTGGAGCTTCTACACCGGCGCGCCGATCAAGGCCTCGGCCTCGCTCGCCTACGGCCGGATCTACATCGGCAACTACGCCGGCGAGATGCTCGCGCTCGACGCCCACACGGGCCGGCTGCTGTGGCGCAGCACCGGTCACGGCAACTTCTACTCGACCGCCGCGGTCGACGCGGGCCGCGTGTACGTCGGGTCGCTCGACGGCCACGTCTACGCATTCTCGGCCCGGAACGGAGACCTCCTCTGGAGCTTCGGGACGGGAAGCTACGTCTACGCCTCGCCCGCGGTCTGGCACGGCCTGGTTCTCGTCGGCTCGTACGACCACGACTTCTTCGCCCTGTCGGCGGGCAGCGGCGCGGTCCGCTGGACCTTTCACGCCGGGGCACCGATCTCGGGCGCCGCCTCCGTGGTCGACGGCATCGTCTACTTCTCGAGCTTCGACCACCGCACGTACGGGCTCGACGCCGCAACCGGCCGTCTGCGGGAGAAGTGGGCGGACGGCGAGTACTCACCTGCCGTGGCCGGCAACGGGCGGCTCTACCTCGTCGGCCTGGGCCGGATCTACGCACTCGCTCCGCGGCGAGGGACGTCCTAAAGGGACGGCTCCTCGTTCCCGATGAATTGAGGGTTGAAAGGGTTCCCTCGGGCCGCTTCGGCCATCCGTCACAGCTCAGTCCTCGCGTGGGTCGGGCCCGCTGCCGCAGCGGGCTCGCTCGCGCTTGCGTACCGCGGCACGGGCGGAGACACGGACTTGTTCGTGATGGCAGGACGGACGCTGCTCTCGACCCACTGGATCCGTGCGTTTGCGAACCCTGAGATCCAGGTCGGGCCGTTGCAGCTCGCGGTGTTCGGCTCGATCGGACGCTCGCCGACCACGCTGGCCGTCGTGCTCGCCGTGTCGACGGTGTTGCTCCTGCTCGCCGCAGCACGTACGGTCGGCGTCCGGAGCGCGGCGCTCCTCGGCGCTCTCGGCTTCGTCGGCGTCGGCGTCGGCGTCACGAGCGCCGGATACGAGTTCGGTCATCCCGCCGACGCGATGATGCCCTTGATCTGGATCCTCGCGGCGGTTTGCGCCCGGCGCGGGCAGACGGTGCGCGCGGGCGCCCTCGTCGGTCTCACCGCCGGCTTCCAGACCTGGGGAGTCCTCGGTCTGGCGGTGCTCGCGCTCGCACCTCGTTGGCGCGACACCGGCAAGGCTGCAGGAGTGGCCGTGACCGCGGCGGTCGTCCTCTTCCTGCCGTTCATGCTCGGCGGCCACTTCGAGATGGGGTCGTTCTCCTGGAACGTCAATCCGCAGACGTTCCTGTCGCTGCTCGTCACGCCCGGCACCCCGTTCGGATGGTCGCTGCGGCTGGTCCAGGGCGCTTTCGCCGTGAGCACCGGCCTCGCAACCGCGCGGCTCCTCCGGAACTCCCCGCACGCGCCGTGGGTAGTGCCGCTCGCGGTCGTCGGCGTGCGGCTCTTGCTCGATCCGTTCGCCCTGCTCTACTACCCGACCGGCGTCTGGGCGCCGGCACTCGTCGGTGCCTCCCTCCTCGCCGCCCAGGTCACGGTGCTCCGGAAGCAGCGGGAGTCGTTCGCGTGAGCACCCGGGCCAGGATCGGCATCACGATCGGCTGTGTCGCGATCTTCCTCGGCTCGTGGGCGCTCACGCACCATTCCTGGTACGCGGCGTCGGGGCGCGGCGGCGACATCTCCATCTACCAGTACTACACGCAGCAGACCCTCGAGGGGCGGACGCCCTACCGCAACTTCTCGATCGAGTATCCGCCGGGCTTCCTGCTGCCCGCCCTTGCGCCGGATGCGACGGTGCCGGCAAGCGACCTCGGCGCCTACACCCGGGACTTCGACCGCTGGATGGCAGGCGCAGGAGTCGTCCTCATCCTCTTCGCCGCCGCCGCTCTCGCCGCGCTGCGCGTGCAAGCCGATCACTTCGCCGCTGCGCTCGGCTTCATCGCGGTCTCGCCGCTGTTGCTCGGCGAGCTGATGTTCTCGCGCTTCGACCTCTGGCCCACCGCGCTCGCGATCGGCGGCTTGAGCGCGCTCCTGACCGGTCGGGACAAGACGAGCGGAGTACTGCTCGGGGCCGCGATCGCCACGAAGGCGTGGCCCGCCGTGCTCGTTCCGGTCGGTCTGATCTGGGTCTGGCGCAGGCACGGCCGACCCGCGGGCGGACGATGGCTCCTGCTGGTCGTCGTCACCTGCGCAGCCTTCTTCCTGCCGTTCGCCGCGCTCGCGCCGGGCGGCTTCGGGCATAGCTTCGGTCTCCAGATCGACCGGCCCCTGCAGGTCGAGAGCCTCGGCTCGACGATGCTGCTCGCTGCGCACAACCTGGGCGGCCTCGCCGTCTCGTACAAGACGAGCTTCGGGTCGCTCAACGTCATCGCCCACGGCGCGACCGCGGCGGCAGACGCGTCGGCGCTCGCCCAGCTCCTCGCGCTCGGCACGATCTGGCTCGCGTTCGCGCGCGGACCTGCGCGCGCCGACCGGCTCGTCACGGCAGCGGCCGCCAGTGTGGCGGTCTTCATCGCGTTCGGAAAGGTCTTCTCGCCGCAGTACCTGATCTGGCTGATCCCTTTCGTGCCGCTCGTGCGCAGCCGTCTCGCGACGCTCCTCCTCGCGATCGCGCTCATGACGACGCAGTTCTACTTCCCCACGTACTACAACGCGATCAGCCTGCAGCCGTCGATAGCGTGGCTGGTGCTCGCCCGCGACCTCGTCGTCGTCGTCCTCGCGGTGGAGCTCACCCGGACCCTGTTCGAGCGCGAGCCCGTCGAGGAGAGTGCGCCCGCTCTGGCGGCCGAAGCGTTACCCGCTCCGGCTAGCTGACGCCCGCCGCCAGCTCCTGGTAGGCGGGATGGAGCTCGCCGAACCGCGCGCTCGCGTCGCAACGTGCTCCCCCGGCGAGGTGGGAGGCGAGATCCTCGACGTGGACCTGGATCCCGGCGCCGTACGCCGAGAGGAGGTCGACGGGCATCCCGCGTTCCTCCCAGACGATCTCGGTCGCGGCGCCGTCGGCGGCCAGCGTGACCTCGATGGAGTGCTCGAAGGCCGCATCGGGCGCAACGACATCTCTGGTCAGGACGAGCAAGCGCCGCGGCGGCTCGCAGGCCTCGACGCGACCCGTCCCCTCCCAGCCGCTCGCGTGGAAGTGCGCCTGAAACTCGCCGCCGAGCCGCAGGTCGCCGTTCACGTCTCCGAGCCACTCGGCGAGACGCCCCGGGTCCGTGAGCGCGACCCAGACGTCGTCGATGCTCGTCTCGACGCGCCTCTCCATCCGCACGACGCCCTTGCCGTCGGCCGTTCCGAGGCTGCCCAGGATGCTCGTCATCTGCTCCTCCGCGGGTTGCGTTTCTCCATACGGCTCAGACGGCGCAACGCGCGCGCGCTCATCGGTGCTCAGCGCGTGCGCCGCTTCCTCTTCAGTCCGTCGAGGATCAGGTCGAGCCCGAACTCGAACTCCTGCTTCCCGTTCGGCGCGTCCGGGGCCATGTGCTGCTCGCCGTGCTCGGCGAGATAGGGATAGCGCGGCCGCATCTGCTCGAGGAGCCGCGTGAAGAACTCCTCGACGTCCTCGCCGCCGGTCGCCGTGAACGCTCTGGTGGCATTGACATGGCCGAGTTGCCAGAGCGTGAAGCCGAAGATGTGGCTGTCGAGCGTGTGGTACGCGGAATACGCGAGATCGGGCGAGAACCCCGCCTCGCGCAGACGCCGCAGCAGCCACTCCATGTAGCGGATGCGGGGGCCGCCGACCCGCCCGAAGTCGCTGGGGACGACGGCGAGGCCGCAGGCCCAGGGGTGCTCGAGCAGGAGGTCGTGTGCGTGGACGGCGCAGCGGCGAATGGCGACGTCCCAGGCCGGCTCGTCGTCGGGCAGCTCGAACTGCTCGATCACCGAGTCGACCATGGCCGCAATGAGCTCGGCCTTGCTGGCGACGTGCTTGTACAACGACATCGCCTCGACACCCAGCGCCTGGCCGAGCTTGCGCATGCTCAGCGCCTCGATGCCGTCCTTGTCGGCGACGGCGACCGCCTTCTCGAGCACGCGCTCCTTGGTAAGAGGCCTCCGCCTCCGTTTCCTCGTCGCCATGGTTCTTGACAAGCTTACGCTGTATGTCTAGTTTACGCCATAAGCTTACGGCGTAGAAGGAGGAGTGATGGCGACGATGGCGATCCCGGCGCAGACCACACAGACGATGAGGGCGGCCGTGCGGAGGCGCTGGGGCCGGCCGCGCGACGTGATCGAGTTCGACCAGGTCGCGAAGCCTGTTCCCGCCGACGACGAGGTGCTCGTGCGGGTACGCGCGTCCTCGATCAACCGCAGCGACTACTACTCGCTCGGCGGTGTCGCCGTGCTGATGCGGCCCATGATCGGAGGCTTCCTGCGGCCGAAGGACGAGCAGGTCGGAGGCGACTTCGCGGGGATCGCCGAAGCGGTCGGCAAGGACGTGAGCGACGTCCGGCCCGGCGACGAGGTCTACGGCGTGCGCTCGGGCGCGTTCGCCGAGTACGTCTCGGTGAAGACGGCGGTCGCGCGGAAGCCGGCCAACCTCTCCTTCGAAGAGGCGGCGGCGGTACCGGTCGCAGCCCTGACGGCGCTCGAGGCCCTGCGCGACCACGGGTGCCTGGAGTCCGGACAGCGCGTCCTCGTCAACGGCGGCTCGGGCGGTGTCGGCAGCTTCGCCGTCCAGCTCGCGAAGGCGCTCGGCGCCGGACACGTCACCGCGGTCTGCAGCACCCGCAACGTCGAACGGGCCGAGGCACTGGGCGCCGACACCGTCATCGACTACGGCCAGGAGGACTACACACGGCGCGGCGACCGGTACGACCTCATCGTCGACGTCGCCGGCACCCACTCGTGGCACCAGAACCTCCGCGTCCTCGTCCCGGGCGGAACGCTCGTGCTGACAGGGATGCCGAGCGGCAATCGCCTCACCGGGCCGATGGGCCGCCTCGCCCGGCTCTGGCTCAGTTCCCGGCTCGGGCGTGGGCGGAAGCTCGTGTTCTTCGTCTGCAAGCCGAACCGGGCGAACCTCGCGACCCTCCGCGAGCTGATCGAGGAGGGGAAGGTGGGGTCGGCGGTCGACCGCGTCTATCCGCTCGCCGAGGTGGCCGACGCGCTCGAAGCGATGGGGGAGGGCCACACGCAGGGCAAGCTGGCCGTGCGCATCGACTGACCTCGGCTCAGGCCGGTGCGGGTACGCGGTCGGCGATCGGCAGCTCGAACACGAAGGCCGCTCCGCTGCCCTCGTCGGACTCGACCCAGATCCTTCCGTTCATCGAGCGAACGAGCTCGCGGCAGATGTAGAGCCCGAGCCCGCTGCCGCCGATGCCGCGCTGGTGGTCCGGATCGAGGCGATAGAACTTCTCGAAGACCCGCTTCTGCTCCCCGAGCGGGATTCCTAGCCCCTCATCGCGAACGGTGAAACGGGCGTGTCGATCGTCGGCCTCGACGCCGAGCTCGATGCGCCCGCCGTCCGGCGAGTACTTGATCGCGTTGTCGACGAGATTCGTCAGCACCTGGCGCGTGCGCTCCGAGTCGCCCGCCACCTTCGGCATCACCGCGGGAAGCGAGACGTCGATCCTCGTGTCGTCGCCGACCCGGAGGCGCGCGTCCGCGGCCGCGGTCCACACGATCTCCTCCGGGTCGAACGGCTCCGTCACGACCCGGAGCGAACCGCTGTCGAGCTGGCCGGTGAGGAGGATCTCCTCCACGAGATCGGCGAGCCGCTTCGACTGGACGGCGATCATGTCGAGCAACTCGTGCCGAGTCTCCCCGCTCAGGTCGTCCTCGCGCTCGAGCAGGGTCACCGCGGCGCCGTGCAGCGAGGCCAGGGGAGTCCGCAGCTCGTGCGAGATCGTGGCGACGAACTGCGCGCGGAGCTCCTCGAGCCGCCGCTCGCGGCTGACGTCGCGGAATGCATACACGATGCCGTCGGCCAGAGTGACGCCGACGATCGAGAGCCAGACCTCCCGCCCGCCGAGCTCGAGCGGAACGGTCTCGGCGCCCGACGCGTCGTCGGCGTCGCCCGGCCTGCGAGCCACCGGGACCCTGGCGGCGATCGCGGACCAGCCGGGAATCGTGTCTTCGGCCGGGCAGTCGCAGACCGCGTCTGCGCGGAGCCCGGTGATCGCCTCGGCCGCCTGGTTCCAGAGGCGGATCACCCCGTCGCGATCGACGAGGAAGATGCCGTCGCCGACGTGCGCGAGCACCCGCTCGGCGCGCTCGCGCTCCTGCCTCGACACCCGGTTGCGCGCGATGGACGGCGAGACGGCATACGCCAGAGCGAGGAGAGCGGCGATGAGGCCGAAGCCGAGGCCGACCACCCGCCAGCGCGCGGCATCCGCCTTGCCGTCGATGTAGGAGCTCCGCTCCAGCGCGACGAGCTTGATCCGGCTCGGGGCATGGCCGAGATCCGCCCATACGGCCCGATAGCGGAGCCCGCCGAGACTGATGTCGTTACCGCCGGGTCCGAGCCTCCCGGACTGGATGGGCAACGTGCCGTTCGCGCCGATGACCTCGCCGCCCTGGGCAAGGCCGAGCTGCTCCCTGCCCCCGGGACGGACGCTTCGGGTCAACCGGCCGACGAGGGCGCTGTTCGGCGGCACGAAGACGACGACCCTGCCCACCGTCCGTCCCTTGGAGAGGAAGTCGACCTTGCGGACGGTGGCACCTGCAGGAATCGGACCATGCCAGGGGACGACGTTGCCGTCCCGCGGGCGGAGCTTCCAGACGAGCGTGTGCGGCCCGCGCCGGAGGAACTGGTGTTGCACTCGCTTCGCCTTCGTGTTTGCAGCCACCTCGGCGTCGGCGACGAGGTTCCGGTAGGCGCCGCCGGCGGAGTCGAGGGTTCCCGCCAGTTGCGTGTCGGCGTTGTTGCGCTCTCGCTGGGCCGAATAGCCGCCGAGCCCCCAGGCGACGACGGCCAGCGGAGCCGCGAGCAGCAGGAGCGCGGCGGCGAAAGCACTGTTGACTGGTGCGCGCAGCTTCATCGTGGGTGATGCCCCGACGGCCGCAGCGAAGAGGCAATTCCGATATCGACAAACGCTAGTGCGGGGTAAAGCTATTTTCTAGACGCACTTGCGAAATCCGCAATTTGCGTGTAAAACCCGCGTGGTCCGATGCCTCTTCACCGAAGCATCGTGCTCCTCGCTCTGCTCGTCGTTGTGGCTTTTGCCGCACCGTCTGCCTTCGGCAGCGCGATCATCGCCCGCAACGTGTCCCGGCCGACGCTCACGATCGACGGCTCGGGCCATGCGTACGTGACCTTCCACAGCCGAGGGCAGAGGAGGGTGGTGACCGCCTGGGGAGCGATCAACGCCCGCACTCCGAGCACGTCCCTGCCGCAGGTCAAGTTCCGACTCCGCTACTCGAGCCACGGCAAGGGCGCCGGTGTCTGCCTTCCCTATGACGGCCCGCCTCTCGCCTGGCTGGTGAAGGCGTGCACCGCCCCGGACGGCAGCTACTGGGCACTGCAGTCGTGGGAGCGCCTGAAGCCGAACTACGGCGGTACGCAGGGACCCAGGGAGCTCCATCTCTCCCACTGGACCGGCCCGCTCGCACAGCTCGTCATCTACCAGGACTGGATCGAGGGCCGGCCGTACCGCCATCTCTTCGGCCGGCTCACCTATGACGGAGTCGGCGTCTACGGCTTCAGCGCCACCCCGAAAGGCGCCCCACTCGACGGCTACGGCCGCAACATCTACGTCGACACCTTCAACTCGGCCTACGGGAAGGGCTGGCGTCGCGAGAACGGGTTCCTCACGCACCATCAGGGTCACACCCTCGGGGACTTCTGCTACGGCTTCTTCCCGCACTTCGGGCATCCGAGCGGCGACGGGAAGAAGTACCGGGCAACCGCCGAGGGCCCGGGAGTGACACCGGACGTGATGTGGGCGCAGCCCGACATCGGCTCCTTCGACGAGTCCCTCCACCGGCGGCAGCTGGCGGTGGAGCGGAGCTGGGGCGACCCGAAGTGCCGCAACTGAGCGCGCGGTAGAGCTGCCTCAGCCGCGGACGCGCCGCTGGAAGACACGCTCCAGCGCCGTATCGACGCCCGCGGCGAGCGCGCCTTCGATCACCGCCGCCTCACCGAGCGCCGAGACCTCGATGCGCGGCGCGGGAGACGGCAGCCACCCTTCTAGATGACGGTGAACCGGCTCGACGAGCTCGGCATTTGCGCCGACACTGCCGCCGAGCACGACGAGCGGGAGGTCGAGGACCGCCGCAAGCGGAAGGAGGTGCAGGGCGATGCGGCGGGCCGCCTCCTCGACGACGGCGGCCGCCACGGCGTCGCCCGCGCGAGCCGCAGCGAAGATGTCTCGCACCTCGTACGGAGGCTCGAGGTCGGTCTGCTCCTCTGCGGCCCGCGCGGCCGCGTACTGGGAGATCGCCGCGGCGCACGGGTCGACGTCGTCCTCCCTGCCGTTGCGGACGGCGTCAAGCTCGCCCGCGGCCCCGTTGTGACCCCGGTGGAGCTTCCAGTCGACGACCACAGCGGCACCGAGGCCCACACCGACGAGCAGGAACGCGAAGTCGGCAACGCCCGCGGCCACTCCGCGGCGCTGCTCGGCGACGGCGGCGAGGTTGACGTCGTTCTCGAGCGCCACGGGCACGCGGAGCGCCTTCTCCAGCCGCTCGCGGAAGTCGCCGGGGCCGAGCCCCGGAAGATCTGCGGACGAGACGCTTCCATCCGACGGCGAGACGACTGCCGGCATGGCGACGACGGCGTTCTCGAGCAGGTCGGGAGGAAGCTTGCCCCTGCGGAGCAGCGAGCGGACGGTGTTCGCGAGCGCGTCGACCCGCTCCTCGACCGAGCCCCGGCTTCGTATCTCCTCTCTCGCCCGCACCTCGCCGGCCACGTCGCAGAGTGCGGTGCGGACGGCGCCCGCCCCGAAATCGATGCCGAGGACGAGGGCCGCCTCCGGATGCGCCTCGTAATAGACGGCGCCGTAGTGCGGGCCGCCGGGCGCGTGCGCCGTCTCCCGAACGAGCCCGTCCTCGAGCAGCGAGCGCAGCACGAGCGACACGGTCGGCCTGGAGATGCCGGTCCGGCGGGCCACCTCGGCGCGGGAGACGGGCCCGGACTCGCGGACCGCGTCGAGCACGGTGCGCTCGTTCAACGCCCGCAGCAGCGCCGGCACGGCCTTGGTCTCGGTCACCTCGTAAGTAAGATTAACCAGAATGAAGATCGCGGTCGTCGGCGGGGGCTCCACCTATACGCCGGAGCTCGTGTCCGGGCTCACGCGTCTCCCGGTCGACGAGCTCGTACTCGAGGACGTCGATCCCGAGCGCCGCGAGGTCGTCGGCGGCATGGCGCGACGGATGCTGGCGCGGCAGGGCTTCGAGGGCGGGATCCAGGTGACGGGCGATCTCGATGCGGCCATGACGGACGCCGACTACGTGCTGATCCAGATCCGGGTCGGCGGCCAGGAGGCGCGACTCCGCGACGAGACTGCACCGCTCGCCTGCGGCTGCATCGGGCAGGAGACCACCGGAGCCGGGGGCTTCGCAAAGGCGATGCGCACCGTCCCGGTCGTCCTCGACATCGCCGAGCACGTTCGCTCGCTTGCGGCGCCCGGCGCGTGGATCGTTGACTTCACGAACCCCGTCGGCATCGTCACGCGGGCACTGCTAGACGGCGGCCACCGTGCCGTCGGCCTCTGCAATGTCGCGATCGGCTTCCAGCGCCGCTTCGCGGGCTGGCTCGACGTCGAGCCGGCGCGCGTGGTCGTCGACCAGGTCGGGCTCAATCACCTGACCTGGGTGCGGCGCGTGCTGGTCGACGACACGGACGTGCTCCCCGCTCTCCTCGACGAGCACGGCGACGAGCTCGCAGACGACGTCGAGCTGCCGCGCCGGCTCCTCGACGAGCTCGGAGCGGTCCCGTCCTACTACCTCCGCTACTTCTACGCCCACGACGCCGTCCTGCGCGAGCAGCTGGACGGCGAGCCGCGCGCCGCGGTCGTGCAGGCGATCGAGAGGGATCTCCTCGACCTCTACCGCAACCCCTCGGCCGACGAGCGCCCGGACCTCCTCATGCAGCGAGGGGGCGCCTACTACAGCGAGGCCGCGCTCGGCCTGATCGCTTCGCTCGAGACCGGCGACGGCGCGGTGCACGAGGTCGACGTCCGGAATGGGGAGACACTCGCCGGGCTCGCACCCGACGACGTCGTCGAGGTTCCGGCGCGGGTCGGTCGGAACGGGCCGGAGCCTCTGCCGCAGCCGCCGCTCGCACCGGAGCTGCTGGGCCTCGTCCAGCATGTCGCCGCGTACGAGCGGCTCACCGTTCGCGCTGCGCTCAGCCGCGACCCGGTGGACGCGCGGAAGGCGCTGCTGGCGCATCCGCTCATCGGCCAGGTCGAGCTCCTGGACGGCTTGCTCGACCGGCTCGTCGCCGAGGCGATCCACTGAAGACACTCTTCGCCGTCGACGGGGGCGGTTCGAAGACCGACGCCGCTCTCGTCCGCGAGGACGGCACCGTGCTGGGCTTCGCCCGCGGTCCGCTCAGCCAGCCCGACCACATCGGCGTCGGTGCGAGCGCGGACGTGATCGACGCGCTGGGCGTCGAGCTGGGCGCACCCGCGGACCTCGCGGTTCTCCTCATCGCCGGCGTCGACTTCCCGGACGAGGAGGCGGCCTATCTCGCCGAGGCCGAGCGGCGGGGCTGGGCGGCGGAGATCGTCGTCGGAAACGACACGTATGCGGTGCTCCGGGCCGGGACGGAGCGAGGCTGGGGTGTTGCGGTCACCTGCGGCTCCGGGATCAACTGCATCGGCGTCGCTCCGGACGGGCGGGAGGCGCGCTTCCCCTCGCTCGGCGCGCTCAGCGGTGACTGGGGCGGCGCCGGGGACGTCGGCCTCGCCGCCGTTTCCGCGGCTGCCCGCAGCGACGACGGCCGCGGCCCGCAGACCGATCTCGAGCGACTCGTCCCCGAGCACTTCGGGCTCGTGAATCCGGTCGAGCTGGCGCGTGCCGTCCAGGCAGGGCGGATCCCCTGGGGACGGCTCGGGGAGCTCGCGCCGCTCGTCTTCGAGGCCGCCGAGACCGACGCAGCCGCCGGCGAGATCGTCGACCGGCTGGCGGCCGAGTGTGCAGCGCTCGTCCGCGCCGCAGTCCACCGGCTCGAGCTCGCGGACGACGAGCTCGAGGTCGTCCTCGGAGGCGGGCTCCTCCAGTCCGGCAACCGGCGCCTGCTCGACGGCATCGAGAACGGGCTTCGGGAGCTCGGGTCGCGGCTCACACTGCGCGTATCGCGGTCGCGACCGATCGTCGGAGCCGTGCTCCTCGGCCTGGATCGGCTCGGAGCCGGGTCGAGCTCCTACGAGCGCTCGCGCGAGGAGCTCGACCGAGCGACGGCTTCAGTCGGCGACGTGGCAGGCCACGCGGCGGCCGTCCGCCAGCTCCCGTAGCTGCGGCGTCACGGTCTCGCACTCGGCGACCGCGAGGGGGCAGCGGGGCCGGAACCGGCAGCCGGGCTTCGGGTCGACGACCTTCGGCGGCTCGCCGACGTCGCGCGCGTCGGCGAGCCCCAGCTCGGCGCGAGGATCGGGCACCGCCGAGACGAGCAGCTGCGTATAGGGATGCTTCGGCCTCTGGAGCACGTCCTCGGTGGCGCCCTCCTCGACGAGATGGCCGGCGTACATGACGAGCACGCGATCGGCGAGGTAGCGGGCGCTGGCGACGTCGTGGGTGATGTAGAGGAACGACACGCCCTCGTGCTCGCGCAACTCGCCCATGAGGTTGAGGACGCCGACGCGGATCGAGACGTCGAGCATCGAGACGGGCTCGTCGGCGACGATGAGCTTCGGCCGCAGAGCGAGCGCCTGGGCGAAGCCGACCCGCTGGCGCTGGCCGCCGCTCAACTCGTACGGGAAGCGCCGATTCGTCTCGGCTGCAGGCACCAGGCCCACCGATTCGAGGACGCGGTTCAGCTCCGCCCCTCGTGCGGCGCGCGAGAGGTCGTTGCGGTGGAGCTTCATCCCCCGCGCGATCCCGTGCGAGATGCGATACGCCGGATTGATCGAGCTGTACGGGTCCTGGAACACCATGGGCACCGCGGCGCTGTACGCCAGCCGGCTCCGCCGCCCGCGCAGCCGGCTGAGCGGACGGCCCTCGAACCAGATCTCGCCTCGCGTGGGCTGGTAGACGAGCGCGAGCAGCCGGGCGATCGTGCTCTTGCCGCTGCCGCTCTCGCCGACGAGCGCGACGATCTCCCCGCGGCGGATGGTCAGGTCGACGTCGTCGACCGCGTGCAGCGTCTGCCGCGACATGAGCTTCCCGACGCGGAAATGGCGCGTCAGGCCTTCGGTGCGGAGGAGGGTCTCGGTCGTCAGCGCCCGTCCTCCGCCAGAACGCAACGGACCGCGCTCCCGTTCACCGAGTAGAGCGGAACCTCGGCCGCCGTGCAGCGCGGTTCCGCCTTCGGGCAGCGCGGTGCGAACCGGCACCCCGCGGGCGGATGCGCAAGGTCCGGGGGCGCGCCGGGAATGCCGAGCAGGCGGACCTTCGGCCCGTGGATGGACGGGAACGCACTGAGCAGACCCTGCGAGTACGGATGGAGCGGCCGGTCGAACAGCTCTCTCGTCTGCGACAGCTCGGCGACCTGCCCCGCGTACATCACGAGCAGCCGGTCCGAGAAGTGGCTCACGAGCGACATGTCGTGCGTGACGAAGATGACCGCGAAGCCGAGCTGCTCCTGCAGCTCCTTGATCTGCACCATCAACGAACGCTGCGCCACGACGTCGAGGGCCGAGGTGGGCTCGTCCATGATCACGAGGTCCGGAGTGAAGAGCAGCGCCATCGCGATCATCGCCCGCTGCCGCATCCCGCCCGAGAGCTGGTGCGGATAGCTGTGCAGGTGGACCGGGTCGATCGAGACGAGTCTCAGCACCTCGCGCGAGCGCGCCTCGATCTCGGCCTTCGACATGTTCGAGTGCGCGCGGCAGGCGTCGCGCATCTGCTCGGCGACGGTCAGCACGGGATTGAGAGCGTTCATCGCGCTCTGCATCACGACGGACAGGTCCCGCCAGCGGACGCGGCGCAGCTCGCGCTCCTCGAGCAGGACGAGGTCTTTCCCCTTGAAGACGACGCGACCGCCGACGATCTCCCCCGGCAGCGGCGCGCCCAGCAGCCGGGCGATCGCGTAGAGCAGCGTCGACTTGCCGCAACCCGATTCGCCGACGATGGCCAGGAACTCGCCGCGCGCGAGCTCGAAGTCGACGTCGTCGACGGCGACGACCGGCCCTCCATCGGTGGCGTACGCCACGGTGAGCTGCTCCACCCTCAGCACCGGACCCCCCTCGGCCTCCGGGTCCGGCGCGGGGTGCGTGGGCGGCGCTGGGAGCCGCTTCGGCAGCCGCGCGCGATCGAGCTTGCGGACGCGCAGGGCCGGGCTGCTGATCTCGTCGAAGGCGTAGTTGAGAAGCGCGAACGCGGCGCCGAGGAGGGCGACGCACACGCCGGGTGCGATCGCCCAGAGCGCCATGCCCGAGAAGAGCGCCTCGTTGTTCTGCGCCCAGTACAGCATCGTCCCCCAGCTCATGCTGTTCGGGTCGCCGAGCCCGATGAACTGCAGCCCCGCCGCCGTGAGGACTGCGTAGATCGCGGCGCCGAGGAAGGTCGCCACGATGAGCGAGGTCATGGTCGGCAGGATCTCGTAGAGGATCACGTACGACTTCCGCTCCCCCCGTACGCGCGCCGACTCGAGGAAGTCGCGTCTCCGCAGCGACAGCGTCTGCGAGCGGAGCTGCCTGGCCCCGTACGACCAGCCGAGCACACCGAGCACGACGATCAGCGTGAGCAGGCCGGCGTTCTTCTCGTAGGCGGCGATCACGATGATCAGCGGGAAGATCGGCAGCACGAGGAGCACGTCGGTGACGAGGGAGAGGAAGCCGTCTGAGGCGCCGCCGAGATATCCCGCCGAGACGCCGACCAGGACGGCCAGCGCCGTGGCGATTCCGCCGACGGCGAGCGCGATCACGAGCGAGAGCCGGGTGCCCCAGACGAGCTGCGAGAAGATGTCCTGTCCATAGGCGGTCGTCCCGAGCAGGTGATGCCAGGACGGGCCGACCGCACGCGGGAAGATCTCCGCGGTCGGGCTGTAGGGCGCGATCTGACCCGGGAAGATCGAGAACACGACGAAGACGAGCAGCAGGAGCAGACCGGCGACCGCCTTCCGGTTGCGGCGGATCGCCCGCCAGAGATCGCCCCAGCGGCCCTGCCGCGCGTCCGCGACCATCGGCGCCGGCCCGGCGGGCGGCGTCGCGAGCTGGTCGGTCGCTCCGACCGAGGACGCGCTCATCGCTCGTCCCGGGTGCGGGGATCGAGGATCACCGTCGCGACATCGGCGGCGAGGATCGCGGTCAGCACCGCAACCGTGATCAGCAGGAAGAGCGCCTGCATGAGCGCGTAGTCCTGGCTCTCGACCGACTGCAGGAACATCCAGCCGACGCCCGGGTAGTTGAAGACGTACTCCACGAGGATCGCGCCCGCGACGACGAAGCCGAGCGACATCGCGAACCCGGTGAGGTTGGGGAGGATCGCGTTCCGGCCGGCGTAGGTCCACATCACCCGCCACGGGCTCAGGCCTTTCGCGCGCGCCATGCGCACGTAGTCCTCGGTCAGGACGGAGACCGTGTTGTTGCGCATCGTCAGGATCCAGCCGCCGATCGCGGTGAGGAGGATCGTCATCGCCGGCAGGATCGAATGGACGAACGCGTCGTGGGCGAAGTGCCACGACCACGCGGGGGTGTCGACGACGTCGTAGCCGCCGCTCTCGGGCAGCCAGCCGAGCTTGAGCGAGAAGAGCCAGATCGCGATGCCGGCGATCCAGAAGTACGGGAACGCGGAGGTGATCACGAAGATCGGCGGCATCACGCTGTCGAGCATCCCGCCGCGGCGCCAGGCCCCGACGAGCCCGATCAGCGTCCCGAGCACGAAGGCGAGGACCGTCGTGACGCCCACGAGCGCGAGCGTCCAGGGCAGCGCCTGGAGGACGTCGTGCATCACCGGGTCCGGGAAGAACGTCAGCGAGATCCCGAAACGCCCGCGCACGACGTTGCCCAGATAGCCGAAGTACTCGTTGACGAGGCTCTGGTGCGCCTTGACGCCGAACGCGATCTCGAGCGCGTGCAGGGCCTGCGGATTGATGTGCCCGCGGTAGCGGGACATCATCGCGAGCGCCGGGTTGCCCGGCATGAGGCGCGGGATGAGGAAGTTCGCCGTGATCGCCGCCCACAGCGTGACCACGAAGAACCCAAGCCTCCGGAGGACGAACCTCAAGAGCCGCGCCTCATGTCAGGTTAACTTTGCCTCAGGCCGTCATCCGGTGGGCTTCAGATGAGTGAGGACGACGCCCCAGTCGGGCACCTCGTACGGGGAAGGCTTCGCGTACCGGTTCCCCGGGGTCACCCAGCCGGTGAGCGACTTCGTGTTGTACTGGTAGAAGTCGATGGCCTCGGTGATCGGGACGATCGGCACGTCCCGCACCATTGCCGCCTCGAGCTGGTCGATGATCGCGTGCTGTGTCTTCGAGCTCGTCGTCGTCGCGTACTTGTTGATCAGCTTGTCGACCTTGGGGTTGTAGTAGCGCTCCCAGTTCGAGGAGGCCTGCTTTCCTATGGGCGCCGAGTTCTTCGAGTAGAGCTCCTGGCGCATCTCGTAGTACGGGCTCGGGCCGCCGGCCTCGTTGCCGTCGTAGGCGAGCTGGAAGTGGCCGTTGAACGTGTCGTCGTCGTAGGTCGTGCCGGAGATGTTCGACGTCGTCACCTTGATCCCGACCGCCTTCAGCTCCTGCTGGACGATGTTGGCCGAGGCGATCCAGTCGGTGTAGCCGCTGATGTTGATCATCGTGAAGGAGAGCGGCTTGCCGGACTTCGTCTGGAAGACTCCGCCCTTGAGCTTGTACCCCGCCTTCGTGAGGATCGACTTCGCCTTCGACGGGTCGTAGGTGAACTTCTTGGCGAGCTTCGGGTTCAGCCAGCTCTTGAAGGTCGGCGTCACGATCCCCGCCTGATTCGCCGCGGGCTCGTAACCCGACTCGCCGACCTTGGCGACGCGGGGACGGTTGACGGCATACGCGATCGCGCGCCGGACGGCGACGTTCTTCAGCAGCGGGTTCTTGAGGTTCATGAAGATCGAGACGTTCGCAACCGGCGGGAACCAGTAGTGGTTGTCCTTGCTCCTCGCCGAGTAGTACGTCTTGATGTTCGGGATGAACTGGCCGCCCCACTGGTCCTGGCCGGTCGCGAGCGCGAGGTTGGCGGGGGAGTTGTCCGTGTAGGCCGGGTAGACGACCGTGTCGACCTTGGGCTTCCCGTGCTGCCAGTAGCTCGTGTTCTTCTTGTAGATGATGCGCTGGGCGTTGCAGCTGCTCGGGCTCGTGCTGTAGGGACCGCTGCCGACCGGGTTCTTGTCCGTGTACTTGACCGGGTTCGCGATCTTGGCCCAGATGTGCTTCGGCACGATCGGCGTCTGGTCGGCGACGTAGTAGAAGTACGGCGCCGCCGCGGACTTGAACTTGAAGACGACCTGGTCGCCGTTCTGGCTGACGCTCTTGAGCACCGACCACACGGCCTGAAGGTCGAGCGCCTTGAACTTCTTGAGCAGTTGGAAGGTGAAGAGGACGTCGGCCGCAGTGAGCGGCTTGCCGTCCGACCACTTGACGCCCTTCCTGATCGTGAAGGTGAGCGTCTTGGCGTGGTTCGACCACGCGAACTTCGACGCGAGCCACGGTGTCGGTGCCCCGCTCTTGAGCTCGTTCACGAACACGAGCTCCTCGTAGATGGGCCCGAAGGAAAGGAACTGGACCGTGCTGTTGAACGGGTTGAACCCGCACGTCCAGCTCATGCCGGCCACGTTCGCGATGGTGACCGACGAACCGCCGGCGGCGTGCTTGGTTCCGGCCTGACTGCCGACGGCCGTCCACGCGGCCGCTGTGATTCCGGCGAGCAGCAGGACGAGAAGCCCTCGTCTCATCTCGTATCCCTCCTTGGCCGCCGACCGGCGGTCCTCGCGTTGAGCGATGCCCGGCGCTTCGAGCGCAGCCGTGCCCCTTCCATGAGTTAGGAAACTAACCTATCTTTATCGTCGTGACAAGATGGTGACGACCACGGGAACGACGCGGGCCGCCCGGCCGGGGCTGATCCGCACGCTCAACGAGCAGCTGCTCCTCGAGCAGATGCGCGGGAACGGCCCCGTCTCCCGCAGCGAGCTCGCGAGCGCCTCCGGCCTCTCGAAACCGACCGTCGGCCTCGCGCTCGTGAGCCTCGAGCGCGACGCGCTCGTGCAGCCGGCCGGCCGGCGGGCGGGGAACCGCGGTCGCAGCGCCCTCCTGTACGAGATCCGCCGGGACGCGGGCTTCGTGCTCGGCCTCGATGTAGGACGGCAGTTCGTCCGTGGCGCCGTCGCCGACCTCGGCGGCACCGTCCGTGTGCGCGAAAGCCGGCCGGCCCGTTCGTCGAGCGGCGTGGCTCGTGTGCGCGAGCTCGCCTCCCTTGCGCGAGAGCTCCTGCAGGACGCCGGCGTCGAGAGCGCCGGCGCGTTGCTGCAGACGGTCGTCGGCAGCCCGGGCATCGTCGAGCCGGAGGGTCGCGCACTGCGGCTGGCGCCGAACCTGCCCGGTTGGGAGAGACCGTCGGTGCTGCGCGAGCTGCGTCGCCTCCTCGGCCCCGAGACGACGATCGAGAACGACGTCGACGCCGCCGCGGTCGCCGAGCGCGACCACGGTCACGGCCGCGACGTCTCGACGTTCGCCTTCGTCTCGGTCGGAACGGGAGTCGGGATGGGTCTCGTCCTCGACGGCAAGCTCCATCGCGGCGCGCACGGCGCTGCGGGCGAGATCGGCTTCCTGCCGCTCGCCGACGGCGCACTCGAGTCGGCCGCATCCTCCGCGGCCGTCGTCAAGGCGGCCCGCGATCGAGGGGCCCGGCTCCGCAGCGCCCGCAGCGTCTTCGCCGCGGCGGCTGCAGGCGACGGACGCGCATGCGAGATCGTCGCCGGCGAGGCTTCGTTCGTGGCCCATGCCCTTGGCTCCATCGTCGCGGTCGTCGATCCGGAGCTGATCGTGCTCGGCGGCGGCATCGGCCGGGCGCCGGGGTTCGCGGACGCCGTCGCCAGAGAGCTCGCGCGATTCTCACCCGTCGTGCCCGAGATCCGGCCCAGCGCCCTCGGTGACGACGCGGTCGTCGACGGCTGTCTCGCCGTGGGCGGCGATCGGCTGTGGGAGCGGGTCCTCAGCTCTCGCGACGCGGGCGAGACGTTGTAGCCCGCGGGGTACGGTCCCCGCGTGGCCGACGTCCGCCTCACGAGCGCCGAACGGGTCCTCTTCCCGGAGGACGGGATCACGAAGGGCGACCTCTTCGCCTACTACGAACAGGTCGCGCCTGCGCTCGTGCCGCACCTGCGCGGGCGGCCGTTCACACTGAAGCGCTATCCGCACGGGATCGACGGCGAGGTGTACTTCCAGAAGCAGGCGCCGCGCGGAATGCCCGCGACCATCCGCACCCGCCGCTTCACCACGCATCCACGGGAAGGAGGCGCACGGCAGGTCGACTTCGCGCTGGTGGACTCGCCGCAGGCACTCCTCTGGATGGTGCAGATGAACTGCGTGGACATGAACGCCTGGTACTCGCGCGTCGACCGGCCGGACCGTCCCGACTACGTCGTCTTCGATCTCGACCCGCCCGACGAGCCGGACGGATTCGAGCAGGCGATCGAGGTCGCGCGTCTCGTCGGCGAGCTGCTCGACGACCTCGGGCTCCCCGGCTATCCGAAGACGAGCGGCGCCGACGGCATCCACGTGCTCGCCCCGGTCAAGCGGCGCGCGACCTACAAGGAGACGTACGCGTTCGCAGAGGCGGCGGCGCGGCTGCTCGAGCATCGGCACCCCGGCCTCGTAACGACCGAATGGCTGAAGAAGAAGCGAGCCGGCGTGTTGCTCGACCACCGCCAGAACGGCTGGGGGAAGACGATCGCGTCGGTCTACTCGGTGCGGCCGAAGCCCGGCGCACCGGTCTCGACGCCGTTGCGCTGGGAGGAGCTGGAGCCGGGACTGCGGCCCCGCGACTTCCCGATGCCGGTCGCGCTGCAGCGGCTCGAGCGGCACGGCGACCTGTACACGCCCGTGCTCGCCGAACCGCGCGCGCTCGGCGCAGCGGCGAAGAAGCTCGCACGGCTCGAGCCGTAGCCGAGCTCGCCGTCAGACGAGACGAAGCGAGGCGCCGGGCAGTCGCTCGTCGCGGCGAAGCAGCGCGCGCAGCTCCTCGCCCGGCATGGGACGCGCGAGATGGAAGCCCTGGCCCGCGTCGCAGCGCAAACGCCGCACCGCCATGAGCTGCTCCTCGCCCTCGATGCCCTCGGCGACGACCTTCAGCCCGAGTTCACGCGCGAACGCGAGCACACCGCGCAACAGCGCCTGCTCACGATCCGAGTCGGCCACGAACGACCTGTCGATCTTGAGCACATCGGGAGCGAGCTCCTTCAACATCCCGATCCAGGAGTGGTCGGCGCCGAAATCGTCGATCGCGAGCGGCACGCCGAGCTCCCGTAGCTCGGCGAGGTTCATGCGCGTCGTCTCGGTCGCCTCCAGAAGGACGCTCTCCGTCAGCTCGAGCCGCAGCGCCGCGGCCTGTAGCCCGGAAGCGGCCAGGGCGTTGGAGACATCGGCGATGAATCCCTCCTCGCGCAGCTGACGCGCCGACACGTTCACGGCGACGACGGGAGTCCGGCCGCAGAGGTCGCGCCAGCCCGCCGCTTCGCGGCATGCCTCTTTGAGCACCCAGCGGCCGATGCCAACGATCGCGCCACTCTCCTCCGCCGCGGCGATGAACACACCCGGCGCAAGCAGCCCGTGCTGAGGATGCTGCCAGCGGATGAGCGCTTCCACGCCTTCGACGGCGCCGGTTCCGAGGTCGAACGTGGGTTGGTAGTGAAGGACGAGCTCGTCGTAGAGGGCTGCCCGGCCGAGCTCGGCGAAGAGCGCGAGGCGCCGCTCCGCGGCCGCATGCATCGCCGGCGCGAAGAACGCAAACCCCTCGCCTCCGCGCCGCTTCGCCTCGTACATCGCGAGATCGGCGTTCCGGAGCAGATCCTCGTCGGCCGGTCCGGTGGCGATGCCGATGCTCGCGCTGAGCCGCAGCTCGCGCCGGTCGAGGACGAACGGCTGGCCCACCGCCGTGAGCAGCCGCGTCGCGAGTGCCTCGAGCGTTCCCACATCCGCCATCGCAGCGAGCACCGCGAACTCGTCGCCGCCGATGCGAGCAACGAGGTCGCCCTCGCGGATGACGTCGCCCAGGCGCCGCGCGAGCTCCACCAGCACGCCGTCGCCGGTCGGATGGCCGAGGCTGTCGTTGATCGTCTTGAAGTCGTCGAGATCGAGGAACAGCAGCGACCGCGGTGCATCGTCCTCCGCGTCGCGCAGCCGCTGCACGAGCAGCGCGCGGTTGGGAAGCAAGGTGAGTGAGTCGCTCCACGCTTGCTCGCGGAGCTCTTCCTCCGCGATGCGGCGACGCGTGATGTCGAGCATGTAGCCGTGCGAATGCACCGGCTGGCCCTCTTCGGCGTAGGTCGCGGACTCGTCGCGGATCCAGACGACGCGACCGTCCTTCGCATGCACTCGGTACTCACATACGAACCGCTCACCGGAGACGTTCGTGCGGTGCACCTCCTCGAGAACACGCTCGCGGTCCTCCGGATGCAGCACCTTGACGAACAGGTCCGGGTCGGCGACCCACTCCTCGACCGTGTAGCCGAGCAGTGCCTCCACCTGGGGGCTCGTGTAGATGTTGGCGGAGTTGTCGCTCAGCTCGTCGACGTAGACGACCAGAGGAAGTTGTTCGACCAGCCGCTGGTAGTGGGCCTCGAGTGCGGCATTTCCACCCTCGGCCCGGTCGATCAGCTGCGCGGCCTGCCAGACGAGGGCCACGAGCGCCGCCACCATCAGCGCGGTGAAGACGCCGAGGTCGAGCCCGCCGTACATTTCGCTCCGCTCGCCGAGCCACGAAAGGACGCTGCTTGCCACGACGACGGTGACACTCACCGGCAGCAGCGACCGCCACAGGACGCGACCACCCGACGCGGGCCGCTCCGAGAGCAGGGAAGCCGCAAAGCTAGGCGGCGCCTCGACGAGGCCGCGACGAGTCGACGGGGGGCCCACAACGTCCTCATCGGCACTTTGTGCGGTCGAGTCAAGCGCTGATGCCGCGTGTTTTGGCCCGGATTCGGCATCGAGTAGGGTCGCCGCGATGACGTTCGCCGCCGTCGTCGCGGTCTCTCAGGATCCAGTCGTCCTCGACGCTGTGCGGGCGCAACTGGTAGACCGGTATGCGCACGACTACCGGATCGAGTGCCTGCGAGATCCGGATGACGCGCTCGCTCTGCTCGAGACGCTGGCCGACGACGGGGTCGGGGTGGCGCTGCTGCTCGCCACTCGGCCGACAGTCGAGGCGACAGGCGGCCTGCTACTGGATGCGGCGCACCGGCTCCACCCGCAGGCGAAGCGGGCGATGGTCGTCTCGGCGGGTGCGTGGGCAGATCCGCGAACGGCCGACGCAATCCGCGCGTCGATCGCGCTCGGCCGGGTCGATCACTTCGTGCTCGATCCGGGCCCGCCGCCTGACGAGGTCTTCCACGAAGCGGTGCAGAGCTTCCTGCTCGAGTGGGCCCGCGAACGGCGGCTCGTGCCGCAGACGGTGCACATCGTGGGTGAGGAGTGGTCGGGACGGGCCTACGAGCTGCGGACCGTGTTCGAGAAGTGCGTCGTCCCCCACTCGTTCTGCCTCGCCGACTCCGACAAGGGCCGAGAGCTTCTCGCAAGGGCCGGAGACGACGCCGAGCTCCCGCTCATGGCCCTGCCCGACGGCCGAGTGCTGTGCAATCCCTCGAACGCCGAGATCGCGGCGGCCGCCGGGGCGCCGCGATCACTCGACGAGCTCGCGTTCGAGCTGCTCGTGGTGGGAGCCGGTCCGGCCGGTCTCTCCACCGCGGTCTACGGCGCCTCCGAGGGCTTGCGGGTCCTCGTGGTCGACGCCGGGGGCATCGGCGGGCAGGCTCGATCCAGCTCGCTCATCCGCAATTACCTCGGCTTCGCGAAGGGCGTCAGCGGAAGCAAGCTCGCCGAGCAGGCGTACGACCAGGCGGCCGGGTTCGGCGCGAGCTTCCTCTTCATGCACCGCGCCACTACCCTCGGCCGCACCGGAGACGAGCTCAGCCTGTCGCTGGAGGACGGCCGATCGGTTCGCGCACAAGCCGTCGTCCTGGCGGTCGGGGCGAGCTACGAGCGCCTCGGTATCCCGGAGCTCGAAGAGCTCAACGGAGCAGGGGTCTTCTACGGCGGCCCTGCATCCGAGGCGCCCGCACTGACCGGAGCGGACGTCTACGTCGTGGGCGGCGGCAACTCCGCAGGACAGGCGGCGCTCCACCTCGCACGCTACGCGCGGCGCGTCACCATCCTCGTCCGGGCCGGCGCCCTCGACTCGAGCATGTCGCACTACCTCGTCCAGGCGATCGAGGCCGCTCCCGGCATCGACGTACGTACGCGCACTGCCGTCGTCGCCGGCGGAGGCGAGAGTCATCTGGAGCGCCTCGTCCTACGCGGCCTCGCGACCGACCTGGAGGAGACGGTTCCTGCGGACGCCCTCTTCGTCCTGATCGGCTCGCGGCCGCTCACGGACTGGCTGCCGCCCGAGCTCGCGAAGGACGAGCAGGGATTCCTCCTGACAGGAGAAGACGTCGGCGATGCGTGGCCCCTGGAACGGCGCCCGTTCTCGCTGGAAACGAGCATGCCGGGCGTCCTCGCCGTCGGCGACGTCCGGCACGGCTCCGTCAAGCGCGTGGCGGCAGCCGTCGGTGAAGGCGCAATCGCAGTCCAGTTCGCCCACCGCGTGCTCGCGGAGGAGCAGCACGTCGTAACCGCCCGCTGATTCACCCCCGATCAAGGCTCAGGCCCGCGCCCACTCCTGCCGATGCACGAAGGCGTGCCGAGTGTCGCAGTCTGGCGTGGGAAGTTCGGGGTCCCGCAAGCAGAGCGGCTGCTTTGGCGCGCCGGATTCGGGCCACGACCCGGTGAGGCGCAGAAGCTCGCCCGCCTGGGGCTCGAAGGCGCCGTCCACAAGCTGACGCATCCCGGCCGCGAGCATCTCGTCGGGCACGCACCGCACGACGAGAACGGCCGGCCGCTCGCACCCTACGACGCCTGGGGCGAGGATCACGTCTGGTGGCTCGACCGGATGGTGCGAACCTCGCGGCCGCTCGTGGAGCGGATGGCGCTGATCTGGCACGACTGGTTCGCGACCTCGAACAACGGCGTCGGCTCGCAGCGCCTGATGCTGAACCAGAACGAGCTTTTCCGCCACAAAGGTCTCGGCTCGTTCCACGAGCTGCTGCTCGACGTGACGAAGGACCCGGCGATGCTGCTCTGGCTGAACGGAAGCGACAACTCGAAGTACTCGCCGAACGAGAACTACGCGCGGGAGATGATGGAGCTCTTCACACTCGGGGCCGACCGCGGCTACACCGAAAACGACGTCCGCCAAAACGCGCGGGCGCTGACCGGCTTCCGGAACAGCTGGAGCCAGAACCTCGGGCCGGTGAAGTTCCACTACGACCCGGATTCCCACGATCCAGGCCGGAAGACGATCTTCCACCGCCACGGGCGGTTCACCTGGAAGGACTCATGCCGCCTCTGCGTCACGCACCCCGATCATGCGTCGTTCTTCGTCCAGAAGCTCTGGAGCTACTTCGTCCCCGAAGCGCCCGACCACGCCACGCAGAGGGCGCTCGAGCGGCTCTACACCTCCTCGAAGTACGAGGTGCGGCCGGTCGTCGCCGCGATCCTGCGCCACCCCGAGCTCTACAAGGGTCCGCGTCTCGTGAAGCCGCCGGTCGTCTACAACGCCGGTCTGCTGCGCCGCATTCGCCGCGGGATCGACACCACCGCCTGGACGTGGCTCGACTCGATGGCAGGACAGCAGCTCTTCTACCCGCCGAATGTCGCGGGCTGGGACGATACGCGCTGGCTCGACACGGCGACGTGGCGCGGGCGCTGGTGGATCGCGGAGTACGTGGTCGACCGCCAGGCGCTCGACCCCGGGAAGGCTCACCAGCCCTACGACGCCAAGAAGCTCCTCGACCACGCCTGCGAGTTCTGGCACAACCCTCCGCTCGGCCGTGACACGCGGCACGCGCTGCACACGTTCGCGCACCGGGCGCTGGCCGACGCGAAGGGCGCTGACTGGAAGCGCGAGCAGTACCCGGTGATGGTGCAGAACGCCCTCCGCCACCTGATCGCCGTCTCACCGGAGCTGCAGGCCGCATGACGAGACCGTGCAATCACTGCGACGGGCTCTCGCGCTCGCGGCTCCTCCATCGCGCACTGGCCGAGGCCGGCCGGGGGCTCCCGGCGATCGAGCCCGGGATGCCGCTGCCGGCCGGGACGGGGCTCACGCGCCGCCGGTTCCTCGCCGGCGGGCTCGGCGCTGCGGTCGCCGTCTACGGCGGCTCGCGCCTCGGGCTGGGTGCGTTCCAGGAGGGGATCGCAGCCGCCGCTTCCGCGCCGGCCGCACCGATCCTGGTCTCGATCTTCCTCGAGGGCGGCGCCGACGGTCTCTCGGTGCTGTCACCACAGGGCGACCCGCTCTACAAGAAGCTCCGGCCGAAGCTCGCACTCGCCGGTGGAACCGCACTCGCCGAGGACGACCGCCTCTATTGGCATCCGGCGCTCGACGGTCTCCAGCAGCTCTACTCGGAGCAGAAGGTGACCGTGCTACCGGCTGTCGGCTACACGCACGCGGACCAGTCCCACTTCACGTCTCGCCACTACTGGGAGGTCGGAGCGACGGAGGCCTCGCTGCGCACGGGCTGGCTGGGGCGGTACCTCGACCGGGTCGGGAAGAAGGACAACCCGCTGCAGGGACTTTCGCTCGACGACACCCTCGCCCCGGCCCTGGCGACCGCCAAGGTTCCGGTCGCGTCGATCTCGGGTGCGGATCAATACGACTTCTACAGCAAGCAAGTCTGGGGCCAGGTCGAGGAGCGGATGCTCGAGGCGATCGGTCTCATGGGGCACCAGCCCGCGGATGCGGGGCTGCGGACCGCCGGCAACGTCGAGGTCCAGGTCGACCGTCTCCGCCGGCAGCTGATCCCCTTTCAATCTTCGAACGGCAAGCCGTCCTATACGAGCCCTGTCGCATATCCGAAGTCCGACGACCCGTTCCCACAGAGGCTCGCGTCCCTCGCCGCCATGCTCGCGGCGGGCCTGCCGCTCCACTGCGTTGCGCTGACGGCTCCCGGTGAATACGACACGCACGCCGACGAGCCGACGGCTCTCGCCCAGGGACTGCAGCTGACCTCGGACTCTCTGCTCGCGTTCCAGCGCGACCTCGAGGCGCGCGGCCTCGCCAACCGCGTCCTCGTCCACATCTGGTCCGAGTTCGGGCGTCGCGCGGCCGAGAACGGCGACAGCGGCACCGATCACGGAGCGGCCGGCACCGGCTTCCTCGTCGGCACGCGCGTGGCGGGGAAGATGGTAGGCGAGTTCCCCGGTCTGCAGAAGGGGCTCGACAACGACGGCAACCTGTCCGCCACCTCGGACTTCCGGGGCGTGTACGCCGCACTGCTGGAGCAGTGGCTCGGGGTCGACGCCGCCGCCGTGATCCCGAAGGCCGCCTCCTTCTCCCGGCCGAAGCTCGTCGCATGATCGCTCACGCGCCGCAGCGCCCTCCGGCCCGCGTCCAGGTGGTCGCACAGGAGTTCCACTACCGCCTGTCTCGCACCAAAGTGAGGGCGGGCCGGGTGATCGTCGAGCTCGTCAACGACGGCCAGGACACGCACGACCTCGACATGCAGCGGATGGGCAGCACGCACATCATCCGCTTCCCTACCGTGCAGCCGGGCCATTTCGTCGACCGCGAGCTGCGGTTGGTTCCGGGCCGGTACATGTTCTGGTGCACCATTGCCAACCACCGGATGCTCGGCATGCACGGAATGTTGCGCGTCGTTCGCGCGAAGCCCGCTCGCTAGCGAACGATTCCCGCCGCCGTAGACGCCGCGCACTGGATCTCTGCGCGACGCCTACGGTCAGCGTGTCAGTGGTAGGGCTGAATCAGGTCGTGCTCGGGGACGACACGTTGCCGATGGTGTGGCGACGCAGCACCACCGTGAGGCCTCCGGCGACCATGATCGCGATCAGCAGGGCGCCGGCACCGATGAAGACGTCGCTCCGGTCGAACCCGCTCGACGAACCGGTCGTCACGTTACCGCCGAGACCGTAGTGCTCGTTCATCGCCTGGCCCCGGCGCTCCTCCGCCCGCTGCTGCGCGACCGTGGCGGGACTAACGGCGGCGAGCTGGTAGTACCGATTCGTCGCATCCCCCCGTGCCAGCACCGCCTTGACCACTTGCGGCGACATGTCGTGCAAACCTGGGCCGGCCTGGGCGGTCGCGGCGAGTGCGATCGCGAGCAGGGAGCCAACCACCAGCGTCGCTCCCACTGCCTTGATCCTGTCGCTCGTGTTCATCGTCCCTCTCCTTCGTCCCGAGCCGCCTGCTGCGGTTCCCTGTCACCGGAGCATCCGAGGGGGCGCCAAGAAGACGGTCAGGAGCCGGTAAGGCACCGGTAAGAGTGCCTCCCTCACCAGCGACCATGTGGAGTTGTACGGTCGACTCCGATGGGGCGGTTGACGTACCTGATTCTGGGACCGCTCGAGGTCCGTGACGACGACAACGAGGTCGAGTTGCGCGGCGGGCAGCAGCGAAAGCTCCTGGCGATCCTGCTGCTGCACCCCGGCGAAGCCGTCCTGAGCGACCGGCTGATCGACGACCTTTGGCACGGCGACCCACCCGGCACGGCAGCGAAAGCGTTGCAGGGATACGTATCGAGCCTTCGCAAGCAGCTCGGCCAGGAGGAGATCGAGACAGTCGGTTCCGGCTACCGGCTCGACGTGGCCCGCGACGAGGTTGACGCGCGCCGCTTCGAAGATCTCCTGGCCGAAGCACGTCTGCTGGAACGTGGTCCGGCCACCGCGACGTTACGCGCAGCGCTCGCACTCTGGCGCGGCCCCGCGCTTTGCGACTTCGCCTATGACGACTTCGCGCAGCACGAGATCGAGCGCCTCGAGGAGCTCCGCTCGTCGTGCATCGAGCGACGCATCAACCTCGGGCTTGCGCTGGGCCATCACGACGACCTCGTGCCGGAGCTGGAGGCGCTCGTCCGCGAGTACCCGCTTCGTGAGCGCCTACGCGGCCATCTGATGGTTGCGCTCTACCGGTCAGGTCGCCAGGCCGAGGCACTCGACGCGTACAACGATGCGCGGAAGGTCCTGCGCGACGACCTCGGGCTCGAGCCGAGCGAGGAGTTGCAGGCGCTGCAGCGGGCGATCCTCGGTCACGACGCGTCGCTTGCCGCGCCGCCGCGAGTCGATTGAGTCTTCGACCCAATGCCCCCGGCATGCGAACATGCGCACGCGGTTTAGGAAGTCCGCCGTTGTCGTCCCTCGGTGTACGTCTCTGTCCGCCCAGTCCGTCGTGAACCGGCTCGCTTGTCCGCTGGGTCCGCTCGGTACGTCTGCGTACCTTCACGTCCAGCCTGTCCTGGTAGACGGTCGGTAGACGGAGGTGCTTCAGGCGTAAGGACGCTTGCTAGGGCGATGTTCCGGATCTTGAGGCGGGCAGCGGCCTCCCAATCCAGGGCCCACTGGGTCTGACCGACGGCTATACGCCATCCCAGGTGTACAGGTTTTGGAAGAGCTCGGCCTGCTCGATTGCATCGTCCAGCGCGTTGTGCGTGTGTGTGCGTTTCGAGTGCAGCGCAGTTGGCATCTGCGACTTTGTAGAGGCACCGATTGTCGTTCGTGCGCGCGCTGCGTAGAGCGTCTTGATGTCGAGGCAGCTTGAGAAGCCGAACGGCGAGCCGCTCGCTGAGAAGCGGACGAGGTACCAGTAGAGAAACATCCAGTCGAAGCCGAGCGGGTAGGCGACGAACACCGGACGGCCAGCCGGATTGATCCGCGTGGTTAGAGCGCGCACCCAATCGGCGGCCTCGCTCAGCCCGACACTGGCTTCGGTACCGCTGCGCAGGAGCTCATCACGGTCGAGTCCGCTCACGACTAGAGCTTGGGCCTCGAACTCGTCCGAGATTGGTCGCAGCTCGCGGTAGAAGGTGTGCCGGGCCGGGTCGTTCCGCTGGAAGGTGTCGCCGTCGAAGGAGCCGGCGAGAGCAAAGCCGAAGGAGAGCATCGAATGGACGCCGGGAATCGGCCCGTCCGCCTCTACATCGGCGGAGAAGTAAACGTCAGGGGACGGCATCGACGGCATCTTCGTCGCTTGGCGGTGTTCTGTCTCCCTCGTCAGGGTGATTCCAGGGCCCGGGCGTGTTCTTGCTCGAAGACCGATCGGTTGGCAGCTTGTGTCGGTGGCGCCGACCGGCTTAGCAGTCCAGGCTTGATCAGGAGAACGGCCCGGCCGATCAGAGTTCGTGTGGAATCCTCGCCGCAGATCGCAGCGGAGACGGCGCTGGAGCGTCGGATCGTCGATGTGCTCGCCAACGTCGACCGAGTGGCGATCGATTCGTCGGATCGTCGGCGTCTTCGCCTCGTCGCCTTACTCCATGACGCGAGCAAGGTCCGGGTTGACCGGAGTCTTCCGCGCCGAGGGGCGAACCATCACGCCAGACTGGCCCGCCGCCACGCTGAACGTTTTACAGACGACCCGGAGCTGCTCAAGGTGATCGAGCTCCACGACGACGCCTACGACGCCTGGCTACTCGGCGCGCGCGGCGGCGACTGGGTCGCGGCAAATGCTGCCGCGCAGGAGCTGATCGAGAACCTCGGAGACTCGATCGGGTTCTACCTGCGCTTCTACGAAGCCGACAACGCAACCGGCGACAAGGATCGACGTCAAGTCGCCTGGCTTTCCGAGCGTGTGCAGGCTGTCGGTGGTCGAGTGGGGCGAGACGCTAGCCGAGACCAGGAGGAAAGGCGGAGTCCTGTCTAGCCGAGCGGGTAAGTGACGGAGTCGGCGTGTCTGCACACGTGCAGCTAGTCGAGATGCTGTGCAGCCTTGGTCGGCGCCCAAGCCCTGAGGAGGCCGAGCGGTTGCGCACCGAGGACATCGACTGCGTGCGGACTCGCGCGGCCGAGTACGGCGAGGTTTGGTCGAGCCGCGACTTTGACGATATGTGGAAACTCGTCTGGGGCCTGCCCACGGTCAAGGAGTTTCGGGACGAGCAAGGCCGTCAGCCAGCCGACGAGTACGTGTCGCTGCTGATGCGAGAAGCGTTCGAGCCCGCTCGACGGCCTTGGCCTGTCACGACTTGACCACGTCGACCCAGGCCGTCCGTCCTCGAGCCGCTGGCTGCTGAACTCCCTCGTCCGAGGGACGTTCGAACCTCTTCTGGGGGACGCCCGGGCGCCGTACGGCTATTTGAATCCGGTTATGCCTGCGGCGGTGCGGGGGCGTGGCCTCCTAGTCGCAGTCGGTTTTCCAACTGCGGCTCTGATCGTTCTTGCTGTGTGGCTTGGCCTGCACGGTGCGACGGTCGCTACCACGCTACCCGCAGCGGTGGTGTTGGTCGTTCTGGCGGCGCTCGCAGAGCAGATCAACATCGTCGTCTCGCCGCGGATACACGTTTCCTTGGCTGCTGGCTTCGTGGTCGCCGCGGCCCTGATCGGCGGGCCGCTCGTGGGCGCGTGCGCGGGCGCCTCAACGTCGGCCCTCGAGACCGGAGCCGTGTGGCGAAAGCGCTTCGCCTGGGGAGGCGCCTCCGCGCTCGAAGGCTTCGCAGTCGGACTCGTTGGCCAGCACTTACCGATGCACGGCGGCACCGGGGCACTCGCACTGGCCGCGCTGGGTCTTCTGACGTGCTCACTCCTCAACGCTTGCAACGTCGTGATCGTGGCCCTCGACCGTCGAGCTGCGCCGTGGTCTCAGATCGCTCGCGCTTGGCGGAGCCACCTTCTCGCCGGAGCGCTTCCCTGGGCGCCACTCGCCGCCTTCCTCTTCTCCTACCATCTCGCGCCCTCGGTAGCGCTGGCCCTCGCCTCCGGACTGCTATGTGCGGTCTGGCTCGGCAACCGCCTGCGGCTACGCCTTGAGCAGAGCCTGGCCGAAGAGCGGCAACGCGCCCGGCTCGACGCCCTCACGGGCGCACCCAACCGCTACGCCCTCGCCGAGGCCCTCAAAGCAGAACACGCGCGGATCCTGCGCGGCGGCCGCCCGGCCGCGCTCTGTTTCCTCGACCTCGACCGGTTCAAGACCGTCAACGACACCTACGGCTACGCCGCCGGAGACCAGCTCCTCGTCAACGTCTACCAGCGGCTGCGCGAGCGGCTGCGGGCAAGCGACGCCCTCTTCCGCTGGGGTGGAGAGGAGTTCGTCGCGCTTGCCCCCGACCAGGCCGATCTCGCCGAGTTCGCCGAGCGGCTCCGCCTGCTCGTCGCCGATCAACCCTTCCCGATCAACGACGAGCCGGTCGTCGTCACCTGCTCGGTCGGGGTCGCCCGGCTCCACGAGTCGCGCTCCCCCGAGGACTCACTCGAAGCCGCGAGCCGTCTCGTGCGAATAGCGAAGGAGAGGCGCAACGCGATCGAAGTGGAGACGGTGGCACCCCGAGCAGTCACCTCCGAAGGATCTGCGCAGGCGAGGCTGGAAGCGACCGCGAGTTGAAGGCCCTCGAACGCCTCGAGTTCCGGATCCGGGACATCGCCGAAGCCGACTGCGACGCGATCGTCAACCCCTGCAACAGGGGCTTCCTGCTCGGCCACGCTGGAGTCAACGGCGCCCTCGCCGCCGCGGCCGGGGCCGACTACGCGGCCGAGTGCGCGCAGCTCGCCGCTCGAGCGTCCGGTGTCGAAGTGCTCGTGACCGGCGCTGGAGCGCTCCCGGCTCGCTACGTGATCCACGCGGTCACCCCGATCTGGCGGGGCAGCGACCACGAGAGGGAAGCGCTCCGCCGCGCGCATGAGCGGCTCCTCACCGTCGCGGCCGAACACGAGTGCCGCAGCGTTGCGCTGCCAGCGATCGGCACGGGCGCCAACCGTTTCCCAGCCGAGGTTGCCGCCGCGATCGCTGTCCCCACGGTTGAAGCCTTCCTCCGGGACGACCCGACGCTCGAGCGCGTCGTGTTCGTCTTCCGGACGCGCGCGACTCTGCACGACTACCTCGCCCACTCGAGCCACAGCGAGCAGCGCGACGTTCTCGTCGCCGGGCTCCGGGATGAGATCGCGGGCCACCTCCGCGAAGCGGGTCGAATGCAGCTCGTCGAGGCGGTCGACGAGATAACGGACGAGGCGACCCTGCGGGCGATCATCGCGGAGGCGCACAAGGCGGCCTGGGGTCACCACCACCGCGACGACGTCTCGGGCCGGGAGTTCAGTGTCGGCAGCAACACCGTGTATGTGCGCGCCGTCGAGCGTGTCCTCAACCTGGCTCCCGAGTCGACTGAGGTAGAGCGACCGGGTCGGGTCTCACACTCGCGAGCAAGCGATGAGCGGCAGTCCTGAGACGCTCGAGTTCTCGCCTGCCTGGATCGAGGAGCGCTGGCGGGCGTACCGGCGGCCCAAGAAGCTTGCGGATGCTGGGCTGGTGGCGGGAAGGAACCCTGTCCACGATCGTCTGTTCGCGTGGCTGAGAGCCCGCGAGCAGACTCCAGCGCTCGTGGAGGTGGACATGCCAGCCCTCTTCAGCGAGCACGCTTCCCGGCACGGGAGAACGAGAAGCCCAGGGCAGGATGTCGAGTCGCAAGCGCAGATCAACCGTTCCACGGTGCTTCGGTTGCGGGCGTTGCTGCCCGAGGACTGCTTTCCACTCGAATGGTCGCTCATCAGCGCTCGGTTTGTCACAGGCCAAGCTCGCGCCGTGTCCGAGCTCGAGGATCTCGGGGAGAGGTTGCTCGGCGAGCTGCGACGCGTGCCGGTGCGAGTGAACCGACGGGATCTCGTACGAGTCGAGGGCGTGCGCATGTGTCTCGCGGACGACGGGAGCGGCTACAACCGCGTCAGCAATCTCCTGACCTTCGGCGTGCCTGGGTCAGAGGCTGGAGCGCCGCTGAGCGTGACGAGAGCGCGCCATCACGGCGTTCACAACCCCGAGCTCGGCTCGGCCGCACGCTTACTCGAGCGCGACCTGCCGCGGCTGCGCGGCGAACGACCCGGCAGCAAGATCGGCCTGCTCGGCCTCACTCCGGCCGGGTACCGCTGGCGGAGCCTCCCAAAGGGCCCTTACGGGCGGCCAAACCGTGACGGGACGGGCGACGTCTGGTCGCAGATCTCACAGCTAGCGCTTCGCTGGGGCGCGGAGCGCGGGGTGAACCCGTGCGAGCTCACTCTCGGCAACGAGGCGGCACTCGGCTTCCCGCTCGCCTTACCAGCCAGGCACGCAGAGAACGGGCTTGACGGACTCGCCGAATATTTGAGCCAGCAGACCTACCACAACGGCGGCTACGAGTGGGGGTATCGGGTTGTCGCCCAGCCCGGCGAGCTCGAGTTCCGCACCGCCTGTGTCCCCGTCCCTCCCGGCTCGGACGGCAGCGCCGAGATCGGGGAGCTGCGACGTCGGCTCGCTCCGTTGCCCAACGAACCCGCGACGGGAAAGTCGGCATGACCGCGCCAGATAGGCACCGACGTGCCCTTCAACGCGTGACCGGAACGCAGTCCCTAGAGGGTTTCCATGGCCCTGGGTGCCCGTCGAGGAACGCTATCCGCCCCGGATTTGCATCGAATCCGCTTCGCGTGGCAGCGACCCGCGAGCCCTGCTCGCGGCTGCGCTCGCGGAGTTCGAGGCGAGGGTGCTCGACTAGTGGCGGACCTGGGACGCTGCAAGAGCAAGGCCGAGTCGATCGTCGAGCTCGATCGTGATTACGGGCGTCTTCTCAAGTTCGGGATCACGAACAGCACTCGTGTCGTTTACGGGCCCGATAGTCACGAGGCAGAGGCCGACTGGATACTGCGGATAGCGGAACCCTGGTGGGCGGGGATCCGGAGGCGCGCGGAACGCGACGGGCTGCGCGTCAAGTGCTTCAGGGGCCACGACTCGCTCCTCGACTCAGTCGGTGTCGACCACTGCATCGCTGCCGCGTGGCTCCTTAGTCCGGAGGGAGTCGAGTACGCACGAACCTGGACGCCGGATGCGGAGGCACGGCAGAGAATGCTGGACGACTGGGGCGAGAAGCTCACGGTGTTACGCGAGCGATGGCCGTATGACGCTGACATCTACGGTCAACCGGACGGCGCCTAACGGCGAGGCGGCGCGGGTAGAGAGGCGCTCTCGAGTCAGGTGTGCGTCTTAGCGACCGGGTAGACGAGGTGCTTCGGATCCCACCAGAGGAGGTTGAAGACCGGGCCGGTCATCGTGCCGCAGACCCGCTCCTTGGCACTGAAGCGGATCTCGAAGAGGTCGTCCGCTGACTACGGGGTCGCGAGCCCATTTAGCGCCGCGAACCGCGGTCTCGCAACCGGCTCTAGATCCGGCGGAACGCGTGCGGGGAGCGGAGAATGAGCTCGTGACGGAAGAGCTGACTGGAACCATCAGAGACCGCCGGGAGTCCGCCCGTAGCGTGGCTCTGTTGGCGACCTTCCCATAGACCGCGCCCTGGAGGATGCAATCCCCTTGCTCCTCGAGTATCAGGTCGCGGTAGACCGTCCCCATCACGACGAGCTGGCCGTTCACCGTGACCGGCCCGTAGATCGTGCCGCGCACGACGAGGCGCCCTTGCTGTGCGACCGTTGTCGGCCCGTACAACGTACCCCGGACAAGCGTCTCGCCGGTGCTAAGCAAGCCATAGTCGCGTCCCGGGGCTCGCGCGACCCCACGACGATCGTGACCGCAAAGAAGATCGCCGACGCACTCGAGGTGCCGCTGGCGATTCTCGTCAACGACGTCTGATCAGTCCGCTACCGGCCGACCCGCCAGACGGTTGATCGAGTCGGTCGCCCGCTGCATGCGCTCGAGGGCAGGTGGGTTGGCAGAGTGAACCGAGAGCCGCGGAGGCTCGAACCCGGAGGTATCTCGGGCCGCAGTCCCGGTATGTCTCCGAGGCTCTTCCTTGCCCTCCGTGACCACACGAGCATGTTGCGCAGCCTCGGAGCGGGCACCGGCAACGAGAGTCGAGGAAGGCAACCGGCTCGGTCGGGCTTCGCACCTGGGCTGTTACGCCGGCGCCGCCTCGAGCGCTGCGAGTCGCTCGCGGACGCGCCGGGCGAGCGGGATGATCTCCTTTCGCTCGTAGCAGCCGAGCGCCTCCTGCCAGGCGGCGACGGCGTCGCCGCGGCGTCCGGCGGCCTCGAGCGCCTCGGCCAAGTCACAGTAGGCGTCGCCCTGGCCGGCGAGTGAGTCGCTCCGCAGCGAGTAGTCGACCGCTTCGCGGGCGAGCCGTTCCGCGTCGACGTGCTGACCACGAGCCGCGCACACGAGCGCCAACGTCTGACGCCACATCCGCTGAGTCATCACGTCGCCAGGATCGCCGAGCTCGCGTCCCCGCTGGGCAAGCCTGTCCGCCTCCTCGTAATCGCCGAGCGCGCAGAGAGCGCGTCCGAGCATCGGAGCATAGGTCGACAGCTCCCCGCGGTTGCCGATCGCCTCAAGGGCGCGGCAAGCGTCCCGTAGGTAGCCGGCTGCCGCCCCGTAATCGGCAGTGACAAAGGCGATCTCCCCGAGCCACTGTCCGCCAGCCACAAGACCGAGCTCTCGGAGGCGTTCCTCCGCGGGAAGAGCGGCCGCCCAGGCCTCCTCGACCCGGTCGAGCATGGCGAGCAGCACCGCTCGCAACAAAACGCCGCCGGGATACGGCTGCTCTGCGAGGACGCCATCGAGGGTCGCAAGCGCCTCGCTCGCCGGCCGCGGCCCGGCCACCAAGGGCGCTGCCAGCATCATCGTGAACCAGCCAAGCAACGGATGCCCGGCGAGACGGCCGTGGCGCATTGCCTGCTCCATCGCGTAGGCCCAATCCTCATTCAAGGTGCGCATGTTGGCCACCCAGGCGAGCGCGTACCACACGTGGGCGAGTCCGTCGTCGTCGCCCGCGGCTTCGAGCACCGGCAGCGCCTCTCGAGCCAGCCGCTCCAACTCGTCGGCGGAGCACTGGCCAGCCTGGAATCGCGCCAGTGCGGCGACCGTGCGCGCCAGCGCCGCGTCTGCCCCGTCTTGCACCGCCGCCGCGCGTTCGGCGGCGGCCTCGGCAACCACCACTGCTCGTGCGACGTCGGTCCGGTGCAACGCGTCCGCGAGCTCCACCTCCAAGCGGAAATCGAGCCGGTAGGGACGTGTGAGCGATAGCCCGCGCTCGAGCAGCCCGACTGCCGTGCGCCAGTCGCCCCGCCAGAAGGCGCGCCGGCCGGGAACGCAGAGACGGTCGCCCGCGGCAAGCGCGACCACCGGGTCCGGCCTGCCGAGCTCTTCGAGGTAGCGCGCGGCCTGTTCGAGGTGGTAGCCGAGGATCTCGTCCAGCTCGACGAGCTCGGCACCACACTGCTCGAGCCACTGGGCGAAGCGGCGATGGAGGTCAGCGCGGCTCGCCTTGGGGAGGGCTTCGTACGCGGCGTCGCGGATGAGGATGTGCCGGAAACGGTAGGCGTCGTCGCCGGCCAACTCAGCACGGTCGGGGCGGACGAGCTCCTTGCGCACGAGCGCGACGAGTCGCTGGTCGATCGAGCCATCGCCGTCAGTCAAGGCTGCAACCGCGCCGCGGTGGAAGGTGCGGCCCTCGACGGAGCCACGCTCGAGCACCGAGCGCTCGCCCGGGTCGAGCTGGTCGAGTCGGGCCGCCAGTAGCGCCTGGATCGTCGGCGGCACCTCCACCTGCTCTCCGCCGGAATCCCGGACGAGGGCGAGCATCTCCTCCAGGAACAGCGGGTTCCCCTCGGCGACCTGGACGATCCGCTCCTGCAACTCCTCTGGCACCTCACCGAGCTCCGACAGGAGCCGCTCCGTTTCGCCCGCGTCGAGCGGCTCCAGAAGAACCGTCGTCGCGTTCCACTTGCCACCGCCCCAGGAGGGCCGCCGCTCCAACAACTCCGGCCTCGCCATACACAAGAGCAGGAGCGGCGCGTCGCGGGAGAGCTCGGCGACGTGCTCGACCAGGTCGAGCAGCGTCTCCTCCCCCCAGTGCAGGTCGTCAAAGACACAGACGAGCGGCCGCTTCTGCGCCTCCTGCTCGAGCAGTTTCCGGAACCCCCAAGCGATCTCCTCGGCCGACGCCGGCTCATCCTTCTCGCCGAGGAGCGCCCGCAAAGGCCGCGCGGCGTCGCCCTCCGGCAGTCCATCGAGCTGCTTGACGATCTCGACCACCGGCCAATACGTGATCCCCTCGCCGTAGGAGAGGCAGCGCCCCCGGACGACCCGAGCCTCGGTGGCTTTCAGGAACTCGGCGACGAGGCGCGACTTGCCCACGCCGGCAGAGCCGAGGATGGTGAAGAGCTGGCATGAACCGTCGGCGCCGACACGCGCAGACGCGTCGCGCAGACCTCGCAGCTCGCGCTCACGCCCAACCATCGGCGTCGCGAAGCGGCGCTCGAGCTCGCCGGTCACCGCGACCACTGGATACGCCGGAACCCGCTCCGCCTTCCCCTTCAGCTCGAGCCGCCGCTCATCGCCCACCTCCACGGCAGCCCGCACCAGCCTCAGCGTCTCCTCGCCGATCAGCACCTCGCCGGGCTGCGCCGCCTGCTCCAACCTCGCCGCCACGTTCACCGCATCGCCGGTCGCCAACCGCTCCTCCGTCCCCGTCACCACCTCACCCGTGTTGACGCCAATCCGGCCCTCGACGCCGAGCCCGGGCAACGCGTCCCGCATCTCCACGGCGGCGCGACAAGCCCTGAGCGCGTCATCCTCATGCGCCGCCGGCACTCCGAACACCGCCATCACCGCATCGCCGATGAACTTCTCCACCGAGCCACCATGCAACTCGACGACCCCCTTCATCCGCTCGAAGTAACGGGCCAACAAGGCACGCAGCGCCTCCGGATCGGTCGACTCCCCGAGCTCCGTCGAACCGGTCACGTCGCAGAAGAGGACAGTCACGGTCTTCCGCTGCTCGCGCGCCGCAGCCTCCGCCTCGAGGAGCGCGCCACAGTTCGCGCAACGCGGAAAGCCCTCCGGCGTCTCCTGGGCGCAACTCGCACAGACCGGCACAAGCAGAAGCTAGCCCCCATCGCGTCGAACACCAAGCCGAGGGAGAAGCGGCTGTTGTTCCCGATGTATCTGCGAGCCTTCCCGTCGTCTTCCGCAACCTGGGATCGAGCCGGCGCCCACCTGCCTGACGCGGGGGTCCTTGGTAGACGTCTTGCGGAGATATGCCCCCGGCATGAATCGAACATGCGCGCGCGGTTTAGGAAACCGCTGCTCTATCCACTGAGCTACGGGGGCCGCGGCACATTGTGCCCGCCGGTACGGCGTGGAAGGATGGCGCGATGAGCGACCCGGCCGCGATCGCCGGCCTCCTGCACGAGGCCGCCGAGACGCACCACGCTGTCTACCGCATCGTGGACGGCGACGATTCCGACTGGGCGTCCTGGTACGCCGACTGGCTCCTCACGCTCTCGGAGCTGCCGCAGCTGCTGGGCGCAGCTCCGGTTCGCAGCCACCTCGTCCACGCGCTCGTCGAGCTCGACCGTGACTACACGGCCGAACCTCACGAGGAGCGCTGGGAGGACTGGTACGCCGAGCGGCTGCTCGGCGAGTTCGGCGCGGCCGCCTAGCTCGCAGCTTCGGCGCGCTCCGTAAAGCGGCTCAGCGCCTCGTCGGCATCGCCTTGCCTGGACCCATCGCGCGTTCGGCTACCCGGAAGCTGGGAACGGAAACGCCCTAGCTAGAGTCCTCGGCGATGAGCGATTTCAGCCTCGAGGCGCTGCTCGACTCGCGGCGCGGTGAGGATCTCGACCTCTGGGCGCGGACGATCAATCCGCAGTTCGTGCGGGTCCTGCGGACGATCGGCTTCGACCGCACCTGGGCCCGGGCCGAGGGCGCCTACCTCTACGACACCGACGGGACGCGGTACCTCGATCTCCTCGGCGGCTTCGGGATGTACGGCGTCGGCCGCAACAATCCGCGGATCCGCGCGGCGCTCGTCGAGGCGCTCGAGCTCGAGACGCCCGGCATGCTCGCACTCGGCGCGACGCTCCTTCCGGGACTGCTCGCCGAAGCGCTGATCGGGCTCGCCGGCGGCCGGATCGCGCGCTGCCTGTTCACGAGCTCCGGCTCCGAGTCGGTCGAGTCGGCAATCAAGCTCGGACGCACCGCGACCGGTCGCACGCGCGTCCTCTCCGCCGACCACGCCTTCCACGGCCTGACACTCGGCTCGCTCTCGGCCAACGGCGGCAAGGAGTTCACCACGCGCTTCCAGCCGCTCCTACCGGGCTTCGAGACCGTGCCGTTCGGCAACCTCGAGGCGCTCGAGGAGCAACTTAGGCGCGAGGACGTCGCGCTCTTCCTCGTCGAGCCGATACAGGGCAAGGGCATCAACCTGGCGCCGGACGGCTACTTCCGGGGTGCGCAGGAGCTGTGCCGCCGCTATGGGACGCTCTTCTGCCTCGACGAGGTGATGACCGGCTTCGGCCGCACCGGCCGGATGTTCGCCTTCCAGCACTGGGGCCTCGAGCCGGATCTCGTGACGCTGGCGAAGACGCTCTCCGGCGGTTACGTCCCCTCGGGTGCGCTGCTCATGACCCGCTCGGTGCACGAGGCCGTGTTCGACTCGATGCCGCACGCGATGTCGCACGGCTCGACGTTCGCACCGAACGAGCTCGCGATGGCGGCGGGTCTCGCGACGCTGCACGAGCTGCGCGAGCGGCGTCTCGTGGAGCAGAGCGCCCGGCTCGGCGCACGGCTGCTCGAGCTGACGCGACCGCTCGTGGACGAGTTCGAGGTCGTGCGCGACGTGCGCGGGCTCGGGCTCGCGTGGGCGATCGAGTTCGGCGAGCCGAGCGGCGGCGGGCGCGTGACGTACCGGATGATCGAGCGCGCCCAGCGCGGGCTCTTCGCCCAGCTCGTCATCGTGCCGCTCTTCACCCAGCACCACATCCTCAGCCAGGTCGCCGGCCACGAGATGGCGGTGATCCGAATCCTGCCGCCGCTCGTCGTGACCGACGAGGACATCGAGGAGTTCGCGGACGCGCTGCGCGCGACAATCAAGGACGCGCAGCGGATGCCGAGGTCGTTGACGAAGTTCGCGCTCACGGCTGCGAGCGCCGGGGTACGCACCCGCTAGCTCAGCCTCGCTCCAGCGGGAAGCCGCGTTTCGACCACTCGCTCCACGAACCCGGGTAGAGGCGCCCCTCGCGGCCGGCGAGCCAGGCGCGGTGGAGCGTGACGCAGGCTGTGACGCCCGAGCCGCAGTAGGCGACGAGCGCGCCGTCCGGCAGCTCCGGAAGCGGCTCGTTCCAGGGCGCAGTCGCGGCGCCCGGGATCCGGCCGGGTGGGTCGTCGATCTCGTTCGGCTCGCCGCGCCAGCGGTTCGCGGTGCGGGCGTCGACGAGCGCCAGCGAGGGGTCGGCGAGGCGGCGCGCGAGCTCCTCCGCCGCGACGGTGTCGCCGCTCCGCTCCCGCGGGACGAACTCGGCCGGCTCGATCTCCTCCTCGCCGGCGAGCAGCCCGCCTCCCCAGACCTCGATCCCGCCGAGCAGGACCGCGCAGTCGTCGTGGCCGAAGTGCCGCAGAAGCCACCACAGCCGCTCCGGTCCCCCGCCGCTTCCGTACGCGACGACGAAAGTCCCCTCGCCGATGCCTGCCCGGCCCGCCGCAACAGCGAATCGCTCGGCCGACGGGAGCGGGTGGCGCCCCGCGTCCGCGACCGAGAGATCCGAGAGGTCAGCGTCGACGTCCAGGAACGACGCTCCCGGGATGTGTCCGGCGAGATAGAGCTCTCGCCCGCGCGTGGGGTTCCCGAGCTCCCACCTACAGTCGACGAACTGGTACCTCACGTGCCGACCAGCGTAGAGCGACGCTCGAGCCAGACGACATCCCGCCAGACGCCGCGCGATTCTCCGATCCCCCGACGCACGCCCACCTCGCGGAATCCGCACGCCTCGTGGAGCCTGAGCGACGCCTCGTTCTCGGGAAAGACGCCTGCGGTCAGCGTCCAGTAGCCGGCCAGCTCGGAGCGCCGGACGACCTCGTCGAGCAGCATGCGCCCGACACCGGCGCCACGCGCCTCCTCGGCGACGTAGACGCTCACGCCCACGCCGCGGTAGCAGTGGCGGGCCGACGCCGGCGAGAGCGCCGCCCAGCCGACGACCGAAGCGTCATCCTCGGCGACGAGCCGCAGCTGGGGATGAGCGGCGTCCCATCTCTCCCACGAAGGTGGCTCCGTCTCGAATGTCGCGTCGCCGCCGCGGAGCCCCTCCTCGTAGATCACGCGCACCGCGGGCCAGTCGTCCGGCCGCAGCTCGCGAATGCTCACCGGGCCCGGCTCGGCGTCCACACCGCCGCGAGGATCCCGAGGCCGACGAGCACGCCGCCTCCGACCCAGCGCTGGACGCGCACGATCCCGGCCGAGCCGCGCAGGCGATCGGCGACCGTCCCGGCGGCAAGCGCGTACATGCTGTCGCTGAGAAAGCCGAGCATGGTGAAGCTGAGGCCGAGAACGAGCACCTGCAACCATGCGTGCTGCGCGTCCGGATCGACGAATTGCGGCAGGAACGCGAAAACGAAGACGATCGTCTTCGGGTTGGTGAGGTTCACGACGATGCCCTGCGCGTACGCGCGACGGCGCGTCCGTGGCGTCGCCTCGTCCTCGAGCTGGTCGAGGCCGCGACCGAGCAGGCGCCTCATCCCGAGCAGGAAGAGGTAGGCGGCTCCGACGTAGCGGACCGCATCGAAGGCGGCCGTCGAGGCGAGGAGGAGCGACGACAAGCCGGCGGCGGCAAGCGCGACGTACGCGATCATGCCGGTCGTGATGCCGGCGACCGAGGCGAGCCCGCCGGCGCGTCCCATCTCGATGCTGCGCGTCACCACGTACAGCACCGCCGGACCAGGCACGAGCAGCAGCGCCATGCCGGTCGCGAGGAAGACCGCGTACGTGGACAGCGACGGCATGCGCCGAGCCTATCCCGCGCCGTCGACCGCGGGCTCGAGCCGCGGCAGGGCAAGCGGAGCGTGGCCGTGCGACTCCCGAGGTGGCCGTGCGACTCCGCCCGGGGAAGCTAGCAGGGCGCCCGGCGGCCCTCGACCTGCGCGTACGTCGCCGCCAGCTCGCGCGCGGTCGCGGCGATCCGCTCGCGGAGCTCGGGGGGCTCGAGCACCTCGACGTCGCCGCCGCGCCGGAGAAGCTCCGCGTAAGCGACGTCGAGATCCTCGAAGGCGACCGTCGCCCGGCCGCGGCGATCGAGCACGACGACCTCGACCGCTGCCCGGCGCTCCTCGAAGTCGCGCGACCACCGGTCCCAGTACGCGGCGAGGTCGAAGCTGCGGGGACGGCGCAGCTCCTCGTCGAGCTCGCGCACGGACACGATCCGAGACACGCGATACACGCGCATCCCCGCCGAGCGATGCGCAACGAGATACCAGGCACCGCCCTTGACGACCAGCCCGAGGGGATCGAGTGTCCGCTGGACGACCTGACGCCCCTCGCGGTAGCGGATCCGGACGCGACAGCCACGCCAGAGCGCGGCGGCGAGCGCCGGGAGGTGTGGAACCCGGTCCTCGGCGCGGAACCAGCCTCGGGTGTCGAGGTGGAAGAGCCTCTGCGCGCGCGTCGCCCGCTCCTGCAGCTCCCGCGGCAGCGCCGCGAGCACCTTCAGCCGCGCGGCCGCCAGCTCGCCGCCGAGCCCGAGCTCCGCCGCCGGCCCGGGCATCCCGGCGGCGAAGAGGGCCTCCGCCTCGTCCACGGTGAGACCGGTGAGCCTCGTCCGGTAGCCGCCCGACAGGCGGTACCCGCCGGCCGGCCCGCGCACCGCTTCCACCGGAACGCCCGCCGCGGCGAGCGACTCGATATCGCGGTGGATGGTGCGGACCGAGACCTCGAGCCGCTCGCCGAGCTCCGCCGCCGTCAGACGGCCGCGCGTCTGAAGCAGGAGGAGCAGGGAGACGAGTCGTGTCGCGCGCATGTAAATCCGGAGACTTGCAGCTAAACATGACAGAAGATGGCCTCTTTGTCTGATTGGCTTCCGGCATGAGCGTCATCCACACACTGGAGGAGGTTCAATGAGCGACAGCGAGAGCAACACCACGGGCGTGGAGCTGCTGCTGCAGGACCCGGAGATCGTCGCCTGGCTCGCCGACTACCGCTGGCCCGAGGCGGACGAAGCCGAGGAGGACGAGCCGCCGAGAGCGGCCTGACTCGTGCTGACAAGCTCGCAGGCCGCGCCGGCGACAGACGTCCATCCACCGGCGTGCGGGCGTCGAGGGCGAAAAGCACCTGTACCGAGCGGGAATTTGACGTCGCGCGCCGGAGCGCCTAGCCTGGGAAGGCCATGTTGCTTACGAACGTGATGGACCGGATCCCGGGGGGCGCCAGCGCTTGCCCCGTCGGGATGCGCGGCGCCCTCTAGGTCCGCGCGCCGCCGTTTGGGCGGCCTCACGTCCTCCGTTCCCACTTCGTTTTCCGAAGGAGCAGCATGTCCACTCTCGCACCATCCACAACTGATCTCACCTCACGTCTCGACCGCCAGGTGCCTGCCGTCGAGGTTCGCGACCTCCGGAAGACGTTCCGGCGCCGCGACCGCAAGGCGGGCCGTTTCGCACGCAAACGTGCGTGGCCGGCGCTCGCCGACGTCACCTTCACGATCGCCCGCGGCGAGTGCGTCGCCATCCTCGGCCAGAACGGCTCGGGGAAGTCGACGCTCGTCCGTCTGCTCTCGACGCTGCTGATCAACGACGGCGGCGAGGCGCGGGTCTTCGGCCACGACGTGGACCGTGAGGCGTCGACGATCCGCCGGCTCGTCAACCGCGTCTCGGTCGAGGCGAGCTTCTTCAAGAAGATGTCTGCCTCCGAGAACCTGTCGTATGCGGCGCGCTTCTACGGGATGACGCCGCGGCAGACGCGTACTGCCGTCCCCGAGATCCTCGGCCAGGTCGGCTTCCCGCCGGAGCGGCGCGGCGAGTCGATGGAGAACCTGTCTCGCGGGATGCAGCAGAAGGTCGCCCTTGCGCGGGCGCTCCTGACGTCGCCCGTCCTGCTCCTGCTCGACGAGCCGACGACCGGTCTCGATCCGCGCTCGAAGCTCGAGGTGCAGGGGTTCATCCGTCAGGTGAGGGCCGAGCACGACGCGACGATCCTGCTCTGCACGCACGACATGGCCGAGGCCGAGACGCTTGCCGACCGCGTCGGGCTGCTCGACCGCGGTCGGTTGCTCTTCCTCGAGCCGGTCGAGGACGTGAAGCGGCGCTTCGACGTCGAGACGCTCGAGCAGGCGTTCTTCGCCGCCACGGGACGCGAGTTCGTGGCGGAGGAGGGCGACAGCGAAGACGACGAGTACCGGGAGGTGTTCGGATGAGCGAGTTCGCTCTCGAGACAAGGAACCAGCTCGTCGGCCTGTTCGGGATCGTCGAGCGGAACGTCTACCTCACGAAGCGGTACTTCCTGTGGGACATCGCGTTCATGGTCTGGACGATCGCGAACACGCTCACGATCGTCTTCATCGCGCGTGCGGCCCACGTGCCGCCGGCGAAGGAGAACACGCTGGCGACGATCCTGCTCGTCGGCGCGACAATCTGGGCGTTCCTCGGGATCATCTTCGAGTTCATGACGGAGACGGTCGCGTGGGAGCGCTGGGAAGGGACGATCGAGTACACGTTCATGGCGCCGCTGTCGCGGCTCGTCCACCTCTTCGGGCAGGGCGCGTTCGCGGTGCTCTACGGCCTGATCCGGGCGACGATCCTCTTCTTCGCGGTCGCGGCGTTCATCGGCATCCACACGCCGAACGCGAACTACTCGGCGGCGCTGGCGCTGCTCGCGCTCGCGTCGGTCTCGTTCATCGGCGTCGGGATCATGACCTCGGTGCTGCCGCTCATCTCGCCGGAGAAGGGCGCGCAGCTCGGCTTCGTCTGCCAGGGCGTGATGCTTGTCGTCTCGGGCGTCTACTACCCGGTGAGCGTCATGCCGGAGTGGATGCAGTGGATCGCGAAGATCTCCCCGGCGACGTATGCGCTGCGCGGCTGCCGCAACTCGATCGTCTACGGCACCGGGCTCGTCTGGGCGGACGTCTGGCCGCTCCTGATCATCGCGGTGCTCGCCACTCCGATCGGGCTCGCGATCTTCCGCGTCGGCGAGCGGCACGCGAAGCGGCACGGGAAGCTGAAGCGGGCGGGATGAGCGGCTGGTTTGCGCCGGACGCCGGTGCTCGATACGACGAGTCGACCGGCCCGGAGTTCGAGGCTGCGACGATCGAGGCGACCGTCGACTTCCTCGAACCGCTCGCAGCGGGCGGCGCGCTCGAGCTCGCCATCGGCACCGGCAGGATCGCGGTACCGCTCGCCGCCCGCGGGTTACGCGTCGCGGGCATCGACTACTCCGAACCGATGGCCGAACAACTACGGGCGAAGTCCGGCGAGATCCACGTCGAGATCGGCGACTACGCGACGGCCCGCGTCGCCGGTGAGTTTTCGCTCGTCTATCTCGTCTTCAACGGCATCAACAACCTGACGACGCAGAAGGCGCAGGTGGCGGGCTTCGCTAATGCCGCAGCCCACCTCGACGTCGGCGGGTGCTTCGTGATCGAGGTCGGTGTCCCGCCGGACCGGCCGTGGACGGTCTTCGACCTGAGCGACACGCACGTCGGTGTCGACGAGTACGACGCCTTCACGCAACGGCTCGTCTCCCATCACTTCGGCCTCCGCGACGGAGAGTGGAAGCGCAGCTCGGGGGAGTTCCGGGCCGTCTCTCCTCCTGAGCTCGACCTGATGGCACGACTTGCCGGGCTGGAGCTGCGAGAGCGCTGGGCAGATTGGGATCGCTCCCCCTTCACGGCGGAGAGCACCAAGCACGTCTGCGTCTGGGAGAAGGCATTCGGGTGAGGATCGAGCTTCCCATCGAGACGGCGCGACGGCGGAGTCTTCGGCGACCTCGCCGCGGGCGGCAACGCGAGGATCTTCCAGTCCAACGACCAGAAGCTGACGGTCAAGCTGTGGCGCAAGCAGCGCATCCGGCGGACGCGCCTCCCCGACGGGCGGCGCTCCGAGCAGCTCGCCTGGGAGCTCGAGCAACGGTGGCGCGCGCGAACGCTTCCGGAGGCCCTGCAGCGAGAGCTCGACGACCTCGCCGAACGCTGGAAAGCGCTGCAAGTCGGCGGCTCGCTAACGCTCGAGTGGCCGCGGCCCGAAGGCCGCAAGCGCCATCCGGCGCGCGACCGTCGGCGTCCCGCCGCAGTTCGAGGGCGATAGCGTTCGCGCGTGTCCGCGCGCGCCCGCCGCTCTTGCCTGACCGTTCCGGCATCCAGCGAGCGGATGCTCGCGAAGGCTCTGTCGCTCGCTGCCGACGAGGTGATCGTCGACCTCGAGGACGCGGTCGCACCCGAGGACAAAGAGCAGGCTCGCTCGCTCGCTGTGGAGGTGCTACGGCGCGGGGCGCTCGGCAGAACGACGGCGCTCCGCGTCAACGGGCGCTCCACAGCGTGGTGGGAAGACGATCTGCGGGCCGCCGCGGACGCACGGCCGGATGTCGTCGTACTCCCCAAGGTCGAGTCCGCGGAGGACGTGTCCGGCGCAGCCGAGCTGCTCCCGGAAGGAATCGGCCTCGAGGCGCAGATCGAGACCGCGCTCGGCCTCGTGGAGGCGGAGCGGATCGCCGCCGCAGGGCACGGCCTCGAGGCGCTCGTCTTCGGTCCTGCGGATCTCGCCGCCTCCCTCGGCGTGCCGGTGCTGACGATCGGCGCAGGCACCTCCGACTACGCCCTCGCCCACGTGGTGGCCGCCGCACGCTCATGCGGGCTGCAGGCACTCGACGGTCCTCACGCGCGGCTCGGCGACGACCTCGGGCTCGTCCTCTCCGCGCGGCGCGCTGTCGAGCACGGCTACGACGGCAAGTGGGTGATACATCCGAGCCAGATCGAGCCGGTGAACCGCATCTTCACGCCGTCACCCGCGGACCTCCAGCGCGCGAAGCGGATCCTCGAGGCGGCAACCGGTGCGGCCCGCTTCGAGGGCGAGCTCGTGGACGAGGCCTCGAGAAAGCTGGCGGAATCGCTGCTGAGGCGCGTCGAGGTTCTCGGCTAGCCCTCAAGGGGTAGTTCCCGGCCATGGGGATGCTGCGCGTCGAGGTGCCGCTGCGATGAGCGAGCCGAGCTGGGTCGCGTACGAACGGCGACTGCGAGAAGATAGGCGCCACTCCCAACCACGACGGAAAGGACAGATCGCAGATGATCAATACGAAGGACAAGGTCACGGACGCCGCCTCGAGCGCCCGCCCGTACGTCGAGCGCGCGCTGCGCGACAAGGAGCTGCGCGACAACATCCGCAACGCCTACATCTCCGCCCGAGCCGTCTACGACGAGCTCGCCTCCCGCCGCAAGGTCAGCGACGCCGCGTCCCGCCTCGCCTACGACAAGGACCTCCAGGACGAGCTGCGGAACGCGGTCGACGAGCTGCGGAACGCCGCCGGCCGCGTCCAGGACGTGAGGCGCGGCTCCCTCGAGGCCGGGCGGGCCGGTTGGAACAGCCTGCTCCTGCTGGCCGGGATCGTGCTCGGCATCCTCCTCAACCCGATCACGGGGCCGGCGGTGCGGCGGCTGATCGCCCGCAAGCTCTTCGGCAGCGGGAACGGGTTCGTCTACCAGGGGAACGGCAGCAAGACGTAACGCCGGTCAGCTGCTGCGACCGAGGTGCTCCCGCGCGAAAGCGCGGAAGCGGTCGCGGGCGCCGTCGTCCGGTGCGAGCGGCTCGTCGTCGGCGTACCGCGGATCGGAGGCGATCTCCTCCGCAACCGCCCGCACCTCCTGCTCGATCGCGGCGCGGTGCACGGGATCACGGAGCAGCGCGTCGACCCAGCTCTCGGAACCGTCCCAGTCGGGAACGTCGTGGTCGAAGAGGAGCTGGCCGAGCAGGATGCCGGTGCGAATGTAGGCGAACGTCCTGAAGGCGAGGATCCGGTGCGGCGTCTCGACCCGGGCGGCGAGCGCCGGATCGTCGCGCACGATGCGGTCGACGATGACGCCGATCGGCTCGTCGACCAGCGGGATCCAGAGTTCGTCGAGGTCGGGCACGAGCGGATTATGCCCCGCGGGGAAGTAGCGTAGGCCTGCGTGACCGGGTCTCCAGACGATCTCCTCATGCGGTTGGCCGCCGACCCGGCCGACGCGGGGCTCTTCCTCGACTTCGACGGCGTACTGGCGCCGATCGTCGACCGGCCCGAGGATGCCGCGCCGCTGCCGGAGACGCGCGTCGAGCTCGAGCGGCTCGTTGGGCGGTATGCGCTCGTCGCGGTGGTGAGCGGACGCGCGGGCGAGGACGTGCGCGAGCGGGTGGGCGTCGACGGCGTCGTCTGCGTGGGTTCGCACGGGCTCGAGCTCGAGCCGCAGGCAGACCGCTGGCGCCGCGTGCTCGCTGCGTTTGCGGCCCACGCTCCCTGGCCCCGGCGGGAGGTCGAGGTCAAAGGGCTCGCTGTCGCGTTTCACTTCCGCAGCCGGCCGGACGAGCGCGAAGCCGAGGCCGAGCTCAACGGGATCGCCGAGGCCGCGGCGTGCCAGGGCCTGACGGCGCGCTACGGGCGCAAGGTCCTCGAAGTGCTCCCGCCCATTCGTGCGAACAAGGGGACCGCGGTGCGCCGGCTGCTGGAGGAGCGCGGACTGCGACGCGCCCTCGCGGCCGGCGACGACACCACCGACATCGACTCGTTCGCCGCTCTCGACGGGCTCGAATTGGCGGTGCGAGTGGCAGTGGCGTCGGACGAGGCTCCGCAGGCGCTGCTCGACGCCGCCGACATCCGGCTCGGGTCGACGGACGAGTTCCTGGCGCTGCTGCGCGAGCTCTAGCTACGCCTTGTGCACGCGCACCGCCGTGCCGTAGGCGCAGATCTCCGTCCACCCCGTGCCGAGCTCGGACGTGTCGAAGCGCATCGCGATGATCGCGTTCGCGCCTTTCCCCTCCGCCTCCTCGATCATCCGCTCCATCACCTGCTGACGGCTGTCGGTGAGCGCCTTCGTCATGCCTTTCAGTTCGCCGCCGACCATCGACTTGAGGCCGGCGCCGATCTGGGAACCGATGTTGCGCGAGCGCACCGTCAACCCCATCACCTCCCCGAACACCTCGTCGACCTCGTAACCGGGGATGTCGTTCATCGTCGTCACGATCATCGTTGTGCCTCCCTGTTGAGCACGTCCCAGGCTCGCCGCACGTCGTCCTCCGTCGTCTGCGCGTTGCCGATCGCGAGCCGCAGGGCGTGCCGCCCGTCGAGCTTCGTGTGGGTGATGAAGATCTCACCCGACCCGTTCACACGTTCGACCAGCAGCTCGTTGTCCTCGTCCGAGCCCTTCCGACGAAAGACGACGAGCGAGAATCGGCGCGGCGCGACGAGCTCCCACTCGGGACTCTCCTCGACCCAGCCCGCGAACAGCTCCGCGAGCCGGATGTGCTCGCGCAGGATCGCCCGCAGCCCTTCCGCGCCGTAGCAGCGCAGCACCGCCCAGAGCTTGAGCGACCGGAAGCGCCGCCCCAGCGGCGGTCCGTAGTCGGCGAGCGAGAACGCCTCGTCGGAGGTGCGCAGGTACTCGGGTGTCAGCGTGAACGCCTCGCGCCACTCGTCCGGGCGAGCCGTCCAGACGAGCGAGCAGTCGGTCGGAACGAGCAGCCACTTGTGCGGATTGACGACGAGGCTGTCCGCCAGCTCGACGCCGTCCTGCGACCAGCGCTCCTCCTCGCAGATCCAGGACGAGCCCGCGTACGCCGCGTCGACGTGGAGCCACGCGCCCGCGGCGCGAGCCCGCTCGGCGAGCCCTCGCACCGGATCGACGGAGGCGAACGACGTCGTGCCGACGGTGGCCACGACGCAGGCGACGTCGTCGAGCGTGTAGCCGTCGACGCGCATTCGCAGCTGCTCGTCGACCGGGATCTTGCGCAGCTCCATCCCGAGCATCCGGGCGTCCTTCTCCACCGAGGAGTGCGCATGCTCGGAACAGACGACGACGTTTCGGTCCGTCACGTGGCGCGCCGCGATCAGGGCCGCCAGGGTCGAGGTCGAAGCCGTGTCCTCGATGTGGCCGTGCCAGCCCTCCGGGAGGCCGAGCAGCTGCCGGACCCAGTCGGCGACGCGCAGCTCGAGCTCCGTCGACGCCGGGGAGGCGCGCCACACGATCGCGACCTGGTTCAGCGTCGCCGCGAGCAGCTCGGCGAGGATCGCGGGCTGCGAAGACGTCACGGCGAAGTACGAGAAGAAGCGCGGGCTCTGCCAGTTCGTGAGCGCCGGCAGGAGGAGGTCGTCGAGGTCGCGCAGCACGTCGGCGAACGACTCCGGCTGCTCGGGCGCCGCAGCCGGCAGCTGCGCCGAGAGCTCACCCGGCCGCACCTGTGCGAGCACGGGAAGCTGGCCCACCCGCTCCAGGTACTGCGCAGCCCACTCGAGCGCGGCAGCGCCGTCCTCGCGGAAATCGAACTCGTTCACGGCCGCTTCTTCCGCAGCTTCGCCATCTGCTTCCACGTGCGCGTGTTGACGAGGTCGGCCTTCGTCAGCCAGCCGCGACGCGCCTGCGCCACCGCCAGCTCGACGTACGCCTGAGAGCGAACCTCGTGTGCGTCGGAGGAGACGATGAGGCGCAGCCCGGCCTCCTTCGCGGCGCGCGCGTGGACGTCGCGCAGGTCGAGCCGGTCCGGCTGCCCGTTGATCTCGAGGAACGTGCCGGTCTCGAGCGCGCCCTCGATCACCCGCTCGACATCGACGTCGCGCGGCGGCCGCTTCCCGATGCGCCGGCCGGTGAGATGGCCGATCGCGTCGACATACGGGTTCTGCATCGCCTCGAGCACGCGTTCGGTCGGACGCGAGTCGGGCGCCTGGTGCACCGAGGCGACGACCCAGTCGAGCAGCGCGAGATCCTCGTCCGCCATGTCGACCTCGCCGCTGGAGCGGATGTTCGCCTCTACGCCTGCGAGGATCCGCAGCTTCGGGAACCGGCCGCGCAACACTTCGATCTCCTCGAGCTGAGCCTGCAGGCGTCCTTCGCGGAGATAGTGCGAATGGTCGGTGACGGCGTAGTACTCGTAGCCGCGCGCCGTCGCCGCCTCGAGCATTTCCTCGAGCGTGCTCTTGCCGTCGGCGGACCAGTGCGAGTGCGTGTGGAGGTCGCCGCGAACGTCGCGCAGCTCCACGAGCTTCGGCAGCTCGCCGTGCCGCGCCGCGTCGAGCTCGCCCGAGTTCTCGCGCAGCTCCGGTGGGATCGGCTGGTAGCCGAGGAACTCGTAGACGGCGTCCTCGTCCGCGCTCTTGAAGACGTCGCCCGTCTCGACGTTCGCAACGCCGTACTCGGAGATCGAGAGACCGCGCCGCACGGCGTCCTCGCGCATCGCGACGTTGTGGTCCTTCGAGCCGGTGAAGTGCTGGAGAAGGTTGCCGAACGACTCGGGCGGGACGACGCGCAGGTCGAAGCGCAGGCCCTCGCGCGAGATGACCGTCGCCTTCGTGTCGCCCTGGGCCGCGACGTCGACGACCCACTGCAGGCTCGCGAAGCGCCCCGTCAGCTCTGCGGGGTTCGTGGCGCTCGCGATGATGTCCAGGTCGCGGAAGGTCTCCTTGCGGCGGCGTACCGACCCGGCTTCCGAGACCGCGATCGCAGCCGGCAGCTCGCGCAGTGCCGCCACGACCGCCTGCACCGCCGGCAGGCCTGCGCCGAGCAAGTACCGATCGGGCTCAGGGCTCTCGGCCTGGTACGCGAGCGCGGCGAGGATCTTCTCCTCGCTCTTCGGGCCGAGACCCGTGAGCGTCCGCAGTCTCTCGGCCTCGGCCGCGGCCTTGAGCTCGTCGAGCGTCTCGATCCCGAGCTCCCGCCAGATGCGGGCCGCGGTCTTCGGCCCGAGGCCGGGCAGCTTCATGAAGAGGACGACCTCCGGCGGAACGCCCTTCTTGTACTTCGTCAGCGCCTCGATCTCGCCGAGCTCGACGATCTGGACGATCTTCTCCTCGATCGTCTTCCCTATGCCCTGCAGCTCCTTCGCTCGACCGTCGAGCGCGAGCTGGGCCACCGAGCCGGCCGTCTCTCGCACGCGAGCAGCCGCGCGCCGGTACGCGACCACGCGGAAGGTGTCCTTGCCCTCGAGCTCGAGCAGGTCCGCGAGGAGGTCGATCTGGTCGGCGACGTCGCTGTTCCGCGGAAGTTCGGCCACGTCGCGATGATATGAGCCGTGCCGAGCGCGGTCGTCTGCCTCCCGACGTACAACGAGCGGGAGAACCTCGAGAAGATGGTCCGCGCGCTCGGAGACGAGGGAGTGCGCGTCCTCGTCGTCGACGACAGCTCCCCGGACGGAACGGGGGAGATCGCCGACCGGCTCGCGGCCGAGCTCGAGTACGTCTCGGTGCTGCACCGCCCGCGCAAGGAGGGGCTCGGCAGGGCCTACGTCGACGCATTCCGGCACGTGCTCTCGAGCGACGCCGAGCTCGTGCTCGAGATGGACTGCGACTTCTCGCACGACCCGGCGGACGTTCCCCGCCTGATCGCCGCGGTCGAGGAGGGCGCAGATCTCGCGCTCGGCTCTCGCTACGTGCCGGGCGGCGGAACCGCCGACTGGGGGCTGGTGCGGCGCTTGATCTCGCGCGGCGCCTCGATCTACACGCGGGTCCTCCTGATGCCGGTCCACGACGCCACCGGAGGGTTCAAGTGCTTCCGCCGGGACGTGCTCGAGTCGATCGACCTGGAGACGATCGACGCCGCCGGGTACGTCTTCCAGATCGAGACGACGTACCGAACGTTGCGACAGGGCTTTCGCGTCGTCGAGGTGCCGATCCGTTTCGCCGATCGAACCGCCGGCCAGTCGAAGATGAGCCGGGCGATCGTATTCGAGGCGGTCTGGAAGGTGCCGGCGCTACGGTTGGCCGCATTGACGGGGCGGCTGTGAAGGAGCTCGACGAGACGACGTTCGACGAGGCGATCGCCGGTGGGCCGGTGCTCGTCGACTTCTGGGCGCCGTGGTGCCGCCCCTGCAAGGCGCTCGAGCCGATCCTCGAGGAGCTCCCCGTCGCGGTCGCGCGCGTGAACGTCGACGAGGAAGCGGGAATCGCGTCGCGCTACGAGGTGCTCTCGGTTCCGACGGTGATCCTGTTCTCCGGCGGCGAAGCGCGCGGGTCGGTGGTCGGCGTGCGCCCCCGCGCCCACTTCGAGCAGTGGCTAGCGGAAGTGCTCCCAGCCGGCTAGCTCGTACGGCTCGCCGC